>Ga0208622_1000777_pt1 | contig 11892 bp, 13 predicted proteins | sample CryBogCBH12Jul09_FD_184621 | JGI IMG/M metagenome (GOLD analysis project Ga0208622, IMG submission 184621) | Freshwater microbial communities from Crystal Bog, Wisconsin, USA - CBH12Jul09 (SPAdes) | ecosystem: Environmental > Aquatic > Freshwater > Lake | place: Crystal Bog, Wisconsin, USA... | reverse complement strand
GCCGTAAATACAACGACTTTCCTCGCCCCTGGCACAAACGGCTATATCCTGACTTTATCAAGCGGATTACCAACATGGGCTGCTGCTCCTGCAACTGGGGTTACGATTACAGACGATACAAGCTCTGTTACTGCGTATTATCCCCTATTTGCAAGGGTTACAAGCGGTACAGCAACAACTGAATACACCAGTTCTACTAAGCTCAACTACACACCCAGCACAGGTCTTTTAGCTGCTACAAGCGTAGCCATTACAGGAACTTTAAGCGCAAATGGAAGTGTAGGCACATCAGGACAAGTATTAATATCTAATGGATCAAGCCCTGCATCATGGACAACATTTACTGGTGGTGCAACAGTTACCTCTACGACCTCGACTGGGCCATATTACATAGTTGGCTCATCAGCAACAAGTGGCACATTATCAACAGCTTATGTTAATACTGGAATTAGTTACAATGCTTCAACAGGCGATACAACTACACCGCAAGTTGTGGCAAGTAATGGTATTTTTGTTAATAATTTAACTGTAGGAACAAGTTACTCAATCGCAAGCGGGTATAGCGGTCTTTCTGTAGGCCCTGTAACAGTCGCATCAGGTAAAACAGTAACAGTTCCTAGCGGTTCTAGATGGGTGATTCTATGAGTTCAATGGTTCTTTCAGGCGATACAAGCGGTACAGTTACAGTTACAGTTCCTGCGGTAGCTGGTACTAATACTGCGACTATTCCTGCTGCTACTGGTACTGTAATGGTTAGCGGTAATATGCCAGCGTTTAGTGCTTATCAAAGCGTTGGACAAACAATTTCTACAGCAACAACAACTAAAGTAACATTTACAACAAGTGAATTTGATACTACTAATGGTATGTATGCTTCTAGCAGATTTACTCCTACTATAGCTGGTTATTATCAAGTAAATTCTGCTATACAAATTGCAACAACATCTACTAGTATGCAACTTTATATTTATAAAAATGGTTCTAATTTTAAAGCTGGGCCAGCACCATCTTCTTCTTCTGGTTGTGGTGTTAATAGTTTAATTTATTTGAATGGTTTAACTGATTACATTGAAATTTATCTGTATTTAGGTGTCGGCCAATCTTTGTCAAATACAAATTTTTATACATATTTTAATGCGGCATTGATAAGGAATTGATATGACTTTATACGACAAAATCATGGCTTTATATCCTAGCCTTACCCAGCAGGATTTTTTGACAGTAATCCTATTGCAAAACGATTCAGACGGCAAAGGCGATTACATTGCTAAATGGGAACATCCTACATTGGCTAAACCTACTGCGGAGCAATTAGCATAATGGCATACGGAATTGTAAACGCTGACCAAATAGGCACATCTGTAGCCAATACTTCATTAGGTGCTGGTAACGCTTCTACTATGAAGAACCGCATTATCAATGGTGCAATGGTTATTGACCAAAGAAATGCTGGTGCTAGTGTTACTCCTGCAAATGGGGATTACCTTGTTGATAGATTTGCGTATTATTCAACTCAAGCATCTAAACTCACTTCACAACAAAATGCTGGTTCTGTAACTCCACCAACAGGATTTACAAAATATTTAGGATTTACTTCATCTTCTGCATATTCTGTTCTTGCAAGTGATTATTTTGTAATTCAACAAAAAATTGAAGGATTTAATGTTGCAGATTTAGGATGGGGAACTACCAATGCCAAGACTATAACTTTGTCGTTCCAAGTCTATTCATCGTTGACTGGAACTTTTGGCGGTGCGTTATTAAATAGCGCATCAAATAGGTCTTATCCATTTAGTTACTCAATTCCTGTAGCAAATACTTGGACTTCAATTTCAATAACTATTGCTGGTGACACGGCTGGCACTTGGTTAACAAACAATGGAATTGGTATCACAGTTAATTTTGCATTGGGTGCTGGTTCTACATATAGTGGAACTGCTGGTGCATGGGCAACAAGCGGATTTATTGCATCGCCCACAGGAGCAACATCCGTAGTAGGAACAAACGGAGCAACCTTTTACATTACTGGTGTTCAATTAGAAGTAGGAAGTATTGCTACTGGATATGAGTATAGAAACTATCAGCAAGAGTTAGCTTTGTGTCAAAGATATTATTGGCAAGCATCATATCAATCAGCTAACACTCGTTTTGGTACAGGTACTGCGGCTGGCTCATTAGTAGATGGATTTCAAACACCTATTCCAGTAAGTTTAAGAACACAGCCAACTATTACATTGTCAAATATTGGTTTATATGATGGAACTACAACTTATACAATTTCTAGTGTTGGTACAAATTATTCAAATGGCTCATTAGTTTCTGCACAACTGACCCCATCATCTTCTATTACGGCTGGTAAAGCGGTGCAATTATATGCAATTAATAGTAGTGCAGTAATTTCAGCTTCTGCGGAGTTATAAAATGTATAAATTAATCCCTAATCACCCTATTTTTGGCGCATCAAATACTGTTATTCGTTTATCAGATGGTGCATCAATTCCATTCGACCCAGCCAATACAGACTATCAAGAATACCTTAAATGGATTGAAGCTGGCAATACTCCAGAGGCTGCATCATGACATTCATAATTGATGGAACAGCAGGGGCAACATTCCCTAATGGTACTAATCCACAGGCTGAAGTAACAGCATTATTAGGATAAATATGAACTATCAATGGAAAATCTTAGAAGTATTTGCTAAAGATGAAGTTATTACAGGGTCTAAATATCACCTTGTAGGCACAGAAGATGATCTGTCAGTAGAAACTGAAGGTAACTGGTATTTTGATTGCCCTACCGCAAAAGTGCCATTTTTAGAAGTTACTGAAGAAATGATTGTTGGATGGATCGAAGCGGATGCTGTTAAGGATGGCGAGAACCATATCAAACAGGGTATCAAAAATCAGCTAGAAGCGTTAAAATCACATAAACCTGTACCAGCACCCTGGATGCCCCAGGTGTTTAAACCTGAGATTTAAACCATGACCACACCATACGACATTGTTTCAAGAGCATTAAAAGACATCGGAGCGTTGGAAGCGGGTGAAACGCCTACTTCTGATGCAGCGCAAGATGCTTTTGATATGCTCAATGATTTAATAGATCAATGGTCAAACGAAGAAATGATGGTTTATTACAAGAATGAGATCGTCTTTCCTATTACTCCAGGCGTTACACAATACACAATCGGCCCTACAGGAAACATCAACGCAAGCATTACAGGCTCAATTTCAGGCAATATTCTGACAGTAACGGCTATTAACTCTGGGGCTATTAACGTAGGTCAGACTCTTGGTGGCACAGGAATTATCGCTGGCACGACTATTGAAAAGATGCTTACAGGCGCAGGAAACAACGTCAATGAAGCTGGTACATATCAGCTCAACACGACTTATTCCACGCCCATCAGCTCTGAAACAATAACTTTATACTATCAACGCCCACTATCGATAGATTCTGCCTTTGTGCGGATTAATACTAATTCTAATGGTGTTCCTATCGTCAATGGTGGTTTGGACTACCCAATCGCTGTTTTAGCCGTAGAAGAATATCAAATGATTGGTTTAAAAACTTTGAATGGCCCTTGGCCTAAAGCTCTTTACTATCAGCCTAGCGAAACTTTAGGTAATCTGTATGTTTGGCCTAACCCTTCACAGGGCGAAATGCACATCTTTACAGACAATCTATTCCAACGCTATACCAGCTTAACTGATTCTATTGTGCTTCCACAAGGCTACACAATGGCTCTCAGATGGTGTTTAGCCGAGCGTTTGATGCCTATGTATGGCAAAGCCAATCCAACTCAAATCCAGATGATTAATGCCTACGCTGCTCAAGCTAAAGCGACAGTTAAGCGAATCAATATGAAGCCAGTTCAATCTGCTCGTTTTGCCGATGCGATGTTGGCTTCTCGCCAGCGTGATGCGGGTTGGATTTTGTCAGGTGGGTTCTTTAGATAATGGCTGACTTTGGGTTCGTAGGAGCAGCCTACACAGCACCTTCTATTTATCAAGATGCCCAAGAGTGCATCAATTTTCGCCCTGAGGTTGATCCTACTAAGGGTCAAGGGGCAAGAGGGGTAGTCGCTTTATATCCTACGCCTGGTCTTACAAACGTAGTTACCCTGCAAAATGCTCAAACTGTTCGTGGCATGAGAACAGTAAGCGGTGGTAATTACATGGTTGCAGTCTGTGGGCCTTACGTTTATGTCATGGATTCGACATATACAACGACAATCGTAGGACAGCTAAACAGCTCAAGCGGTCAAGTCGGCATTACAGATAACGGCTTAAACGTCTATATCGTTGACGGCTCTTATCGCTACACATGGCGTATTTCTCAGCCATCTTCTGCTGTATTTCAAGGCACAATCTCAGGAACGACTTTAACTGTCACTAGAGTTATTTCAGGCACAATCGCTGCCAATCAGTCTTTATTCGGTATTGGTATTTTGGGCGAAACAGTTATTGTTAGCGGTTCAGGAACAACTTGGACTATTAACAATAGCCAGACAATATCTACTGCTATTCAGATGAACTCTGCCTCAGTTGCAGGGGTTATTACATCTAGCATATCAGGTACGACTTTGACAGTAAGCGCAGTCACTAGCGGAACAATCTACCCAGGTCAAACCATCACAGGTACTGGAGTCACCGCAAACACGATTATTAACGCTTTGGGAAGCGGAACAGTTCTTAGCTATAGCATTGCTACAGGTGGCACAGGATACGCTGTAAACGATACTGTGACAGTTTTAGGTGGTGTATATGGAAACAGCCCAGCGACTTATACTGTTAGCACAGTAGCAAGCGGAGTAGTTACAGGATTAACTGCAACCTACCCAGGTCAATATACCTCTACCCCATCTAATAATGTATCCACATCTACAAGCGGTGCTGGCACAGGATTAACCCTAACATTGACTTTTGGATCAGGCACAGGCGGTACAGGCACTTATGTTTTAAGCACCAGTCAAACTGTTGGCTCTGAAACTATGTATTTGCTGAACTTTAGCGTATTGCCTAGCTCAGATGGTGCATTTAGCGGTGCTGATGTAGTCGATATTGTAGATAACTACTTTATTTACAATCGTCCTAATACCCAGCAATGGGCTGCTTCTAATCTATTAAGCCCAATTACTTATGGCTTGTCTTATGCTTCTAAGTTCACAGGCCCTGACAATCTTGTATCTCTTATTGCAGATCACGGGCAAGTCTATTTATTAGGCGAAACGACTTCTGAAGTCTGGGCAGATGCAGGCACATTCCCATTCGCTTTCTCAAGAATCCCAGGTTCATCTAGCCAACATGGTATCGCTGCTAAGTTTTCTGTAGCTCGTTTAGGTAATTCTTTTGCTTATTTAGCTAGAAACAATCGTGGTCAATCAGAAATCGTAATGATGAATGGTTATTTTCCACAAAGAATTTCGACCCACGCAGTAGAAAACACGCTAGTCAATCAATCTGTCAGCGATGCGATTGCTTATACTTATCAGCTAGAAGGGCATGAGTGTTATGTTATTACATTCCCAAGCCTAGATTTAACATGGGTATATGACATCTCTACAAGTTTATGGCACAAGTGGCTTTATGTAGATAGTCAAAACGTATATCATCGCCATCGCTCAAATTGCGCTGCATTGTTTCAAGGCGTAGTTTTAGTAGGCGATTGGCAAAATGGTCAAATCTATCAGTTAGACCCTAATAATTACACCGATAATGGTGATCCTATTCGCAGATTGCGTAGATGCCCCCACCTTGTCACAGACTTGCAACGTCAATATTTTGATGAATTTCAGATTCAATTTCAGCCTGGCGTTGGTTTAGAAGGTATTACAAATCCTCCTTTGAACGCAGAAACAGTCGGTGCAAACCCACAAGCTATGCTCAGATGGTCAAACGATGGTGGTTCTACCTATTCAAACGAGCATTGGTCAGATATTGGTCAAGTCGGTAAATATAAGAATCGTATTATTTGGCGCAGATTAGGCATGGCAAGGGATCGTATATTTGAAGTTGTTGTGACTGACCCGATCTTTGCTTGCATTATTTCAGCTAACTTAAAAGCCAGCGAAGGGGATAATTAATGGCTAATATACTATTTGGGCAAAGTCAGGGTAATCAATACCCTGTTACGCCTTTAATCGATGACAATACCAAAATGCCCACACGGGCGTGGCAACAATGGTTTTTGAACTTATTAAACTTTTCTAGTTCAGCAACAGCAACAAAGGGGACAGCTACATTACCATCAAATCCTGCGGGATTTATGAATGTAACTGTTGGGGGAAAACAATATAAAGTGCCTTATTACAATACATGATCGAATATAAAGATGACGATTGGCTAGAAAATTTAGACGAATTAAAGGAAATAATTAAGGATCATTACGAAGAATTATCGGTAACAAAAACTTACCCTCTTGATCCTGATTGGGATGCGTATAAACAGATATTAGATGTAGGTAGATTGAAGTTTGTAACCTGTAAAGAAGATGGCAAATTAATAGGCTATATTATTTATTTTGTGATGCCCCACCTTCATTACAAGACTTGTTTGACGGCTTTTGAGGATATTTACTTTTTAAAGAAAGAATATCGCAAGGGTCGAGTAGGAATTAGGATGTTCCAATTTGCAGAAAAACTGCTAAAGGAGCAAGGAATTAACAGAATTATCTATAACACTAAGGTTCATTCAGACAACAGCAGTCTTTTTGAGTATTTGGGCTATAGTTTTATGGATAAAGTCTTTACGAAACTGTTGTAAAAATGCGACAATTAGCATATTAGATTGGAGAAATTATGGGCGGTAGCGCAGCTATGATAGCAGCCCCAATAGTGGGCAACGTAGTAGGTGGCCTCATTGGAGGCGAAGGAGCAACGCAAGCAGGAAATACTGCTGCTCAGGGAGCTTATCAAGGTCAACAGACTCTACAGCAAAATTTAGAGGCTATGAAGCCTTATTACACCCCTTATACCAATTTGGGTCAACAAGGTGTAAGCAATATTTCTTCAATGTTGCCTTATTTAACCAATCAATTTAGCAACCAAGACTTAAATGCTCAATTAGCCCCTAATTATGCTTTCCAATTAGGTCAAGGACAGCAAGCAGCAAATCAGCAATCTAATGCTACTGGTGGCATTAATAGTGGTAATGCTAATGTTGCATTGCAAAATTATACGCAAGGGTATGCTGGAAATGCGTATCAGAACGCTTTTAATAACTATCAAGCGCAACGTGGCAATATTTTTAATACGTTAAGTGGTATTGCAAATATTGGTCAAAATGCGGTATCTGGTTTAGGCAATCTATCTACAGGCACAGCGCAAGGCATTGCATCTTTGCAAACTGGCGCAGCAAACGCACAAGCTGCTGGTCAAGTTGGCGCAGCAAACGCTTATTCTGGTGCAGCGCAAAATATTGGCAATCTTGGCTTTTTAAGCAATGTATTAAAAGGTGCGCCTAGTGCTATTGATACTACGGCTATTGGAAGCGGAGCAGCATCTGGAGGCAATTTTCTAGGTGATGCTTTCTCTTTAGCATAAGGAATAAAAATGGCTGATTTTAATGTTTCTACAGTAGCTTCTGAAATTAAACCCGTACAAGGCACAAGCATAGGCGATATGCTTAACATAGCTCGTGGTGGACAGGCTTATCAGCAAGCTCAGCAAATTAATCCTTTAAAACTTCAGCAAGAACAAACAGCAACAGAAAGCGCAAAGTTTAATCTTGCACAAGTAAAAGCTGACAAAGTTAAGGGTTTGGCTAATTCTTTATTGGCAAGTTCTAATTGGACTGATCCAACAAAAATGGATCATGAGTTTGAATTTGTTGAAAGAACTGCTAAAAATCAAGGTTTAGACGTTTCTAGTCCTGGCAACCCTTTGGAACTTATTAAAGAAGAATACAAAAAACAAGGCCCTGAAGCTGCATATAAAAAGTTATATCAAATGACTTATGGCGCACAAGCTCCTGAAACTGCTTTTGCTGGGGCTACTAAAGGCATTGTTTCCCCACCTTTACCAGGTCAACAACAAACTACTAGCGGAACACAGGCTACAGAATCATTTAGTCAACCAGAAAAAGCACCTTATCAGCCACCTGTGCCTGGTCAAGTTAGACCACAAAATCCTAATGAAGAAGTTGATAGAACGTATGGTGCTAAGTATCGCCAAGACTTAAAACCAATTCAAACTCAATATTCTGCTATTCGTCAAAATTACGATAAATTAATTGACCAAGCAGAAATGCTTGCTGGTAATACTATTTTTGGTGGTGCTGCTGGTACAGCAGAGCGTTCCTTAAAAGCAAAAATTGGCACACCTGAATATCAACAATTATCTAAGGATTTGGCTAATGCTCAAATTGCTCAAATTAATGCACAAGGTGGTTCATTAGATACTGTGGCTGGTCAAGGATTGGTTGCTCATGCTAATGGTTCTGTGGTTTATGATCCTAAAGTATTAATTGATATTGCAAGACGCAATGCAGCAAATCTTGAAAATTCTTATGGTCAATCTTTTGGCGCAGATAAAGCAAGTGAAAAATTTGGTGATGCAAACGTCAATCGCAAATTTAGAACTGAATGGAATAAAAATGCAGACAATAATGCTGTATTTGAAATGAAATACATTTTTAGTCATGCTAAGACACCTGAACAAGGTGCTGCTGCCATAGCTAAATATATTCAAGAGTCAGGCTTGACTGCTGCACAAAGAAAAGAATTAGCTACTAAATATTTAAACTTGCAGAAACTTCAGAATGAAGGATCTTTATAATGGCCGATGCGTTATACAACGCCATCTTAGGCGAAACACCAAAATCTAATATTTCTTTTTCTGACGAAGAATTGGATCGCCTAAAAACTACTGAAAGTAGCGGTAATCCTTTTGCTGTTAATAAAGAAAGCGGTGCAATGGGGGCGTATCAATTTATGCCATCTACTGTTGCTCAATTTCATGAAAAAGGTATTAAATTTAATCCTTTTGATGAGAAACAATCAAGAGAAGTTGCTAAGAATTATCTTAATGATTTAGCTACTAAACTAGGATCAAAAGAAAAAGCATTAGCTGCTTATGGTGGTTTTGTTACAAAAGATCCAACAAGCTACGTTAATAAAGTTTTAAGTGGTGAAAAACCAAAAGAGTCTGCATCAAACGATGCTTTATATAATGCAATTATGGGTGTTGAAACTAAAACTCAACAACCAGTAGAACAACAAAAAACACAAGAATCAAAACCAAGCATGATTGAAACAATGAATCGTGCTATGAAAACTAATGCGCCAATAGCAGAAAACTTAGCTTCATTAGGCGATGTTCTTTATGGTGCTGTGCCAGGAGCAATAGGTGCAGCTACTTATGCTGGTGGTCGAGCTTTTGGTCAAACCCCTGAAGAAGCTGCTGCAACATCACAAAAAGTTGCTGGTGCTATTAGTCAGCCCTTTGGTAAAGCGTTTGGCGTTACTCAAACACCTGGTTATCAAACCGAAAGCTCACGTCAAATAATGGATAAGATTGGTCAATACATTGGCGAGAGTGCTGATGTTATTTCCCAAAAGACAGGCATCCCTAAAACTGATGTAGAAAATATGCTTGGCACTTTAGGTTTGGTTGCTGGTAAAGGAATGGAATTGGGCGGTAAAGCAGTAGGCACGGCATTAAAAGCTAGAGAAGTTGCGCCATCAGAATTAACTCAATTTAGAGGTGGTGTTACAGCAGAACAAATGGGTCAGCGTAACGTAGGTGCATCAGAAGCTACAAAAGCTACTGTGTTGCAAGATGCGTTAAGCAGAGTTACCCCTGAGTTAGCCTCTGAACTTAAAAATATAAATCCTTCTGACATTAATGTTCCTGTGTTAGAACGTCACATTGAAGCAGATTCTTTGCCTGTTCCTATTCGTTTAACAAAAGGACAAGCAACTCAAGACCCAACTATTCTTTCTAACGAAATCAATAGTCGTGGCAAAAACAAAGAATTAGCGGATCGTTACAATGAACAAAATCAACAATTAATTGAAAACATCAATGCAATTAATGAAAATGCTGCACCCAATGTATTTGGCACAAACCATGTAGAAAATGGTCAGGCTTTGATTGATTCTTACCTTGATATTGATAATGCTCGTAAAGCAAACATTACTGCTAAATACGATGCTTTAAAAGAAGCTGCTGGTGGCGAAATCCCTATTGATGGCGCAACTTTTGCAAACAATGCTTTTAGAGGGCTTAAAAAAGAACTTAAAAGCGACTTTTTAGCTACGCCAATTCAAAAACAATTAGAGCGTTTTCAATCTGGCGAACCCATGACTTTTGAACAATTTGAATCTCTTAGAACAAATTTAGCATCAGAAATGCGTAGAGCAGCAAGAGCTGGTGATGGTAATGCTGAAGCTGCTGCAAGTATAGTTAGAAACGCATTAGAAGAACTTCCGTTGACAGGCGAAACTGCTGAATTAAAAGTGTTGGCTGATGACGCAAGATCTGCTGCTAGAGATAGATTTAATGCTCTTAAATCTGACAAGGCTTATAACGCAGCCGTAAATGGTTCTGTAGCACCCGATGACTTTATTCAAAAATATGTTATCAATGGTAAAAAGAATGATATTGATACTATGATTAATCAGTTGGGTGCAGATTCTCAAGCAAGAGAAGTCATGGCTGCTGGCATTATTAATTGGCTTAAATCTAAAGCTGGAATTGTTAATGAGCAAGGAAACTTTAGCCAAGCTGGATTTAATAAAGCCTTACAAAGTATTGATCCAAAAATTCTTACTATTGTAGGCCCTGAAGTAAATTCTCAACTCAAGGCTTTAGGTAATACAGCAAGATTAACCCAAGCTAGACCTAAGGGTAGTTTTGTTAATGAATCTAATACTTTTGTGGCTCAAGCTGGTGAATTAGCCAAATCAGGTGTTGAAAAAGGCGCAAACTATGTATTTGGTGCTGGCATAGTTCCTGTAGGAACAATAGCAAGAGAAGCATTGGGCAAAAGAGCAGTTAAACAAGCTACTAGGGAATCTCTTAAACCTGGTGCTGGAACTAAAATTTCAGATATAGGAAAACAATAATGGCATCAGTTCTACTATCATCCGTTGGCATAGGTCAACAATTCTTTGATAACAATGGAGTACCACTTTCAGGTGGTCTTATCTATACCTATCAAGCTGGTTCATCTACCCCATTAGTTACTTATACCGATAATGGTGGAACAACTGCTAATGCTAACCCTATCGTATTAGATAGCTCAGGTCGTGTTCCTAATGAAATCTGGTTGCTACAAGGCTATAGTTATAAATTTATTGTTCAAAGCTCTACAGGCACAAGTTTAATTACGCTAGATAATCTCTATGGTATTTTGCAAAATGCTCCTGCTGTATCTAATACAGTACCAAGCGGATTAATTGCTATTTGGTCAGGCTCTACAGGTTCTATTCCTAGCGGTTGGTTATTGTGTAATGGCTCCCAGGGCACCCCCGATTTGAGGAACTCCTTCATATTAGGCGCAGGCAATACCTATGCTGTAGGTGCAACTGGTGGCTCTACTGATGCAATCGTAGTAAGTCATACCCACGCAGCTACTTCTGTTGTTTCAGACCCAGGACACTTACATGGTCAAGGTGCTTATCGTGCTGATAGTATGAACGTAACTGGTGGTAGTTTTGATCGTATGTCATCCTCATCTACTGCTACTGCCTTTACAGGTATTACTGTAGCTACAACTAACGCAACTGCTGGTGTAAGCGGGTCAGGCGCAAATATGCCACCTTACTACGCTTTGGCCTATATTATGAAAAGTTAGCAAAATCTAGTTTATAATATGGCGTATGACAAATGATAAATACTACGAAGAAAACTGCCCTTCTTGCAATACGCCAATGCGTAGGCGAAAGC
>Ga0208622_1000775_pt1 | contig 11928 bp, 11 predicted proteins | sample CryBogCBH12Jul09_FD_184621 | JGI IMG/M metagenome (GOLD analysis project Ga0208622, IMG submission 184621) | Freshwater microbial communities from Crystal Bog, Wisconsin, USA - CBH12Jul09 (SPAdes) | ecosystem: Environmental > Aquatic > Freshwater > Lake | place: Crystal Bog, Wisconsin, USA... | reverse complement strand
GACCACGCTTCGTGGACCGCTTCGAGGAGTCGTGGAAAACCAACTTGCCCACCGCGGTCAACGGGTGGATAGTAAGTGCCTGCGACGAATGGCCTTCCGTCGGGCAGTAAGAACACTGACATCGGCCACCCTCCGTGACCAGACATAAGTTGCGTGGCTGCCATGTAGAGAGCGTCGACGTCCGGACGTTCTTCACGGTCCACTTTGATTGACACGAAGTGTTCGTTTAGAAATGATGCAATTTCTTCATTTTCGAAAGACTCACTCGCCATCACGTGACACCAGTGACAGGCCGAGTACCCGACCGAGAGAAACACCGGAACGTCGCGCCGACGGGCTTCTTCAAGTGCTTCGTTTCCCCAGGGCCACCAGTCGACTGGATTTTCGACGTGCTGGAGAAGGTAGGCGCTGGTGGAGCCGAGTAGGCGATTGGTCATTCTTCAATGGTAATGAAAGGAAAATGAAAGCCAACAGGACCTAAAGAAGGATCACTTTGTTACTACGATGAAGTGACGAATCGACAGGAGTAGCAATGACACAACCACTTCGTTGGGGAATTATTAGTACGGGCGGCATTGCAAATACTTTTGCGCAAGACATTCAACTCACCACCGAGGGTGTTGTCGTTGCAGTTGGTTCACGTGACCTGGCATCAGCAAATGCCTTTGCCGACAAGTACGGCATTATGCACCGCCACGGATCGTACGAAGAACTTGTGAATAATCCAGAAGTCGATGTTGTGTATGTCGCGACACCCCACCCGATGCACCGCGCCAATGCTGAGCTGGCGCTAAACGCCGGAAAACACGTTCTCTGCGAAAAGGCGTTCACGATGAACGCACAAGAAGCGAAAGAGCTCGTAGCCATTGCTCGCGAGAAGGGGCTGTTTTTGATGGAAGCAATGTGGACACGGTTCCTGCCTCACGTGGTCAAGATCAGGGAAATTATTGCTTCAGGCGCTCTGGGAAAAATTATTGCCTTCGAAGCGGACCACGGAAAGTATTTCCCCGATGATCCAAAGTCTCGTCTTTTCGCCCCAGAACTCGGTGGCAGCGCTCTTCTCGACTTGGGCATTTACCCAGTGTCATTTGCTTCGATGGTGTTGGGCACACCCACGAAAATGACCTGCATTGTCGACCCGGCATTCACGGGGGTCGACGCCTACTGTTCAATGGTCTTTCAGTATGGTGCAGGTGTCCACGCACTCTTAACAACAACTTCTTCGGGGCGCACCGCAACCCGCGCGTGCATTTCAGGAACGCTGGCGCGTATTGAAATCGACGATGACTTCTACGGTCAAGTGGGGTTCACTGTTATTACTCGAGAAGGCGAACGCACTCGCTACGACTTCGAAGCAGTTGGCCGAGGACTCCGGTTCCAGACGATTGAAGTTGCCAATTGCATTGCGCAAGGAAGGACCGAGAGCGACATAATGCCTCTCGATGAGACCATTGCCATTATGCAGACAATGGACGAGATTCTGACGTACTTGTAACTACGCCAGCCACTTCCACGAATCGAGGTGACGCACCTCTTCACGACGCGGCGTGTCGGCACCCTTTCGTGTGCAGGTGATGCCAGCAATGGCAATACCGGCTTCAATGCCCAGGGCCACCAATCGATGGTCTGAAAACTCTGCGCGACCGTAGCCTTGCAGCGTCCACCAAGCAAGGAAACCTCCCACTAGGGAGTCGCCCGCGCCAACGGTATCGACGGCCTCTACTCGGGGCACCTCGAGAGTGAGTACTTCACTGTCGAAAACTAGCTTCACGAGTCCTGGTCCGTCGGTGACGACGACACAGCCGGCACCAGCTTCAAGAATCTTCTGGGCTGCTTCTTCGTACGTAGGTGCTAGTGCTAAATAGTCGAGGTCTTCAGTACTCACCTTCACTAGGTCGGTTCGAGGAAAGAGGCGAAAGAGTCGTGCGCAGTAGGAGTCACGGTCATCAATCGCCGATGGACGGCAATTGGGGTCGAGTACGACAATTGTTTCGCTCGGTGCAGAAGCGATAAGAGATTCACCGGTTGAAGCCATTGGTTCAACTGATAGCCCTAAGGTCCCGAAGTAGAGGGCGGCTAGAGAGTCAGACTTTTCTGAAAGAAGCTTTTGCATTGGTTCTACTTCGGTGGCGAACGCAGCAGTGCTGTTGAGGTGAAAGAAGTAGTCGGGGGAGTCGCCAGTGAGGTCAACAATGGCCAAGGTCGAAGGCAAAGGTACTGGTTCGGTGAGTGCGAGATCGACTCCGTCTGATACCAGAGCATCTCGAAGTATCTTGCCGAAGGCATCGCCCGAAATTCCAGAAATGAATAGAGAATTCTGTCCGAGTCGTGCAACTGCCCGAGCAACGTTGAAGGGACCTCCGCCGGGCACTCCATCAACGGAGTGGTCGCGGTGCACCAGAATGTCAACGAGGTTCTCGCCGATGACGCCGATAGTCTGGCCTGCAGTACTGTCCACTTTTGCTCCGAGTTTCTGTAAAAGTCTGGTTTGACAACGTTATCTCACCTACTATCAGAGTGACAGATTCGGATGAATTAGACAATTTGTAGAAGAGGGGTAGCCGTGTCCAGTGATGACAATCGTCGGACTGGTACTTCGCGTGCCACGATGAATGACGTTGCAGCCCTCGCCAAAGTCAGTCTCAAGACCGTTTCTCGAGTCATCAATAATGAACCCTCAGTCAATGAAGAACTCATTGAGCGCGTTCGCCAAGCCGCCGCGACATTGCGGTATCAGCCAAACCAAGGTGCTCGAACGCTGCGCCGAAGTGATGGCAAGTCAGCAACGATTGCCGTTCTCTTAGCGGACCTGGCTAACCCATTCTCCTCAGCAATACTTCGCGCAGTTGAAGAAGTTGCGATGTCCAGGAACGTCTCGGTATTGGGCGGAAGTGTCACCGAAGACCCTGAACGAGAGCGAATCCTCTGTCGCGCAATGATGAGCCACCGTGTTGATGGGGTCGTGATGGAACCTTCGGGTGGGAACCACGACTATTTGCGCCTCGAACAGCAAGCGGGCGTACCTTTCGTTTTTGTCGACCGCCCCGCGAAGGAGCTCGATGCCGATTTCGTTGCGAGTGACTCAAGAACTGGTTCCTATGAAGCGGTCACACACCTGATCTCATTCGGTCATACCCGCATTGCGTATTTAGGAGACCTTTGGGTTATCTCAACGGCACAAGACCGACGTGATGGATATCGCGATGCCTTGGCCAAAGCTGGGATTGCCCATGACAAATCTCTAGAGGTAGGCGATCTCAATGCAGTCGATAAGGCCTACAACGCGGCGATGAAGCTACTCACCTCGCCAGTCCCACCAACGGCAATTTTTGCCGGACAGAACTTGGTAACGATTGGTGTTGTAAAGGCCCTGCGCGAATTGAACCAAGAAAATTCAGTCGCGCTGGTGGGGTACGACGACTTCATGTTGGCTGACTTATTACAACCGGCAGTGACTGTCGTGGCGCAGAATCCAGGGGAGATTGGTCGCGTTGCGGCGACGAAGCTCTTCGATCGAATTGATGGAAGTACTGAAAGCTTTGTAACGCACCACGTTTCGACAAGTCTGATTGTCCGCGGATCGGGAGAGATTCGCCCTGCCTCTTGAGGCATAAATAACCTGATTGCTTACGCTTTTATTAAGCAAGCGAAATCCCATAAAAAAACTTCCAAATGGTATTTGACAACGTTATCTCAGATGTGTAGTTTTTGACAACGTTGTCTCGTGGGGGTGGGATGGTCTCATCCGGTATGGGCAACAGGGGGAAGTTGAATATGAAGTCACGTTCTATGCGACTCGTTCAAAGTGCAGCACTAGCCGCAACTTTGGCCGCGTCCGTATTTACGGTTGTGGGCGGTAATGCTTCTGTGGCGAGTGCCGCTTCAAAGAAGTACACCGTTGCATTTGTTGTGGGTGCGGAAGCTGACCCATTCTTCCAGTCAATGTTCGTTGGTGCTTCGGCTGAAGCTGCGAAGGACAACATCAATCTGATTTGGCAGGGTAACCCAGTGGATTACTCACCATCGACCCAGATTCCAGTTGTCCAACAGGTTCTTGCATTGAAGCCAAACGCTCTCGTTATTGGACCTACAGACACCAAGGCACTCCAGCCCTACATCGCACAGGCAGTGAAGTCTGGCATCCCAGTATTTAACGTTGACTCCGGTGACGCTAACCAGAGCAACATCACTTCATGGGTTACTGGAAACAATGTCCAGGGTGGCCAGGCTGCAGCAGACGCTCTTGCTTCAGCTATGGGTTATGACGCGAACTGCACCGCAAGTGCTCCTTGCACCGTGGCAGTGGGTGTGAGCTCGATCACAACGTCAACTGACGCTGCTCGTCTCGCTGGCTTCACCGCCGAGCTCAAGGCGAAGTACCCACACATCAGTGCGCTGAACCCAATCGTTTCAAACTCACAGCCATCAGTGGCTCAGTCGGGTTTTGCAAACGACATTGCTGCTCACGCATTGAAGGGAATTTTCGCAATCGACGGAACTGACGCAGAAGGTGCTGCTTCAGCAATCACCGCTGCTGGTTCAGCCGGCGCCAACATCAAGGTAATTGCGTACGACGCGTACGCAGCAAACATTGCCAGCATGCAGGCCGGCAAGATTGCCGCGATTATCTCCCAGCAGCCAGCCCTTGAAGGCACCGACATTATTGCCGCTGTCTACAAGGACTTGACGTCTGACAAGGGTAAGACTGGTCCACAGAAGAACATTGCTCACCTGTTGACCCTTCCTAACTACACCCTGACGCCTACGTCATCGGCCGCAATCATCGCTAAGTACCAGTACTCAGCTTCCTAAGCCGTACGCAGAAAAGAACCCCTGGATTCTTCGGAATCCAGGGGTTCTTTTCTGGTAACAATTAGTCATTACGCCCAGTAGTACGGGTATCTCCCCAAAGGAACCTTGTGTCAACCACCACACCTACCGAGCCCGCTCTCGAAGCGACTCAACAATCAAAGGCATCGAGCTGGCTGCGAAACTTAGTTTCCAACCAACAGTTCATCCTGCTCATCGTCCTCGCACTGCTTATTACATTTTTCGCAGAACGAAATTCTCTCTTCTTTCGCACACAAGAATTTGGCAACCTCATCAGTGACTTCTGCGGACTGGCACTACTAGCCGTTGCAGAAACGTACGTTATTTCCTCAGGGGGAATCGACCTGTCGGTGGGTTCCACTGTTGCCTTCTCCGGTATTTGCGGCGCCTACACCGTTCAGTACTTTATGGAACACCACATGAATCAAACGGGCGTTCTATTGCTCGGCACTCTCGCGTGTGCTCTGACCGGAGGATTTGTCGGAAGCGTCAACGCCTTCTTGATCACCAAAGTAAAACTGGTTCCGTTCGTAGCTACCCTCGTTACCTTGAGTTCTGGCGCCGGTCTGGCTCTCGTATTCGCCAAGGGCGGCCAAGAGGTGGGCCTGGACCCGGGTGCCGTTACTTTCAGTGCCGAAGGTCTGGGTATGTTCGCCTGGATTTCAATCATTGTGATTGTCATCACTCTCGTGCTCGGTCTCGTGTTGCACAACACCAGATACGGTCGCTACAACTTCGCGATTGGGTCCAATGATTTCGCCGCTCGTGCCGCTGGTATCAATGTCAAGCGTCATGTTGCCTCGGTGTACGTGTTGTCAGGTGTTCTCGCCGGACTCACGGGAATGTTCTTTTACATCAAGGGTGGTGGTGGCGCTGCTACCACCGGCATTGGTGAAGAACTGAACGCCATTGCCGCAGTCGTCATTGGTGGTGCCAGCCTCCAAGGTGGGGTTGGTCGCATGAGCGGCACTGTTCTTGGGGCCATGATTTTGACCGTTGTTGTTGACGGACTGATCTTTATCAACGTTGCGCCAACCTGGAATCAGGTAGTTGTGGCGGCGTTCATTGCCCTTGCAGCGACCTTGCAAACAATTCGCCCACAGAGCCGGAGCTAGTGATGACTACTGAAAAAAATCCCGTTTTTGAACTTCGAAACATTTCAAAATCCTACGGTTCCGTGCAGGCGCTCTCCGACGTCAGTTTCAAGGCGTACGCCGGAGAAGTAATCGGACTCGTTGGTGACAATGGTGCCGGAAAGTCTTCGTTGATTAAGACAATTTCCGGAGTGCACAATGCTGACTCGGGTCAGCTCTTTGTGGATGGGATCGAGCGCCACTGGAAGTCGCCTCACGACTCGATGGAAGCAGGAATTGAAACCCTCTACCAGGACTCGGGCCTCGCTCCAGACCTCACTATTGGGTCAAACATTTTCCTCGGTCGCGAAAAGAAGCGCAAGGGCATTCTCGGAAAGCTGGGATTTGTTGACCAGAAGGCAATGGAGCAAGAAGCACTTGCGGAATTGCAAAAAGTCGGCATTACGGTTCCGGCATCGAAGAGGACTGTTACTCAACTCTCGGGTGGACAGCGCCAAGCTGTGGCGATTGGTCGAGCCGTCTTGTGGGCGAAACACGTCATTATTCTTGACGAACCAACCAACCACCTTGGTGCCCGCCAGAGCCAAGAGGTTTTAAAGGTTATTGAAGCTGCCAAGGAGCAAGGTCTGTGTGTCTTGTTCATCTCGCACACATTGCCGCACGTACTTCAGGTGACTGACAGAATTATCGTCCTTCGACTCGGTCGAATTGTTCGTGATTCGCCCACTTCGGAATACACCGTGGAAAGCCTGCTCGGAACCATTACGGGACTGGCGGAAGCTCAGAAGTAACAACATCGCAGTAATAATCAAACGAACATAACGTTCGTTGCCCCCTTGCCAGAAGTCCCGCCAGAAGCGTCCCTTAGCGCTTTCGGCGGGACTTTTGTCAGTGCAGGTGCGTGAGGCTCGCCCGGATTAATTTTCCATTGGACGTGCGCGGTAGTGCCGCAACGTAGCGAATCTCCTTAGGCTTGGCCCACGGCCCAATTCGTTCTTCAGCAACGGCCCGAAGTGGTTCATCCAGATTGGTGACTTCACTCACTACGAGAGCGCACACCCGCTGACCCCATTCGGGATCATCGATGCCAGTCACTGCTACTTCTCTCACTCCGGCCACGGTTAACAGAACTTCTTCGAGATCTTCGGGCCAAACTTTTTCTCCGCCAGTGTTAATGACGTAGCCCAGTCGCCCCTTGATTGACAACTTCCCGTCGTGAATCGTTGCTCCATCACCAGTTGGGAACCAGTCGTCCTTGCCGTCTGGACCTAGCGCACGGGGGCGTTCTGCAGTTCGGTAACGAGAAAAAAGAGTAGGGGTGCGAACGAGAAGTTCTTCGTTGCTCGTGGCGATTTCAACTTCAGGAAGCGCGTAGCCGTTGTAGACAACGCCCGATCCAGTTTCGGTCATGCCCCAGGTTGTCAGTACGTTGTCGGGAATTTCAAAAGGTGGCTTTGCCCCACCCAGTAGAACTTTCTCGTAGCCCGAAAGGTCGTGACGGCGCAGTTGTGTTCGTACGACCGAAATGTGCGTGGCACCAAGTCGTGCGCCACTTTCGAGGTCTGACGTGTTTCCCCACAGCAACGTGGCATCGCTGAAAACACTGCGCAATATCACTGCGAGACCTCCAATGTGATTTGGAGGTAGACATGGAAACCACATCGGTGGTTCATCTCCGCGAAGGGTTGATTGCGTAATCCGGGCGCTCGCTTCGAGAGACGTCCATGTGTGGAGTGCAGCCTTGGGTGTTCCGCTCGAGCCGGACGTCAATATTGCGAGGGCAATGTCATCGTCGACGCCTTCTGCGTTGTCGACTCGCTCAACACCTTGGGGTGAAGTCACCTTGGTAGCCCCGAGGAGGGCAATCTCTTCCGCACGTCGTCGTGGCGACGTGCGCTGATCTAATACACAGAAAGCCTCGTGCTTTTCAACAGATTGTCGAATGGCGGCTTCCAATTCCGGTCCGAGTGGAAAATTCAGCGCATTTAGTTCCGACACATACCAACTTTAGGCCTTCACGTTGTAGGTTGAGCATCGGAGGTAGTGATGGCTTCAATTCGATATGAAAAAAGAATCGCGGCAGATCCTGACACGGTGTACGCAGTGGTGAGTGATCCCCTGAGCATTCCCGAATGGTTTCCCGGCATCGTGAAAGCCGAAATGGATGGCAATGTTCGAACCATCACTACGGCTTCAGGATTGCAAATGCCGGAGTTGATTATGGCCAACGACCCGATTCTTCGTCGCTTCGCCTACCGAATCACTGCGCCGCTGTACAAATTCCACTTAGGGACGATCGATGTGATTGAAATTTCGGCGAACGAAAGTTTGTGCGTGTACTCAACAACCGCCGAACCCGACACGTTGGCACTGATAATTGCCGGCGGGACAATCGGTGCGCTTGAACAGATTGCCATTATTGCTGAATCTCGACAACAGGAGGGCTAAATGGGCCGCAAAATTCTCTTTATTACTACCGACCAGCAGCGCTATGACACTTTGGGTGTCAACGGGTCCGTCGTGGGACGCACGCCAGTACTGGACGGCCTTGCCGCCGCCGGCATTCGATACGAGCGTTGTCAGCCAACGTCGGTGGTCTGTATGCCGTCGCGAGCTTCAATGCTGACCGGGCAATTCCCAACGACCCACGGCGCGTGGATGAATGGCGTGCCCCTGGCTGTTGATGCACCGTCGGTGGCGGAAAATCTTCACGACGCGGGCTACGCTACTGCTCTGATTGGAAAAGCTCACTTCGAGCCGTTTATGGATCCCTTTGGCCGCTACGCCGAAAACACTCTCGCCTCATTGGGAATTCCTACAATCGAGCAGCCCTGGTACGACGGTCGCATGGGCGTTCACCGTGGCTTTGACTACTTGGAGTTTGCGACGCACGGCGTTATGGGACTGCTGCACTACGCCAAGTGGATGCAGCAACATCACCCCGAAGCGCTCGCCGGCTTTTACCCGGTAGTTGATGGCGACTTAAACGTTAACGCCTTAGGTGGTGGTGACACTGGAGCGCCGCAGGTAAAAGTCAACGACGTCCCCAAGGACTGGTACCACACCGATTGGGTTGCGCAAAGGACAATGGACTGGCTCTCGCAGCAGTCTGACGACCAAGACTGGTTCTGCTGGATGAGTTTTCCCGACCCCCACCACCCGTGGGACCCACCAAAGTCAGAAGTTTCACGCGTCAATTGGAAAGATGTTCCGCTTCCCGTGAATTACCCCGAAAAGGCGTCTGAGCGTGAAGAGCTCCTCGACCAGAAAGCTCGCCACTGGCGCGCTTGGTATGACGGAAGGGTCGTATCAAACTACGAAGCTCCCGCCAAGTGGGTTCCCGCCACACTGACGGCCGACCAGGTTCGCGAAGTGAATGCCTTGAATGCCGTGGAAGTCGAGCTCATTGATGAAGCCATTGGGCGAGTGCTACAGATGATCAAGGACAAGGGCTGGGATGACGATGTTGACATCATCTTCACCACCGACCACGGCGAACTTCAGGGTGACTTCGGACTTTTGTTCAAGGGTCCCTATCACGTCGACGGACTGATGCGATTACCGCTCATCTGGCGACCAGCACCTTCGGCGAAAGTCGCCCCCGCAGTCGTCACAGCACCGGTGTCGCTCGTGTCACTCGCCTCCACCTTCTTGGAGGTCGCTGGACAGCCAGCTCCGAGTTGGGTAGAAGGCGCGGCACTACCTCGAAGTGACGATGAAGCGTCGGCGGGAAACTTCCACGACACCATTACTGAATGGGACTCAGAGCTCTTTGGCGTAGCGGTACACGTTCGTACGGTGACGACGAAGCGCTACCTCTACACCGAGTACCAAAAGGGCACTATGCACGAGGGTTCCGAAGGTGAACTCTATGACCTCGAAAATGACCCACTTCAGCGTGTCAATCTCTTTAGCGACGCCGGATACGCATCAGTGCGCAACGAGTTGAGCGAACGGTTGCTCGCGCACGCGCAAAGGCCAAATCAGAAAACTGAACTCGGCGTAGTGATGGCTCCGGTGTAAAGAGCCGGTAGCGTGGAAGCTATGGCTGACACAGTTATTCACGGTGACCCTATTGACCCAGTTGACGAGTTTCGCTCGTGGCCCCTTCCTGAATGGGAAGTGGCGTCGGACTACGAAGACATCATCTACGAGGTAGCCGAAGGTATTGCGAGAATCACCATCAACCGACCTGAACGTCGCAACGCATTTCGACCTCAAACGCTGTTTGAACTCTCCGATGCGTTCGAGCGGGCTCGAGACAACATTGAAGTTGGCGCCATTATTTTGACGGGGGCCGGTCCGGATGCCTTTTGCTCAGGTGGTGACCAGAAGATTCGCGGTAACGACGGCTACATCGGAGATGACGACGTCGCTCGCCGGGGCGTAGGTCGGCTGAATGTCCTGGACCTGCAGGTTCAAATACGTCGACTCCCTAAGCCCGTGATTGCCCAAATCGCCGGCTACGCGATTGGTGGCGGACATATTTTGCACTTGGTCTGTGACCTATCAATTGCGGCTGACAATGCTCGCTTCGGCCAAACCGGTCCCAAGGTTGGTTCATTTGACGGGGGATACGGCTCATCGCTTCTGGCAAATTCGATTGGTCTAAAGCGCGCCAAAGAGGTGTGGTTCCTTTGTCGCCAGTATGGTGCACAGCAAGCTCTGGACTGGGGGCTGGTGAACACCGTTGTACCTCTCGATGACCTCGAGAGGGAAACCGTTGCCTGGTGCCGTCAAATTCTGACACTCTCACCGCTAGCTCTTCGAATGTTGAAGGCTGGATTCAACGCCGCCGAAGACGGACTCGCTGGAGTCCAGCAGCTGGCGGGCGACGCAACAATGTTGTTCTACATGTCAGAAGAAGGACAAGAAGGCCGCAACGCATTCGTCGAACACCGCAAGCCTGACTTTTCGCGCTTCCCTAAGCGTCCATGACGACCCCCGGCAAGATCGAACGTTGGGTGCTCGCTGCTCGGGCACGGACTCTTCCAGCCGCGATGGTACCCGTGGTTGTGAGTACCGCAACTGCTCGCGTACAAGGGATTAATTGGCTGAACTCCGTTCTCTGCCTCGTCATTGCGTTAGCACTGCAGATTGGCGTTAATTACGCCAATGACTACTCCGACGGGATCAAGGGCACCGATGAAAAGCGAGTTGGTCCGTTTCGCTTAACCGCTTCAAAGTTGGTACCGGCACGTTCCGTAAAGCTAGCGGCCTTCGCGTGTTTCTTTCTGGCATCGGTGGCTGGACTTATTCTTTCGTCGAGGACTTCTTGGTGGTTCATTGCTATAGGCGTAAGTGCCATCTTGGCCGCATGGTTTTACACCGGTGGGCCCAAGCCGTACGGGTACTTCGGCTTTGGTGAGTTGTTCGTGTTTGTGTATTTCGGCCTCGTTGCTACTGTCGGCACGGCGTACGCCCAGGACAAGTCAATTAGCGCTCCGGCGTGGTGGTTGGGGTGCGCCATGGGTTTTATGGCGTGTGCACTACTCGAGGCGAACAATCTCCGCGATGTAGCCGGCGACCAGATTGCGAAGAAGAAGACCTTGGCCGCGCGGCTCGGGCGTGAGAATGGTTCGTGGCTGTACGGCGCATGGGTGGTTGGCGTCGTTGCATCGACCGCACTCAGTCACCACGTGGTCTGTGCCTTCATTGCACTGGTGGCGTACGCGCGACCCCTTCGACTGGCTTTCTCTGAAAAGCAAGGTCGTGAGCTACTTCCACTGCTAAAGCTTTCGGCCCAGACTCAGTTGATTATTGGTCTCGCGTTGACTTTGGCTCTTAGCTTTAAAATTGCTTGGTGAAGTTTGAAATAGCCGTAGCGACGTCGTGCGGCTTTTCTAAGTGAGCAGCGTGCTGTGCGCCGGGTATCAGATGCAACGCGGCGTTGGGCATAGTTTCGGCGAGCGCTTCTACTTCAGCACAAAATTTCGTGTCAAGCGCTCCCGCCATTGCCAACGTCGGCACGTACAGTTCTTTCACGCGATCACCGAGCCACGAC
>Ga0208622_1000762_pt1 | contig 12042 bp, 20 predicted proteins | sample CryBogCBH12Jul09_FD_184621 | JGI IMG/M metagenome (GOLD analysis project Ga0208622, IMG submission 184621) | Freshwater microbial communities from Crystal Bog, Wisconsin, USA - CBH12Jul09 (SPAdes) | ecosystem: Environmental > Aquatic > Freshwater > Lake | place: Crystal Bog, Wisconsin, USA... | reverse complement strand
ATCACGTTCCTCGTCCAAGATAGCGTTGCCCTTATTCACCCATGAGGTAATAGTCGCTGGCGTGATGCCTACTGCCTTAGCCGTAGTGGAAAGGTAGTTCCCTCGCTTTAGCAAGTCAATGATTGCGTCGAACATTGCTTGGTTGAGTATTGTCTTGCGCCCTTGAACCATAGTGAAATGATACTACGGTTGTGCGTTTTTGAGGGCTTTTGCCTTCTCACGCTTACGCCGAGAGCGGATACGGTCTTTCTCTTTGCGCTGTTCGTGTTCCTCTGGGGTCATTTTGGCGAGTTGCTTCTGTCTATACCCTTTGTTGCGCCGTAGTCGGCTCTGACGGGCTTTTTCGCTTGGGGGATAACTACGAACGTGTGCGAGCATTGCGTCGGTACAGGGGCGACAACGACAACCGAAGTATGAATACCCTGACGTTGTGCCGTGAGTGATGTCTTGTCGGGGGTTTTCTCGGTAATACTCTCGTTTGGCTCGTGAGTATGCTGTTCCAGCGTCCTTACACGGAATACAACGGCATTTTTTGTTGAAGTACCCTTGCCACGTTCCGCACTCCCAGCCTTCTGGTGGTCGTTTTTGTGGTTTGGCGTTAGGGGTGAAATGTATCCGTGTTTGTGTTTCTTTGGGAATCTGGCTCTTGGGGATTTTTATTAGTTCCCCGTGTTCATCTACCCACCATACAAGTTCGTCTTTGTCGGTCATTGACGATTACTCTAACTAGTAGTAGTGGTGATGTCAAGCACTACAGGATTTACAAGTTGCTTTACGCCAGCCTGTTTGTTTGTTTCCTACGTTCCCGTTTGTTTGCGCCCCGCAGTTTTCGCAGACAAATAGTGCTTTGCTTTCGTATTTCACTACGAGTGCGTTCATTGCGGCGATTTTGTGGTTGATGTGGCGGTTATAGACCTTGCCGATGTTCCAAGAGGTGAAGCGACCGTAGGACAACCAGCCCTTACGGGGAATTGAGTAGTAATACCGTAATAAGCCGAACTTTTGCTTGACTTGCTCAATGGTGTAGTTTCGGGCGACTTTGGATAGTTTCTTGTCTAGTGATTTCACTAGCGGTATCCAGCCTTGTCCGATACCGGCGGTTTCTATCTGGTGGTGTCGCTCTTTACGGTTCATTGGTCACACCATAGAGTTTTGCCATTTTGATTTCGGTCGCCGCCTCAACAGAATCTATGTAGTCCAGTACCTTGATTACGTCGCAGGGGTAGGGGATGTCCAATCCTTCATCATCTAGGCAAAAAACACAAAAAAATCGGTTCTCTCGAAACCCAAATTTGCCGTGCTTCTCTCGGAGGGCTTGGCGTTCGTCAGGGGTCATTTTCCGCCCAGCCAGTTGATGTTGTCGGGTTGGATTTCACTACGGACACTTGCCCGACGGTTTCCCGTGCGCCAGCCTCGCTTGAAGCCGACTTCGTAGGCTCGTTTGAGGTCTTTCTCGTAGGCGTTTGCCAGCAGTATCGCTTGGCAAGTGTAGGTGGTGATGCAGTAGCGACAGCCCTCTGCCCGACCCCAGCCGGGGATGTGGGTTCGGCGTATGTTCTCTACGAGTTCCCGTGTGTTCATTTCAGCAACCAGCGCAGTTCTGTTTCTGGCGGTTGATTCCGCTTTCGGAGGGCTTGGCGTTCGTCGCTGGTCATTGTTTAGTGGCTGAACGCCAGAGTAAACAATGAGCCAGCAACGAAGGCAAAACACATTCCAGCAAGGGCGTAGCCAAGCAGTACGGTTTTGGCAAGCCAGTTCATTACTTTTGTGCGACCAACTTGGGGCGAACAGCAATGAGGTAGGGGATAGCGGCAAAGATGCCAAAGAACAGGATGAGGATAATCCAACCAGCCTTTGACTTCTGAACTGCATCCCACTTGCTCTTGTGCTGAAGGCAAGCGTCAATAAATGAGCCGATGGCGACAACGGCTACGAACAGGATAATAAGTCCAGTCATTTGTATTCCTTTAGGGTAGGGTGATGCTATTTATACAGTAGCAAGGTTTAGTGGTGGTGTCAAGTATTCCGTTACCGAAGTTCGGGGTGAAAAGAGTTTCCCTCGTTGTGTGCGTCAATGACGTTGGACAGGGTTTCCACCGCTTCCCACCAGCCCTCGTAGTAGCCCTTGTAGCGTTCGGTGGCTTCCTCGTCTAGTTTCTCTGGCGCAGGTGGCTTGCTCGCCCGTAGGCGTTCCATAACTAGTTCCAGCAAGAGTTCCTCCGCACGGAACTGTGCCATCATTATTTCTGTGCGGTTGGTTTGGCGATAGTTCGGGCCGCCCATTATTCCACCTCGTAGTCGTAAAGAAGTAGAGCAGAAGTTTGTGGGTCGCAGTCACGGTAGGTGACGATGCCACACTTTAGGCAGACCGTCTTGTAGCACTCGTGGTGACCCGATTTCTCGCAGTCTTTCCACTCGTCTCTAGCGTGGGCGCAGTTCACGACCCTAGTTTAGTCAGTTTTCACTACGGCGTTCGTGGATTTTGGGGTCGTGTTCGACGTGCATAACGTCGTGTTCCAAGATTTCCAAATCCGTCTCAATGCGTTCAGCAACCCGTGAGGACTGCTCCAGCATTTCTTTGACTTCCTCAATGAGCGAGCGCAGTTCAGCGAACTGTGCCATTTCCATTGCCAGAATCTTGCGGATTACCTCTGCGTCTGCTTGCGTCTGCTTGAACATACTGATGCCGACGACGCTCTCAATGAACAGAGCCATGTAGGAAGCCCAGACATTCCACCACGCAATAACGCCAATGTTGTAGGTTCCCCAGATAACGCAGGCGACGGTAATGATGGTGATGCCAACGAGAAACGACCAGCGACGGATTGACTTTTGGATAAGCCAAGACGCACTCTCGCCCAGAGAGATGGGTTCCCCCGTTATTGGGTGATTTCGGTATGACATTGTGGTTCCCCCGTCAACAGGTTTGCCACAATTCTAGATTACGAAACTCGTTATCTGGCTAACGTTTTGTTGAGCAAGTGGTTGGTGACGGCGTTCTTGATTGCCCGTGAGACAAACTCGTTCAGGGTTTCACCAGTGAGTTTCATAGCGTTAGCGATACTCAACAGTTCGTCAGCGTCAAAGTCAATAGTGATGCCAGTGTCGTCGGATTTCACTACCGCCTCTGGCTCGGCAACAAGAATTGGATTACAAATGTCAGCGTCGTGGTCGGGGATAGGTGTTTCGTGCGACCAACCCTTGTCGTAGCGACCATCCATAACGATTGTCTTGCCACAGTTCTTACAGATTGGCACTTCGCCCCTTAGCGGAAGCGGTCACTTTGGGTTCGGCTAGGGCGCAGTCAGGCTCGTGGTCTTGGTGATGCCAAGTGTTGTCAAAATCCATTGTGATGGTTCCACCACAGCACATACAGACGGCGTAGCCCCGTATGCGGTTCGTCATTACTTACTCCAACGACCAAAGAGGAACCCGATGTTCCCACAAACAACACTACACACAACTGCGGTAAATGTATGAGACATTAGTTTTCACTACTCCTTTATGGCTGGTTCTAAATCGGCTGGGTCGTGGCTGAACTCAATCTGCTCGCCGTGCCAATCAAGACCCGACAACATAACATTCTTCGCACCGATAGCGGTCACGGTGAACGTTCCGCCTTGTGAACGGTAGTAGCCACTTACCCCGTCAATGTATTTCACCACGTCACCCACCTTTAGGTCGGAAACGGTGAGCAAGGTGGCTAAAGGGCGTATCAGTTCCTCTGCTACCACTTGGTAGGTTGGCAACTCGTCCTTGTTCTTCATAGGGTCGTTCTCTAGCCAAGTGTTTTCCACCAGATACTGACCGTTGAGCAAGTGCTGGGCGACGGTTCCCCACTGACCCTTCGTGTTGCCGTTGATGAGGCGCACCTTTTCACCAACGGGATACTTGTGAGTAGGCAGTTCTCGTGCGAGGTATTGCTCTGTCGTGTAGGCGTTTTCACCATCGATAATGATGCCGTCAAAGTGTTCAGGCTTGATTGCGGTGCGGAACAAGGTGCGCTCTAGAGCCAGCGTGTCGTAATACGGGTTGGTTGCGTCGAAGTTCCCTTCTAGCCACGCCGTTGGGGTGATGTTCGCCTTGATAAGCAACTTCTTGATTCGTGCGATTGTCTCAAAACTCACTCGTTCGCCCTTGATTTCACTAAGCAAGTCAATAATCGTTACTAACTTGTTTTCCAAACTGCTGTGGTCGCACACCGACGGGTTGAAACCCATTAGTTGTCTCGCTGTTGGATTTCACGGGCAATGTTCAGGGCTTCGGTGAAACCCATAGCAAAGCCATTTTCGTAATCGGTCTGCTTGGCGAGTGCCAACTTGGTGTGGTGTCGAGCCTCGTTCTGTAGGCGGAAAACTGTTTCGTTTAGTTTCTTTCCCATGCTGAAAGCATAGAACCTTACGAGTGTCTAGTCAAGTTTCTTTTCACTACGCCACTTCAGGGCGTTTTGTAAGTAGATACCCTGATACACAAACGAGCCGAGCAAGAACCCGTATTGGTGAGTTACCAGCGAGTAAGCAATCCACGCCACGTTGTAGAGCGAGAGCCAAACCCAAGCCCACCAATACTTTCTACCAACAAGGTAGGTTCCGGCTAGTCCTGCGAGGCTAAGAAGCCAAGACCACACGATTATGCGTAGTTCAGGTCGTCAGCGTGTTCTGAAGCCTTAGCAGCGGCTTCGCTTGCCTTTACAGGGTTAACCTTGCTATTCACCACAGTCAATTTGATTACATGGGCGGCAGCAGCGTCACGGTGCAACTCAGCGGCCTTTTTGTATGCGCCAGCAATGCGCTTCAATCCGTTTTCACTAGCCATCTTTGCTTGTTCCTCGCAGGCACGAGCAATAACACGGTGTTGCCCTTCAGCGGCAAAGTTGTTGGCGGAACCGTCCTTTACGGCATCAGCAAGGCGACGTGCTTCTGCCGCTTGGTTGCTACCCGAAACATATTGGTTGCCCTCAAATGTGTGACCTGCCTGCGCACCAGAACCGGGGCCGCCCTTTTCCACTGGATAGTTAGACAGCGACTTCAAGAGGTTCTCGGTAGCGAAGCGATTTCCCATACCCCTGATAATACGCTAGGGTTTTGGGTTTCACTACTCGCTTTGTCGAACGATAGCCGTCATTGGGATACCTAGACGGTGTAGTGCGCCATTTGGAATCTCAACGTCGGTTTTCCACGACTCAAATGCGCTTTCGGTGGTGGAATAGCCGTGTTCGCCAATCTTTATCTTGACTTTGGGCTGATTAGGCGTTAGGTTCTTGCCCTTTGCCACGTCAATAAAGTCCTCTTGGTCAAACCCTGTTCCGTCAAGGGTGTCAAGGCTTTCTAAGGTGGAAAGTAGCAAGTCGTTGTCGTAGGTCGCCTTGTCTGCTGTGCGGTTGTCTGCCAGAACGATACGAGTTGCCTGCTCTTGGTCAACATCAACCCAGACGACGGCGATTTGTGTCCAGCCGAGTGCTGATGCTGCGGCCGCCGTGTGGTTGCCCTTTAGGATTTCGTTGGTTCTCTTATTCACCACGATGGGTCGGTATTGCCCCAGTAGGCGCAAACTCTCGCTGATAGCCCCAATGTCGCCTTCACGGGCGTTACCGGGGAAACGCTTTAGTTCGTTTAGTGAAACAAGTTCGGTTTCGCCAAGTGAGTATTGCTCGGCGGTGTTTCCACCGGCTTTCTTGGCTTTGGGTTCTTTCGGTGCTTTGGGTTCGGTCGGGATATCCAGCCTCGCCTTGATTTCAGCAACCACTTTGGATTTCTTGTCGCCCACAGCATCTACGACTGACTCTAGCCAAAGGTTATGGATTTCGCCGTCGATTTCACCAAACCAGTCGCCAATGCGGATTGGAACCGTGTCTGGCTTTTCGTCGCTGGTTTCTGGCTCGTCTTTCTCTTGACTAACGCCACCGCCTTCGGAATCACCTAGCCCGTCAAGGTCGTCAAGGTCTGCCAAGTCATAGCCCGTTCCCTCTAGATTTGGCAGTGATTTCAGCAGTTCCAACAGATACACGTTGTCGTAGGTAGCAACGTCAGAGGTGCGGTTGTCGGCAATGAGAACCCGTAGTGCGTCCTTTTCACTACCCTCGTAGCGAGTAATCGCCACTTCTTTCCAACCCAGCGATTTGGCAGCCTTCCAAGTGTGAGTGCCAGCGATAATCGTGTCGTTCCACACAACAACTGGTGAATACTGCCCGTTCTTTTCCAAACTCTCGGCAATGAGCGCAATGTCGCCCAAACGGGGGTTCTTGGGGTGAGGCTTGATGGAGTCGATAGCGACTTTTTCAGCCTTGACGTTGATGTTCATAACTACTACCCTACAGTAGTTATTTCACTACGCCACTAACGCTTGCTCAATCCGGCTGGCGCACTCGTTTGCCTCTGCTTCGGTCGGATAGGTGGCGAGTTTCACGCCCATTTCATTGCCGAGAGCAACGACTATCCACTCGTCTGGGCGAAAGATAATCACTTGGACAGAAGTTCTTGTGTCTCGCACAATGCGCCTCCTAAGTAGGTTATGGCACAAACTTACGACACGTTTTTAGATTTTGTGAGGTGAAAAATCAGGTCGGCGGTGCGCCCGTTTCGCCCTTTAGTCGGCGGATTTCGTCTTGGATATACCAGATGGCTTTTTCCAAGTCCTGTATCACCTTTGCCTCGTCCTTTAGACCGGCTCGCCATAAATACTTGAATGCGTTGCCGATGTTGAAGTTGCGGTGTCGGGTGATTTGGATACACTCAATGCCGCTGGGGTCAGTTGCGTAGTGCTTGGGGCGATTTACCATGTCGTCTGGCATTTTACTATTCCTCTGTGTTTAGAACGCCGTCTAGAAACGTGTTGAGTTCGTTTTGCTGACCCTTGCCACGTTCCATAGCGTCGGTGACCATAGTGTGTAGCCGGTTCAGGTTTTTTGCGTGTGCGGCCTTGATTTCGTCTTGGATTTGTGCCGTGCGTTCCAAGAGTGAGGTGAAAAGAACTGCGCCCTGTTCGTCAGTAAGTTCGCCAGCCATCCACTTGCGTGTTGTCTCTAACGATTCCAAATTGTGCGACAGCAATACTTGGTGAAGGTCATACTTGGCGTGGTTCGCAAACATTTCCTCAACCTGTGCGACGAGGTAGCCCAACTTTTCACCTTGATGCTCAATGCTGGCGATAAGTGATGGGTCGGGGTACTGCGGTTCGTGGTCAGTCATTGGATACTTTCCAACTCGCCCAAACGGTGAAACAAAGCACCACGTCAAAGACGGCTACTTGCCAGTAATCCCAAGAGACGATAGCCAACATCGTCAGCAGAAACAATCCTGCTACTGCGCACACGCCAATAGTTAGAAAGTGCAACCAGAACATAGCCAAACGTTCCAGTGGTGTTCGACTAATCCACAGGTGTCGCACCCATTTTGCCCACGCCTTTAGTTCGTCAATCATTTTTCACCTCGTATGCTCCTACGCAACAGCCGTCACAGCCGTGTGTGCCGTCGTGCGTTCCCGTTTGTAATGCCCACTCGTCAGGGTCGGGGTGACCGACGTTGTGAGGGCAGACCCGTTCCATAATGCGAATGTCGTCTCGCCAGTTCTGGGGGAACGACCGCATTGAGTGGTCGGTCTTGGTGTGAACCGTGCAAGGCCGCCCCTTACACAACTTTTCACTATGGACACGCTTCAGTTTCCGTTCGGCGTGTTCCAAAACGTATTCGTCGGCTGGCAGTTCGTTGGTCACTTGCGATACCTTTCCGGCAATTCGGGGACGGTCAAGATTTCTTTCTTGACGCTTGCGCCAAATGTTTTCACCAGCAAACCTACAGGAACCAGCGAACACGTTGAGGAATAGCCCTTGCGACCATTGCTACTGGGCGTTTGAGGTGTCACCTCACGGAAACGTTTGCGGTTTTCTATGAACCAATCACGCACTACGTTAGTTTTCCACCTATACAACTCACCGCTACCGGCGAGTAAGTAATACATTTCGTCTGCTTCAGTTCGCAAGAAACAACCTCTGGTGTCGGCTTGCTTGTTGCTGACCGTCTCAAAGGCAAAGTTGCCCGTCTTGTGTCCTTGCCCGTCGACTTTCACCTCAACGGAAGTCTCAATCTCTTGCGCCTTGTAGATGTGCGACCAATACAGGTCAATGTCGTAGGTCAGTTGCTCTTGTTTGTTTGCTTCACGGATTTCGGTGGTTTCTTCACGGTCTAAAAGGTATTTCACTACGCTCGGCATAAACAACGATTCCAATTCACGACTCTCGTCGAAACTCGGATGCCCTACGCCGTATTCCACTATTCCACCAGCGTCACTTGATTGAACATTGGTGCGTCGCCCGTAATTCGTTCGTAGGCGATTTGTGCGTATTCGGGGTTGAGTTCTGTGCCAACAAAGTTTCTACCATGACGCATAGCGATAACTGCCACCGTTCCGCTTCCGGTGAAAGGGTCAAGCACGGTATCGCCCTCTGCCGAGCCTGCCAATACGCACGGTTCCACCAACGCTTCGGGCATTACTGCGAAGTGTGCGCCCCGAAATGGCTTGGTGTTGATTGTCCATACGTCACGCTTGTTCTTGGTTTCACCAGTGACACCCGACATTGAGTTCATACCCGTGCCACGTCGAGCGTCAGTGCGACTACCCCTATCGTCACCTGCGTAGATGGCTGGCTCTTTGATGGCTTCACTGTCGTAGTAGTAGCGAGGCGACTTGCTTAGTAAAAAGACGTATTCGTGGGCTTTGGTTGGGCGGTCGGTGACGCTTTCTGGCATGGTGTTGGGCTTGTGCCAAATAATGTCCGAGCGTAGATACCAGCCGTCTGCTTGAAGTGCAAATGCTACTCGCCACGGGATGCCAATTAGGTCTTTTGGTTTCAGCCCAGCCTCACGCATCGCCTGTCGGTCGTCGGTGGGTCGTGTCTTTCCCTGTCCTGCGATTTGGTGATGGGCTTGGTTGATACTCACGCCCTCGCTGGCACGTTGCGCTTGTTTGTCTGGATTTCCCTGTCCTGACTGTCCTTTTCCACCAACATAACTGTCGCCAATGTTGAGCCAGAGGGTTCCGTCGTCGGCAAGAACTCGTTTCACCTCACGGAATACGGCGACCATGTTCGCTACATACTCGTCGGGGGTGTTTTCTAATCCGATTTGGCTGTCCACACGGGTCGCACCGCACTTGATACACGCCGACCTATCACCACGAAAGACACGTTCCTCAAACTGCCCGTCACGCTTGTTGTCAGCGTCAATCTGGTTGATTGAGTGTTCGCACTCTGGTTTTCCACCTTCCCAAGAGGCGGTTCCATAGTCACGAAGTCCAAAGTAAGGCGGTGAAGTAACGCACGTTCGCACGGTTCCGTCGGGGATTTCACTTAGACGCTTTAGAACGTCGCCAACGTAGATATGTGCGGTTGCCATTAGAGACACACTACTGCGGTTAGGTGTCCAAAGTCAAGCATTTCACTACGCTCTGGGGCTAGGACTCGAACCTAGAACGAGAGTTCCAAAGACTCCTGTGTTGCCATTACACCACCCCAGACAGTTCTAATAACTCTAATCTATTTTTGTGGTGTAAATTAGTGGCATGACCTCGTTCCACACCGACGATTTAGCCCCCACGTTTGCTGTGGCACACGCCATCCTCAAAGGTGACGTGGCAGGACACTCTTTTCACGGCAACCAGTTCTCTGGTGGAATCGGCGGTGGCGGTCGTGCGCCAATTCCGGGTCGTTTCGTTGACCCATTCCGCTGGGGCGCAACAAGTATCGGTGCGGCGGCTCGCTCGGTGGAACCACGGGCACAACGGCAGACGGATATGCACCACCAAGAAGCCCAGCAGTATCACGCATTGGCGAACAAGGCTACCGGCGCAATGGCTGGAAAACTGCGTGACGTTGCTAACGCTCACGAGAATGCCGCTATGGCACACAACAACCTGCGAGCAGTCGCCCACGATACCCAAGTGCTAGAAAACCGACGGGGCGACGACGACGTAAATGGCATTATTTCCGCACACGCCACAGGTCAGCGTTTGAGCGAGGCGCAAGACAGGGTTGATGCTGCTGAAAAGGCAGTTGAGAACGCCAAAAATGCCGCTGGCGTTGGCAACCACGCTGAGGGCATCTAACTCTGTAGTGAAAAGAGTGGACACGGCGTAATTACAGCCGTAGTATTTGCCGGTGGCTTACGTTTCCATCGCACTCAAAGAACACCACTACCTTCGGGCTGAGGAAGCCGTAAGCAAGATGCCCATTTACAAGGGCAGTTATCGTGGCGAGCAGGCCAACTACATTGGCGTTCTTGGTGAAATCGTGTTCATGGAGTATTTAGACGAACAGGGTGTCGCCTACACAGACGATTTCACTACGACGCACGACATCACAATCGTCGGGTCGGGTCGTTTGGACATCAAGACCAAAGACCGCACGGTGATACCTAAGTTGTCCTATGACGCTTCCATCCCGATGTATAACCACGAACACCAGAACGTCGCCTACTGGGGCTTTGTGAGCCTCCAGCGCAATCGTGATTACCCTGCTGAACGCTTTGCTAGGGGCTACGGTCACGCCCACCTAATCGGGGTAGCCAATCGTCATATTGTTGAGAACAACGGCAAGATTTGGAAGGCTGGTGAAACCGACACTAGCAACGGCACTAAGTTTTGGACTGACTGCCTCAACCTGCCGATTTCCGTGCTGAAACCTACCGCCGATGCAACTGCGATTTGGAAATCTCGCCAGACTAACTAGCCTGCGCCAGACCACGCTCGGCTAGGGCAACCAACAGGTCACCAACCATTGAGGTTTCTTCCTCGTCGTCGCTCTCTGGTGCGCCGTCAATTGCTCGGTTCACCACCGCCCGTTTTGCGTCAATGAGAGCCGCTATGTCCTCGTCAATGGTGTTCGCCGTGAGCATAAGCCAGCCGGTCACACTGTCCTGTTGTCCGATACGGTGGCAACGGTCGACGGCTTGCTCCATCTCGGCTGGTGTCCAGCCTTGCTCAATGAACAGCACGTCGGATGCGGCGGTCAAAGTCAAGCCAACGCCAGCCGCTTTTATCTGGCAAGAAATCACCTTTTGCTCGTCAGAGTTTTGGAATAGGTCGACATACGCCTGACGCTTCTCAATGGTGATACCGCCCTGAATCTTCACGCCGTTTGAGAACTCGTCTGCGACCATATCCACGACGCTCTTGTGCCAACCGAACACCACGAGTTTTTTATCCTGCGCCAGAAAGTCGTCCATCCACTCTTTCGCCGCTTGCATCTTTGCCTTAGCGGCTAGTTGCTTTAGGGTGGCGATAGAGACTAGGTGTTCTGCCGCCCTAGCCCGTAGCGCACGTTGCCACGCCTCGTTCTGGGCTTCCTCTGTATCAGCACCGCTTTCCAATGCCAGTTTCATCGCCAGTTCCGATAGGTAGCGAACAATGTCCGCCTCTGCCTTGCGATACTCGGTCATCACCTTCGGGTCGCCCTCGATAATGACGTGCGACCAACGCTTAGGTGGCAACTCGGTCAGCACTTCCGTTTTGCGCCGACGAACGTAGCACGACGAACGTAGTTTGCGATTGAGTAGAGCCAACGACTTCTTGCTCGCTCGCCCGTAGGTGTTTCTAAACTGTGTCGCACCGCCAAACAGTTCGTCAAGGCGATAGATAATCCGCAACTGCGTCATAATTTCTAGCGGTTGATTGACGATAGGTGTTCCCGATAGGCAGACACGAATACCGCCGTCGGCAACACGGTCAGAGAGTTGTATAGAGGCTTTAGAACGGATTGTGCGACCGTTCTTGACGTAGTGGCTTTCGTCTAGAACAATGCCCTGAACGTTGTTGAACTTCTGAACCCAATGGTCTAGAACGTCGTAGTTGATAACGTAAATATCAGCGTCAGGTAGGTTGCCACTCGTTCCTGATAGAACTTTCACCTGAACGCCCGGTATCCACTGTTCCGCCTCACGCTTCCAGTTGAGTTTCAGGCTCGCTGGGCATACGATTACGGCTGGAAACGACTCGGTTGCTTTCAGCAACGCTAGACCCTGACACGATTTTCCTAGCCCCATCTCGTCGCCA
>Ga0208622_1000753_pt1 | contig 12152 bp, 10 predicted proteins | sample CryBogCBH12Jul09_FD_184621 | JGI IMG/M metagenome (GOLD analysis project Ga0208622, IMG submission 184621) | Freshwater microbial communities from Crystal Bog, Wisconsin, USA - CBH12Jul09 (SPAdes) | ecosystem: Environmental > Aquatic > Freshwater > Lake | place: Crystal Bog, Wisconsin, USA... | reverse complement strand
CTTTAGGCGGACTCGTACCGGTAATCGCGGAGAGGTGGCGGACACGCGGCTCAACGCTGCATTCTGCGCCATTGCTCCTAGTGCGACCACGAATCCGGCTGTTGTGGTCGTCGGGTGAGCGCCAACGCCGCCACGGAGAAGACAACAATCAGAATCAGCTGCGCCACCAGTGCGTGACGGAAACCGCCAGCGAAGTGCCCATTGGTGGTGTGGCCGAAGAACAGCGTGCCGAAGATGGCGACGCCAGCGGAGGCACCAATGGCCTGAACTGCTGTCAGCAAACCCGATCCCGATCCAATTTCGTCATTACTAATTGTGGTCAGAATCGTTTGGAAGAGTGACGCCACGATGAGGCCGGTGCCAATGCCAGAAATGGCCATTCCGGGTACCAGGTGCCAGACCGAAAAGTGGCTGACGTTGCCCAGTGACAACCACAGCAAACCGGCGCCGATGAACTGCATAAGGGCACCGATGTGCAGGGTGTCGCGTCCCAGTTTCTCGTTCAAGAATGCGCCCGAAATCGTTCCGCCAACTGCGGTACCCACCGCAATGGGGATGTTGGCGATGGCGGCCTGACTAGAGGAGAAGTGCTCACTGATCTGCAGGAACAGGGTGATGATGAGGTAGACACCCGTGAAGCCGGCGAAGAAGATGGCGATAAGTCCCACGCCCACCAAGTACTGCCGGTTTTGGAACAGTGATGCCTTGACCAGTGGCGTCTTCTCACTTTGCTCAACGGCGCGGTCGCGCAACATGAAGAGATAAAAGCCCACCGGTGAGGCGATGAGTGACAACCACGTCCACGGGGCCCAGTTGTCCACTCGACCCTGAATAAGGGGCAGGATGAGCAGGGTTGAGGAGATAGCGATGATGATGGTGCCGGTGAGATCAATGGTCACTCGGCGATCACCGACTCGGCGGGGAAGCATGATCCATCCCGACACGAGGCCAAAGAGGCCAATCGGAACATTAACGAGGAAGACGAATCGCCAGGACCAATTGAAAATGTTGGCCTGAATGATGAAGCCACCAATGATTGGCCCCAGGATGCCGCCGAGTCCGTAAATCGGCCCAGAAACGGCAAAGGCCTGCCCCAATTCTTGTGGCGGGAATGATTCACGAATGAGCCCGAGGCCCTGCGGAAGCAGCATGGCACCGGCAGCGCCCAGCAGCAGTCGAAAGACAATCAGTTGCGCCGTGGTTTGCGAGCTCGCGCAGAGAATCGATGCAGCGGTGAAGCCGAGCATGCCCAGAAGGAAGGTGTTTCGACGACCGAACCGGTCACCGAGGCGACCACCCAAGATAAGGCCGGCGCCCAGGGCGAGGGTGTAGCCACCAATGACCCACTGCAGCGAGGACGCTGATGCGCCGAGATCACGCTTGAGTGATGGGCCAGCAACATTCACAATGGTGCCGTCCAGGAGGTCCATGACCTCAGCCATCATCATGATGGCGAGGATCCACCAGCGACGTGGATGGCCGGTGGGAAGGGAAGAATCGAGTTCTGTAGTCACCCGGCAACTGTAATTGCTGCGCAAAACCACGAAACGACATCGAGGGCGATCGGCGCCAATTGCTACCACAATTCAAACTTTGTACTCGGTCGCCGCTCTGAGATGTATTGACGGAAGCCATCAGTGTCGAGATGCAGGCATGGGGCTCCGACGCGAGGAGTTGAGTTTCGCAGGACAAGCCATTTGCGGAACTAGGGGGTAAAATGGAAGAGATGATTCCTCCCGTTGTGTCGATTCGCCCGTTGCACGAGCAGCGGAGCGACCTCCAGTACTGGCTCTCGAAGAGCCCGTCAGAGCGCATCGCCGCCGTAGAAGTTCTTCGACGTCAAATGATCGGAGAACCCAGTGGAACTGGATCAAGACTTCAACGAGTCTGTTCAATTACTACTCGTTGACAATGTTCGTGTTCTAGTCATCGGGAGCAACGGCATTGCTGCGCATGGCGCCCCTTGCTACAGCGCGACTTGGCTACGTGGGTCTGGGTTGACAGTGGCAACGCCGATGGGGTGCTCGCGGCATTCGATTCGTTTGAATTCGGATCACTCCGCATCATTCGCGATGCCCTTCTCCAGCCCGATATTGCGATTCAGTCGGGGTGCCCCCCCACATCGAATCGACCTCCCCACTGGAATCGATGGCGTTAATTTTTATCACGCGTGGAGTCGACGCGTGGAGTTTCTCATTGATGGTCGGAGCGTTCCCTTCATTCGTCGTGAAGATTTGATCGCTAATAAGAAAGTGGTGGCTCAATCGCAAGACCTAGCCGATTCGCCACATTCGGAGCGAAAGCTGCCGCCACATGCTCGCACCTGTCCTTTTAGTTGCACCGAATAATTATCAGGTCTGGACGAGGTGGGTTAAGCAGATTTCTTGGTAGGGCCGCGACGTTTTTGGGTTTGTTCCGAACAAGCGACCCGGCCGTAGTAGTCCGAGTGCCGTAAGGCCTAAGGTGCACGAAATTTAGGTCACGGGGTTGGAACATTCACTTATCGATCATTGTGGCGCCGACTATGAGCTCTACAACGAATCCATTGGTAGGGGGCTCTCAGGCTCAATAAACAGGGTATCGGCTCGACAATTCCGCTGTTAGAAAAACGGGAAAGGAGCTTCTGATCGCCGAACTAGGGCGAGGCCGAACATCCGATTCGATGGTTAATCAGTTTCTGGGGTCAATAAGCCACACGAGCGGCCGCGGGTTATCAGAACAATGCGCCGGAGTCGTTGAGTCTGTGAAGAATAATCAAAATATCTGGCATGCTCCGAGGGCTGCCTAAGTAAACATCAGATTCCCGCACGTCGAGATGAAAATCAATTTGACTCCAAATTGATTCGCTAGATCGCTGGCTCGAAATTCGATAAATTCTAAATCGAAGCAACTTTTCACGAAGAAAGAAAACAGCTAATACGCCATGAATGATGTTCTGGACTTCGACGCTTTTATCAGCCTTGTCGAGGACTATGCGACGTCCGTGACCAAGCGTTACGGACTTGATAGATGCACTCCAGAGTGCTTGCTTCTAGCCATTTCCGAATTAAGCCCATCGCGGTTTTCCGATTTATTGCCCGCAACAAGCAATCTTTGTCGCGCATTCTTGGCCTTAACGTTTACAGACAAGGTCATCGAAGAATGTGATGTCAGACTTGTTCGACGTATTTTTGGCGAGCTGGTCGATATTGATGCGTTTTGGGATCAAGTTAAGATCTATGCAGATTCTGCTGACGTGCAGCTTGCCGGTCCAAGCTCGAAATCTACAGCTATCCCAATCAAAGACGAAATCCAGGTAAACGTTCCAATTTCAGCGGACGCCGAATCCCCGCTGTCTGAGTTGTTCGTGCATTGGTGCGCAGATCAGACAGGGATCTCCTTTGACACGATGATGAAATCAGTGGCAAGAGACGAAGAAGTTTTGGCTGGCGTGTTGAAATTCCGGGAACTCGGATCAGACTTAGCAACCTATCTAGCATCGCAAAGTGGCTTCCTCGCAATTTTTGAGACCCTGCAAGAAGCTGAGGCAGGCGCATCACGCCATCTAGTTGCACGCCGACTCGCTCTTGCATACTTGTCGTACTCTCGGCAAGTCCTGAAAGCTGAAAGTGTTTTCCCTGACGTTCAAGACCAGTTGACCAAGTATGTTCGCGCCAGACTCGATGACCGAGCAATTCAGAACAGCGAGGTTCTCGACATATTTAACAAGCACTTCGATGGCCTCTATGGACTGACTCAAGTGAAAGCCGAGTTGTTGCGTCATGTGAGGGCGCTTCTCGGTCAGCGTCAACGAGAGCAGCTCGGGTTACCCACAGTCACAATGACTATGCATTTGGCATTTTTGGGGTCGCCCGGAACCGGTAAAACCGAGGTCGCTCGAGCCTATGGCAAAGTGTTGGCCGAGCTTGGCGTTCTAGAAAATGGCGACTTCCATGAGGTGAGTCGAAGCGACTTCGTCGCCCGCTATGCGGGGCAAACAGAGGCCAAGACAAAGAAACTCATCGAGAAAGCTAGAGGGGGGATTCTCTTTATCGACGAGGCCTACGCCCTTGATGATGGCGACCGTGAAGATGCGCAGAAGGGTTTCGGGCAAGAAGCAATCGAGGTCTTGGTGGCCGACCTTGAAAATTTGCGAAAGGAGCTACTTGTCATCGTTGCAGGGTATTCCAAAGAGATGAGCCGTTTCTTCAATGTCAACTCCGGCTTGCGTTCGCGAATTCCGACAAGTTTGACATTCCCTGATTTCAGCCTTGCGGACTTAAGGGCAATCGGTTTATTCATGATCAAGTCTGCCCAGTATGCATATTCGTCAGATTTCGAGAGCGCCTTCGAGGGAGCGATTGCTGAACGCATGAAGGCTCCAGACTTCGGTAATGCTCGTGGCGTTAGAAATCTCATTGATGAAATTCGTCGACAACAGGAATCTCGTCTCGCGGGCCTTGGGGAGTTCGCTACCTTGAGTGAGTTAAGCACCTTTGAAGTGGAGGATATCCCACCACTTCCCGAGGGGTTCTTGGGCCAAGCCCAACTCAAGCGACGCATCGGGTTCATACAGGAGGGGTAATGCAAAAGTTTCAGCGAATTCAAGCCAAGGTTAAGAGAATTCTCGTCGAAGAATTTGGAAAGTTGATTTCGGAAGACGAAGAAGCCTTCATCTTTGAGTGCAACGACGCCATTGTGACGCTTTCCTTCCTTCGCCACGATCCCAATGATGAAGAGGGGCGAATCTTTCTTGAGTTTGGAGCCCAAGTTGCCTATGTGGACGAGGTAACCGAAAATCTCAAGTCGTGGATCGCTTTCCGAGGCGCTGAATTCCTGCTAGGGACCTTTGTACTTCAGAAGGTCGGCGAGGGAGCAGGAGTGGTGTTCAGGTATCGCATGCTGGGCGACGACATCGATCCGAGCGAGATTTACGTTGCTTCGTATGCTGTCGCAGAAACCGTAAACATCTTCGGGCCCGAGTTTGAAAGCGGCGTGTACTTTAGCGAGTTGCCGGAAGTTGAAGACTAGACGCCTGCTGCCTAGTGTCTGGCAGTCAGAAGGTTCTTGAGACGGGAAAGGAAAACCTCCGATTCTTCAGCCGTTGGCGGGGAGTCATTGAGAAAGCGCGGGAATGTCCCCTGAATATCCGGGGAAGTAGATTTTCCTTCCTGGTTTAGCGTCGAATCGTGAAGCGTTCGAGGTAGCGATTTCTCTCGCTGTTCCTTTGTCATAGGCACCCATTCGAGTTTGCCGTCCTTGGCTTGGGCATAAATTTTCATCGAACGTGGTTGAAAGAATTTGGGGTCTGCTTGCTGAAAGTAACGGTCAAGGTACTCCTTGGGAAAGAGATCCTCAAACTCAGTTTCAATCCACACTGCGTCAGCAATTAAGTTTCTTGCCTTTCTGGAATAGTTCATTCCCCAAGCCTCGACGGCACGGTTTGTATTTGAAAGATGAATATTGACAACATCCTCTGATGGTGTCGTTGAGTTCTTGGCTGCGTACTCAACGTGATCAATTAAATAGGAGAGTGCTTTAAGAGTCTGCAATCCAGCAGCGTCTGCATCCGCGATCGCCCATATCGTTGTCTCTGGTCCAGCCCACCCATATGCCAGCAAGACTTGAAGAGCGAGGAGAAACACCCCTGCGACCTCGCGATTCTGTTCATCTCGAATCTCTAAGCTTTCGCCCGCCACCACAATTCGAAACTCTCCAGCGGGTCTTCCGGCGTGACGTGATGCGACTTCGATGTAGTGGCGGTCTAGATAGCCCTCGACAATAAGAATTTCGGAGGCACCCTCGAACTCGGACTTTCTGAAAAGTTCAACTACTCTCGCTATTGACTTGGAGCCAAGAAGGCTGACCATCGCCGAAGTCACTGACTGGTCAGACTCGAGCCAGTGGCGTGCGATCTGGCTGTCAACCTTGAAGTTCTTCCGGATCGTCGCACCGTCAAACTCTTCAATTTCGAATACTCGTCCGTCCGAATTCTGTGGAATCAAGAAAGGTGAATTGGTCGTGATGATTGCAGTGAAGTTTGATTCGAACGTGATGCATCGTGATAGGGCGCTGCTTAGACGACGTTGGAGATCAATATGAAGACCATTCTCAGGTTCATCGAGGAGGAGCGTGAATCCGAAGGGATTACCGGCGCTCCCTAACGTTTGTACCATTGCAATGGCTAGGGCATAGACGAGAACAGCCTGAACGCCTTTTCCTTGACTCGCGAGAGGATTCTCACCAAAGCGGTCCGAGGTGTCACTAAAAAGTTGGATCATTTCCTCGTAGGAATCAGGGCTTTCGCGATCAAAATCGATTCTCAAAAGTAATTCATCATTGACGACGGCAGAGAATTGCTCGAACAGTTGCCGTGGCGCGATTCCCTTTCGCTCTGTCTCTTCAAGAATTCGCAGCCCATCAATGTTCCAAGTTGGCATGGTTTCGATACTCAAGAGATGGTGAGCCTCGAGGCACAGGCTTTCGAGATCCAGCAGCTCCCCAGAGACGGGGTCGACATCTCCTTTCTCATGATTTGAAAAAGCGTATGAAGTTTCTACTTTCGAGCCACCTTTCACAAAGATTTGATGAAATGTGCGGCTGATGGCGACCTGGTCGCCATCCCGCATGAAATTATGTGCGCGAGTTTGCAGCGACAAGTGGTTCAGCAACTCCGAACTTGCACGCCAAGTGGTTGAGATATCAATAGACCTCTTCTTCGTTCCATGATTTCGATTGTCTCCACCTTTGACCCAATCCTGGGGGCTCAGTGCGAACTTAATGGCAGCGAGAACGTTGCTCTTTCCAACACCATTCGGACCCACGAGTAAGTTCAGCCCTGGACGAGGATCGATACGGAAAGGCGTGACGTAGTTCTGCCCCCAACCCTTCCCCTGAACCTCAACAACTTCATGCTGGAGTTGGTGGATTGTTCGAAAATTCTGAATTTCAAATCGAGACAGGCGCATTTTCGAAAAATATCATAAACTTTAGGCCAAGGCTCTAAGGCGAATAGTTTTGACTAGCAGCCAACGCTCCGGTTCAATTCTGTATTTATCAACAACGTATTCTCTTGAGTAGTAACCCATCGAGCCTAAGGAAAAACGATGTCGGATTTTGAGGTTACTGACCACTATGAATTTGCCAAAAGTGATGACGGAATTTATCGCTTGACGCTGCAGAATGGAACGACGCTTTACGCTTCTGTTACGCGAGCAGGTGGTGAGCTAACCCGTTACGCCTTCGTTGCAAGAACCCACCAAGGAGAGGAGATCTCTCTTGCAGAGGGCGAGGCTGTCAATGATTTCTTACTCGAAGTTGCATTACAAAAACTGGCTCGAGATGTCATTAACAAGGAAGAACCTCTTCGTAGTGAAGTGAATTGGGCGAATCAGGACCTTGTCATGCTGCTTCTCGAGCAGGGTCGAATCGTTCTGTGCCCAGTCTGCATGGGGAATGAGCAATCAACATGTCGGGCCTGTGCAGGATCAAGCTGGATTGCAATTGAAGACCTGTCGAAGTTTGTCGACTTCGATGATGACAGAGATTAAGAGTGGGGTTTGTTTGGCGAAGCCCATGATGTGAACGAGAATAAAGGCAGATTGACGAGGCGAGAAGATAGGGGCGAGAGAGCCCGCTATGCCATTGTGAATTCTCGTGAAGTGGTCCATGAAAAGTGACTCAGTGCGGTGTTGACCAAGTCGCACAGCCTGGTTGAAATCGAAGTTGGGCCTCGGCCTAAACGGCCAACCTCGAGCATCGTAAGGTCAGAGGAGCGCAGCATTGATGCTCTGTGTCACCGCGAAAGCTACTTTCATAGACCCCTAGAATTCAGTCGTGACTATGAACCCGTCAGGACACCAGCCTCGAGAAGACGGCCCTAGTCTCAGGCCCCTTCTCAAGTGGGCCGGAGGAAAGAGAAGCCTCCAAGAGGAGATCATCCGGACGATCGGTCACGATTTTGCCAGGTACATCGAACCTTTCTTGGGAGGAGGCGCCGTTCTGTGGTCTCTCCGACCGATTTCGGGCCTTGTTTCCGATGTCAATGCAGAACTAATTTCGCTATACGAGTGCGTGAGAGACGAGCCTGACGGATTGATATCAAGTCTGGTCGATATTCGGTCTGAACTGGAGGAAATTAAGTTCCAATACGGGAGATTGTCAGACTCCCAAATCAATGAAAAGTTGGAGTACTTTTTCGAGATTCGTCCTCGGCTTCGTTCGACCGGCGAATCCCTCTCCAGTCTTGAGCCGGATGTCAAACGCGAGGAAGTTGAGATTGAAGCCTGGGGAGAGTTTTACAGGGGAGTCCGCGACTGGGACCGAGATCCAGTTCGCTTTGGATTAAAAACTAGGGCGGAACGAGCTGCCCGGATGATATTCCTTAATCGCATGGGGTTTAACGGTCTTTATCGTGTCAATTCCAGAAATCAGTTCAACGTACCTTTCGGAAGAAAAAGAAATCTCAATTTCTTTGATGAAGCGCTAATTGTGGCCATTTCTCATTACCTCAACTTTGAGACGAAGCTAGAGATTCGGTGTCAGGATTTCGAAACTACGGTAAGCCGAGCCGCGGAAGGCGACTTTATTTACGCCGACCCGCCATATGCACCTCTTAATGAAGCCAAATCCACCTTCAGCGCCTATACAAAGGAAGGTTTTCATTGGGAGGACCTCGTTCGACTCCTAGACACGCTCGACTCTGCGAGTGATAGGGGAGCAAGTTGGTTGCTATCGAATGTGAAGTCTGAATCAACCACAGAGTTATTTACTGGCCGTGATTACCTCCTCAGAGAGGTCGAGGTGGGTCGCCCCGTCAACTCCAAGGGCTCGGGACGTGGGCCGGTAACTGAATATCTAGTGTCTCCCAGGTTGCATAAGATGGCTAGATATCGCAGGTGACAATGAACTTATCTTCCTCCGACATTCCTCAAGCAAATCTTCTCGATCTGATTGTTGACGTTGTGACGTTTAGGTACAGCCCAACCCTCAGCACAGAGGATGTTATTGAGGCAATTCGTATCAGGACTGGGAAAACCTATCGACCGAGACAAGCTAACTATTACGCAGACGCTGCTGTTTGTTTCGGCCTTCTGCAGGCCGACCTTTCGGGATACTCAAGAACTCAAGCAGGAAATCGGCTGAAAGAGGCAAAACAGGGCGGAGAACAAGACATGGTTCTCAAAGAGGCAATGATGAGTTCCCCACTCATTAGAAGCCTGGCTCATGAATTCATTTCCGAAGATGCAAAAATCCCTTCGATAAGGGACATCTCAATATGGCTAAGAGCCCATAGTCGCCTCAGTGAATCTACCCTCACTAGACGCTCCTCAAGTTTAAGGCGCTATGTAGAATTTCTTGTAACAACTGGAGATTCGAATGTCTAACTTTCATGTGAGTGGGCCAAGTTTCGAGGATTTTTGCAAGGCCTACCGGACCATAGAAATTCCTTCTTATCAGCGTTCGTACGACTGGACCAAGAAAGAGTGGGATGACCTTTGGGCAGACTTGGATGCATACGTTGAGGTGCAGTCCGAATACTTCATGGGGCCCTTGAACGCTGAGAAGAACCCCGCAGGAGACGGTATCCGGTTGGCTGATGGTCAGCAACGTGTTACAACGCTAATGATCCTTTTAGCCTCTTTGGCAACGAAGGCTGGAGTGGACTCAAGGAATCGAATTGATGCCTGTTTGTTCAGCAATACTGCCTCCAATTCGACTGGGAATCGGGAACGACTCAAACTTCGACTGGAGGACCAGACCCCCGAAGGACGAGCCTCGCTTGGGGTAGCCCTCAGAACTCCAGGAGTGGTCACTGAATCTCAAAGTAGGCATCATCTCGCGTCAGCGTACTTCCTGGACAAATTGGAGAAGTCTAGGGTCGATGAGGCGACGGCAAATGCTTGGGTGAACTTGATTCTCGGAAAGGTAGTGTTTGCTCGAGTTGTTGCACAAGAGTCTGGTGCAGGAATCAAGATGTTCGAGCGCTCCAATAATCGAGGCAGAGCGCTCACCTTGATCGATCGAATCAAATCACTACTCATTGCCACCGCCGAAAATGATTTTGCCGATGAAGTCGTAGGTAACTGGACAGAGAGTGTCAGAGCGCTACGCGAAGTTGACAGATTTAATGACATGACCTTCGTTGCCTGGCTGGCAGCTGAGTACTACTCAGCTGACGAAAAGATTCTTCGACTCAACGAGGCGTACGGAGAAGCACAGGCCGCAGTCGCAGTTGAAGGTGGGTCGTTGTCGGTTTCCCGAAATCTTCTTGGCTACTGCAATGCTTTGCGGGATATCAGAAAGGGTTATATTCCCGGAACGAAAACTCGATGCGGATCATTGGAAAACGCACAGCACTTTGGAAAGTTTTCTCAATTGTTGCGGCTACTTCCAGCGGCAAGAAATTTGGATTCTTCTACATTCGTCGAACTGTCGAAGCAGGTCGAAAACACCATTTGTGTGATCGCCATTGCCAAAGCTTTCCCTCCTGACATTGAGAAGCAGATGCCGGCAATGCTGAAATTACTTCGAGGTGGAACTTCTCGGGGTTCAAATTTCAACCAAGTTGTTGGGATGCTCAAGGCGATTCGCGACGATCACTCCTCCAAGTTCGGGCGTGTTGTCTACAACGGCTCTTATGGAACAGTGCGAAAGTCATATTTGATTGTTTTTTGGGACTTGATCGAACAGTACATCGAAAACCTCAACAAGAGTCGCGCCGCCCAGAAACCCCGCCAGGGCGTCGTTTTATCCGATTACACAGTGGAACACATTTTGCCCAAGAGTCCGAAAGCGCGTTCCGCTAGTAAGGAATTCGGACTGCTCGAAGCGCCCCAAGATCGCCAGAGATTTGCCAATTTAACTCCCCTGGAGTCTGGCAACAACTACGGTGTCAAGCCTTATTCTGAGAAGTACCGGGTGTACGAGGGCTCCCGATTCTTCTTGACGAAATCTATGAGTCCGCGGCTGAAATTTGAAGGCTCGAAGCTTCTGAGAGACAAAAGAAAGGATCTGCTCGCTCCATATAAAAATTGGAACCACAAGGAGTTGATGAAGCGAGCCGAGCGTCTATATCGCTTAGCGACCTTGGCTCTCGAATTCAAAGCTGTCGCTATCGAAGAGGAGACGCTTGAAAAATTTCAATTCGAAGGGGACGCGCAGTTGCCTCGAGTTCACGACGTAAGGAATTTGCTTGACGGGCTTCAACAGTTCGTTGATTCGGGAGCCACCGCAACAAAGACGACTTCGACCCTGAGGTTTTTGGGGCTTCTTTCTGAGAGCGATGCAGGCGAAGGTCTGCTGGACCTCTCAGAAGACGGCGAGGAATTGCTCACACAAAATAGGAGTGAGGCACTGGATGCCTTGCAATCTCTTATCACAGGACTCCCCTTGGTTGCCGTTTGGCAGGACCTGACTGCGCCCGAGAAGAAAAAGCTGATCGACGAGGAAATGGTCCGTATCTACAAGCGTGAGAAGCCACTTATAAACAAGCAAGTCAGAGAGTGTCTTGAGTCTTGGGCTGTTCTAGCCTGAAGGATGATTGTGGTAGGCACGGCGATCGATCTTTGACTCGGCATCAGCCACCTAAAACGGCGTCATATTCTTTGTTCTTGGAATCCTTTGATGGTGCGAGGAGGCCGTGCCGACGACTTTGAGCGTCTCGTGTGCGCCTCCAAGACGTATTCCCCGCGGGACGTGGCTCGTTGGATTGTTCATGGGTGACAGGTCGTCGAAAGGGTTCACCTCCAAGCGCTGGATGCAGGCCCGCAGAATGACCGGATCGAACTTCAGCATCAAGATCCATCACCGCATGCGGACTTTCTGAATGCAAACGAAATCTTCGCAAAGGGAACGACGGAAGCCTCTGGCCTATGCGCGAACTGGAGAGGCCCAGAGCCCGTGCCCCGTCGGCAGTGTTTGCCCATTTGCTGCCACAGGGTTTGGTGAGTCGAAATGTACAAATTTGAATTCACCTAATGGCTATCTTGGATCTTCCAACCCTCATTTGTTGATGACCTAGACCACCAAACGGGGTTCAGCGCAACTGGCACTCCCAACGGGATTCGAACCCGTGCTGCCGCCTTGAAAGGGCGGTGTCCTAGGCCGCTAGACGATGGGAGCCTAAGTGATACTTCTGTACTGCGGTACTGCACCCGGTGAGAACTTCATTC
>Ga0208622_1000735_pt1 | contig 12357 bp, 7 predicted proteins | sample CryBogCBH12Jul09_FD_184621 | JGI IMG/M metagenome (GOLD analysis project Ga0208622, IMG submission 184621) | Freshwater microbial communities from Crystal Bog, Wisconsin, USA - CBH12Jul09 (SPAdes) | ecosystem: Environmental > Aquatic > Freshwater > Lake | place: Crystal Bog, Wisconsin, USA... | reverse complement strand
CTCGCCATGCACACCCCTCTTCACCAACACATCACGGAAGCAACGAGCCTCAATCTTAACCAGCCGTGACCCAGAGGAGTCCGTGCCCACGCGCACGGACGTTCAGTGCACCGCTTCCGAATCTCGGGTGAACACCAGCAATGTGCCACCCGCCACGAAGAGGCCGAGGATGGCAGCCCATTCCAAGGCTCGATGTAGCGACGTTGCGTCGGCGAGATACCCGATCATCGGCGGCCCTACGAGCGACCCGGAGTACGAGATTGCGGTGACCAGGGCTAACGCCGCTGATGGCACCACGAGGACACCGGACGAAGCACGGGCCATCCGGCCCGTGGCACTGAAGAGCAGTGGAATCACGTTCGAGCAGCCCGCCCCCAAGAAGAGCCAGGCGATTACTTCGCCAGTCAACGAGTCGAGCGCCATACCCAGCCCGAGCCCACTGGCAATAATCAGCCCACTCGCCACGAGCAGGGTTCGAGCACCGAAACGGTTGGCGAGGCGATCGCCAGTCAGTCGGCCGACAATCATGACGACAGAAAACCCAATGTACGGGAGTGTCGCGAGGAAGGGGCTCGCTCGGAAGCTCTCTCGTGCGAGTACCGCGCCCCAATTGCCTGCGCCGCCTTCGCCAACTTGCTCGCACAGACCAATGAGGCCCAAGGCGACAAACACCCCTGGTAACGCTTGAAACCGTTTTTTCTTCTCTGATGCGTGAACCCGCGAGGCGTGATCAGCGCTTCCGGGCAGAAGCCACGACCTCATTCCGACGCCAACGAGAGCGACCACGGTGGCCGTCACCGCGAAGTGCCAGCCAATCTGCAGGTGGCGTTGTGACAGCAATCCGCCCACGCCGGCACCACATAGTGTGCCGATTGACCACGTCGCGTGCAACATCGACATGATGCGCCGTTCACCCGCATGTTCCAGTGTTACGGCGTGAGAATTCATCGCAACCTCGTGGGTAGTCAGCACAATGCCGTAGGCAATAAAGGCTGTCCATAGCAACGGCACGGTGGTGGCGAAGCCGAGCAGCGGGAACGACGCGCAATAGGCGCCAATAGCCACCGCGGTCACCGGGCCGCTCCCCCATCGCTGCACCCATCGACTGGCAATGGCCATCCACAGCAACGAGGCCAGCGCCCCCATCAAGAGGGCAGTGCCGAGCCCACCGGCGGACAGGTGGAGGGCGTGCTTAATGTCGGCGGTCCGCGACACCAACGTCCCCGCCAGAAATCCATTCCCGATGAACGAAATGGTGAGGGCAATCCGAGCGCGGCGGAGTTCAACTGCGGTGTGCGACATTCGTTCCCCTCACCTCATTCGCGACGTACGTTGAGCGTACTCAACCGAGCCGTTTAAAGGATGATGCCCCCGCCCGAAGGCGGGGGCATCACCGCGACTTCTCCCTTAGGGAACCAACACCATACGGACCGTGTCGGTGATCTGGGCACCGCCGGAGGCGGAGCCCGCCATAACCACGATGGTGTCACCGGACTGAGCAATACCAGCGGCAACAACTTCCTTGACCGCTACCTCACACAGGTCGTCGATGTCGTTGGCCGACGAGACAACAATACGGTCGACACCCCATGAGACGAGGAGCTGACGAGCGGTCGACTCTTCGGGGGTGATAGCGACAATCGGCATGGCGGGACGGAAGCGCGAGATTGCGCGTGCAGTGTTGCCCGAGCGGGTGCAGGCCACAATCGCGACCGCCTTTTCCTCAAGGGCGGCCCGCCAGGCGGCGCCGGTAATGGCGGCGGTAATGCGCGTGCCGCGGCTGTCGTCACCGATCGCGTGGTGCAACTCAAGACCGTTACCCCACGCTTCGTTGTCGAAGGACTGTTCGGCGCGACGAACGATGCGGTCCATCGTGCGCACGGTGCCGACCGGGTCGTCACCAATCGCGGTCTCACCCGACAACATCACGGCACTCGCACCGTCGAGAACGGCGTTGGCGACGTCAGTCACCTCGGCGCGCGTTGGCACCTGCGCGTGCGTCATCGATTCCAGCATCTGCGTGGCCACGACCACGGGGCGGGCGTGGCGGATGCCGGTGCGCACGATCAGCTTCTGCAGGTGCGGCACTTCTTCAATGGGCATGCGGACACCGAGGTCACCACGGGCGACCATGACGGAGTCGGACACGGCAACGATCTCGTCGAGGTTTTCAATACCTTCGCCGGTCTCGATCTTCGCCATCATCATGACGTCGGGACGTGACAGCACGGTGCGAACTGACACCATGTCGAAGGCCGAGCGTACGAACGAGACGGCCAAGATTTCAAACGCCTCCTCGCGCAACGCCTCGAGGCGAGCACGGTCGTCGTCAGTTGGCAGGCGGTCGTTGAGAATCGATGATGGCAACGACAGGCCCGGCTTGCCCATGACGGCGCCACCAGCAACCACGCGGGCCACGACCTTCTTGCCTGCTTCAGCGATTTCGAGTGAGGTACCGCCGTCACCGATGTGGACGCGGTCGCCGACCTTCAGCGCGCTGAGCACACCGTCGCGCTCTACGGCAATACGGGCGCCCGTTGAGGTCTCGCCGAATGCTTCGACCAGCTCAATTTCCTGCCCGATTTCGAGGGCGACGGGGGACGTGCCGAACGATCCGGCGCGAATCTTCGGTCCGGGGATGTCCACCATGATTGCGGTGGTGGGGGCAATGGCGCGAACACGGCGCAAACGCTCGATGCAGGACGGGATGTCGCCGTGCGCCATCGACAAGCGGAAGACGTCTACGCCTGCCTCGACCAGGCCGCGAAGGACCTCATCACTCTCTGAAGCCGGTCCGATAGTTGCTACGATTCGCGTGCGTCGCACGATAATTCCCTTCGTTTGAGTACCTTAATCCTAGTTCGCCAGTAGAAGACACTTGGTCGAGTGCCGTGAACAGGGAGTGAAATTAACTCGCCCGAGCAGTTACTGGCGAGTTGTCAGCGGCCGGCCCGGGATGACGACGTCTCGTCCGTCCACGTCAATAACCTGCAGTGACGTTTCGTAACTAGCGCTGAGTGCACTACTGCGCACGACGGTCGATGGCGCCCCCGTCTCCACCACTCGCCCTTGGTGGAGCAGCACCATATGGTCTGCGAAGAGTCCGGCCAAGGTGAGATCGTGCAGTGTCGCCACCACCGTGAGTTCACACTCATCGACCTCCTTGCGCAAGAGCTCCAGCATCTCGATCTGGTGGCGCACATCGAGTCCGGTGGTCGGCTCGTCGAGCAGCACCACCCGTGTTCCCTGGGCGAGGGCTCGCGCGAGCACGACTCGTTGCCGCTCGCCACCCGAGAGTGTCGCCACATCGCGCGTCGCCAGACCACCGAGGCCGAGTCGATCGATAACGCCGTCAACAATGTCCAGGTCACTGCGTGACGGCGCCCGCAGAAGTCCGTGTGACGCGGTGCGACCTAGGGTCACGTAGTCCCGGGCGGCCATGCCGGGCGGCACAATGGGATCCTGCGGCACGTACGCCACGCGACGCGCGCGGTCGCGCTCACTCAGCGCGTGAATGTCAATGCCGTCAATTTCCACCGCGCCGCTGGACGCGCGGCGCAGCCCGGCCATGACGCTAAGGAGTGACGTCTTGCCAGCCCCATTGGGCCCAATCACCGTGCACCAGGTCCCTGGCCCCACGGCGAGCGTGACCTCCGACAAGATGTGGGCTTTGCCGATCTGGACGGACAGCTCTTTGACAACAATGGTCATGTCGTCACACTCCGGCGAACGCTCAAAATCAGCACGAACACGGGCGCACCGATGACGGCGGTCACCACGCCCAGGGGAAGCTCGGTGGGCGCCAACACGGTGCGAGCCACGGTGTCGGTCAGGACGACGAATGCCGCACCGACGATGACGCACAGCGGCAAGATCCGTCGGTAGGACGTCCCCACCATGAGGCGGACCACGTGAGGGACGATGATGCCCACAAAACCGATGAGGCCCACCACTGACACGACGGCGGCGGTCCCTAGGGACGAGGCCACAATGACAACCGCTCGCACGCGACGCACGGGCAAACCGAGGGCCCGAGCTTCATCCTCGCCCACACTCATAACGTCGAGCGCTCGTCCGGCGGCGACGCATACCGCGCAGCACACCACGACATAGGGCAACGTCGACCACACGGACGTCCAGCTCGCGGTCGCGAGCGACCCCAAGAGCCAAATATAAACGCGGGCAATCGATTGCGCCGAGGCCTGTTGCTGCAAGAACGTTTGCGCGCTCGTCAGCAATGCCGCCACGGCCACACCGGCGAGGACCAACGTCGCGGTCGTTGATCGTGCGCCACGACCACCAATGGTCCAGGTCAACGCCACCGACACCATGGCGCCAATGAAGGCCAGCAGTGGTGTCCATGACGGCGGACTAACACTGCCGCCATCGTGAACAATGGCGATCGTCGCCCCGAGGCCCGCTCCGGCGGCAACGCCCAGAAGATAGGGGTCGGCGAGAGGGTTGCGGAACACGCCTTGGTAGGTGCCGCCCGCGACCGCGAGCATGGCCCCAACAAGCAGTCCCAGCACCATTCGCGGTGCTCGAATCTGCCAGATGATGGTGGCGTCGAGGCCAGAGAGGTGCCCGTGACCGATCCCCACACGGCGCAAGACGTCACTGGCAATGGTCGCCACCGAGATTGAAGTGGGGCCAATAGCGAGTCCGCACAGAATGGCGACCACGAGGAACACCAGGGCGAACAGCGAAACAACGCTCAGACGGCGCGAGGGGCGATTCGTCGTCATGAGCGATGACGCGCGGCACCGACCACCGAGGTGATCATCAACACTTTGTTCTGCGCCACACGTCTCTCCCTGTGCTGACGCGACGGGGACGTTTGGAGAACCAATCGACCGCCCCTTGCCGCGAGAGCTGTCTCAACATCTCCTCGCCGCAGGCGACCTGGCTACGTGGACATGCCACTTACAGTTGCGGGACAGCGTTGGAATTGCACCAACTTCGCTGCCGCGAGGCACCTTCACCTTAGCCCGTTGCGGGATTCCCTACCGATTCCGGAGTCGGGCCAAAAAGCCCTGGCGTTTGGTCCGCGCTGCCCCGAGAGCTGACCCACACTGGCAACGTTCACTGGTGGGAACGCCTGCCAGCGCCTCCTCAATGTGCTGGCCACAGCCAGCCCAGGTGGCCTTCTGACACACCGCACACGTTGTTTTCTTGCACATAGGGGATTCCTTCTCTCTCACTGCGACTTTCGCAACCGAACAATCGAGCGGGGCTATCCCCCGATCGTCGACATGCACTTACATCTGTTCGGGCGCCTCAATGCCGAGCAGTGACAGGCCCACCCGAAGGGTGCGCGCCGTCAACTCACACAGGGCCAGGCGCTCGAGTCGCGTTGCTTCCTCAGCGCTCAACACCGGGCAGGCGTCGTAGAACGAGGTGAACCGCTGCGCGAGGTCAAACAAATAGCCGGCCAACCGGTGGGGCTGACAGTGCGCCACCGCGGCGTCCACCGCCTCGGGGAAGCCAAGCAGGCCCAGGGCCAGCAGTCGTTCCGCGGGCGTGCTCAGAGTAAAGGGAGCGAGCGGCGTATCAATATCCTGACCCGCGCGGCGAGCAATGGAACGGAGGCGGGCGTAGGCGTACTGCAGGTAGGGACCGGTGTCGCCCTCGAAGGCCACCATGCGGTCAATGTCGAAGACGTAGTCACGTTGACGGTCCGAGGAAAGGTCGGCGTATTTGATTGCCGCGCGACCAATCTGGGTTGCGAGTGTTCGGCGGTCGTCGTCGCTCAGGTCAGCGTTCCGCGCCAGCAGTGCGGCGTCGGCCTTGTCTACCGCTTCGTTGAGCAGGTGGATCAGCTTGATGGTCTCGCCGCTTCGCGTCTTGAAGACCTTGCGATCGGGACCGAGCACACTGCCAAAGGCAATGTGCTCAATACGGACATCGTCGGGAATCCATCCTGCCGCCTTGGCCACGGCCCACACCATGGCAAAATGCTGCGCCTGGGGCGCACCCACCACGTAGAGCAGGTCGGTGCCACCCAGATTGCCAATGCGATCGCGCACCGCCGCCAGGTCGGTAGCGGCGTACCCGAAGCCCTCATCGCGCTTTTGCACAATGACCGGCAGGGGTTCGCCTTCACGTGTGGCAAACCCTTCCGGGAAGACACACAGTGCTCCGTCGCTCTCGACCAGAAGTCCCGCGGCGTCGAGATCGGCGACCACCGCGGGCAGCATTGGGTTATAGAAGGATTCACCAACGACGTCCTCGGGGGTCAACGTCACGTCAAGCGCTCGGTAGACCTCGGTGAAATACGCGACTGATTCCGCTACCAGAATCTGCCACAGTCGTCGGGTCTCGTCATCGCCCGCCTGAAGGGCCACGACGCGGAGTCGACTGCGCTCCTTGAAGGCATCGTCGGCATCGAACTTTTCGCGCGCGGCCTTGTAGAAGGCGTTGAGGTCACCAATACTCAGCGAGGCAATGGCGGCGTCCTCGCCCAGGTCGAGGAGGTGCTCGATCAACATGCCAAACGGCGTGCCCCAGTCGCCCACGTGGTTGCGCGCAATCACGGTGTAGCCCTTGAATCGATACAGACGGGCCAGCGAGTCGCCAATGACGGTGGAGCGGAGGTGGCCAACGTGCATTTCCTTGGCCACATTCGGCGCTGAGTAGTCAATCACGGCCGTACGCCCCGTCACCGACGTCACGCCCAAGTGACTGTCGGCGAAGAGCGCGCTGAGCTGTGCCGAGAGGAATGAGGTGGTGAGCGTCAGGTTGATGAAACCTGGGCCGGCGACCGTTGCCTCCGCGAGATCTGCCATGTCCAGTGCGGCGAGCACGCGCTCCGCCACGTCCCGCGGGACCTCACCGAGGCTTTTTGCCACCGCCATAACGCCATTTACCTGATAATCACTACGATCCGAGGGGCGCAGGACGGGATCGGCATCGGGCAAAACACTGTCAAATGCGGGCTGAAGTCGCGCCAGTAGGGCGTCGTAAGTCGAAGTCACTTTTCCAGTCTCCCACTGATGCAGGCTATCCCTGCGCCACCCGAGACTTTGCCGTCAAAACACGGCAGAATAGAGGTATGACCACTTCACCGAATTCCTTCCACGCTCTGGCCACACTGCACGTCAACGGCCGCGATCTGCAGTACTTTTCGCTGAGCGCGCCGGGCCTCGCTGCCTACGACATCGCCCGTCTCCCCTACTCCATCAAGGTTCTCCTCGAAAACCTGCTGCGCAATGAAGATGGTCTGAAGGTCCGCGCGGCTGACGTTGAGGCCTTGGCCGCGTGGGGCGCGACGCCCGACCAGCACGGTGAGGCCGCGGGCGAAAACGCTCGCGAGATTGCCTTCACGCCCGCCCGTGTTCTGATGCAGGACTTCACAGGCGTGCCCGCCGTGGTGGACCTCGCCGCCATGCGTGACGCCATCATCGCCCTTGGTGGCGACCCCACCAAGATCAACCCCCTGGTGCCCGTCGAACTGGTCATCGACCACTCCATCATCCTCGAGCACACCGGCACCCCGCGGAGCTACGAAGAGAACGTTGACATTGAGTACCAGCGCAACATCGAGCGCTACACCTTCCTGAAGTGGGCGCAGAACAGCCTCAAGCAGTTCCGCGTCGTCCCACCGGGCATGGGCATCATCCACCAGGTGAACCTTGAGCACCTCGCTCGCGTCGTCTTCGAACAGGACGGCCTCGCCTACCTCGACACCGTTGTCGGTACCGACTCGCACACCACCATGGTCAACGGACTCGGCGTGCTGGGCTGGGGCGTCGGTGGCATTGAAGCCGAGGCCGGCATGCTCGGTCAGCCAACGTCGATGCTGATTCCGCCAGTCGTCGGCCTGAAGTTGACCGGTGCCCCCCGCGAAGGCGTCACCGCCACCGACGTGGTGCTCACCATCACCGAACTGCTCCGCCGCCACGGCGTCGTTGGCAAGTTCGTGGAGGCCTACGGTCACGGCATCACCTCGCTGTCGCTCGAAACCCGTGCCACCATCGGCAACATGTCACCGGAGTACGGTGCCACCTGCGCCATCTTCCCGATCGACCAGGTCACCATCGACTACCTGGCCTTTACCGGTCGCTCGGCCGAGCAGCTCGCGCTGGTGGAGGCTTACGCCAAGGCCCAGGGACTCTGGCACGACGAGAATGCCGTCGACCCGATCTACTCGGAGTACGTCGAGTTGGACCTGTCAACCGTCGAGCCGAGCCTCGCCGGACCGAAGCGTCCGCAGGACCGCGTCTCACTCTCGGGTGCTCGTGACGCCTTCCGCACGGCGCTCGGTCGTGAGCCCAAGGAAGTCAGCGGCACCGACGCCGCCGAAACCCTGCGTGACGGCGCCGTAACGGTGGCCGCAATCACCTCCTGCACCAACACCTCGAACCCCTCGGTCCTGGTCGCCGCTGGCCTCGTTGCCAAGGCGGCCGTCGAGCGCGGCATGGTCTCCAAGCCCTGGGTGAAGACCTCGCTGGCGCCGGGTTCGCGCGTTGTTATGGACTACCTCGAGCGCGCCGGTCTCGTCGACGCTCTCGACGACCTCGGCTTCTACCTCGCCGGCTACGGCTGCACGACCTGCATCGGTAACACCGGTCCTTTGCTGGACGGGGTGTCCGAAGCGGTCAACGACCACGATCTGTCCGTCGTCTCGGTGCTGTCGGGTAACCGCAACTTCGAGGGTCGTATCCACCCCGACGTCAAGCAGAACTACCTGGCCTCGCCGCCACTCGTCGTGGCCTACGCGCTGGCCGGCACCATCGACATCGACCTGAGCAGCGAACCGCTGGGACAAGACCGCGACGGCAACGACGTGTACTTGCGCGACCTCTGGCCCACGGACGCCGCCGTTGCTGAGGCCGTGCGTTCCTCGTTGACGCCGGACATGTTCGCCGCTCGCTACGCCGAAGCCTTCAGTGGTGACGAGCGCTGGCAGAACGTGCCGTCAACCAACGCCGTGACCTACAGCTGGGACGCCAACTCGACCTACGTCAAGTTGCCCCCCTACTTCGAAGGTCTCACGATGGAGCCCGGTCAAGTCAGCGACATCGCCGGTGCCCGCGTTCTCGCCAAGTTGGGTGACTCCGTGACCACGGACCACATCTCCCCCGCCGGCAACATTCGTCCGTCCGTTCCCGCGGGTACGTACCTCACGCAGAAGGGCATTACGCAGAACGACTTCAACAGCTACGGCGCCCGCCGTGGCAATGACGAAGTCATGGTGCGCGGCACCTTCGCCAACATCCGCCTGCGTAACCAGGTGGCGCCCGGCACTGAGGGTGGCATCACCATCAAGTTCCCCGAAGGCGTCGAGACCTCCATTTACGAAGCCTCTCGCGAGTACCAGGCACAGGGCACCCCACTGATCATTCTCGGTGGCAAGGAGTACGGTTCGGGCTCCAGCCGCGACTGGGCCGCCAAGGGCACCAAGTTGCTGGGCATCAAGGCAGTCCTCGTCGAGAGCTTCGAGCGCATTCACCGCTCCAACCTCGTCGGCATGGGCGTGCTGCCGTTGCAGTACGTCGCTGGTGAGTCGGCTGCGACCTACAACCTGGACGGCACCGAGACATTCGCAATCTCGGGTCTGGCGCCACTCAACGAGGGGCAGACCGTGCCGTTGGTGACCGTGATGGCCACCCGAAGCAACGGTGAGGAATTCTCGTTCCAGGTGCGCCTGCGCATCGACACCCAGATGGAAGCGGAGTACTACCGACACGGTGGTGTTCTGAACTACGTGTTGCGTCAGTTGGCCAGCAACTAACGCCACATCAAAAGTCCCGGTCGCTTAAAGCGACCGGGACTTTTGTGCTTAACGGACACGATTTGGCGGCGTTCGATCGGAATTCAAAAAACAAACCGGGCACTTTTCAGTGCCCGGTTTGCAACTTCCTAGGAGAAATCTACTTCGATGTTATCGCAACGACGCGGTCAAGTTGGTACGAAGCGCCGGACTTTAGAACGCCCTTGCCACTTTCGGTGACGGCGACCTTGTGGTCACCAGCCTTGGCCAGAGCTGCGCGGATAAACCCGGCGACCACCGAAGCACGAGTCTTGCTCAGCCATTCGTTGTGAGCGAGGGCGCCCTGCTCATCGGCAAAACCTTCAATGACCACGTGCGTGACTTTGTCCTTGACGACTTCGTGGACAAACGCATTAAGCATCGTCACCGCGGCGGGCGACAAGGTCGTCTTGTCGAGACCGAAGTAAGCCTTTGCCGAAGGGTGCTGCGCAGCAACCACGACCACCGGCTTCACGTAAGGAACGAAGCGAATTTCAACGTAGCCTGACGCTCCATCAGACGCCGCAACGTACGTGCCCTGATTCGGGTCGCTGATGAAGGCGGGGTAGCTGCTCACCAGAGACGCTCCACCGCCACCGGCGCCCGTGTTGGGGGTCGCTGCTGTGGCGGGGTTCGGGTGCGGAATGCCGGACATATTGGCGTCGCCACCGGTGCCACCGCCGTTCTGACCAGCGCCAGCCGTTTCGTGATAGCCCTCGTCATTAACGATCTGTGTGATGGCACCACCGCCACCGCCACCAGCAAAAGCAGTTGTTTCATTACTAAACAGTCCTCCGGTGGGCACGAGACCAACGCCACCCTCACCAGCGGTCATGCCATCGGTGGTGACGATCGTGGCGAAGTCTGCTGGTGACATTGATGGGTGCCCATTGGCTGCCTGAACGCTTTGACCGGCACCGCCAGCGCCAGCACCGCCACCGCCCATAAGTTGATACCCACTCGGGCTCATGCCCTGTCCACCAAGATTGCCATTCCCCGAGGCGCCACCATCCATGTTGCTATCTGGGGTCGCACCACCGAGACCGTCGTAGCCCGCGTTGCCAGCGGCCGCCGAGTTGGTCCACTTCGAACCATCCACCACTGACGAGGCAACGCCACTTTGGCCCGCCGAATACTGGGCCCCGCCGGCACCGCCGGCCCCGACGGTGACAGTGAGCGCGTCGCCGGTAGCCACAGGCTGATTAGTGAAGACCTTGACAGCACCGCCGCCGCCACCACCACCGGCGCCGCTGTATCCCGCGTCACCGCCGCCGCCACCGCCACCAATGGCCAGAATGTCGATTGAGGTCACGTCCGCTGGCACTGTCCAGGTCGCTGCTGCAGCAGCGTCTGTAAACGCCACGTAGCAGTAGGCGCCGTTCGGTCCTTCACTCGTGCCCGTGGGGCACGTGGTGGACGCAGCAGCAGCGCCGCTCGCTCCGAATGCAATTGTGCTTACAGCAGCTGCCGTGACTGAAGCGCCAGTGATGACGCGAAGGGTGACGCTTTTGAAAGTAGGGATGTGCGGCATTGCTGCTCCTTTGACGGGTCCTGCACATCTTAGGGGGAATCGCCCCCCACTCTCCGACTTCTTAACCAGCGACCATAATGAGGAGATGATTTCACTCTCGGCGGTAGCCCAACTGCACCAACGGGCTCGTCAGCGCCCCTCGGGTCGGTGCTTGGTCTCACCACGATGGGAACTCAACACCGGACAGGTAAGCGGCTACGTTGCTCGCATGGCAACCTACCTTGAGCATCAGGGGATTCGGGCCGGTGACTTAGTGGCGCTGAGCTGCGCCAACGACATCGGCTTTCTCCTGACCTTTGCCCTTGAACAACTCGCCGCGACGAGCTTCGCCCTCCCCTTTCACGACATCCCGTCGACCGTGCCATTCGACTGGAGTCTCACCGACCTGCCCTTGGAGGCGCACCCTGAGAATGTTCTGATCATTGACGATGGCTTTATGGCCGCCGTCACTGCGTGCGCACCCCGTACTGAAGTCACGCAGTTTTCGGTCGACGACGCACCACTTCGGCTGGTCTTTTCGAGTGGGACGACCGGCCGCCCCGTTGGGGTGCCCCACAGTGCCCCTCAACTGCGTGAACGCGCGCTCATTGCCGAAGGGCTCTACATGGAACAGCGCCCCTATATGGCGCTCATCCCAATGTCGGGCGCCAGCGGATTGATCACGGCGTACGCCAACATTTACAGTGGCGAGCCCTACTTCTCTCCCGGCACCGCAGTAGACAACCTGCGGCTCCTCCGCGACAACCACATTTCAACAGTCAAAGGATCGCCCGCCCAACTGCAGGAGCTCGCCGCGGCGTGGGATGGTGAACCGCTCCACGACCTGGCTGTCGTTGGTTCGGTCGGTGGGCCGCAGTTTCCCGCCCTATCGCGGCAACTCACCGTCATGGCACCCAACGCGCAGCTGATAAATCTCTATGGATCGACCGAATCAGGCATCATTGCGATCAGCACAATTGGTGCCGACTTCGTTTCCCCACCGACCGAGGTTGCCTCGGACGTTGTGCTTGAAATCGTTGATGATGAAGACTCGCTTCTCCCCCCCCCGAGACGCCGGGGAACGTTCGATATCGGC
>Ga0208622_1000714_pt1 | contig 12581 bp, 9 predicted proteins | sample CryBogCBH12Jul09_FD_184621 | JGI IMG/M metagenome (GOLD analysis project Ga0208622, IMG submission 184621) | Freshwater microbial communities from Crystal Bog, Wisconsin, USA - CBH12Jul09 (SPAdes) | ecosystem: Environmental > Aquatic > Freshwater > Lake | place: Crystal Bog, Wisconsin, USA... | reverse complement strand
ACCGGTGCCGGCACGCCGGTTGATCCGGTGATTGACGCAGCTTGGCGTGGGTTTCCCCTGACCGAGAAACTTATCTCGGCGACGGGGCGAAACGTTGTGGTGGTGAATGATGCCCGCATGGCCGCCTTAGGCAGCGTGCGTGGTGAAGGAACCGAGCTGGTGATCACGTTGGGTACTGGATTTGGCATCGCGCTGGTCCGAGAAGGCGACGTTGTGGAGATTGACGACTTCGGTCAGCAACGAATGGCAAATGGTCACACTTATGACGAGGCGCTCGGTGAAGGAGCGCGCGCTGAGAACCAGCAGCAATGGGAATCCGCGGTGCGCCAGGCAGTGCACTTCTTTGCTGGCCAGTGGCGCGTTGACGCCGTGCACCTCGGTGGTGGCAATGCCCAGCGGCTTCGACCAGGTGCACTATTAGGGCCAGACTTCACCGTCACCATTCAGGGAAACCGAGCGCCACTCCGAGGGGCGGCACGGCTGTTTTCAACGAATGAAACACCCAAATAGTCTGGGGTGGCTATTGCATGGCGGGGTGGAGTAAGATGGAAATCCTGCATCAATGCGGCTGTAGCTCAGCGGATTAGAGCATCGGTCTACGGAACCGAGGGTCGGGGGTTCGAATCCCTCCAGCCGCACCAGTTCATTCTTCAAGGGAATCCTGACCAACAGGAGCACCTTGACCATGCAGTCTTACTTCGATGAGTGCGTTCAGTCCACTTATCAATCTCCTTACGGCCCGTTTGCTTGGGCTGGTGAGACATCATTCAGCGATGCCGTGGCCTTCAGCTGGGCTGCGCTCCATTACCAGTTACCACCAACTGAGAAGAATTTCTCTAAAAGTTGTGATGTAGACGATGTAGTGGGTCGTCATTCCCGTGGAAGTCAATACGAACTACTTAGGAGCGTATTGATACCCATGAACAACCATGGCTTTAAACCCGTACCACTCACCAAGATGCTGTACTCAGTTATCGAGACAGCAGCCATCTTGTCGTATTCCCGCCAGGTGATCTACGACCTCATCAACTCTGGCCAACTACGCGCTGTCAACCCGCTAGGAAGCAAGCGTGGGCGGAAGGTCCCAGCGTCTGAGATCATCAGATTTGTCGACGAGCAGATCAAGAAGGCTCGCTGGGATTCGGCCAGCAATGGTGAACAGCGGTGAGCACCAAGCGCAAGCAAACTCCTCGTCGGGTCAACCAGCGCAACCCGAAGGGGACTGGTGGAATCTACGAAAAGGTCGAATGGGGGAAGCTCATCGACCAACTGAATAAGAACCAACTGTCCGCCGGCCCAAACATCACGTTTCGTAAGTTTGCTGAAGAGGTGCTCTTCGACAACTCGGAACGCTGGAAGGGTCACGTGGCCGATGGGTATTACCGAACCCTTTGCAACCACGTCTTCCCGGTGCTTGGAGGAAAGAAGCTTTCAGCAATACGCCCTCGCGAAGTGCAGGCGCTCTTGGATAATGCTCGTAGAGACAAAGCTGCTCAGACTGTGAACAACATCCGCTCAGCCATGAGTGTGGTCTTCAAGTTAGCCATGAAGCAAGAGCTCGTGAACGTCAACCCACTTGATGCGACGGAGAAGTTCAAACGAGCCTCTTACGAGAAAAATCCAGTCCAGAAGCCTTGGAGTGAGGATGAGGTCGACGTCGTCTCTCAGGCCTTTATAGACACGAATCTGGAGGCTTTTGTGCTGCTCAGTCTGTCGACAGGAGCCCGAACCGGTGAGCTTCGAGCATTGCATTGGTCCGATATTGATTTCGAGGCCGGGACGATCAATATCGATAAGACGCTGGATGATCACTCAATCAAACAGCGAGATGGTTCAACGGTCTATCGGCAGTTTCTGTCTCCACCGAAGACGCAGTCATCAATTCGAGTACTCGATGTCTTCTGGCCGATCCTTGATGTGCTTCGCCGCCACCAGTTACGCCAGGAGTTTCAGGCGGCCGAAGCTACTAAGAAGGGGCGTTGGCAGGAGCAAGGGCTTGTCTTCACCAATAACAGGGGTGGATTCACCAGCTCCAAGACGATTCGACGTCAGTTTCTGAAAGTGCTCGACACTCACAGCATTCGACGAATCAGATTGCACGATATGCGTCACACCTTCGCGACCCTGGCGATTGAGCGTGATCCGAGCTCCCTTGCTGCAGTGTCACGTGCTCTTGGCCACTCATCGGTGAGCATCACCATGGACCGGTATGCCAAAGAAGCAAAGGTTTCACATCACGCCACAAGTTTGATTAGTGACATTGTCTTCAAGGGCAAGAACAAGGGCCCCAAGGCCGATCAACTCAGTCAGGTGGGAAAGAACTTTCCGCTTCGTGTTAACAGCCATTTTGATCGTCGGGGATGATGTGCGAGGGGCTTGCCATACAAGTCCAGCTTTAGTTGGACGAGGTCGACGTCACCCTGGTGTCAATACGAATGTCTCCAGTCATACAACTACAGCTTTTCCTGTAGTAGAGCTCACGCTAGGCGTGGGTATTGATACGTGTAATCCGCAGCATATAAATGGAAATAAAGCGTCTGAATCAAGGACATGGGTGTGTCTCAAACCGTGTGGAGTTTCAAGATGAGTAATAGATCGGAAATATCAACATCCCCCAGTCGGCACACCAATTTTTCGCATCTCTGGCCAAATATCCATTGGCAAAGAAGTTCATAGTTGATCGAATTAATCCACTGTGATCCGTGAATGAGCCGTATAAACGGATGGCAAGTTTTGCCCTTTTTCCTATCTGCTCAGAGCCCCTTGACATTTAAACAACATCGGGTGACGTCGACCATTCTTTGGTCACACGACCGCTGTACATTGACGACATGAATAAAGTCTCGCTATTAGACGCATATCCGGATATTGCAGCTGAGGCTGACGGTTGGGATCCCAGTCTGGTGACGCCAGGCAGCAATAAAGCGATGAAGTGGCGGTGTGGCCTTGGGCATCTATGGACCGCTACCGTTGCAAACCGGACGAGAGGCAACGGTTGTTCCGTTTGCCGGGGTCGAACCGTACTAGCGGGATTTAACGATCTTCAGTCGCAACTGCCTGATATCGCTCAGCAGGCAGACGGCTGGGATCCTTCGAAAGTCCACTTCGGAAGCAACAAAAAAATGCCGTGGATTGATCAATATGGTCACACATGGGAAGCCCCGGTGTCTGCCCGCCGAGGTGGTGGCGGTTGTCCAGTCTGCGTGAATCGAAAATTGCTAAGAGGGTTTAATGACTTAGCCACCACCCACCCGGATATCGCCGCTCAAGCCGACGGCTGGGACCCCACAACAGTAATTACTGGAACTACACAGGTCTTCATGTGGGTTTGCACTCAGGGCCATCACTGGGAAGCCAAGGTGTCAAATCGAATTACGGGGTCTGGTTGCCACATTTGCGCTGGCACAGTAGTTCAAGCTGGCACGAATGATCTAGCGACCTTGTTTCCTGAAGTAGCGGCTCAGGCCGACGGCTGGGATCCGACGAGCGTTACGGCACACAGTCGAAAATCTTTGAAGTGGAGGTGCGATCTCGGTCACAGCTGGACGTCAGATGTCTCTCATCGAGTTGATGGCTCAGGGTGTCCTTCGTGTACCAACCGACGCTTGGAAAAAGGTTTCAATGATCTCGCAACTACGCATCCCGAACTTGCGGCTGAGGCAGACGGCTGGGACCCGAGTTGTGTTCTGTTCGGCTCAGCCAAGGTCATGAAATGGATTTGCAGTTTGGGGCACTCATGGGAAGTTTCGGTCTCCGAGCGAACCAAGAAGAACAGCGGCTGTCCTTATTGCTACGGTCGATATACATGGCCTGGGTTCAATGATCTCGCAACTACGCATCCCGAACTTGCGGCTGAGGCAGATGGCTGGGATCCGACAAAAGTGTCTTTCGGCAGCAGTAAAAAGCTGAACTGGAAATGTATTGAAGGCCACAGTTGGACGGCAACCGTTGGATCAAGGACACGACTTGACGCCAGTAATTGCCCGTCTTGCGCCAAAAGCGGCTTTAGCCCCGAAAGGCCCGCATGGCTGTATTTTCTGCGTCATGACGCCTGGAACATGCAGCAAATTGGTATCACAAACGAGCCAGAAGTTCGACTCGCGAAGCACAAGAGGTCGGGTTGGGAAGTAATTGAAGTTCGAGGACCAATGCCTGGCGAGGTAACACGGAAGTGGGAGCGCTCTATTTTGGAAGCCTTAAGTGATAAGTCAATCAAGAGGGCCTCAACTCTCATCGCAGGGCGTTTCGATGGATATACCGAAGCCTGGGGGGTTGACGAATATCAGGCATTTTCAATCAGAGAGCTCATGGAAATCGTGTTTGAAATGGAAGAAGAGAAAAGACCGAGTAAGGATTGCTTATTCCAATTTAAATTACGGCGGATACCTGAAGAGAAAAAATAGCGAAGGTAGCATGAAGTAGTGATCGCAAGCGAAGAAATCAAGAGCCTCTCTTCACTCCTGAAGAAACACTCCTTTATCGTTCCCGACTATCAACGGGGGTACGAGTGGGAGTCTGAGAACGTCAATGAATTCCACAAGATGTTGAGGTTGATTCAAGACACTAAAGAAGAAGTGTTTCTTGGGACGCTAATCATAAAGAGGGAAACAGACAGGGCTGTGTCCGTGGAATTAGTGGACGGACAGCAACGCATAACAACGATATTCTTGTACCTTTCGATCTTGCGTGACCTGCTCGCCGAATTATCCGTCAAGCAGTTTCCACCAAAAGGCCTCAGTCAAATTGGCCGAAATCCTTCATCGATCGTCAATGCTCTCTTGCTAAACGACGATATGAACGACTACCGCCTTACGCCGAACGAGCTGATCAAAACCCTCTTTGTCGATTATGTGGCGGCTGCTCCGTCCACAGATGGAATTGTTCGCAAAAAGATGCCTAGGAAACACAAGTCGTATACCAAAGACTTCCGTAGAGCGTATTCATTGATTCGCGAGCTGCTCGACGAGGACTTGAAAAAGGCGACGGACGGTGAACACAGCGAATTTGAAAAGATGGTAATTCTTGATGGCTTCTTGGATGCAATCAGCGAGAAATTACTGATTCTGCCTATTTTCACCAACAGTGATGGAGAGGCACTCGAAATCTTCATGACTATGAACACCAAGGGTCTACGTCTCGCGGCTAGCGACATTATCAAGAGCAACGTATTGAAGGGCTATCTCAGCGGTTCAAGTGAATCAGACCGTCCCGAGATCTCCACCGAATTTTTAAAAATGTGGACTTCGTTGCTGGATAATCTCGAAGACGGCAATGTCGATCAGGCACTAAGGCATCATTTTCTAGCTCGGCAAAAGGACTCTTTTCGAGTTCGCGAGCTAATCACGATTACGAAAAAGCGTCTCGAGGCAAAGCCATTCGGATTGGCAAATAATGCGTCAATACTTCTAGATGAACTCGTTGAAATGTCTGCAAACTATAAACAAATAATCGACGCAAAAATTGAATATCCCTCTGATGAAGGCGCTGAGATAAATAAGGCCATCAAACGCATCGAAGAGTCCCTGTTCATTCTCAACAAAATCAATTCCTCCTCGAGAATCCTTACACTTCAAATCCTTTTCCCCTCAATGCAGTTCTCCGTGTCGGAGTGTGCTGAACTTGTCAGCACAATTGAAAGACTGACAATGGCATGGCAAATGGCGGGTCAGAATGCTCAAACCCTAGAAGACCATTTCCATTCGTTTGCATTTCAATTGAACACAAATCAAATAGGATTTGACCCCCTGATGTCCCAGCTTGGTGCTCTTTTCCCTGATTTGGAGAAAGTGCGAGCTGAACTCATGGAGCCAATTAATGACTCGACTCTTTCGAGAGTAATTCTTTACAGAATCCATCAGCATCTCGGTGACCCTGACCGGTCGCTTCCTTACGACACTAAGAAGACCGACGTCGAGCACATCGCACCCCAGACTCCAACTTCAACTTGGCTGGCCGCTCTTGATCTCACGGACAGCGAGGAAGACAAAACCGCTTACGAGACTTTTGCAGAAATGCTCGGCAATAAAGTGCTCCTGGAAGAATCCATCAACAATGGACTTCGCCAGCGACCCTTTATAGACAAGAGAGATGGCTTTGAGATGGTTGTAAAAACGAAGTCGCAAAAATATCTTGGATTGTCAAAATCGTTTGTTGACTCAACGCGCCAGGTGGCCTTAAACAGCGACTGGGGAAGATTAGAAATCGAGCGGCGTACTGAGTGGCTCGCCGATTGCTTCCTAATGATTTTTGCTCGTTCCCAAAGACTTGAAGACCTTAGGCAGTATCAAGATTTCATAGACAGCCCTGCCAAGTAAAACGTCTACTGGAAGGGACCTATGTTACGGAAATATGCGCTGGGAGTATTCTTGGTTTTGCCTGTGTTGTTATTTCTAGCGCTGGGCATAGATCGTCCACTTTTAACCGCACGAGTGTCTGCGGCTCAGATTGCAAATACAGCAACCAAATTGGGGGCAATCCCGACCCTTTCATTGCCAACACCTAACGGTAATTACGTTACGTGCTCAATTAATGACACTTCACCTTTAAATGACCTCGGCCAAGAGCTTGTCAGCATGTTTGGAGTTACTTACATCGCACCCGATGGTTGGGACTGTCAAATACAGAATGCCGGTGGGTCATCGCAGGGGATGACGGCTTCATATGTTGACTCTTGGCCATACTCCCCAAAGGGATTTTTGTCAGTTAGCTCAGAGGCTTCGATTGGGAATGCAGACTTTAATTTTTGTCCGTACTCGACAGCTCTTAGCCGGCTACAAGACTCTATGAGAGGATTGTCTAAGAGCAGCTGCGCTGGTCGGGGAAAAATACCTAACGGTGAACAAGTCCAATACTTGCAGGGCAATCGAACCAGCCCAAAAGTCATTTTCATGACGGCAGATCCTGGAGGGCTTGTAACCGTTGTTTCTGCTGGGCTGGGACCCGGGATAACCATGCTGCAGTGTACGGTAGGTAATTCGTTATCACAGATCTGTGTGTCAGATGGCCGGTATTTTGCCAAGTCTTCTGGGAATTAGAACTTAACGGGTAATCGACGACCTTTCCGTTGTCCGCGGCAGACTACTTATCGATCTACTTATAACAAAAGGCTTGGGTAGACATGTGCAGGCATTATCTAACAGCATAAGCCTATAATCTCAACGAAATATATTCACTTGAAGAAGTAGAACACTAACTACGGAACCGAGGGTCGGGGGTTCGAATCCCTCCAGCCGCACGTAGTTCATTCATCAGTTAAAGCCTGGATAACAGGAGTTAGCTGTGATGATTTCCCTAGTCAATTGCCTTCGGCAATGTATTGCTCGATGTACTTATCTCTTCTGGTCTAAGCCAAGGGATAGTTCTCTCACTACAGACTTGGCCGCTGGCCAGCACGCCGCCAGGACCCGTGAGTACACCACGACACAACAAATTTTAAAAAAGTTTGTGTTTGACGATGTAAAGCAGTTCGTAACTTGCCCCAGGTGTCAGAAATCCCTATCAAAGGAACTGATACACATGAGCAATTACCGCTTCAACCTTGTACCCCTGGACAAGGTTTGGTACACAATCAGCGAGACCAAGGACTTGCTGTCGATGTCACGGACCACCATTTACAAGTACATCAATGACGGTTCACTACTAGTAGTCCACCCGAACTCTTCGCAGCGAGGTGTGCGAGTGCCGGCGACGTCGATCGGTGCCATGCCACGCGGTCATGTGGCCGTTTGGCGCGTCGCCGGTCACGCTAGCGCACGGCAGTGGACTGCCTCGTCCATCTCGTTCGCCACCTTGGTCGTTGACCCGGAATGCGGTGAGAGGTGGACGTGACGTACCCCGTCTTTGCCCACTGGCTGAACAGGAATGGTTGCCAGACCCCTTGTTAGTACCGCCAAGAATCTGTTGCGAAGGAGATCCGGTGAAGCCAGCGCCCAGACCGATGAGTTCCCGAGCACGGGCTGGGCGGACTGCGCTGGTTCGAATATCGGCGACAAATGCGCCTGGAGCGCCCGCTCGGCTACCGCCACTTTCTCGGTGCAGTTACTGTGGAGCAACGGCGCCAACGCGAAAACGAGATGATGTGTCCTGAAGTAATCACCACTCGTTGGTGACGCCATCCCCGCCGGTCGCCCGCTTGGGTGATCGGCGGGGATTGATTTTGCCCCAGCTCTACGTGATTCGCTGGTACTAATGTCACCTTGCCCTTCACCGCTGGCCCTTAAGCCAGGCAAGACCATTCGGAGAGGGTGAGCCGGGGAGCCCCTTGTGACAAGTCTTAAGGCTTGGTGACCACCGAAGAGCCGAAACCGGCGTTGATTACCGGTAGCCACAGGGCGGAATTGCCGGTTACTACTCGAATGACTCGGGGATGAGCGCTCGCAGGAAGGGGGCAGGCGAGATAGCCCGCAGTGCTTGCGAGCTCGCACGTGTAGGCGGCGACGACGCTGCGTCCCTTTAGAACCTGGAGACGAACCCCGGTGCTGGCTAGGAGAGTGTGTAGTTGTGGGGTCGCGAGTGCCCCCGAGAAGTTTCGCAGACTAAACAGCACCTGTGAAGAGGCCTGCTGAACGCTCGCACTAACGTAGCCGCCGAATCCGTAGACGCCGTCAATCGTTACCGTGGAACCCGTTGCGGGGCCGGCCGCGACCGTTGCCGTGATCTTGTTTGCGCCAGCGGTCAGGGGAGCGGAAAAGACTGCTGTGCCCTTCGCGCTCAGGGGTTCGGTGTAGGTGGATGCTCCGACTCGAAGGGTGGCGATCGTGCCGACTGGCGGCAGCGTCGACGGGGGTAGGCCGGCGTTGACAGTAAGGCGAATACTGACGTGGGACCCGACCAGACCACTTGTCGGGCCACTGATTGTCCATACAAAGGAGGGGCTTGGGGTGGCAGTCACTGGTGCGGAGGGGCTCGAACTCCCGTAAGTGTTCGTAGCTTTGAGCGTCACTGCGTAGGTGGTCGCATTAGTCAATCCCGTAATGACGCAGCTCGTCGACGAGCTGGAGCAACTCGAGCTCACCGAGCCGGCCGTTGCGGTAGCACGGTAACTACTCGCACTTCCCGCCACCCAACTCACTAAGAGGGCGTTATTGAGTGAGGTAACGCTCGGGGCGTCGGGGGTCGACGGGGGTCCGAGCGTGTAGACACTTGGCAGTACGGCCGGGTCAGAGGTCCCGTCAGCGGCGATGGCGACCACGCTGAGCGAGTAGCTCACCGAGGGGCTAAGGCCCGTGATGGTGCACGTGAGCGTGGTGGTAGTGCACGAGAAGGTGTTCGTGCCATCCGTGGCGGAGGCGACGTATTCGGAGATTGGGTAGCCGCTTTGGGGAGTGGCGGCGGACCACGATGGCGTGATTGATCCGGCTCCGGGAGTGACGGTGAGGCTGGTCGGCGATCCCGGACCAGCGGTGGGGGTGGTGGGGCTGGCAAGATTGGGTGACGAGCCCATGGCGTTGAGAGCAACAATGGTGACGGAGTACTCCAGACCGTTTTGCAGGCCAGTCAACGTGTAGCTGGTAGTTGATGCGCCAACGTTCGTGGTTATTGGGGTGCTGCCAAGATTCTTGGCAGTGATCTGGTATCCCGTTAGAGGGGCGCCGCCGTTGAAGGCCGGCGCTGTCCAGGTGAGGTAGATGCGGGCGTTGCCCGGCGTGGCAGTCAGTGACGAGGGCGCGCTCGGCACGGTCGCGGGGGTCACGGCCAGCGTGTTCGAGGCGGGAGAGAGCCCTCCGGCGGTGACTGCGGAAACTGAGACTAGGTAGTTAGTTCCGTTTTGGAGACCGGTAATGGTGCACGAAAGCGAAGTCGAGGTGCACCCGATTGTCGATGCGCCCGAGGTAGCAGAGGCCACATATTCCGTTATGGACTGGCCCGAAGTGTAGCTGGGTGCTTGCCAGGTGGCGGTGATCTGGGCGTTGCCCGGCGTGGCTGACATGAGAGTTGGTCCGGAGAGTGGCGGAGTGCCGGGACTGGTGCTCAGGCCCGCTACCTCGGCGTTGCCCGCGTAGAAGACTGAGACGCCGGTAAGTGGGGAGTTCGGGAATGAGGCGTTGCCGTCCTGGTCGGTCGTAGCGGTGGCGACAATGCCGTTTGCGTTAACGAGCAGCACCTGCGCATTGGCGATGGGTGTACCCGCGTTGGCGAGGTAGGTCGAAATGGTCGCTGTGCCATTTGAGGGCGATGAGTAGCTCGCGGTCAAGACAGCAGCCGGTTTGGTGAGGATGCAATTGGCGCCCAGGTTGGAAAACTCGTACTGCAAGAAGTAGTTGTAGGTGCTCCCTGGTAGCTGGGCCGCTACTGGGTGGCCGTACTCGCAGAGGTCTCCTATCTCCCACGAGTTGCCGGCGTTGAACCACGCCGAGATTGCGGGGTCGGTGATGACCTCCATGAGCTCGTGAGCGAGTGCGGGGGTCCAGTTGTCAAAGGCGGTAGCGGACTGGCCGGCGTAGCTGCACCCGGGGTTTGCGGCCTCGTTGGGTAGCACAACGTAGTTGAGTTCTTGGGGAACATTGTTGTTCGCACCGAAAGCTGACACCCACGAGTGATAGCCGCAGAAACCAGTAATCGAGTCGATACCTGAGGCGTTGATCGTAACTACTTGGTTGCTGCGAAAGACAGCAACGAAGATCGAGTTGGCGTCGTAGCTGGGTAGTTGGCCGGAGTAGCTGGCCGAACGCAATGCGGCGGTGATTTGGGTGTCGTCGATCGTCGTGGCGTCGGCGAGGGTGGGGTTGTAGAGCGTGACGACGCCGGCAAAGGAGCCGTGCTGGATGAAGTAGCCCTTGGAGGGTACGTCGTACTCGGCGGCGAGGGCGTCAAGGGCTGATGAGTTCACGACCGCGTTTATGGCGCCGGCCCCGTTTGGCTCGGAGCTCGCGAAGATTCCTGGTACGAAACCACCCGCTGGCTGTAGTGAGCCTTGGGTGTCAGAGAAGCTCACCAGATAGACCTTGGGAGTGGTGACAATGGGCCCACCCTGGTAGGTCATTGAGGCGTACCCTGCGGGTGGGCAGTCAGGGGTGTTGCACTGAGTGAGTGTGATGAGGCCGGCGGTGTGTGCGTGGCGTGATCCGTGCACGGGGAGGATGTGGATCTTGTGGTGACTATTCAGCTGCATTCCTGGGAACGAGCGAACAGTGGGAGCTGACTGTGCTGGTCCCGCTAACCCGCAGATGCCCAGAACGAGGCTCAGCACAATTGCTGCACCCTTCATGTGTTGAGTCCTAAACATTATTGACCATACCCTCAAAATTCGACTTAGTAACACCGTGGTCAATGTGTTGCATTTCGTAGCTAGCGGCTCGCACGATGTAGTTTTCTAACTGCTCGACTTGGGGTGAACAACTATGCAATTTTCGGTGTGCCATGGACCGAAGGGCGATGGACTTCATCCTGACCGCCTACGGGTTTGTTCAAGTGCTTTTCCGTTGAGACAATGCCAGTGCAGAGCGAGAGGGCGTGCCGCCGCGGCGTTGCCGTTCACTAGTTGAATTCTCGAATCGTGAAGGAGTTGGCCCCGTTCTGCACGGTGAGCCAACAGTGATTGTTGCCTGGCAGCAGGGACGCATAGTTTGCCGTGAGCGTCCAACGCAGTGCCGGCGTCTGTGAGCCCGTCAGTGGCATGGAGTACAGGCCCGTTTGGGGGGTGGTCCCCGAAGTGTACAGAATTGCCCAGAGGCGATTGCCAGCAACAAGAATTGATCCGACCTGGTTTTTGCCCATCGGGATGGTGCGAAGCGGGCCATTCGGCGTCAGTGCGAACAACGACGGATTTGCTTCCTGTGAGCCAATGAAGATATGGTTGCCGTTGGCGACCGGGTAGGCGTTGACTGGCTGCGATGACTTCCATTGCTTCTGAAGGGTCATCGTGGTGGTGTTCAGCTGAATCATCGACTGAAAACAGTTGGGGCTGGACCAGAGCGAACCGTCGGCGACGGCGATGGATTGATGGGTGTCGCCACAGGAACCATTTGAGCCAGTGTCGTTAAATGTTCCGGTCACCTGATTAGTCGATAGTGCTATTGACTGGTACGTGTAGGGGTGCGTTCCGCTACCCCACTCCAAGACGTACAGGTGGCCACTGTCACCGGCCATGGCAATGGCGTAGCCGGCGGTCGAGATCTTCCCGAGAAACGCCCCGGTGGACTCGTTCATGACGTCAATACCGCTCGACGGGGCGGCAACATAGAGGTTCTGGCCGCTGCTGTAACTCGAGGAGGTAAACCACTCGGGGCTGTGTAGGAGGTCGGGGAGCGCGGTCCGCAGGGCGAAGCGTCGGACAATTTTGCCGGTTGCCAGATCTAGTTGGTTGACGACTTTCGTGCCGAGGGTTACTGCCCACAGCGACGTCGCGTCGGTTGACTCGGACGCGGAATGGCCGGACACCACAATCGTTCGAAGCGCAGTCGGTGCGGCTGCCGCGGGAACCGCCGAGAGAACGGTAAGAGCAACGAGCGAGAGGGCTGTTTTGAGTCGAAGGCGCATGATGATTTCCTTACGTAATTAACTAATTGGACAAGTGACGGCCACGGAGAAGCTGGTGCCATCGGGCGACAGCGTGCCCGGGGTGGCCCAAGGGTTGGCCGTCG
>Ga0208622_1000708_pt1 | contig 12617 bp, 10 predicted proteins | sample CryBogCBH12Jul09_FD_184621 | JGI IMG/M metagenome (GOLD analysis project Ga0208622, IMG submission 184621) | Freshwater microbial communities from Crystal Bog, Wisconsin, USA - CBH12Jul09 (SPAdes) | ecosystem: Environmental > Aquatic > Freshwater > Lake | place: Crystal Bog, Wisconsin, USA... | reverse complement strand
CCTTTGAACGACCGGCAGGCTTCGCTCCAGTTACTTCAGCGATTTTTTGTAGATCAGCGACGCTCTTTGATTCGAGGTCTGAACGATCTGGTGTGGGCTTTGCAGCCATAAGTGTTTCCTTTCTCGCTATCCGTGAAAGACAATCCTGGACAGAGAAAAAATAAAGAAGTGCCGTCTTGGAAGATTTTCCGCACGCTGGCAAAAGGCCGGTCGCGGACGACAAGTAAAAGTCTAGCCGGACTTAGCCCAGCTGCGAAAGCCTAGGAAATCTTAGAAAGAAGCGCCTTAATGGTGGCGTCAACGACATCAGGCTCAGTGGTACCCATGGTGGCGGTATCTGGGTCTTTTAGACCGTTTCCAGTAAGCACACAGACAACAGTCGAACCCTTCGGAACGCCGAACTTGATGATTCCTGCCACTGAAGCAGCTGACGCTGGCTCAGTGAAAATTGACTCGTAGCGAGCGAGGTAACGGTAGGCGTCAAGAATTTCTTCGTCAGTGACCGCGCGGATGTCCCCGTGTGACTCAGCAATCACCTCGAGTGCTGGCACCCAACTCGCTGGGTTACCAATACGAATTGCCGTGGCGATAGTTTCTGGATTTTCTACTGGGTGCCCGAGAACAATTGGTGCAGCGCCCGCTGCTTGAAAGCCCCACATCTTTGGCAGCGTCGTGATCTTTTTAGCGAAGTGATATTGAGTAAAACCACGCCAGTAAGCAGTGATGTTTCCCGCATTTCCAACCGGGATAGAAAGAATGTCTGGTGCCTTTCCAAGCACGTCGACAACTTCAAACGCACCAGTCTTTTGTCCTTCAATACGGTCTGCGTTAATCGAGTTAACAATGGTGATCGGAATGTGCTGCGTTAATTCACGCGCCAAGTTAAGTGCCTGGTCAAAGTTGCCACGGATCTGTAAGACCTGGGCACCGTACACAATTGCTTGTGCGAGCTTTCCACGAGAAATCTTTCCTTCGGGAACTAAAACGACACAGTCCATGCCGGCTTTGGCGGCGTACGCAGCAGCTGCAGCCGAGGTGTTTCCAGTAGATCCACAGATAACAGTCTTCGCACCCTTGGCCTTGGCTTGGGTTACAGCGTTAGTCATTCCACGGTCTTTAAAAGAACCAGATGGGTTAAGTCCTTCGAACTTCAGCCACACGTCTGCTTCGAGTCGTTCTGAGAGACGGTCGGCACGAATAAGCGGTGTGTTGCCTTCTTGAAGCGTGACAACTTCTTTCACTCCTTCAAGGTTAAACCACTCTGAATACTCATTAAGGAGTCCGTTCCAACCTGGCATTACTTCACTCCTTCGATAACGCGAATGCAATTTCCAATTGAGTCAACTGAACTCAATTTTGCCAGGTCGCTGATCGTTGCTTGTACGTTCTTTCCAAGTGCTTCGTGCGTCATGAATGAGATGCGAGCTTCATTGCTGACGCCGTGCTGTTCCATAGAACGAATTGAAACATTGTTCTTTCCGAAGACTCCGGCAACCGCAGCAAGTACTCCAGGTTCGTCTTTCACATCGACACTTATGTAGAAAATGCTTGAAGTGTCCCCCGCGTCGATGTCCTTGATCTCTGGATCAACACTGAATGGAACCTGGTGACGCTTGTCAACGCGATTGCGTGCAGCATCTAGTACATCTCCGAGGACCGCAGTCGCTGTGGGCCCACCACCGGCGCCTTGTCCGAGCCACATAAGTGGACCACTATTCACGCCTTCGACAAATACTGCATTCATTGCACCATTTACTGAAGCGAGCGGGTGGCTTCTCTCAATTAATGCCGGATGAACGCGACGAGAAAGTCCGTGTGCCCCGTGACGCTCAGCAACACCTACGAGCTTGATGACGTATCCAGCATTCGTGGCAAAGTCGACGTCAACAGAACGAATGCCAGAAATTCCTTCGCGAGAAATTTCTGTGCTCTTCATCTCGGTGCCAAAAGCGAGTGAAGAAAGAACCTGCACTTTTGCCGCTGCGTCGAATCCTTCAACGTCAGCAGTCGGATCGGCTTCAGCGTAACCAAGAGCTTGTGCTTCTTTCAGCACGACGCCGTAGTCACTTCCCTCACTAGTCATCTTTGAGAGAATGAAGTTTGTTGTTCCATTCACAATTCCCATGACGCGATTAATTCGCTCTCCCGCTAGTGAAGTGCGAAGAGCGCGAATGATTGGAACGGCCCCACCTACGGCAGCTTCATAAAAGAGGTCACAGTTATTTGCGCTAGCGAGACGTGCAAGTTCAGTTCCACAGTCGGCCATGAGTGCCTTGTTTGCAGTAACAACCGAAACGCCATTCTTTAGAGCTGCTTCAACGTAGCTTCGAGCTGGTTCGATGCCTCCAGCGAGTTCAACCAAAATGTCAAGATCTTGACGACTGGCAAGTCCTGCAGCGTCAGTAGTTAAAAGGTCCTTCGAGATAGATCCGCGATTCTTGGAGATGTCGCGAACAGCGACTCCCACAACTTCGATAGTTGCCGTGGCGGCGTCGAGCAATGCGTCGTTACGTGAACGGTCATTGAGTAGCTCAACCAGGGCGCTTCCTACAAAGCCAGCCCCGATTACGCCAACGCGAATTACGGGTGAAGTCATTGGCTAAGTCTAGGGGAAGGGGGCTCAGACTTCGAGACGAGCTAAGTCGTCAAACGTCTCACGACGCAGTACTTCACGGGCTTTTCCGTCTTTTACGAAGATCACAGCTGGTCGTGGAACTCGGTTGTAATTAGAAGCCATTGAATAGCTATACGCCCCTGTTACTGGGGTGGCAATTAGTGCCTCAACGCCAGTTGTTGCTGGAAGCCATGCTTCGTCGATCAAAATGTCGCCACTTTCACAGTGCTTTCCGACAAGGCGGACACTTTGTGTTCGAGGTGCCTTTGGATTTGAAACATCAAATGCTTCATAGCCAGATCCATAGAGAACAGGGCGTGGGTTGTCACTCATGCCACCATCAACTGCCATGTAGGTGCGCTCGGCCACTGGCTTAACTGCTCCTACGCGGTACAACGTAAGGCCAGCTTGGGCGACGATTGCGCGACCTGGTTCAGCGAGAATACGTATCTTTGGATCTAGTCCAATGCGCTTTGCCACTTCACGGATTGCACTTCCCCACTCAGTAATAGATGGTGCCGATTCGCCTTCGACGTAGGCAACGCCAATTCCACCACCAATGCAGAGTTCGTCAAAGTCATCATCCTTGGTGAACGTTGCGAGAATTTGCATTGTTTCATCAAAGCCAGAAGTTTCGAAAATCTGCGAGCCAATGTGCGCGTGCACTCCGTGCAGCGTTACGCCAGGCAGTGCATCGACCGCGTCGATTGCCTTTCTGGCATCACCAGAAGTAATTGAGAAACCGAACTTGGTGTCTTCGGTGCCCGTCTTAATAAATTCGTGCGTGTGCGCTTCCACGCCGGGGGTCACACGCACTAGACAGTGCACATCTGAACCGCTGGAGGTTAGTGAACCAATTCGTTCAATTTCAGAAAAGTTGTCAACAATGATTCGGTGCACACCGACTTCGATGGCTCGCTTCAGTTCATCTAATGATTTGTTATTTCCGTGGAGAATGATTCGATCTGGATTAATTCCGGCACGTAGAACTATGTCGAGCTCCCCGCCAGTTGAAACATCAATGCAGAGGCCTTCTTCGCTGGCGAGCTTGGCCATTGCCCCACAGAGGAATGACTTGGAGGCGAATGCAACTCCATCGTCAAAAATCTTGGCTGCTTCGCTACAACGTGAGCGCAGGGTCTGCTCGTCGTAGACAAAGAGGGGTGTGCCGTAGGTGGCTGCGAGTTCACTAAGTGAGACGCCACCAATGGTGACGTCATGATCACCAACAACGGCAGTATCTGCCAGTAGTGAAGTTGGTAGTGCTTTGGAACTCATAGAAGAACTTTAGATGAGTCCAGTAGCCTGATATGTACGCTCCCGTAGCTCAGTGGATAGAGCATTGGCCTCCGAAGCCATGTGCGCAGGTTCGACTCCTGCCGGGGGCACCAATTGAGGTTTACCTCGCAACAACCATGCGAACGGTGTCAGTTATTGAAGCGCCGCCTTTTGAAGAACCAGCCATAATCACAATGCGGTCCCCGGTCTTAGCGATGCCGGCAAGCTTAAGTTGCTGCATGGCAAATTCGCAGAGCTCATCAATTGCCGTTGCCTGTGAGATGAATGTTTCCTGCACACCCCACGAGCTTCGAAGTTGACGAGCAGTTGCTTCGCTCGGAGTGATGGCAATGATTGGCATTGGAGGACGGAACCGCGAAATTGCACGAGCAGTCATTCCAGATCGTGTGCAAGCAACAATCGCCACAGCTTTTTCTTCCATGGCTGCTCGCCACGCAGATCCAGTCATGGCCGCAGTAATGCGCGCAGGGTCGTGAGGGTCAGTTATGCCCTGTTGGAGACCAAGACCCGCTCCCCACTTCTGGTAGTCGAAGGATTCTTCGGCACGCGTCACGATGCGGTCCATGGTGACAACCGTGCCAATTGGATCGTCTCCGATTGCAGTTTCACCAGAAAGCATTACCGCACTGGCCCCGTCAAGCACCGCGTTGGCAACGTCAGTTACTTCAGCGCGTGTTGGAACTTGGGCATGCGTCATTGATTCAAGCATTTGTGTTGCGACAACTACTGGTCGCGCGAACTTGACACCTTCATGAACAATTGTCTTTTGAAGGTGTGGGACATCTTCGATTGGCATCCGAACTCCGAGGTCACCACGAGCCACCATGATCGAATCTGAAACTTCAATAATCTCAGAAAGGTTTTTAATGCCTTCAGCGGTTTCAATCTTCGCCATCATCATCACATCGTTTCGCCCAAGTACCGTGCGAACTGAAACCATGTCAAATGCTGATCTCACAAATGAAACAGCAAGAATTTCAAATTTTTCGCTGCGAAGCGCTTCCAGACGTTCGCGGTCATCAGCGGTTGGAAGCTGGTCCGCAATGATTGAAGATGGAAGCGAAAGTCCAGGCTTGCCCATCACACCACCACCAGAAACAACCACCGTCATTACAGTCTTTCCCGTTGAAGTTACTTCCAATGAGGTTCCGCCGTCGCCGAGGTGTACGCGGTCACCAGTCTTAAGCATTTGAAGTACGTCATCACGTTCAACAGCGATTCGAGAGCTTGTTGAAGCTTCACCAAAGGCTTCATAAAGTTCAACTTGATCGCCAACGCTCAGCTGCACCGGAGTAGTGCCGAAGGATCCTGCTCGAATCTTCGGGCCAGGAATGTCAACCATGATCGCGGCGTCAGGAGCGAGTGCTCTCAGGCGGCGCAGTCGCTCAATGTTGGAAGGTATGTCGCCGTGGGCGAAAGAGAGACGGAATACGTCAACGCCCGCGAGGACGAGACCCTTGATGACATCATCACTTTCAGATGACGGTCCAATGGTTGCAACTATTCGCGTACGGCGCAAGGTAATTCCCTTCGTTGTACTACTTAGTCTAGGTGCTAACTAGGAACGCACCGGAACAACAACGTCTGAGCCATCAACATCAACAACGCGAAACTGCATGCCATACCTACTCGCGAGTTCAGGATCTCTAATGATCTCGTGCGCTGGTCCATCAAGAACAACTTCAGATTTATCAAGCAACACCAATCGGTCAGCAAACTGTCCAGCAAGGGTTAAATCGTGCAATGTCGCCAGCACGGTGAGTCCGCATTCAGCTACTTCCTTCTTAAGTAGCTCCAAAAGTTCCATTTGGTGGCGAAGATCAAGTCCAGTAATTGGTTCGTCAAGGACAACCACCATGGTTGATTGTGCGAGTGCGCGCGCAATCACCGTGCGTTGACGCTCTCCACCTGAAAGAACAGAGATGTTCTGCTTGGCGAAGTGCTGAAGCGACAGTCGCTCTAACACTGAATCAACAACTGCTCGGTCTCTCGCTGAAGGAGCACGCAACATGCCGTGATACGAAGTTCGCCCCAGCGTTACGTAATCACGCACACTCATGCCAGCTGGGACCAGCGGATTTTGCGGTACGAAAGCGAGCAAACGCGCGCGCGCTCGCTCATTACGTTGAGCCATGTCTTGACCACTGATCTTCACCGAGCCTGATCCAAATTTTCTTATGCCAGCGACTGCTTCAATAAGTGATGTTTTCCCTGCACCGTTAGGTCCAATAATTGTTAGCCAGGAACCTGCTTCGACGTTAAGCGTCACATCTGACACCAACTTCTTTGATCCAGCGCTGACCGAGAGATTGTTTATTTCAATAGCGTTCGTCATGAAGACTTCCTAAAGCTAAGAATCAAAACGAATACTGGCGCGCCTACGGCTGCAGTAATTACACCAATCGGAAGTTCAGACGGAGCAATTGCAGTTCGCGCAATCGTGTCGGCAATCACTAAGAACGCTGCGCCAAGAGCAGCCGAGATTGGCAAGATTCGACGATTGGAAATACCAACCAGAAGTCTCACAATGTGCGGAACAATAATTCCAACGAATCCAATTAACCCGACCACAGAAACAATCGCCGCGGTGCCAAGTGATGAAGCGAGGATAACTATGAAGCGAATTCGCCGAACTGGCAGTCCGAGTGATTTCGCCTCATTTTCGCCAACGCTCATTACGTCCAATGCGCGACCACAAAGTATGCACACTGCAATGCAAACAATTACGTAGGGAAGGATGAGGTTGACTGATGACCAGTTCGCACTTGCGAGTGAGCCAAGTAGCCAGATGTAGACACGAGCAATTGAGTTCGCTGAAGCTTGTTGTTGCAAGAACGTCTGCGCGCTTGTTAAGAGTGCCGCAATCGCAACACCAGCGAGAATGAGTGTCCCCTCGTTTGAGCGGCTACCTCTCCCACCAATTGCCCAGGTCGCCCCAACCGCCACAAGTGCACCGATAAACGCAAGTAGTGGAGTCCACGTTGGCGTGTTGAGCCCATGTCCAACGTCCATAATTGCGAACGTTGCACCAATGCCCGCGCCCGCTGCGACTCCAAGCAGATACGGATCAGCGAGTGGATTGCGAAACACACCTTGATAGGAACCTCCAGCCACCGCCAACATCGCACCAGCTAAGAGTCCCAGCACTAAGCGTGGCGCACGAAGTTGCCAAATGACTGTTGTCTGCATCTGGTCAAGTGTGCTGTGGCCAATACCAATGTGGGCAAAGAGTGATCCGAAGATTCGAGAGTTGCTCACCGAAGTTGGACCAACAACTAGCCCGCACACCACCGCAATGACGAGAAGCGCCAGCGTGAAAACGCTGACGACAACGACTCGACGGGTGGTGGGCGGACTAAGTGTCATTTAGTTCCAGAGCATCTTGTTATTGAGCGCTGCTCTCACTGCTGAGGCCAGTGACTTCATAAGTTCAGGTAACTGCGGACCCCATTCAGATGCGACGTTTGGGTTCAACGAAGCAACTGCTCCATTAGCGGCTGCACTGACTTTTGTGAATCCGGTGCGAGCATTCACCTGTGACTTGGTTTGTCCGTCTGCGGTGAAAATCAGCTTTGGATTTGAACTCAAAATGTATTCAGCGCTTAAAGATGGATACCCCGCATCAGCCGAGGTTGCTACTTCGTCGGCGATGTTTACTGTGCCGAGTGACTTCAGTAGTGATCCAACAAATGTCTGGCTCGTTAGTGAGTAGTAGGGTTTCACTCCTACTTCATAAAACACCGTGAGTTTTTTAGAAGGGTGAGCTGGAATTGAAGCAATGGCAGCTTTGATTGCCTTCTTCATGGACGAAGTCAACTTTGCTGCTTCGCTACTGTGGCCCGAGAGCTGTCCGAGTTGGGTGATTTGTGCATAAGCACCATTCAATGTTGACGGTGCTGATTGAACAACAACGTTGACCCCGAGCGCCATTAACTTTTGCTGAATGCTGTTGGCGTTATAGGAAATCACCACTAGTGATGGCTTTGATTTACCTGGACAAATTGAACCAATCGCCTCTGCACTTGGATTTAGTGGATTGATCTTGTCTTTCAGTGCAAGAACTTCTGCCTGAGCTGGGTATGTTGAATCCGCATCAACGGCACCAACTTGTGAGCCTGCACCAATTGCGTACAACGTCGCTGTTGCACTCGGTGACAGCGACACAATGCACGATGGCGACTGTGTAACAGCGCCTGCTGTTGTGATGCTTGCTAGGGGAAACGTCAAAGCACTAAGTGTTAGTGCAACGACGAACCGAGGAAAATGTTTCATGGATATCTCCTGATGTTCGTCGAGTCAGGTGGACGACGGAGAAATACCCGAACGACCGCTCCTTACCTCGAGAGCTGTCTTCACATCTCCTCGCGGTAGGCGACCTGGCTTTATGGGCTTCTCACGAAGGCCACTTACAGTTGCGGGACAGCGTAGGAATTACACCTACTTCGCTGCCGCGAGGCTCCTTGACCTTATCCCACGAACATGGAAAGAATTAGCTCTTGCGGAAACGAGCGAGGATGCCGCCCTTTTTGACTTTGGCAACCTCTCGTGAACAGGAACAACGCTCATTCATAGGGACACCTTCGAGAGCTTGCTCGATGTGTTCGCCACAACCCTTCCAGGTTGGCTTCTTGCAGTTTTCACATGTAACGCGCTGGCACATAGTTAATCTCCTAATCCTCGAGCAACCGGTTTTGGTCCTGCATTGATATTGCCATACCTGTGACGAGTCATGGCCACGCTCTGTTCTAAGAACCAGCGTGGCCCCTCAACATGCCCTTCTTGAGCGAGTGGACGACGGTCAGTTGAAATCCCAACTTCTAGCAACTCACGTACGGGTGCTGCTTCAGTACTGAGCCAGCGAACTTTTGAAAATGCTTCTGCTCTTGCAACGAGTTCTTCAATTGTTTCAATAGTCGCCGTAGGAATGTGACTTAGTGCCTTAGCGCAACTGAACAAAACCTTCGCCCCTGACAGTGAACACAGCGCTTCCAAGAACAAACGCTCCGCTCCAGTGAATGAGTCGTCAACACGAACAAGAATGCTCCTAAGGGTGTGGCGATAGCGCTGAATGTTTGCTTCAACGCTTAAATTGGACTTATCAATGGCTCGCGATCCCACTTCGTACCACCATGTTTTAAAACTGGCTGTGGCACTTTCGTGAGTATGAAGCATTGGCCATGACCTGAGTGCATTCACGTAGTTCGCACCACCAGCTTTGTGCGTTGGTCCAACGCTGCTTCTCTTCCAGCCACCAAATGGTTGACGTTCTACTACTGCTCCGGTAATGCTTCGGTTTAAATAAACGTTGCCTGCTTCGACCCGGTCAATCCAGTCTTGGCACTCAGACTCATCCAGTGAGTGCAAGCCAGCCGTCAGACCATAAGGAACACTGTTCTGCCAGCGCAGAGCAGTTTCAAAGTCTGGAGCAACCATCACGCCTAACACTGGGCCAAACCACTCGTTTTGGTGACTCCACGATCCTGGCTTGACCCCTAGCTTCACCCCCGGGTGCCACAAGAGACCAGCATCGTCTAGCTTTTCTGGCTTAATCAGCCATAACTCTCCGTCGTCCAAAGTTGTAAACGCTCTAGCCAAGTTTGCTTCTGCAGTGCGAATAATTGGACCTACAGTGCTTGACAATTCGTACCCTGGACCTACCTTCAGACTCTCCACCGCGTCAATGAGCTGACGCGTAAAAGCCGGATTGTCAAAAATGGATTTCTCAACTATTGCCAGACTCGCCGCGCTGCACTTTTGACCCGCGTGACCAAACGCTGACTGGACTAGGTCTTTAACTGCAAGGTCAATGTCAGCGTGTGAAGAGATGAGCAATGAATTCTTTCCACTCGTTTCAGCGAGCAAATTTATGTCAGGCTTCCATGCCGTAAACATTTCCGCCGTTGCAAATGCGCCAGTAAGAATTACTGCGTCAATACCTTCGTGTGTTACAAGGTGACGACCATTTTCATCGTCGCGAGTCGGCACAAACTGTAAGACGTCCTTAGGGACTCCCCCGCGCCACAACTGCTGCACCAGTGCCCAGCCAGTTGCGACAGTTTCGGGTGCCGGTTTGAAGATGACTGTATTCCCAGCTGCAAGGGCTGCACAAATTCCACCATTCGCAATTGCGTAGGGGAAATTCCATGGTGGAACAACAAGCACTACGCCAAGTGGCGACGAGTCGGCAAAATGATTTGCAGTGTCGGCGTAGTAACGAGCGAAGTCAATTGCTTCACTCACTTCAGGGTCTGCCTCACTAACGGTTTTACCTGCGTCCTTCGCCATAATGGCAATGGAAGCCGCGCGTTCTTGCTGCATGATTTCACTTACGTTTTCAAGAATTCGTCTGCGCTCTAACGTGCTTAGGGCTGACCATGAACTGGTGGCACGTCTCGCACCCGAGACCGCAGCATCAACTTGATCAGCGTTCGCAATGCTGTAGCGATACCAGACACTTGCGTTATTGCTCGGGTCATGTCCCAATTCAGTTTCGTCAGTGAGAATTTCTTCCCCATTAATTACGAGCGGTATCTGGTCTAGATGAGTAGTTTTTATTTTCCCGATCGCGGCCAGAACTGGCTCGACATAGCCTGGAAAAGTTGGGTCACCATCGCTGATGTTTTCAAACGCATCACTGGGTGGCATGTGAGGTGTGACTAGTCGTCGCGAGTTTGTATCTAAAGTGTGACGCTTTTCCACGGAAGTCTTAAACCGGACTTTTTGTTCTTCGAAGACGGCTTGGTCTTCAGCAATGTAGAAAGCGGCTTTCAAGTAGTTCTCATCGGAAGTATTTTCGTCGAGTCTGCGCACCAAGTAAGCAACCGCAGCTGCAAAGTCATCATGCTGCGTTACTGGGGCATAAAACAGAACCGGTTGACCACTTTTTACGATTGCAAATGCTTCAGCATTGGCCATACCTTCAAGCATTTCAATATCAATTTGGTCGAGCACGCCACGCGTTCGAGCGATTTCAAGCGCCCACGTAACGTGAAAAAGATTGTGACTCGCAACCCCGATACGTACAGCGTCAGCATTTTCGGGTCGAAGACTTATGTCAAGTAGCCGTGAATAGCTCGCATCAACATCGGCTTTCGAATCAAAGGGAGCGGCAACCCAGCCATGCATTTGCGCTTCTGCATGCTCCATAGCCAAGTTCGCTCCCTTAACGAGGCGAATCTTGATTGATGAACCATGCTCTGCATATCGTTGCTTAGACCAGTCGAGAAGCTCATCAAACGCTCCATGGCTGTCTGGAAGATACGCCTGCAGCACAATGCCTGCTTTAAGTGACGTAAATTCGGGTTCACTCAGAACTTTTTTGAAAACATCAACGGTCAATCGAAGATCGCGAAACTCTTCCATGTCCAAATTGACAAAAACATTGCTCGCTTTTGCCTCGCGGTAGATCACACGTAAACGTTCACACATCCGTTGAAGCGAACCCTCGTAATCAATTGGCGTAATCTGGCTCACCACCGCTGAAAGTTTGACTGAAACGTAGTTGACGTTTTCACGGCGCATCATCTCAAGAACTCGACTTAGCCGTTCGCTCGCCTCTCTATCGCCAAGAACCGCCTCACCAAGCACATTGATGTTGAGGTTGATGCCTTCGCTCTTTCGAACCTGGCTATGGCCCTTGAGTTTTTTCGGCTCCGCGGCGAGAATCAAGTCTTTTGACAAACCACGCACACGTCCATGTACCACAGCTACAACAAATGAAGGTGCCACGTACGAGGCCAATGCAATGAATCGAAGTCCGAAGGCATTGAAAAATCCAAATCCGTCAATCGACGCATCCTTAGCTGCACTGCGAAGTACTTTTGCTGCGCTCTTACGAGACGAAATACGCATAACTTCATCGGTAAGTGCCATTGTCACGTCGATGGCTTTGTCATCTCGGAACAACCTCGCGAATCTTTTGCGATTCGCAATTTCACGCCTGGACCGATTCTTTTCTGCGTTAGTGATCATCGATGCAGCATTTGCAGTCGATGTGTCAATTAAGGCGTCAAGCGAAGTGTCAGTCTGGGATGTCATGACTGTCCATGTTAAGCATTGACTGAAGTGATTAGGCCGTCATGCCGCCATCAGCCGCAATGTCGGCTCCGGTGACAGAAGAAGACTCAGGAGAGCAGAGCCACAAAACTACTTCTGCAATCTCACTAGGCTCCAGCAATCGCCCAACTGGCTGCTGCTTGCCAAACTCTTCAACGCTCTTGAGGCCATAGACCTTTGCTGATGCTTCCAAGATGTCGGTGCGAGTTGATCCAGGACTCACGGCATTTGCGGTGACGCCGTGCTCTGCGAGGTCCATAGCGGCGCTTCTGATCAGTCCAACAACTGCGTGCTTTGATGCGGTGTAGGCAGCCAGGTTGTAGAGCCCTGTGCTTCCTGCTGAAGAAGCAATCGCCACAATGCGACTGTTAGCTTCAGGACCATTAGCAATGAGTGTTGGTGCAGCAGCTTCAATCAGACGCCTCACACCAAGAACATTCACCGAAACAACTGCGTCCCACTGTTCATCGCTCACTGTCCAAAACGGTCCACCGCCACCCATTACCCCGGCGCATGCGACAACTACGTCGAGGCGCCCGAAGTGACGTACTGCTGTTTCGACGGCGAGTTGCATGTCGGTGGCACTTCTAACGTCACCAACGAGTCCGAGTACGGCGTCTCCGTGACGATTCACGACTGCGTCGAGATC
>Ga0208622_1000705_pt1 | contig 12643 bp, 6 predicted proteins | sample CryBogCBH12Jul09_FD_184621 | JGI IMG/M metagenome (GOLD analysis project Ga0208622, IMG submission 184621) | Freshwater microbial communities from Crystal Bog, Wisconsin, USA - CBH12Jul09 (SPAdes) | ecosystem: Environmental > Aquatic > Freshwater > Lake | place: Crystal Bog, Wisconsin, USA... | reverse complement strand
AGGCCAACAGCTACAAAAGTTCCATTACCATATGCAACTGCGTTTAAGTTTTGATTAACACCACTAAATCCAGAGGTCCATAAAGCATACTGATAAGGAGATGTAACTACAGTACCGTTATAACCTACCGCAACCATTCTAGTCGGGCTAAACGCAAAGCCTGTAAGCAATGAAGTTGTACCTGATGCTTGAGGAGCACCTCCTAAGTTTGGCTCACTATATGAATTTATAACACCGTTATCGCCTACACCTATAATCCCATACTGCTGACCAGCATAAACTAAAGAATTTAATCTACCAGGAGCTGAAGGAAGCTTAGTCCATGAATTACCGTTACTTGAACTCAATAAAGTACCATCCGTACCAACTACAAGAAAGTTTACTCCATCATAGGCAGCTGATGTGTATAATGTAGTTGCTGGTAATGGCGATGATGACGACCAAGATGATAAATATTTTGAGGCAGTTGGGTTGCTACTAACACCTAAGCATGCAATCGCTGATGTAGTTGAACCTGCACTATCAGTAATGACTACTTGATAATTACCTGCATTAGCTGTCGTAGAAGAATTAATTGTGTAAGAAGAAGCAGTAGCTCCAGCTATAAGGGTACCATCATATAGCCATTGATATGTTAATCCTACTCCTGATGCATTTGTAGTTAATGTAACTGCGCTTCCTGCAACAACGCTTTGAGACTTAGGATTTGATGTAACTACGGGTAAAGCAATTGATCCAACTGTTAAAGTAGCAGGTGCTGAAGTAAGTTGATATGAGCCACTAGTGTTTACCACTACTGTATAAACACCAGATTGAGATTGTTGGACATTATTAAGTGTTAAACTTGAAGAAGTAGCACCAGGTATATTTACACCATTAAATTGCCATTGATACCCAGTTGAATAAGACGCAATTACATTAAACCTCACAGAAGAATTGAGGGGAGCTGACAAACTTTGAGGCTGTGACACAATTTTGGGGAAAGTAGTAGCATTTCCCATATACTGTAACTGAGGACCGGCAATAACCATATTGCCTTGTGAGTCTATTGCCAAAGCAGCATTGGCGTTAAACGGTACATTCAAAATTGAAGAGCTAGGCCAACTATAAATTAAACTAACTTGGCCTGTAGATGTTATTCTATAAAGAAAGCCAACGGTGTTTCCGTTTAAATACGGCCCAAGCAAAACATATAAATTATTATTATAATCTGCAGCTATACTACTAGCTGTCGCTATTACATTAGGCGGCCCAAACCGTGAAGACGTGCTATAATATATGCTTGTTGTAATTGTACTAATAGCACCAGTTGGGGTAATACAAAATATACCACCAAATACATAGGAACTAGTAGGCATTGAGGTCACATACAAATTTCCGTTAGGTGCTATGGTAATACTATTAGGACTAATACCAGATGCAGAATTTACCAGTGTGGTGACATCTCCAGATAAGCTAATTTTACGAATAGCGTTATTACCTGTGTCTGCGACATACAAGTTACCCGAATTATCAATAACAATGCCTCTAGGAGAATTAAATCTAGCAGACAAACCTACCCCATCCGCACTACCAACAATTCCTGCAAATCCAGCTATAGTAGTAACTAAACCAGATGTATTGATTTTCCTAATTACGTCATTAGAGGTATCTGCAATATAAATATTGCCACTTGAATCTACGGTTATACCAGTAGGATTATTAAAGAATGCTGAAGTTCCTGCACCATCTAATGCCCCTGCAATATTCGAACCTGCGATTACTATCGGCGCAGTAGAATTAGATGTCATTTTGACTATCTCATTTCCATATGTAAAATATTTATTTCCTGCGCCATCTATAGAAATACCTGAAGCTTGAGTTGCGTTGTTAGTAAAAATAGTAGATCCAACGGTATCAACTGCTACTGGATCAGGTGGATTTTGAACTGTAAGACTAATTGGTATAGTACTAATCACAGATCCGTTTGAAATAGCTAAAGTTAACCCATAATTATTCGTAGTAACTGCTGAACCCAATATAGTACTATTAATATTATTATACGTTAATTCTGCAGGTAATCCATATATTGCTGTATTTAGATTAGAAATATTTTTGCTAACAACCAAGGAACTACTTAAACCTATATTCCAAGTTAAATTACTTATAACACTTGGTAGCGTAGTGACATTTAATGTAGCTCCAGAAGATATTGCTGGCTGTCCAATTCCAAATGCTGTCACTGAATACAACCCCGCATTATTAGTTGTTACACTACCCAGTGTTAATGATGGACTAGTTGCTCCATTTATACCTACACCGTTAAATGCCCACTGATATGATGATGCATTTGAATATCCTGCGGTAAATGTAACAGCCTGACCTGCAAAAACACTTTGGCTAACTGGATTAGAAATTATGCTTGGTGCACTATTAACTACTGTAACAACTGCAATATTGGATATAACTGATCCTAAATTATTTGTGACCAGAGCATCATAGTTTCCAGTAGCTGAAATTTGAGCATTGTTAATTGTATACGTAGTCCCTGTAGCACCTTGAATATTTATTCCATTATATTGCCACTGATAATTAGGAGTAGGGACACCAGCAGCACTGACAGATAGAGAAACACTAGCTCCAGCATTTATTGTCTGAGTAATAGGTTGTGTAGTTATAAAAGGAAAATTCTGATTAACTCCTCTACGTATACTTCTATTATTATAGTCAGTTACATATATATAGCCGTTCGAATCTAATGTGATTGATGATGGTGTATAAAAGAATGCTCCACTACCGACACCATCACTGTTTCCAGATTTATTCTGAACACCACCTGCAATAGTGCTTACATATCCATTATTGCTTATAATACCTATTAAATTCCCTGAAGTTAAAAATATGTTTCCTAATGAATCGAAAACCATACTACTTATTCCTGAAACTTGATTAGTAGCTAAATCAGTTTGTAATAGTAAACTCGTTACATTGTTAGCAAATTTAGTATACTGTCCGTTTCCGATTACTTGATAAATATTAGAATAGTCAGAAAAATATAAATTATCAGCTTTATCTAAAGCTATGCAATTGGCACTAACTGGCTGATTAAAAAGTATTGTAGATACAGAAGCTGAAGGTGTGATCTTACGAATATTACCGCTATCTAAAACATATAAATTACCAGAAGAGTCTATTGTTATTAAAATCGGATTATTAAAACTAGCTACAACACCCACCCCGTCCACACTTGAGCCATTGTTGCCACTCCCTGCAAAAGTTGTAACCATTGCATCTGGTGTGATTTTACGTATTATACGATTACCGCTATCAGTAATGTATAAATTATCATTTTTATCTATTGTTATTGAAGTCGGATTATAGAAAGTAGCTTTTGAACCAATCCCGTCTAAATTGCCTGGAGTTGTTAATCTTCCAGCAAACACAGATTGAATACCATTTGGATTCACTTTCCATATTACGAGATTAAAATTATCAACAATAAATAAGTTACCATGACTATCAAAAACTATTCCATTTGGATTTATATTTCCTGAGTAATATGTTGTAAATCTATAAGCAGGGATGACATTTAGAACCGCATTATTTGTAGTAACACTCCCAGCATTGTTTGTTATAACGTCATAATAATTTCCAGAACTAGAAATTGATATAGGATTTAAAGTTAGGTTTTGAGTAGTCGCACCATTAATAGCACTACCATTAAAATACCACTGATTTGTTACTGACGTAGGACTACTATAGTTAGTTGCAAATGTTACTATATACGTTGCTGCTGTTGTAATTGAAAGTGGTTGGCTTGTAACTATTGGAGCAATAACGGGTATAATTGGTGACGCAACAGATCCTGCTGTACTTGTTCCACCACTTGAAGTTGCAGTCACTGAAATATTATAAGCAACTCCATTGGTTAGCCCTGTAACTATTATAGGTGAAGATGAACCTGTAACACTAACGACAGGACCTCCTACAACCGGATTAACATTAACAGTATAACCAGTTATTAATAAACCTCCGTTATTTGATGGCGGATTAAATGAAACAACTACTTGTCCATTACCGGCTGTACCTATAACATTTAGAGGCGCACTAGGCGGATTAGCTGTGACAACAGATATTGTAGCTACACTTGATGTAATTGAACCGCCAGCATTAGTAACTGATACAGTATAATTACCAGCACTGGTATTCAGAGCAGAAGCAACTGTATAAGAAGAAGTGGTAGCTCCACTAATTGCTAAATTGTTTAAAAACCACTGATAGCTTAATGGTCCAGTTCCAGTGGCTACAACGCTAAGGTTTAGCACACTACCAGAGTATATAGATTGACTAATTGGCTGCGTGCTAATCACGGGGGCACCTACAGTAATAGTTAAATTCACGGAGTTACTAGTTACTGATCCTAGCGAGTTCGTTACTACAACATAATAAGAGCCAGAATCAGTAGTTGTTGCCGAACTAATAGTATATGAAGAAGAAGCTGCTCCCACTATAGATGAATTTCCTTTATACCATTGATATTTTAAAATTCCAGAACCCGAGGCCACTACTGAAATAGTTGCACTGCCGCCAACTGCTACTGCTTGATTAGTAGGCTGCGTTGTAATTAAGGGTGCTGTTGCTATCACAGCCTTACGGAACGCAGCATAATCCATGATATATAAATTTCCACTGGTATCTGCCGCTATTTCTTGAAGGCCATTACTAAACAAAGCTCCAGATCCAACTCCATCAATAAACCCACTTTTTAAAGACTGACCTGCAATTGTACTTACTAAACCAGCAGATGTAATTTTACGTATTGTACAATTTTGTTGGTCTATAACAAAAATATTACCATTAGAATCGATAGTTAACGAACTTACATAAGCAAATTGCGCAGAAATACCCAAACCATCAGCATTCCCTTGATTACCTAATGATCCAGCGAGAATACTTGTAACACCAGATGGATTAGTTTTTTCAATGACTGTGCTATTACTCCAGTATATATTATTTAGACTATCAATAGCAAAATTACCCCCTATTTGTGATCCATAAGAACTTAAAGTTGTTACAGTTCCTGCAGGTGTTATCTGTCTAATTGTTCCCCCATCACTGATATAAAAATTTCCTGACGGCATTAATACAAGGTTCGAATTGTTGAGGGATTGAAATACAGCCGCCGTTCCTACTCCATCACGCATAGCTCCTCCGCCTACTGTTCCAACGAAGGTTGTTACCACTCCTGAAGGTGTGACTTTACGTATTGTGCAATTATTGGTATCAATTACATAAATATTACCATCATTTCCAACTGCTATTCCGCGGGTACCATTAAATCTTGCAGAACTACCAGTACCATCTGCAAAACCATTATAATTTGCATTTCCAGCTATGGTCGTAACTATACCAGTAGATGTAATTTTACGTATTAAGTTATTATCTGATATATATACATTTCCTAATTGATCGCAGACCATCCCGTTAGTGTAACCAGAAAATCTAGCAGAAGTACCAGCACCATCTATATATCCATTATAATTTTGAAGTCCCGCTATTGAAGTAACTTCATAAGGTGTCGTGTAGTTTGATTGTGCCTCTGAATATCGAGACAGGCATAAACTAATTAAAATGAAGAAAATATAGCGAAAAATCTTATGCATAAAGATGATACGGCAAGGCTTTTACTAGGCTGTAGATAAACGCATTTTTAGCGAGTTGGTAAATATTTACATATATTTACATAAGTCATTTTTGAAACTCCCTAAATTAACCTATAATATATTTTTTAAGTAAATAAAACTAATATAGATATTCTTAAAATGAATAGGGTCGAGAGATTGCAGAGCAAATACACATTTTCCTATACGTTGGCATACCCTACATGTACAAAATACTTTATATCAGAACACCCTCACCTCCAATATTGAACAATAAATCGAATCAAATATCAAGTAAGCCATCTGAGACAACTAGAGCATCATGCCAGATTTTACTATGTAGATATTAAGGCAAAAGTGGTAAGCAGTGAGAGAAATTACCAATTTATCATGTGGTTGCGAAAACAGCCTAATATTGAGTGATTACTATTTTTTGCTACACGAGTCTCATATAGACCTATACACCGCAAATAGCTCGATTTACTTAAACACAAAAAGCTAGCGGATAAAAACCTTTGTACATCTACATGCACCAATGTGCTATTGCTGTGCCTATGGCTGTAACTATTGAAATACAGCATGACGAATTAATCACAAGTAACTGATATTTAGCAATTTAGATGGATGGTGCCCAAGGGGGGACTCGAACCCCCATCTCGTTTTACCTAGGGCTTTTTTCATGTATCCCAATGAAATAAACCTTTAAAAACGTTTTAAAAGCTCTCGACGTGCTGTGCCTGTGGCTGTAACTATTACTTATGGCCTATTTACGCAAACTACCACGCTCACCTTATTGGATTGCTGGCTTTAGTCTGCCAGATGGAAGACGAACACAACGCAGCACTAAATGCAAAGACCGCAAGCTGGCGCTTAAGATAGCTAATGAATGGGAGGAGGCAGCAAACAAACGCATTGTAGAATCACAATTTCGCAGAGTCTGCTCTGATATTCACGAAGATATACATGGAACACGTCTTTCATCTCCTGCATTTCAAGAATATACTCACCAGTGGTTAACCCGAAAAAAGGGAGAGACTGCACCCGTAACCTATGTTGCCTATAAAAGTGCTGTAGAAAGCTTCATAATATTCTTAGTCGATAAAGCTAGTGAACCAATACACTACATAACCACTACCCAAATAAGTAAATGGCGTGATGCAGCAGCTTCTAAAGCCACCCCACGTACTGCTAACAATAAGCTGAAGATCCTTAGAGTCCTTTTCCAGTCTGCGTGGAGAGAAGGTCTTATATCCGATAATCCTGCCGCTAAAGTAGCTTCCCTTAAAACTAAAGAAGGGAAACGGCGTCCATTCACATTAGCAGAACTCAAAACAATTACAGCTGCCGCCTCTGTTGAGTGGAGAGGAATGATTCTATTTGGTCTGTATACTGGGCAAAGATTATCAGACATAGCTTCATTAACTTGGGCTAATATAGATTTAACCAAACAAGAACTGCGTATAGTTACCAATAAGACAGGACGCAGACAAGTAATACCTTTACTAGATCCTTTGATGATTTACCTGAACGAGATAGAGGTTACCGACGTTCCAGATGCTCCCCTGTTTCCAAAGGCTTTTAAGTTAGCGAACAAAACAGGTGGCATCTCTCAGTTATCAAAGGAGTTCTACGATCTATTATTATCAGTTCAATTAGTTAAGGAAAGACCATCACAACGTGTAAGTAGCGGTAAAGGTAGGGATGGTAAAAGAGAGCAGAGCCATCTATCTTTCCATTCACTTAGACACACTGCCACCTCTATGCTAAAAGACGCAGGTGCATCTGAAGCTGTTACTCGAGATATTATTGGGCACGAAAGCGCTGAAATTTCACGTCATTATACGCATGTAGATGAGAAATCTAAACGAGCAGCATTAAACTTGCTGCCTGATATAACTAAAAACTAATTCACGATGAATGAAAATAAAACAGAACCTTCTGAAGAAGAAGTATACCATATAGCGACATTAGCATCGCATTATTATTTAGCTAATTTCAGTGAAAAGGATGCGTTTACTAACGCTATGTATTTTACAAGAAAAGCAAGAGAAGTAATAAAAGAAAAAATAAATGAGGAAGAAGAGGCTAACTTTTTCGAGCTTATAGACAAAGACGTTTACACCATTGAGGAAGTTCAGAAAAAATGGGATTTAAAAACACCTAATATGATTTATAAATATATAGAATCAGCCTTTGGTCCGAAAGTTTTAAAATCTATAAAATCTAAGGCACGTGAGAATCTTCCAGTGCTAAATGAACATGACTACAGCATGATTAGTTCATTCCGTAATGAATCGAGAAAAAGCAGAGCACAAAAAGGTGGTAATGCTGCGAGATTAAAAAAGCTGTCAAAATAATTCATTTAAAAAAAAGGAATTATTTTTATTATAAGGGCATAAAAAAGGGCAGTTTCTAAATATTAAGCATATTAAAAATCACAATAAGCACTCTTTTTCAAAATTAAGGTTCCATATTTAATTATTTAATAATTATTACACATATAATGTACGTACTGAAAAAACCAGTACACACATATGAGTATAACATACGGTAAATTAACGTCTACTAACACATACAATAGTTCATGTTTAGAGTTTGTACCATTACCAAGTAAAGGCGGAGATCCAATCTGTGGACTATCCAGATCCTTTTGGTACAATCTAGAAAATGAAGGTGAAATTAAATTAGTTAGAATAAGGAAAGCAGGTCAGATTAGAGGAAGGCTTCTACTTCCAGTGGCTCAGGCACTAGAAACAGTTAAGCGCCTTAGTAATGACAAAGCAAAGCATGTTGGTGGGAATGGTAGGCCAAAGAAAATAGTGCCAATAGATCCTAATTTAGAATCAGGAAGTAAATCGGCTTAATATGGACACCGACGTATTAGACATTCCATCGACAAGCGGATTACAGGCTATCGATCTAACCGTTTCATATTTTGATGCATCATTAACACTATTCCATCGATGTAATTTAGCCAGTCCTCATGAAACAATTACGTTTAATGATTATATTGAAGGTATCAGATCTGGTAGATGGATAAATGAGGTAAATAGAATAAGAGAGGCTAAAAAAAATCCTGCTATAGATCTTCAAGAGATGAAGAAAAGAACCCTGAAAGCAGTTAAAATATCAGGCACTTTTAATGGTTTGGATTACAAATCACTTATACAACACAGCAAACTGCTATGCTTGGACTTTGATAATCTTGGAGATAAATTAAAAATGATACGTAGTAACCTAAAAAATGATATATATGTCTTCGCGAACCATCTATCGGTTGGTGGCGAGGGATTGAAGGTAATTGTTAAAATAAATGCCAATAACGCCATTGAGCACAAACGATGCTTCCAAGCCGCATACAAGCACTTCGATAAATATATACCAGATGGTGGTCGTCTTGATGATAAACCTAGTAATGTATCATCCAACTGTTTTGTATCTTATGACCCTAATGTTTGGGTAAGTGACAGACCGTGCTCAGTCTTTCAACCATTACCAAATGAAGAACATTTTATTCTCAATACTTTTAAGCAGAATCATCAGATTACTGAAGAGATAAGAGATTCAGTAGATTTATCAGAAAAAGGAGGAAAAGAAGAAGAAGTAATATCTGTAGAATCTAAGGCATCTAAGGACTCTACGGACCTTCATAGGAACAAGCAGAAACGTAAGAAGGCAGAAGCCTACCTCTCATCGATGAAAGACGAGGATCAGCTACATATCAAAAGACTATATGTACAATTCATTCAAAACAGAAGAGCAGTTAGAGGTGAACGTTACAGCTTCCTGCTAACCACAATACCAGCAATTTTCCAAGTATTCAGCATGGAGAAGATAGTTGAGTTACTTCTATTACATTACGATGAGCAGACAGGAATATGGCGAACCAGTCGTGCAGAACACGAGAAAGAGATTGTACAAATGTTAAAGGACTATTCTACCAACGATTATCCAGCCCAGTTAAGTGCAAATGAACAGCTGTATTACAACAGTCTTGATGATGAATACCAAAAAGCTGCGTTTCGCATATGTAGAGGCTTAAGCAATGCTAAGGATGCAAATGGCTTCTTCTTTATGAGTTTCAACAACATGGGTTCGAGAATAAATCTTAACAGAAAAGCTGGAGAAGCAGTTCTTCAGGAACTCTGCGCTAATCAAATAATACAACAAACACAACGAGGATTAGCTCGCTCAAAAGGACAGCTAGGAAAGGCAACAAGATGGAAATGGATATTAAACAAATAAACACTGAGTTCAAAGATAACGGATTCACTTATAAACAAATAAAGCGTGACGGATTAGTAACGTTATACGCCGTTGTTAGTAAATCTGGTAAAGTATTAGGATATGAATCCGCAATACTGACAGTTAAACCAGCGGAACAAATAAGAGGTGTTATGTATCCAGCGCGTGAAAGCTACCCATCAAACGAAGAGTTTGGGTTAAGAGGATGGAGCCACCAACGACTTGAGCATGCAGAAGAGTGTTATAATGACCTAGTTAAAAGCGTCAGGTATATGGAGGGGAGCTCCGATTGTAGCCCTTCCGCAGCATGAACCTATACCTCTGTATACCCTAAGCATAAATAAGCATTTCTAGCGTTACACCCCCACCTCTTTAAACCCTATTCCAGTAGCATACGTCTTATTGATACGGATTTGATTTAACAACTAACACACCATGTTTCAAAAAGGAATATCAGGTAACCCAAAAGGCAGACCTAAGCTCACGCTTAACGTGCGTAAAATACAGGACATAGCACGAGATAAGAGCGAAATGGCTATTAATGTTCTGTGTGAAATAGCGAATAACGAAAGCTACACCCCTTCAGCTAGGGTTTCGGCAGCGTCAGCCATCCTAGATCGTGGTTGGGGTCGTCCTATACAAGGCATAGCAATAGCTGAAGAAACGAAGCCACAGGAGATAGTGGTACGTTGGGGTGCGCCAAAGAAACCAGAGTATTTAGTTAGTTAGCAATAAGGTCTTCTAGCTAATTATCACAAACAACTTATGCTTGCTGGGTAAGTTGGCATGTAGTTGGTACGTAATGATACAGCTGGCTTAAGCATTAAAATGCTTACATCTCTGACCATATAAGCGCCTATTTAGAGAGATAGAGATTTTTAACAGCCAAGGTCTGAGCAACAATAGGCAACGCGCAAAGGGCTTACAAATTACATGCACTGATTGTATAAGGGCATGTTTTTCGCTAGCCATACCTGAGTATCCCTTCGCGTGTTTGCGGCCTTACTAGCCTCAATGCCACTTATTTGGCAACTGACTGCCTGCTTGGTTATAGCTAGCAAAAAAGCCATCCCTGCAGTGAAGCAAGGTGGCCTGTGGGTAAGCCAATGGGTATCAGGATACGTTTAGACTTTAGTTGCTAGGAACCTCATACACCTCAATTAAAGTTACTCCTGCAACTCCAGATGCGCTAGATGCTTGTACCGTATAATTTCCTGGATTGAGCGTCATTAAAACAGCAGAATCTTTACTAGTGCTATTTGCAAATGGGAAAGCTCCTACCTGACTTGCTGCTGCAGCAATAGCAGTATTACCAGCCCAACCCGCATTAGTAATAAGTATATTCTGATTAACATCGTAAACAGTTAGTTTTGGATCAGGCATAGTTCCAAAAACATTAAAAGGAGCTGCAGAAATAGTTGGTCCACTAGCTCTAATTAAAACACGCACTGCTGTCGTACCTCCTACAACAAATCCTGCTGTAAGAGTACCGCCTGAAGCTACCTGCTCTAAGCATGAAATATTTATTAAACGAGGTACACTTACTGTATATGAACCCGAAGGAGTGTCGTCATATACCTCAGCTAAAACATTTCCAGTTGCAGTACCCTTACCTGCTACTTGCGCCGTATAAGCACCTACCGGTAAACTTGAAACCAATGCCGCGTCTAAACTCGTTGTGGGGTTATATGCAAAAGCACCAGTAGCTGAGTCTGCACTGTTTATTATCGCTACATTAGTAGATGGAGTTCCCCAGTTATCGTTAGAAGCAATAGATTTTGAAGAACTATCAAATACAGTAAGCACTGGATCATATAATACGTTAGCAACTCCATAGGCAGAAAGAGCTGGACCGCTGCCACGAATGAGTAACTGCTGCTGTCCAAAAGTACCTGCACCACCTGTAACGAAACCAATAGTAAGCAACTGACTACCTGGTCCATCCATAGACAATACGGATAAGTTAACTAATCTTCCAGGATTTGGTATACCAACTATAGCTGCATTTGAACTTACACTACCTAATGAATTACTTACTGTAACAGAATACATACCTGACGTAGCTGCCGTAACTGATGATATAGTATAAGTTGAAGTTGTAGCACTCTCTATTGCTTTACCATTAAAATACCATTGATAGCTTAAGCCTCCACCAGTGGCAGAAGCAGTTAGGGTCACAGAAGCATTTGAAGGAACCGTAGCACTAAGTGGCTGATTTATTATTATCGGTGCAGCTGTAGGCGATTGAGATGAAATAACTTCTACACCACTATTACCTACCGCTATGTATTGGTTATTACCGTATGCTACACCCTCTAATGTATTAGTAGTTCCTGTGTTACTAGTAGCCCATGTGAAACCTCCGTCTACGGAAGTTGCTATCGCTCCTAATGAACCAACAGCTACATACGCACCGTTAGCATAAATAACCCTGATAAGTGTAGATGAGGTAGGACTTGTTTGTTGAGTCCAAGTAATACCATCAGGCGATGTATATATTACCCCTGTAGTACTGCCCCCGATAGCAACAAATCCTGCAGGGCCAAAGGCGATACTATATAAATCAGTAGATGATCCATTTGATTGCTGACTCCAAAGAAGCCCATCTGGTGAAGTAAGAATTGTTCCACCCAGGCCAACAGCTACAAAAGTTCCATTACCATATGCAACTGCGTTTAAGTTTTGATTAACACCACTAAATCCAGAGGTCCATAAAGCATACTGATAAGGAGATGTAACTACAGTACCGTTATAACCTA
>Ga0208622_1000676_pt1 | contig 13155 bp, 12 predicted proteins | sample CryBogCBH12Jul09_FD_184621 | JGI IMG/M metagenome (GOLD analysis project Ga0208622, IMG submission 184621) | Freshwater microbial communities from Crystal Bog, Wisconsin, USA - CBH12Jul09 (SPAdes) | ecosystem: Environmental > Aquatic > Freshwater > Lake | place: Crystal Bog, Wisconsin, USA... | reverse complement strand
CCTTGTGGAAATTGAAGGTCTGCGTAAAGCATTGCTTACGGGTCTTGAGCAGCAGGCTGCTCAGGGCCAACTAGACCCCAGCATCATCGCCCGTATCGCTCAGGCTAAGTCACAGCGTCACACCACGCTGGAAGATGCCGTTGCTCAGATTCACAAGGAAGAACAAGAAAAGCAGCAGGCACAGGCACAGGCTCAGGCACAACAGCAAGCACCTACCCCAGAGCAACAGCCTGGTCTTGGTGTCGGCCCAGAGAATCCCATCCAGAGTGCCGCGCCACAGGGCAAGCCCGATCTCCAGTCGCTACTCGCCCAACTTCAGGGTGGCGGAGCACCACAAACACAGATGGCTCCAGCCGTAGCACAAGCACCAGCACCAGCACCAGCAGGAGTGTAATAAATGCCACGTAAGGGTAAAGGCGGTATGCGCCAAGGAACCGTTGGTACTGCCTACAGCAACCGAACCGACTTGAACCAGCCCATCTCCACCGTGCCAGGCCAAGAGTACGGAAAAGCCGCCGCTCAAGCCGAGGCACAAAGTTCTATTCCTATGGCCGCTTCCCCCGTTGCTTCCGCACCAGCAGCCCCAGCACCAACGATGTCAAGTTCTATGCGCCAACCTGCCCAGCCAATGCCCCAGCCTGGTTCAATGCCATTGTTTGAGCCGAGCAACTCTGGACAGCCCGTGACTTCGGGTATGCCGTTTGGACCTGGCTCTAACGTTATGAATCAGCCCACCACCTCACGCACCCCCTTTACTGACAGTATGCGCGGTATCGCACCTGGCTCAGCCCCAATGTCTGCGATTGTCAAGGCCGCAGCGATGCTAGGACTGTAATGAGTGGAAGCGGCGCAGTAACAGGACTCGTCCATGGCAACCCCGAAATTGCCAATGACCCCATTGCCGCTAACGGACTCCTTAGCGTTCAGGGCGCAAGTGGTTTACAGCTCGGCGCAGCCTCACACTTCCTAAACGCATACGGTCAGATTGCCGACCACGCTGACTCCGCAGTTCGCTCCGAACACGCACCTGCTCGTGCTTGGTGGCAGAAAGCGTTTCACGATGGTGCTGACATCTGGGACCACGTTCGCCACGCCGTTTCTTCTGGCTACGACTTCGCCGGTCAAGTAGGTTCAACGCCATCAACGTTTACCGATGTTCTAAACATCCCCGAAAAGGTTACGAACTGGGCATTGGGAACTGTTGCAGAGGGTGCTAAGGGATTAGTCACACACCCTGGCGAGATTCGCCACCGCTTCTCAACTGACTGGGACGCGGCTAACGCTACGGTCGCTGGGCTTCAGAGTTCTATTGTCAACTCTTGGCAAAATTCGTTAAACAACAACCAGTTGGCTCTAGACGTTTCCCAGAACGGTGTCCGTGGTGTATTGCCAGGTCTTGCCGCCAATGGTCGTGCGCTTGCTAGTTCAGCCAATAACGTAAACCCATTTAACCCTGACTTCTGGAACAAGATGGCTCACGCTGGTGCGATGTTTGCGTCTACCGCTCGACAAAAGGGTTTGGACTACGCCCTTGCTCAGTGGGCACCGATTGTCGCTGGATCGCTTGCTACGCACTCGGCAGTGTTTGGTGAGGCCGGTGCTGGTGAAGCCGCAGGCGAGTTCGCTGACATCCAGCAAGCCCAAGAGGAAACAACCTCAGCTCGTGTTGCCGCTGCGAAAGCAGAGCGACTGGCTGAACGTGGCAAGACGTTCCGTGCCGCATCAACGACTGCTCAGGTCATCAGTTCACCACTCAAGGCGTTTACCGCCCTCAGCCGTATACTGATGGCTCCAGGCGCAGACCTGCGCTTAAACATGATGTACGCAATGGCTGAAAGTGCGTTCTCTAACGACCCCGAAGCACGTCAACTCTGGGAACAGACGCGTGGTGGGTTCATCGTCAACCCAGAGGGTCAGGCAGTTCAGACTGTCGGACAGGGCTTGGTGTCGGCACTCGGCCTGAACCAAGATGACCCGTTCTCTAAACTGCTCGGTGGCGCAACCACTATCTACGCACAGACAATGGGTTCAGACCCACTCGGAGCACTTGGCGAGGTTGTCGGTCGTGCTCGATCCGCACAGGGTCTAGGTGGCATCCTCGGTTCATACTTTGGTGGCACGTTGATACAAGCCCCAGAGGATGTCTACCGTGTGTACGAACAGTACCCACAGGCTCAGACCGCCGTGAACTTCATGGCATCACACGACTCTGGCGCAATCCTGCGTGAGTTCCCATCGTGGTTCAAGGGTGAATCTGGCAAGCGTTTCTTGGCTGCTCTGAGCGAGGTTCACACGCCCGCTGAGGTGCTGGATGTGCTGGCTGAAGCGGCAGAACTCGGAACGCTCAAGGCTCCGACCATGCCAATGATGAGCACCTACAAGGCCGCTTTCTCGCTACTTAAGGACACTGATTTTGCTGAGGGTGTACGACGCGGTGTGTTTATGACCGCCAAGACGAAGTACCTCGGTGACGTGCTGGCATCTGACTCCATCCTGCTCGGCAAGATGAAAGAGGGCATTGAGAACAACACGCCGTTCAAGTTGTCCGATGACACAAAGAACGTCTACGCCACAGGTGTTGGAACTGAGGCCGCCAATATTCGCCTGCGCTCAACCTTTGGTCAGTGGCTTGGTCGCCAACTCGGTGCTAAGGGCTGGATGATTACTCGTGGTCTATCCACTGAGGGTCATATCATTGAACTCGGTGACAAGGCCGCAGGTGTGCTTCTTGCCGCCAACATCCGTGAAGCCGGTATGCCAGGTAAGATTGCCAGCGCCGTTGAGAGTATGTGGGTTGACGCAAACGAAGCCCAGCGCCAGGCCATCATTGACAACATCAACTTCCACCTGCTTGCTCGCACCATCCTCGCTGGTATGCCAGAGGAAGTGTACGCCCACTTTGGCGAAGCGATTGACCAGCTCATTCGTGAGCAGATTCCAGAGCAGAGTGGTGCCTCACGTGCTGGCGAAAGCGGAAGTATGCTCAGCGGTCCACAAATTGACCGTTCATACGCAGGTGGCAAGGCTGCCGCACTCGACTCAACGCAACTCGGTAAGCGTTTCTTGATTGACACGCAATCTGCTCGTCGCGCCGCACTTACCATCCGTGACCTAGTGCTTAAAGCTACCGACAACTACAACGCCGAAATCGGTGCGCTGGAAAAGTTGGACGAGATTTCTATTGAGAACATCGCTCGAACTCGCAGGGCTTCTTTGGGCGATTTACAACTTCGTGTATCAGGACTGTTCCCAACCTTTGAGGGCGCGGAAGCATTTACGGGCAAGGAAATCCCACGTGCGCCAGAAACGATTATTGGACACAACGCCAAATTGTTGTACGAGTCATATACCAAAGAGCGTGACTTGCTTCAGCAAGAACTCAAGGATGTTGTTGATGAGTTCAAGGGCGAAAAGGTTGCCGAGCATCAGGCGTTTGCCAAGTTCTACACCCAAGTTCGTGATGACTTCCAGCGCACTCTGACGATTACCACGCTGGGGCAAGAAGCACTTAAGGCTCGCCAGACTTTGGGTGAGGATTCGGAAGTGTACAAACGTCTGGTTCAGGAACTTGACGATATGCTCCCACACGGATCGTTCAAGTCTGTAACGGAAATCTCCAACTCCATCCACACCACTCTGGTCGGTGAGCGTGAGGCATTGGCTGACGTTCTTGCCACGATGAACGCCCAACTCCAAGACCAAGCCATCAGTTTTGATAAGTTGACTGAGCACGTCAAGAGCCTTCAGGAATCCGAGACTGCCATCACCGAGGAACAGGCCAAGAAACTCGCCTCTGAGTACGAAGCCCAGCGTTCCAAGAAGCGTCTGTTTAGCAATTCTTGGCACACCCTGAACTCGGCTACGAACTGGTACATCTCACGCATTTGGTCGCCTGCCGCTTTGACAAGTGCTGGCTGGGCTATGCGCGTCGCTACCTCTGAGACACTACTCAACACCTACCGCATTGGTGCTCGTGATGCCCTGCGTGGCCGCATCATCACCTCAATCGTAAAGCACGAGATGGGTGGCGGTGAGTTCTCTCGCATGGCAGAGAAACTCATCAGCGACAAGGTGATGCAGGGGCGTGTTCTTGGTGGCACGTTCATGGACATGGTTCGTAGCAACGAACTGAACGCTGGCGAAAAGATGGTCGGTGCGGCGGTTCGTGGTTTGGTCGCTACCATCCTCGAAGCACGTGAGGCACTCGGTGGCGCACTCCACGGCATTGAGTCCAGCCTCATCACGATGGACGCTCGTACCGAACGAATGATTGAGAACTTCACCGAAGCCTGGGCAGACTTTGACGGTCACTTGCCTATGCAGATTCACGGTGGCGCACAGATTATTGACAACCAAATCCTGAAGTACGGCAACGACGCCAATGGCAACCCTATGCTGTCTCACGCCCACGTCAACGGCAGTTACAGCTCAATCTCGGCTGGTGACAACAAGTACCCCGAAGCCCTGCGTCGTGCCATCACGGGTCTATACGTTGGACCAGAGTTCAAGGTTGCCACCCAAGAGATGACCCGTGTTCTTGCCACTCGTGGCATGGAAGGTCTGAGCACCGAAGAAATTGAAGCACTTGGACTCAACGGCATCATCGCCCGTGGTAGCGAATCCGTCAAGACCAACAAAGACGTTGAGGACTTGATTAACGAAATACGTCCAAAAGTACAAGAGCACCTTCAGGGCATGGAAAGCGGCCACAAGGATCTGTTTGAGCGCAACAGCGTTGAAGGCAAGGTTGACAAGACCGCCGAGGAAATCCTTACGTCGCTCTCTAAGGATGAGCGGAGCAACTTCCTGTCGTTGTCAAAGGATGAGCGAGAGAAGTACGTTCGTGACTGGAACTGGGCAGACCACATTGCCTACCACGCAGTCCACACCGTTCACGGTACTACCGAGGGTGGCGAGATCGTCATGCACCCCGACCTCATTGAGCAGGCGTACACAGGTGAGATTGGCACAAAGAGCGACTACAAGCAGATGGTTGACAAGATGGAGGCCGACAACCACACGGCTCCCCAATACCTGTCTAGTTCCACGGGTGGTCAGCCCCACTGGACTGACGCACTCATCCGCAGTTCCGACCTAGCCCACAAGTACGTTCTCGGACCTATCGTGAACGCTATGGTTCGTGACCCCCTCTACCTCATTGAGTTTGACCGTGAGATGGAGAACCTGTACCAAGCCCACGGTGCGCTGATGAACCGTGACGAGATGAAGTTGATGGCATACCAGACCGCTATGGAGCGCATGGTCAAGTACGTCCACAACCCTCTGGACAAGGCCGTGTTTGAGTCTCGCACCCGTGCGTTGTTCCCATTCTGGTTTGCCCAGAATCAGGCATGGCGTCGAGCATTGCGCTTGATGGCTACCGACCCTGGTGCGTTTGAAAAGTTGATGCGCACTTACCTTCTCATCACCAACAGCATCTCAACCGTCGCTTCCACCGGCAACTTGCCCATCCTTACGATGCCCAGCGAGATGTTGCCACAATGGGTACAGAGCACCACCACCTCGTACTTTGACCCAAAGGGTCTGGGCAACCTTGACTTCAAGATCGGTGCTGACCTCTCCAGCGTTTCTTCCATTGACCCAATGGGTTCGGTGGCAGGTATGGGTATCTTGGAGAACATTGTGCGCCCCTCTGGTGGCCCACTCTGGACTGCTCTCGGTGACGTGGCTGGTCTTGCCCTGAACTACCTGAGCGGTGCTATCCCAGGCGATAACAAAGCTTCTCGTTCTAGGCTCATCAACGACACGATCGCAAACATTCTTGGGCCTGCGGCTACGTACAACCTGAGCCAAGGCACGGCTGGTCTGATGCGTGAGGCTGTCCCCGCCACGCAGGTGAACAACATCATCCAAGACGTAGAAGCATGGTTGTCTAACCCCACCAAGATTCAGAACGACAGCTTTAACTCCGTTCAGAACGCCGTGCTCAAGAACGCCCAGGACAACCTGCAGAAGCAGTGGTATGACTCGTACTACAAACAGGACATCAAGGCTGGTGCTTCCCCGCAGAACGCTCAGAACTACGCCTTTGTTATGAGTATGCGCATGGTGCAGAAGTTGCTCAACCCCGAACTGCACCCCGTATTCTCCAACAACTTTATGGCTACGGTTCACACACAGGCCGCAACGCTGTACACGTGGAAAACGGCACTCAGCCTCGTATCGCCTGTACCGCTGACGCTACAGGACGCGTTCTCCAAGGAACCTGAGTACCAAGCATTGCTGGATGAAAAGTTGCCAAATGGTCAGCCACGCTACAGCGCCATTGAAGCGATGAACATCTTTACGACCAAGTACCCGACGCACTCATGGGACTTGATTTCGCAGACCGCCTCTGCCAGCCCACAAGAACTTACGGCAGGCGAAGTCGGCCCTACGTATTCCGAGACTTCGTACACGGCAAACTGGATTTCCAGCAACCCAGAACTTCAGCAGCAGTTCCCCAACGCCTCGGCTATCTACAGTTACTCAACGGGTAACTACTCAGGTGCGGCGGCAGTGATGGAAAAGCAGATGCAACTCCGCACGGTGGAGTCCACCCAGCAACTGCTTACTCGATCGCTTCAGATGGCTGGTGACGACTTCTACTATGACGTGCTGATGAAGGTGTTCCCTGACGTGAACGGCGAGCAGGGATACCAGAACTATCTCCAGCGCACCAAGTACCTTGACAACTACGCCAAGTTGGAGAACCCCATCTGGGGCGCGTACTACAACTCTGGTCAAGACGGCAAGAAGTTGGTTGATAACAGCACCGCCCAGCAGGTACTTGAAACGGCTGGTTACTACAAGGATGGCACGTTCATCCCAAACAAAAACTGGCCGGACTCGGTTTTCGGTGGTATTACCCAGCGTGAGCACTTCGCCCAGATTGCCTCGTACTACCAAGAGGCATTGGCGAACTACAACGCCGCACCTACGAAAAAGGATGCCTACGCCATCTCGTCAAGCTGGTACAACAACTGTACGCTTCTTATGAGCGAAACCGGCAAAGACGGCGCACCTGTTTATTCACCCCAAGTTCAGAAGTTTCTAGAGATATTAAGGACACTGCCAGGTAAATAATATGCCAGATACACCAGAGCCACAGCAAAAGACAATGGGCCTCGCTGACTTGCAGACGATGGCACACAACTACCACGTTCCCGTTTCTGACGGCACATTCAAGCAGATCGTCGGTGATGCTGAGAACGTCGCACCAGAAAAAGCACAAGCCTTTGAGGAATACCTAAAGACCGCTGCACAGGGCCTATATCCCTCTCTCGCGCCACAGATTGCTTCAGGTATACCAACTGCCGCACTCCTTGACCCGTACCGTCAGGTGGGCAAGCAGGTGCTTGGTGAGGGCTTTGAGCCGAACTTCCAGACAGACGCTCGTGCGCGTATGGCACTTGAGGGTGGGACTGACCCTAAGACCGGACGCCCTGCGCCAATGAGCCTGTCCGATTGGACGAGTTATCTCAAGACCGAACCATCTTTCGGTTGGACACACAGCGATCAAGGTGTCGCCGCTCGACGCATGGTACTAGAAAAGATTCACAGCGAATTTGGGGGTAAGTAATGTCTACAGGAGTAACGGGAGTCACCGGACCAAGCACAACGACACCATCAGGTGGTGCTGGTTTAGGCATCCTCGGCACAATGGGGGTGAGTGGTACGACTACGAGTACCATGGAACTGACCATCCCCAACAACGCCGCAGTCTACGGCAAGTACGCTGGGATGAAGATTCCCATGACGCTCAACAGCGCAGGCGACCTTACATCCACTTCGGTCAAGGACGCCATTGACTCACTGCCACAGAACGTAGCCACCTCGCTGTACTCTGAGCTGGGTCTTACCAGCAAGGAGATGGGGGCTAATCTCACAAGCCGTCTTGACAACTTGTTGCCGTTCCTGCAAGACCAAAAGGGTGACGTTTCCAAACTCAACGTTCCCTACATTGAGCAGTTGCTTGTCAACACTGACCAGGCCAAGGCTGTTGCTTTCTACAAGAACCAACTCGTCAAGGGCGACCAGCCGGTGCTTCTCGGTGGAACGCAGTCGGCTCAGTACACCGCCATTGCCAACGCCGACAATTACCTACAGATGTGGGGCATTGACACGCCTGAGATGAACACTTTGGTAAACAACCTCGCCACTAAGGTTGGCATGACCAACGTGAACGAGATTATGAACAACATCCGTCAGACGCAGACGTACAAGACTGCTTTCGCAGGTCTGGCCGAGTACAACTCTAAGCCTGGTCACGTTCACATGACGGAGAACGAATACCGTACCTACAGCCAATCGGTCGCTGGTGCGGCCCAGCAGTACGGCAACTTTACCCCGACGCAGGCTCAGATTGGCAAGTTGCTAATGGGTAACGTCACTGCCCCAGAGTTCACCCAGCGAGTATCCGACATCGCTTCGGCAGTTCAGAACTCCGATCCGCAGGTCAAAGAATTGCTCAAAAAAGAGTTCGGCGTGGATACGCACCATCTGTTTGCGTGGTACGCCAACCCCAAGGAAACCCTGCCCGACCTCCAGCGAGCCGTGGCAACCGCAGACGTTCAGGACTACGCCAGCCGTGTTGGTCTGGGCGGTATTACGTTCAAGGGAGCAACGCAGTTGGCTGACATGGCGAAACTGTCTGCCACCCAGAGCAATCAGGGGCTTGGCTACGGCATCGCTCAGGTTGAGTCTGGTGTCCAGAACGCCGCTAGGGATGTCTCTCTGACGCGCAGTTTGCCAGGTGCGAACACCCCGACCGTCAACACCAATACGCTTCTTGCCTCGCAGTTGGCAGGCTTCGGCGGCATCAACCAAGTTGCCGCCGAAACGCAAGTCGCCCGTGCTGAGCAGGCTAAGACCGCACCGTTTGAAAAGGGTGGTGGCTACGCCGAGAGCGCCAAGGGTATCGTTGGTTTAGGCTCAGCCCGCACGTAGCGTAACATTGATACAACCCTGATGTACAATCTGTATAGGTGATTGGCCCTGTTTGGCCGCAGGTGCGCTGGTCCCCAAACCCGCTAGGGGTTGCACAACCCTAGTGCGTACCAGCGTGCATTAACCGAATTCCCGCTTTGTTAACCTCTGGCAAAGTGCGTACCCGCAAGGAGCGATTGCATGGCATACGATGACGAATTTGAAGAAGCAGAACAGCAGAACCAGCCGCTAGACCCGAACATTCGGAAGCAGTTGCGTGAAGCTGAGAAGGCTCGCAAGGAACTGGACGCAATGCGCCATGAACTTGAGAACTCAAAGCGTGAAGTCCTATTAGCCAAGGCAGGTATTCCAGATTCACCGCTCGGAAATCTTTTCCGGGACGCCTACAAGGGCGAAGCAGACCTCGACGCGATCCGCGAAAAGGCCCGCGAATACGGTATTTTGGAAGCACAGCCACAGGCAGTAGAACCATCGAATGACCCTGAGCTTGAAGCCCTTCGCCGGGCGCAAGGTGCAACTATTGGTTCGGTTGGTGCTTTACCAGACCCCCAGCAGGAGTATTACGCAGCATTGGCGAGCGCATCTAGCGTAGATGAAGTCATGCGAATCGCAGCCGGAGACTTGGGCCGTAAGGTCGGAGTTTCTACCACGGGGATGTACTAAGCCTTTCAACTTCCTGAAAGGAAACATCCATTATGGCTGATGCCTACACAGGGTCTGGTACCCTTGATTTTTCAAAGGCAGCGTATGACCGACTGGCGTATTTCGCCCTTCGCCCAGAACTGTACTTTGACGCCGCCGCTGATGTCCAGCCCACCGCTCAGTCGATGCCTGGTGCTTCAGTCGCGTTCACCATTGTAAACGACCTCCCCATCTCGGCATCAGCCTTGACCGAAACCAGCGACGTTTCAACCGTTGCTCTTTCGGACTCGCAGGTAACGCTGACCTTGGCCGAATACGGTAACGCCGTGCTCACCACCGCCAAGCTCCGTGGAACCTCGTTCGTGGACATCGACCCAGTAGTTGCCAACGTGGTTGGTTACAACGCTGGTGTTTCGTTGGACACGATTGCTCGTGCTGCACTTGACGGCGGTACTAACGTTGCCTTCGGTTCGGGTCTTGGTGCTTCGGCAATCCAGACCGCCGTTGCTGCTCGTTCGGCTGTGGCCGCTACCAACACGCTTGCTTCGATTGACATCCGTGTTGCTCGTGCTCGCCTGCGTTCGCAGAACGTTCCTACGTTCGGCGGTATGTACGTTGGTTACATCCACCCCGACCTCGTTGCCGACCTCCAGGGCGAAACCATTGCTGGTTCGAACGTTCAGGGATGGCGTGCGCCTCACGTCTACGCTCAGCCAGGTGAAATCTGGACGGGTGAGCTGGGTGCTTACGAAGGTGTCCGTTGGATTGAAACGCCTCGCGCTCCTGTTTACCAGGGTGCTGGTTCTTCGTCCACGAACGTCTACGGTACGTTCATCCTCGGTCGTCAGGCTCTCGCCAAGGCGTACTCGATGATTGACGGCAACGGCGCGTTCCCACACGTTGTTCCTGGTCCTATCACCGACCGCCTGCGCCGCTTCGTGCCACTCGGTTGGTACTGGCTGGGTGCTTACGGCGTGTTCCGTCAGGCTTCACTGTACCGCATCGAGTCTGCCTCGACCCTCGGTGGCGACATCAGCACCACCGCTGGAACTGGTACGACCTACGAGCCTGCTATCGACTTGGGTGAGTCCGGCTCACCACTGGTCTAAGCAACCAAGTAAGGGGCGAGTATGCCGTGGCCACGCAGTTGCGCGAATTGCGGTTCGCGTGACGTACAAGCAGGGATTGATGAAATCCACTGTCTTGTGTGCGGGCGTCTAACAGACAGTCACGGCGTACTCGTCCCCCTACGGGATCAGTACACATCGGAAGAATTCCCCGACTCATCGGAGCAAGCATGACAACCCCCACGGGCCTCGGCCTAACTCGCGGCTTAGACGCCGCTGACCCAATTCCTGGTCGCACATTTGACCGCGTTGCTGCTGCTAAGGCAAACGACGCTAAGGCAGTAAAGGGCGAAACCTCAGACCCTTGCTACTGCGGATGCTGTGACATGACAGACGCAAGGTGGATGTAATGGAATCACGCGCAGCATTTCCCCAGGTAGGTATGGAGTTCATCCGTTCTACCGCAGCCAACACGGTGGACACTGGAATCATCCCACCGAACATCACTTCTCAGACTACGAACGGCCCAGCTAACCGTGGCATGGAAGCCAACACGAACCGCGACGGTTTCATGGCTCCAATGATTACGGGCATCACCAAGATTGAGTACGGCTCGTCTGCTATTCAGCCCGAAGTAATGCCCTTCAAGACCTACGGAGATATGTAATGCCAAGTCGTATGGATGCCGTATACAGCGTAGACGCCAAGAAGGACGGATTCGTTATTGATATGCGCCCCACTACTCTGCTTGAGCAGAGCCAGATGGGTGGCGACCGTATCAATATGCCTGTCGGTGAAGCGACTATGCCACGCCCTGAGATTCAGACCACGGGTGGTAACAACCTGGTTGATACCTTGGCTGCGATGCAACTCGGAGCACAAGGCCGAAAGTAGTCCGGAGTGGCAACATTCACTCCACCTGTCGCATACGATAACCCAGCCATCCTTCCTTGGGAGGGCGGGCTGGCTAATCGTTTGTTCAGGTACTTTCCCAATCGCAAGCGTTACATCTATGTATTTGCGCTAAGCGACGGCACGTTTGTTCAGGACACGCCTAACGGGTTTGATCTCAGCGGCAATGTCGTACCTGTAACGAATACGAACATCCCGTACCCGTACAATCCGTGGGACCCGTCTGCGCCGTACTCGACCTCGTACTACATCGACTACACGCAGTCACCGCCTGAGCCTACCCACACCGCCGTATCTCAGAACCCGTGGATTACTAAAGTGTATATGACACCCACAGTAATCACCTCGGCAGAGCAAACGGCTTTGACGAACGCTGGGTATGGAGGCTGTATAGCATGACCGCTAAGAGACACAACACAGGCGTATGTAACCCTGACTGCTTTGGATGTAAGGCCGCTGGCGTTTCGTTTTCCAGCTCGGCTATGCCTACTCGCTCGAACGTGCGTAACACTGAAGTTGAGACTGCCGTTATGCACAAAGACGTGGCCGCCTACAAGCGACTGCGTAAGGATGGTCTACAGCCTAAGAGCGTAAAGGGTTCAGCGGCGCTGGAAGCACGTGCCGATTCTCGCTGGGAAGTTGAGACTGGTCAGCGCATTGGTGACGTAAAAATCGGTAAGCGACTTGACGAAGTACAGGGCGCAATCAACAAGGGCGAATCGCCCCTCTAAGGAGCAATCATGGCATTACTAGCAGCGGCTTCAGAGAACACGGCAATCGCCGCAGTCTTTGTCCCCTCGACCACTTACTACCTCAGTCTCCACTCCGCCACGCCTGGGCAGACGGGCGCAAGCGAAATCTCTGGCGGTTCATACGCTCGTCAGTCGATTACCTTCGGCGCTGCGTCGGGTGGCTCAGAAGCCTCGACCAACTCGCAGACTTTCACCAGCCTGCCAGCCGAGTCAGGTGGCATCTCCTACTTCGGCCTTTGGTCTGCCTCTAGCGGTGGAACTTACATCGGTGGTGGCTCAACCTCTGGTTTGACTGGCTCGCTCCCCGCTGGCATCTCGGTCAATTTTGCCACGGGCGCGGTCACGGTGGCCATCTCGTAATGCCTGGTGAGTTCTCTGCTACCGCCGTAGCAACCTACACCATCCCCGACGAACCTGTTGAACCAGAGGAATAAATGGATTCTTTGAAGAATTTTGCGTACAGTCTTGTAGCCACAGCACCTTCTCCCGCCACGTCTGGCACGTCGCTGGTGGTTACGTCTGGGCAGGGTTCTTTGTTTCCTACTGCTCCGTTTGACGCAACCATCTGGCCAGCAGGCGTACAGCCTCTCAGCACCAACGCCGAGATTGTTCGTGTCACCGCTGTCTCCACTGACACCCTCACCATCACTCGTGCGCAGTACGGCACGACCGCTCAGAGCATTACCACGGGCTACCAGATTGCCCAAACCATCGACGCAAACCTGCTCAGCCAACTCGCCCCGCTTTCTGGTGCTACGTTCACGGGCGAAGTCGCTGGGCCTGACTTCAACGCCTCTGGGCTGACGGGAGCCACGGCTGGCAGTCGCTTCGTA
>Ga0208622_1000671_pt1 | contig 13230 bp, 18 predicted proteins | sample CryBogCBH12Jul09_FD_184621 | JGI IMG/M metagenome (GOLD analysis project Ga0208622, IMG submission 184621) | Freshwater microbial communities from Crystal Bog, Wisconsin, USA - CBH12Jul09 (SPAdes) | ecosystem: Environmental > Aquatic > Freshwater > Lake | place: Crystal Bog, Wisconsin, USA... | reverse complement strand
GTGTATGTACCAGTTCCACCAGATGCGTTGACATTAGAAGATGTTAAAGTTCTTCCTCTTGCACCGCCTCCAGCACCAGAACCATTAAAAGTGCTACAACCACCACTTGTAGCATTATCAACTACTGATCCATTACCTGCTGATCCACCAGAACCACCAGCACCAACAACTACGGTGTAAGAATTACCAGGAACTACAGTTACATTATTTGAATAGTAAAGACCTCCACCACCGCCTCCACCACCTGTACCAACAAGTACACCAGCACAATAAGGTGGGCAAACGGTAGCAGAAAATGATCCACTACCTCCACCTCCGCCACCAATAGCTAAAAAGGAAACTTTAGTGACACAAGCAGGGGCAATCCAAGTGTATGTGCCGGGTGTTACATAAGCAATATCAACAATAACTCCAGCTTTACTTCCTCCCGTAAATCCAAATGCTTTTGCTGAAGCCGCACCTCTAGTAATAATCGTTGGCATTTATTACCTCTTAGAATTGTGTTAGTGAACCTAAAACCGTGTAGGTTGGACTTGTCGAAGTTTTAATAATTGTATAAGTGTAAACATCTATACCACTGGCATTGCCTGCAGCTGGAGCTGCTCCACCCTGCCAATACACAGTTTGAGAATTGCTATCTACAGTAACTGCGGTGTTGTAATAAGCAGTAGAACCTTGCGTTACTAAAAACGCTACGCTAATCACATCTCCTACTGCCATCGCAGTATTCAATGTCGTACCAGAAGAGAAGGATAAATTAACTGTCCAATTTGAAGTTGCGGCAGCAGTTGAATAAATTACTGCACCACTAGCTACATATAAATTGACTGCTCCTGCTATGCCCGTTCCTGTTATGACCGCAGATTCAGCAGCATTCAAAATCTTCATGGCTTCTTTTGAGCTTGTGCCAGTAAAGTTTTGAGTGCCAGTCCATGTGTTGTTAGCTGCTAACTGTACGCCACAAGCAGGTTGAAAAGATAAAACACCAGAACCGTTTGTTGCAATAACCTGTCCTGATGTACCATCTGTTGCAGGTAATTGCCATTGAATATTGGTTGAACCGCAAGGAGCTCCTTTGAATCCAGTATAGTGAGTGTTTGCAGTATTACCAAACTTGATACCACCGCCAGAACCAACATACGCATTAGTGCCGTCAAAAGTAAAATTGGTTGATGCACCAAAAGCACCAGAACAGTTATATTGAATTTGCGTACTAGAACCTGCCGCATTAACACTAGCTCTAACAAAATCTGAACCATTCCAAGCTACTACTGCATTTGAATTTGCAGCAATAACAACTCCCGTTGTAGCAGATGCTTTTACTGTGATGGTCGAATTAGACTGATTAACAATAATATATGTTTTGCTTTGAGCTGGAGCTATGATGTTTCTGTTCACTCCTGGTGTTCCAGTAGGAATTAGAATGGCCTGCCTAGCTTGATTAGCTGCTCCAGAACCAGTTGTGGTTAGCGTCCAATCTGCTGAAGTGACGCTTTGAGTTGCTGATCCTGCAACTGCACATTCAACCAATTGCGTAATATTGCTATTTACTACAGTTCCCCAAGTGCCAGACAAGCAACCTGTGGCTGGTAAAGCTAGACCCAACAATGACGTATAACTTGTTGACATTTTATTTCCTTACACCGTTTTTACTGCAACCCATGTTGCCGATTGAGTATCGTTAACATTTTCCCAAAAGTATCTACCAGCAAATGAATCAGTTGTTGAAATTGATTCTACTGTATTACCCACGAATTTACTATTACCACCAACAACATCTGACAAAGTAACTGGCTCTGAAACTGCCCCAACAAATACACCTCGCATAGTAAAGTTGTCAGAGAAATTAATGGTTTCATTTACAGAACCATTTTGACCTCTAAATGCAGTTATGGCATCGCTTAAAGTAACAGTTTCAGATACCGATCCTGAAAAAGCTATACCTCCAACTTGTAAAACAGTTAAAGTTATAGTATCTGCAATAGATCCTGCAAATGCACCTGCACCTGTATACGCATCAGAAAAGCTAAATGATTCAGGAACGGTTACATAAGAACCAAATCCACCTGTCTCAGCATCCGTAACTGTAATACTATCTGTTACAGTTTCATAGAAAATGAACGTTGCGGGCTCTAAATCTGTTAAGCTGAACGACTCAACTGTAGCTCCAACAAGGTATGATGAAGCGGACTCAACATCCGATAGCGTTACAGTTTCTGTAACCGCAACGGCATTGATAACAGTCGGATTCCCCGCAAAAGATGTTGCAGAAAATGATGTTATCCCAAACATATTAGAACTGGGTCTGTGAAGCTAATACGGTATAAGTAGCACTAGCTGTCTTAATGACCGTATAAGTATAAACATCAATGCCAGAAGCGTTTCCTTTTGTAGGCGCTGATCCGCCCTGCCAATAAGGTGTTACTGTTGTTCCATCAATGTTCACCGTAGAATTATAATAAGCCGTACTACCCTGTGTAACCAAAAAAGCAATTGTTACTGACTGGCCAGTAGACATGGCAGTATTCAAAGACGTACCGCTACTAAAAGCAATATTAAGCGTCCAGTTGGCAGATGCGTTACTTGTATAGTAAAGAACAGACTGGCTATTAACATAAAAGTTAATTGTTCCTGTTGCTGCCGTAGCTGATACAGTTACTGGCTCAGCTGCATTCAACAATGAGGTTGCAAATGTTGAAGATGTACCGCTAAACGTTTGCGTAGCAGTCCATGAATTAGCTGCGCTTAAAGAAACAGTAGACAATGTTCCTGAAGTAGGCAAAGTTACTGAAGTTGATCCAGTTGCAGTAAATGTAATTGGATAAGCGCCAGAAGTAGTGAAGTTACCTGCTACCGTTATGGTGTTGGATCCATTATTGACGCCAGTTCCACCATAAGTACCTGTAATGACGTTAGCATTCCATGTACCCGAAGTAACTGTTCCAACGGTAGTAATGCTTGCTGATCCAGCCAAAGGAGATGCGCCAATGGTGTTATAGGATAAAGTAACTGCGCCTGACCCGTTGTAAGTTGTACCCGAACTAGCACCAGATCCGCTGTTGTTCAAAGTCAAAGAATTGGTTACTGATCCTGCGCTACCAGCAGTAGCAGCATTCAAGTTAGCCACTTGCGTTGTACTGGAAACCACGAATGGAGCAGTTCCTGTAGCAACTGTATTGGTCAATTGTCCAGACATACTCAAGGTTGTAACACCCTGAAGATACTGACCAGACATATTTAAACCTGCAGTACCCCAAGTTAAGGGTGCAGTAGAGCTATTTCCTGGAGGCAATAAATAGCCAGCCCAATTACCTGTAGCCGTGCTATTGGACAAAGAATAAATCCAACCAGCTCCACCAGGTATGGCAGTAGCTAAAGTATTTCCTGCGCTATCCTGAACTGTTACGTTTCCAGTTGAATCATTATCAACAATATATCCCATTGCAACGGGAATAGTTGTTTCATCTGGAAGCTTTAAAGTCTGTGTGCTTGTGCCACTAAAGTGCTGATACCTAGTACCAGATGCGGTAATAGTAGTTGTTCCAGCTGCGGTAACTACGTTGGTATATCCAGGTGCTTCATTATTCCAAGTGATATTGGAATTGGCATCTTTAGTCATTACACCACTTGCACCGTTAGCCGTATTGCCTAAAGCAGTAGCTACGCCAGTACCAAGCCCACTTACGCCAGTTGCAATAGGCAAATTAGTCGCATTGGTCAAAGTGCCAGAGCTTGGCGTACCAAGAGGGCCACCTGACCACAAAGCATACTCTGATGGGTAAGTGATGAATACATTGACCGTGCCACTGAACGTGACCGCACTACCCGAATTGCTAGACGAGTAGATGGTTGTTCTACTTAGTGTAGGCCCAGTAGTGGAATACGTTCCAAGACCCACCTCCCAGTTACCAGCTCCATCAAAAGCTGCGTAATAAGTGGTGTTGCCATTACCAACAACGGCAAACGACTGATACCCAGTTACTGATCCACTTAATGTGAAACTAACTGTGGTGTTAGCCGATGCCGTCTGCTGAACTCGATCATATATTGCAAAAGCCATCAGAGGCTCCTATTAGCCTGCGGCTGATAATGTGTAGCTAACGTTGATTGTGTCACCATTACTGACTGTCTTTGATCCAGCAGTAAAGTTTCCAGCGCTGAACAATGTGCCTGTTGTGTTATCAATGGTTGATGAACCAGAGGCATTAATGAACGCACCGTACACAGTACCCGAGCTAGTCATGTTGAACACAACTGATGCGCTAGTAGCCAATACAGCTGGATTAGCCGTAGTGGTTGTGGTAAAGCTAGGTGTCTTGCGTGTGCCAGAATAGGTAGGAGCATTCGTTCCGCCAACTTCCAACCAACCAGAATGGCTTGATTGTGTGTCTGTATAGGCAGGAGTAGATGAACCACCGCTTGCACCCATCAAACCCATCACAATTGCATTAGTTGAAGCAGGACTTACAAAGTAAAACTGCAACAAGTTTTGACGGCCAACGTTAGTGGTCAAGTTTTGAATCGTATCTTGCCACTTGATGTTTCCATCTTTGTCGTAACAAACCGCTTCATAGACTCCTTCTAAGCCCATGATCTCGGTTGTGCCTGCGCCACGAGTGACTGTAGCATCACAAGTATCTCCAAATTTTGCTATTTCGCTCATAAAAACTCCTTAAGATATCCTTAATAATGCTGTCGTATTTGTGTTCGCAGGCATCGTTACAGTAAAGGAATTACTGCAAGTTTTGTCTGAACCAAAGTTTAACACAGCGATTGACGCATTGTTCTGTGACTTATCATAGATCAATGCTCCTCTGCATGTAAACGCTGCTGGACTCCATACAACATTTGCCCAATTAATAAATACCGTGTTGCTCTGATTGTCAAAGCTCACCGATATATTGGTCATCAACTGACCGCCTGCCGTATAGCCTGTTCCTACCACCTCATTGACTGAAGTGTAGACCGCAGTTGTATTATCTAAGGCCGCATTACCGTTGTAAAGTGCCATGTAGATTTGATCTGTCTGCAAATTGATATTGCCCAACAAAGCATTGTAGGTAAACGAAGTGGTGACGGTTTGAACTATCATTTAACTGGATACCTAACTTGACCATCTCTGTAAGCATCGCCACGGTCTTTGCCATCGCCCAATTGCTTGAGAAGTCCTAATGCCTCATCATAACGTTTTGTATATACGGCCATGATATCTGCATCACCCTTCATAAAGGTGTAAGCCTCAATCAAAGAACCATATAGCAAAGACGATTCGAAATTGTTACCCAACCAAGATGTACCAGATGGATTGGTTGTATTGGTCACACTAAACGTACATCCTGAACCCTGTCCATTAATTGGAGAAATACTGCATACATCTCCAACCAAATACAATGAACCGCCTGCATCAATCGTGACATTGGTAACTGATCCGCCAACCACGGTTACCGTAGCCAAAGCTCCTGATCCTGCTCCACCAGTTACTGAAATGTTGTAGTAAGTGCCATTAGGATACCCAATTCCAGGTTGAGTAATGGACACCAAGTACATACTTCCCTGAACAATAGAAGTAGGATAGTAGAAATAATGCAGTTCTACCTCATAGCTCTGATCGGGTGTTGGCCCCATCATAAAGGTAAGGAAATCCTCATTGTCTGATCTAGGCCCAAATATGGCGTAGTAGGCAGGAGTGTTGTAGTAAGTTGGACTTGGAAAAGAAGCTCTGATGAAGTTCACATCCTTATCTAGTAAGTAGTAATACTCACCAGTAGTAGGATTAATTACCGCAAAAGAAAAGACAGACAAGAAATCCAAAGGAGCTTGCAAATACGGATTCTGTGCTGACAAATATGCAGTCACATTCCTTCTCAAAGACGGCAATTGAACAGAGTTTAATATCCTCTGTTCTGCGCTGATGATGAATGTGTTCAGCTCTACCTGAGTAAATGTATTCTCAGTGTAGTCCTGAATAGCATTTGTAAGCTGAATGTAGTTCAAGCCATTGGCCCTCTGGACATAATGCCCTTAGTAGCTGCACCAGTTCCACGAATCTTGATACCGCTTGTTTTGGGGTGCTCTTCGCCCGCAGACTTGCTTACGCCATTCACGGTCATATCATAAGTCTCAAGCTTGCTACGATTTGCTCTAGCATCTAAATCGGGCATAGCCTCAATGTAACGACCTGCATATTCCTCAGCAGGGCCATTATCAGGATTCTTGCCTACCTTTAGAGCTGGACTATTTTTAGTCGTTGCTTTAATTTGAGTAGCCATTATTTGCTCCCAGGTTTCTGGTTATGTGCTCTAGCCAAGTTACGACCAACTGCTTTCATAGCTTTACTGGTCACTCCACCTTTAGCCATTTTAGTAGGCTTCATACCTTGGTGCATGTGTTTTTCATGCTTGTGAACTTCTTTTGCAGCTTCTTTATCTGCAATCTTTGTTACTTGTTTCTTGTCCATTTCAAACTCCTACGTTGTCGTGATTGTTACTTTACCTACTGCCCATTTAGGATTGAGATCATTTGGTGTCAAACCATCATCAAAGTTTCTCGATCCGCCAATAGGTTGCCACCCCCATTGTATTTGCCTACTGCCGTCTTGTGGGAATCCTGACTGTTGCTTGCACGTTCCGCAACCAACTTGTGTCATTAAACCACTAACGCCAGACTGGTAATAGCTCTTGTCATTCCTTGGATCCCTGACCGCTTGTGGATCATTTACTGGATACAAACCTAACGACAACTGGGGCTGATCTGGATCCCAACATGTTGGACATACCTTGATGTTGAAAAGCCGAGTCTTGATGATCTCTTTCTTCAGCTCTTTGAGCATGTAGCGCTGACCGCACCGATCACACTCCGCAATTGCATACTTGCCTGATGCAAACCTATTTGGCATGTCTATCTCACATAGAACATGTTGCGAGGTACAAATCGGACAGGAGCAGTCTCTCTATCCTCTTGAGCCGCTAGATCATACTGCTGTTCATAATCCGCCTTCAATCCCATGATTCTGTTTGGATCAGTACCAGGTATCTTCATTGATAGGTAATATGAAAGTCCTGCAACCATTGCAGGGATAAATCTGAACGGTATATCTTGTATCTCGATACCATTGCCCGAATCTTGGACTCTACGCATTCTCCAATATACGAATACATATCCACCCCCTGCATTTGGTGCTGGCCATACATTAATGTTTGGCAACCAATTCTGGTATACCAAAGTCCCCACACTATGGTCTGCGGCAGTTGTTCCGTTTTGTCCACGGAAACAGTTCTGCAACTGCGTACCATAGTTAACATTGGAATAGTAAATAGTCTCATTGTCTAGGTTGATAAACCCTGATGAGGCTAAAGGAGTAGTCGTAGTGACGTTAATAACAGTATCTGTAGACAAGACTGCACTAGAAACTGTTACCGATGTAGCGTTTACATTACCACTTTGACGGTTAAACCATACCTGAATAGGACGTCCTTGCGTCAATTTATTGGGTAAAGTCGAGTATGTTGATTCAGAAATACGGCTGATATTGACGTCTGTTTGGTTGGACGTATTGCCCTGATACTGTCGAATCACATGATCCAACAAGTCAATCGTATCAACTGGGACGGGATAAGCTACCTGTCCAGTTACCATTGGAATAGCGCCTTCTTCAACCGTCCACAAATTAATGCCTCGGTTAGCCCATTCAATGGTCAATAGATTCAAACTGCGCCTTGCAGTCCTAAGATCATATCCAGTACGCAACTGAGAACCACAACGCTCAAAAGCCTCCTCAACTAAATCATTTACATTTAGATTAAAGGAGGTCGTTCCAGTAGTCGTTGTGGATATTGGATAGCTCATTTGCTTGCCATTCTCATGTTGTCAACCAAATTTGGATACCTTCTGCCAGCTTTCTTAGCAGCCTTTTTAGCAGCTGCTTTCTTTTCTGGACTAAGCTTTTTATGCTTTTTTTTGGGGTTGGGTTTATCCCAGACAACGCCGCCTTCTTTGTAGACTTCTACATCGTTAGGATTATCCTTACGATGTATGATCTTCTTACCAGGCATTTTAGAGGGATTGATATCCCCCATGCCGCGGCTTGCCATCATAGATATCTACCCTTGGTACGGCCCTTCATGGCAATACCATCTGCACGTTTAGATGCTGAACTAACATGACCACCAGAAGCCATCTTCTTAACGTGATGATGCTTAACCTTACCACCCTTTTTCATGGGCATACCAAGCATACTCATGTCTTTAGGCTCATCTGTTGGAGGAGCTTTTCCTTGGTAAGTGAATCCCATAGAGTCATCATCTGTATCAGCAGGCTTTCTAGAAACATAATTGGCAGTAGTCAAATCTTGACCTGCTTTGTTTCCAGCGTAATCAGATTGTGCTTTGTTCAAATTACGAACAATAGCCTCTCTTTCTTCGCCTGAAGCTGCTGACTTCTTAGCCGCATCAAGTGCATTCTTGTAGAAAGCAATGTTCTTACCCTGAGTTTCTCTCTCAGTATCAGGCATTTCTTCCTTCATCTTAGTGGTGTAAGTTTTACCATTAAAGGTAAAAGTCTTATCACCTGCATCTCTTGCTGCTCTAAAAGCTTTACCAAATGCACTTGTTGCCATGATAGCTCCTTACTTGTGACTCATGCCACCGTAGCACATAGCTTTAACGTGCTCGTGGTGCATCTTGTGACCATGACTATGCTCATGGTACATGTGCTTTACTTTGTGTTGCTCATGCATATGATCATGTCCATGACCGTAGTGGTGCTCAACGTGATCCACATTGTGCTTGTGGTGTGGAGCTGCTTCGTGCATTTCTTTGTGGTGTTTCATTAGATCATCCTACCTTTCATCTTAGGTTGCATTGCCTTTGTGTGGCCCTTCTTTTGAACAGGGTGCTCACCATGTTTCAAATGACCGCCAGCTTCAACGTGCTTCATGTGTGTTTCTTTAACATGACCGCCAGTAGCCATTTTTTTCACATGAGCTTTACCGCCATGCTTATAGTTACCAACGTCATTGCCCTTCATCTTCTCTTCCAAAGCACGGGTATGACCACGCTTTTGAACAGCATGTTCGCCATGCTTAAGATGCTTTTCACCTGCTTCAATTTCAGGATCCTCAACTGGGCCACCGTGAGCCATCTTCTTCATGCCACCTTTGTGCATATGGAGATGATGCTCTGCCATAGCCAAGTGATGATGAGCCAATGTCTTATGGTGTTCTTTGCTCAAGCCACCATGCTTCATGCCCATAGGAGCAGCACCAGGCATTTGAGCTCCCATCATAGGAGTAGCAGCTACCGTAGGAGCTGGACGTCTTGCGGCCATCTTCATGGCTCTAACTGCGTTAGGATTGATTGGCATATCTCCACCTTTTCTAAAATGTTTGCCTTTATCGGCTTCTACAAAGTCCTTACCCACGGATTGCGGTATTCCTACCTTCTTGGCCATCTTTGGATTGTGGGCAACCATTTCCATAAGACGGTGTTGCTTAGCTGATTTACTTGGCATATCAACAGTTCCAAGCTCTCAAAGACTTGTTGATCCTACTATTAGGATCTTTTGCAGTCTTTGTTGAAGTTAATTCTCTCTTCATGCCTTCCATTCTGGCGCAGAAAGAATCCCTACGCTTACCGCCTTTTGGCTGGGGAGGTTTTAAATTCATCCCCTGTTTCTTAGCGGAAGCACGACCCTTTGCGTTTAAACCGCCGTTCGGGTTCTTACCCTCTTTGCGTTGCCAAGCTGGGGTCGTTGCCATGTTATGCGCTTCCAGAGTCCGAGTTGAAAACCTGATATCCCTCAACAACAATACCAGCACCAACTGTTCCTGTGCCAATCTTTAGCTGATACTGAATATCAGTCTTAGGGCCAAACTGGAATGGAATACTTTTGGTCACAATAAAGTTATTGACGAAAGGCTCTTGCAACACACTTAACTGAGCACCAGAAATACTGTTATAAGATACAGCTTGATATACAAGTGTAGATGTTCCTGATGCCGTGTAAGCGTTGTTAGTGTTAATTGTTACTTGAGTAAAGTAAAAATTACAGTTGTTTGGAACGGTATAAACCGCCATCTGACTCTTGCCAATACCAGCATTAATGTACGCATAAACATTGGTGTTTGTTGCTGTACAAGTAATCTGACCAATATTGGTTTTTTGTGATCCAGCTGGAGTGTTTAAAACCAATCCCTGAATTCTTAGATAGCTATTTACAGTAGTAGCAGTAGCTCCAGAGCCACCACTAGCCATAATAACAATCTCAGAAATAGGATTAAAGTTCTTGTCCAAACCATTAACAATGATAGTTGCACCAATATCTGATGCGCTATTACTGCCAATCGTCATTACAGAAGGACTGGTCAAATAAGTTGGATATGTAGCAGCGGTTTCCCAAATTGGAATGAATGACGTTCCAATAGATGCTTGATATCCAAAAATATTAATAGCACTGTGTTGTGCTATCTGACCACGAGCTACTTGTAGGGCAAACGGTTCCGTCTTCCCGTTACGGGTGATGGACGAGGTTTGTGCAGACATAATTAATCTCCTTTAAAGAGGGGGCCGAAGCCCCCGATTAATTAGTCAAAGTTACCGTAGGGGTAAGTTGTAGAGTTGCCAATGTTCAAGTCTTGTTGTGCATACTTTAATGTAACAGCAAGTTGACCAGAAGAAAGACCGGCCGTTGATGTAGTCATTTTCAAAGTCACAACAACTTGAGAGAACCATGTAGGTTGCTGACCAGGTTGGAGATTTTGAACATCTTGCAATGTTCCATAAGAGTAATCCAACTGCGTACCAACAAAGGTAGCAGTATATCTCTGAGTCGCAGGACTAGAGATGTTGGCAAATGTTGCGTATACACCAGTAGATGTAGCAAAGTTATTTGAAACATATGGTTGAATAGCAGTAACTGCCAAAGGTGTACCAGCAGTATCTTTGGGGATCACACCGATATCAAGAATAACATCAGTAATGTTTGAGCCTTGGGGAATCAAAAAAGATACACCACGGTAAACAGTAGTTGTTGCATCAGCAGTAGGTGCAGTAGCTACTGTAGGGCCAGTAGTATTGTATGAACCATTCTGTGGTGTCCAAATCGTAGCATTGCTATTTGGAATGTTGTTCGTAGCCACAAACTGACCAGAACCACCACCATAATTGGCGGTATTAGCAGTTGTAACTGAAAAATCAAGAAAAGCTTGCTGTGTTAACAACACATAACCAGCATCACGCTGGGGGCCAAAGCGGTTATCCGCTGCAAGAATTGGCCCTTCAAAGGTACTGCGTCCCATAATAATTCCTTATGCAAAAGTCTCTTGTTAATCGTTGCATCGTCTGCTGGGCCAGTAGCAACAAGAGGAAAACTCCCAGATGCTTAATATTACTACTTTTTAAAATTAATGCAAATGTTTTTTACAATAAAAAAGCCCCGCTTTTTAGGGCGGGGCCAAAAGCTCAGGGGGGAGCTTTTAATTAATAGGAACCGTAGATTCCCAATGGATCAGACCATCCGAAGCTATAACGCTCACGAGACTTGTAACGAACGTTACCAGTATCGAAGTCACCATCCATGCTATTTTGCAAGGGGGTGCGAACGAAGTGCTTCATACCGTTAGGTACATCAGTAGTCAAGAACCAAGCATTGGTAGCTGTCAAGAAGTGGTTAATGGTGTAACCCTCTGGAACAGAACCGTTGTTCTTGATAGCGTTGATGTCGTTGTTGTTTGTACCAACACGCAATTCAGTATCGAGCAAACGAGTTGCAACGAACTGGAGAGCAGGAGGAACAATCAACTTCTGGGGACGGGCAGCGATCAATAAGCCACGCTCATCTGTCCATGCAGCGATTTGAATAACTGCATTTTCCAATGCGGTTTCATTCAAGTCAGCAGGAGTAGAAGGAGTGTTAGCGTTAGTACCACCAGACACCAATGGGTGAGCTGTATTAAACAGAGACACGCCATCACCACCAACGTAGGCAGAGTTGAAACCGTTGTTCAAAACGGCAGCAGCTTTAACCTGTTTGGTGTATGCCATAGCACGAGCCAAGCCTTTAGTATAGCGAGCAGACAAAGAATCGTAGAGGTTATCTTCGATAGCTTCTTCTGTTAAGCTAAAGCCAAGGGCAATAGTTTCGTGGTTGTAGCGAGCAGTCCATGCTTCTTGTGCATTGTCATAGCTGATGGCAGTACCTTCAGGCTTGACTGGTGCAGCAGAGAAACCAGACAGTTTTGTCTCTTCTTCAAAAGAACGCTCAGAGGTTTCTGTTTCATAGATCTCTTTGTGTTCTTCACCGTAACGTGCATACTCTAAACCGAACAAAGCGTTCAAGCCTGGGAGCAGCTCTTTCAATAGTTGTGCGCGTGAAATAGCCATTTGTTAGCTCCTTAATTAAACGCCAGTAGCATTAAAGTATGAATGGTAACCAAAGTTCCATTGTACTAATGCTTCAGGGAAACCGACAAAACTGTATGTCGAACCAGACGCTGTTGTACCGATAGCGTTAGCTACAGTGACAGACGTACCACTTACTTGAGTTACATAGTTGTAATTACCTTGAGCACTGTTAGTCGCTCCAGATGCAGTACAAATGACTTGCATACCAGGTTGAATAGCAGAGTTGGCAGATGACAACGTAATGGTAGAGCTCGATGATGAACCAGTTGCTTGAACCACAACTTGTGTATCAGTTACTGTTTGGATGATGCGGAAAGCGCCACCGCCAGTAGTGCGAGTATTACCTTGAGTTGTACCACCAGCAAGGAAAGTACCAGTCAAACCCATACCAGAGTCACCAGTAGTAGTATTGCCAGAAGCAGAACCACCATTAGAACCATTGGTAATCAAGAGAGCATTTGTACCCACGAAAGCTTCACTGATATAACCAACTGCCGTACCAGGTGTGTTGCTAACTGAGCTAGTGCTTTGAGTTTGGAATGCTGCTTTGAAGACAACTTGAGGATCATCAACGATGTAAGCAACTGCATAGTTCGACACTGTACTGGCAGGCCAGTATTGTGAACGAATAATTTGGCCTGAAGAGTTGGTGTATTCACAACCAACAAACACGCCAATAGTACCGTTAACAGGAGAAGTTGCTGCGCCCAAAGTAGTTACTGCAAGAGTACCACCTGAGAGCTGAACTACGTCACCGTTAAAAAAGTTGTAACCATAACCAGAAGAAATAGGAACCATACGAGTAGAACCCGCAAACACCCTACCTCCAGTT
>Ga0208622_1000655_pt1 | contig 13399 bp, 11 predicted proteins | sample CryBogCBH12Jul09_FD_184621 | JGI IMG/M metagenome (GOLD analysis project Ga0208622, IMG submission 184621) | Freshwater microbial communities from Crystal Bog, Wisconsin, USA - CBH12Jul09 (SPAdes) | ecosystem: Environmental > Aquatic > Freshwater > Lake | place: Crystal Bog, Wisconsin, USA... | reverse complement strand
CTCTATGAGACCTTGAGGGATAACAGAAGAGATGTCAGTAGAACTATTCGCATCAAATGGCTCCATTTATGGTTGTCTTCTAAAATTTGAAAAGGGTGCGAGCGCGGGTTGGGAGCCAAGTGCGTAGCACTTGTGGACGGGAGTTCTGAGCCCTTCTGGAAGGGAGCCAAGTGCGTAGCACTTGTGGACGGGAGTTCTGAGCCCTTCTGGAAGGGAGCCAAGTGCGTCGACCCTTTGATCACGACCCTTCGGGTCGGTCTCTAGACCTTCTTCACAGTCACCGTCCCGGATCCTGGCTTTCTCGTGAGCCCTGGCTTTGATCCAGCCAGACCGTGCTTCGGGTTATAGTTCTTTTTGTGGTACTCCCATAGTGCTGCTGATCCGCACCGGAAGTTTTTCCTGAGTGTCGCCTTGTAATAAAAAACACAATTCGATACATCATTACTCTTGGATGTATTGTCCAGTACGAGACACTCGTAGTTCTCAGTGCACGCATCCATCACCTGACAGAACTGGTCAAATGTTGGAAAAACTCCAAAAAATGCTTTATACAAATTTTCACGATTCTGCCGAACGTTGTCTCGTAGTACAAAGACATAGTCCACGTTTGTCCGAATCATTGGGTTCATATCCATACAGTACTGAGTCGTCATCATGAAGAATATCTTCCAGTGGCGTCCATTCATAAAAAGCTGACGAATACACGAATCCTTCATAAAGGCCCTGTCGTACATACAGTCATCCATAAGAATAAAGACTGGCGAGGCTTTCCCCAAGGCTAGATTCCGTTTCTGGCGTTCTATAATCTTCTCGACGGCCGACTTGTTATACTCTCCGTAGACAAAGAGGTCAGGGATGAAGTTTCTATAGTGTCCGTTCCCCTCCTCCGTTCCAGACATTGCTATACCGGCCGGCAAGTTCTTCTTGTGCCACAGGATATCCGTCACGAGACTCGTCTTACCGGTTCCACGCTTCCCTATGAATATACAGACCTTGTCATCGGCCATTGTCCTGGGGTCGAATCTCCGCAACTGAATATTCATTCCTGAGAGTTGGGGATATATTTTTGATCACAGTGCTGCGCACTGGTTTCTTTCTCCTTTTTTTCAAGGAACTTAATAGAATGAGTGCTGGTGAGGTACAACTCGCCGCTCTCGGAATGCAAGACGTGTTCTTGACAGGCTCGCCTCAAGTCACGTATTTCAAGGGTGTCTACAGAAGACACACCCCCTTTAGCGTCCAGTCTTTCAATATTCCTTTTCAGAATCAAAACATAAATTGGGGAAGTCAGGCCATTTGTCGAATCCCTTTCAAAGGCGACATGATCCAATCGACGACTCTTGCCGTCACTCTCCCCCTTCTCTTCCCTTATTCTACCCAGTACAAGTGGCCTATCCCCGCCACTGTCCAGTCTCCTCAGCCGTATCTTTATTTTAACGGCTTCGGCCCCTTCACGACATCCATTGGCGTCCAGTCGTACTTTGTCGTCCCTCCCCCCTCTCCTTCATGGATCGGTGGTGGCCTCACCGCCAACATCAGCTTTAGCTCTTCGCTCGGTCAGTTTGTCCTGAGTTCAACGGTCAATACAGTCTCCGTCAAGACGGCCGACTTGGCGTCCGTCGCAACTTTCTGGGGTCTCGATCCCAACGGGTTTTCGGGTCAAGGCGTCATAGGTAGTCAGCCCGTAACCACCTGGTCGTTTCCCGGAGGCGGCCCCACAAACTTCACGGTCGCCCAATCCGGCTGGATTCAGTACAACCCTTCGGCAACACCGAACGCATCAAACTCGCTCTTGTATGTCGGTCCGTCCCCGCTCAGGGCTGTTCCGGCCGTCACGACCCCCTCCATCCCCCAATTCAATCTCCCTTTGACTTATGTAAACTTTTCAGCATTTTCAAGTGTCGTCGGCTATACCACCTTTTTCAGCAACACAGCCGTCACTCAATATGGAGGGGGCAATATAAAGTTTAATTATCCCGGAACATACGCCTTCATCATCACACCCACGGGTGTTTCAGCCCCGACCCGTATCGGCGTGTGCCACAACAGCACGCCCGACCGACCTCTCGGAGGCTGGACATATGACTACGTATATACATATAACGTGCAGTTCACGGGCCAGAATCCCCGCGCCGTTCTTCCCTTTTACGTTTCCGACCCTACACAGTACTATTTCCTCGATTTTGAAGGAACACCCTCGACCGCTGTACTCGCGTCAGATGCGACAGTCATCGTCACGGACGTCAATGAGTTCTGGGCCCTCCCGCCGACCAGCAACTCTACCCTCGTCAATAATACTGTACTTCTCACATCTGGTTTTATTCGTAACGGCCCCATCCCCCAGATCACCGCCAACACTCTTGGAAACACTTTCAACTTTACATCTTCAGGACTTTACAATCTTTACGGGACCATCTCGGTCGGCGCCTCCAACACCGTGAGTTATGTCCTTCTGTGCGAACAATTTCTTTCGGGTCCTGCGGGCAGCAAGGCGAACGTCATCGCTCAATGGAACAGTCCTCAGGCCTCGAGCCCCACTGTCAACTTCACCCTCCCCGTTCAAGTTCTCAATCCAACAAATAATAATTATTCTTTAGTTATCGGAACTCGGGATGTCGCCGGCCCCATAGGCAACCTCATCTCCACTTCGTCCCTGACTGTAGAGTATTTTGGATCAAACACATTTTATACCACCCATCAGAATGACTATCGCCAGAACGGTCTCTTGCTCAACGCAACAGCTGGAACCAACTATCCCCTCGGCCTTGCGAACGTCAACCTCTATTCACTGACCACGACATCCGGGAGCTCGTTCCACGAAGCCGTCCTTCCAAGTGGGAATCTTCTTCTTTCCAATGTTTCTGAATACAAAATAAGTTCATATTTCGAGACGAGTAATGCCTACGTGTCAAACGTGAGCGTATGGGCCGGGACGGATGCGGTTCTCGCGACCGGCGGCGGAACCCAGGTCGCCTCTCGAACTCTTCCCCTCGGAATGTCCGGCGGCTATACCCTCGATCTCATCGTCCCCGTCTTGACCCCCTCCATCACTACAGTCTATCAAGTTCGCATGGGTCTCGCGGGAACCATCGCCGGCCAACAAACCACAAACGTCACATCCAATGCGTACTTTACAGTCCTCGGAGTCACGGGAACCGGCGTCCCATTGTCCTACTCATATGTAGACTCTGTCGGCACATATCTCATACAAAGCGCAGAACTTCTAATAGGCGGACAGCTGATCCAGACTCTTACAGGAGAAATGATTGAAATTTATAACGATTTACGCGTGGCCCAAGAAAACCAACCCGGTCTTACTCTTCTCACAGGGAAACTCGACTCGTCCTACGTGTATAACGATCGAACATATTACATAAATCTCCCCTTTTTCTTTTATGGCCAGGCTGAACTCTCTTTGCCCATCTGCGCCTTGCCCCTCCAAGATTTAGAAATTTGGATAAATTTTAATAATTTTCAATCCCTACTCCTCAGTGCAAATCAGGCGCCTACGCCACTCTCTGTGATTACTTCAATGATTATAGACTATGCCTATCTCTCAGAACCAGAGATTCAGTGGTTCATGACACATCGTCAGGACTATATAATCACTCAGATACAGTACGACACTTTTTTTCTCAACGGAAGTCTTACGTTTCGAATGGACTTTCTTGGTTCCGTGCGAGAACTCTTTTTTGTTATTCAAGACTCTACGGATGCCGTGTACTCGTACGATGAAGATCCCGGGATAGGAATCACTATAAAGTTTAACGGCGAGGATTTCGTCGACTCGTCAACTCTTGATTATCACTTTTCAAGGTTTATAGCCCCCCTGCAATCCTACATAAGACAGCCCGATCGAAAGATACACATGATACCCCTGTGCAGGGAACCCCTCAATCCCCGGCCATCAGGTTCCGTCAATATGAGCAGAATATATCAAAAAACCATTCAATTCACTTTGCCGACACTCACGTCGCTCGCAACAAAGACCCTTCGCCTCATGGCTGTATCATACAATATACTCCGCGTGGAGAATGGGCTTTCTGGAATTATGTATCAGTAATAGTAGATGGCCGGACGTCAACTTCTGTCTCAGCTTGGCCAGGCTGATATCATATTGTCCGGACAACCTGAGATTACATTTTTCAAGGAGGCGTATAGGGCCCAGGCCCCCTTTGCAAGTCGAGTCATCGATGTGAGTATCGAATCCATCCCCACATATGGTGAAGAAGTCTCCGTGGATATCCCTCTTATCGGAGATCTCATGACTGCAATGTACCTGAGATTTCAGATTCCCACATCCATCGGGGATTTTGTCCAGATTCTTCCGAGCGCCGGACTCCTCATGATTAATTTTGTAGAACTTTATTCCGGTTCTCAACTCATCGAGCGAGTATGGGGTGAGTACATGGGCCTCCTTAACGAGTGCCAGGTTCCAACCTCCAAGCAAGTCTCCCTGACAACCATACTCGGACCTTCCTCGACCACAATTCCTACGTACCCCCTCAAGTTTACAGTCCCCCTTCCCTTTCAGTGCCTACGGGCCGGCCTCCCCCTCGTCCCAGACATGCACTTCAGAGTCAGTCTCAACCCGAGCTCATATTTCACAACCCCGCCAGTCACTTCAATCCCAGCCATGCAGTTGAACTTTCTCACAGAGTTTGTCGTCTTGAGCGATTCTGAAAAAAATTTTATTAAAAAAAGAGGACCTATGATCTACCTTGCCGAGAGTGTCGAACGGGCCCAGTTTTCCGTGACGACCCAGAGCGCCAACGTACGGGCCGTGACTCAATTTCTCCACCCCGTCAAGGAACTCTTCTTTACTGTTCGAAATGTCTCCTCGACCCCTCCGGACTACTGGTTCAACTACACAGGCACACTCTCTGGATCCTGGGCAAGCACATATTCAAACATAAATCAATTAAATTCAATGGCCATGTACTTTGAGGGGGTCCAGAGAGTCAACCCACTCTGGGCCACCAGCACATATATCGGAACGACCCAGTTCATAGACTACCATACCCGAGTGCCTACCCACCCGTTCTATATGTACTCATTCTCACTCGATCCTGAAAACCCCAACCCCGCAGGATCAGTAAACTTTGGAAGAATAAAAAATCAATATTTTGATTTCTATTTACAGCCGTCGCCAGCCAACAGAATACTCACGATATGGGCCAGATATTACACATTCCTTGAAATTGATGGTTTCAAGACGATCAAGAACTTGTTCGATAACAACGGAGATGGGTATCTCGTGTACTTGAGTTAGAGACGCGCCCCCTTCTCTCCCCAATGGAGGCTGCCGCTATGGAAATCTTCCTTCCCGCCATGGAGTCCGCCATGGTCATCGCCAGTCACTATGCAAAGGCGACTGGCCGAAATTGCGTTACTGCCCAGGATGTTCGCATGGGTCTCATGTTCGCCGCCCGTCACGTCGTCGGCAAGCAAGTCGGATCTCTTTTTCCAGAGATTTATGAAGACGAGGAGGAAGAGGAGGAGGAAGAGGAGGAATCTGAGGATCCAGAAGAGGCGTGGACCAGATATGAGGGGGACGATCCACAGCTCGTGCTCGTGAACGAGTGTGCAGACACGTGGGAATCGTGGGTACCAGAGAGTCCTGCAGAGGAGGCACTGAAGGATGCAGTGGAGAAGGCGACGGGAGACAGCCGGCCTTGATCTCGCGCCCAAAGACTCTACAGAAAACGCTAGAAATAATTAGATGGGTCCTAAGGGTCTCGAGCCATACGACCCAGGTGGCGACTTTTGCGCCTTTGCCGCCGTCATCAGAGACCCCCGCCCTTTTGAAAAAACAAAATTTAGTATTTTTCAATTGAGTGACTCTGATGACGATGATGAACTATTTAAAAACTTTTCAATTATTCAACCAGACTCATCCGACTATGATTCTGAATGAAATTTTCTTTGTTTATAATATAAAATGATCCATCCAAGCGTCGCCATCCTGGGGACTCTCCTCAACATCATGGCCCTGAGCTGGATCCTAAACCTCGAGCGCACGGGGTGTCCCTGTGCGAATGACTGGCGCCGCAAGGTTCTCAAGTACTGGTACTTCTTGGCCCTCCTTTGGCCTCTCGTGGTGTATGCCTTCAGGCCGCCCATGGCTCTCACCGCGGCTCTTGGCCTCTTTGGCCTCGTCGCCTTCTTTGCCCTGGCCAGCTCCCTCTGGTCCATCCAGCGTCAGAAGTGTGGCTGCGCCCAGGACTGGCGTGAGAAGGTCCTGGTCGTCACAACCTCCCTCTCAGTCGTGGGTTTGGTAATTAATATTCTTGGACTAAAGTAAATGGCCAGCACCATTGTCTCCGCAGCAGTCGAGGTTGAGTCCTTCGCCCTTAACGCAATCGTCGGGTCTCTGGCCCTCACCGCCTCTCTCAGCTGGCTCGACTTTGTCAGGGCTATCGTCGCCATGCTCGTCAAGGTTCCCAAGGACACTACTCAATTCTTCCTCATCACAGCCCTCCTCACGACCCTCCTGTCAGTCGTCGTCTACATGATCATCAAGATGACTGCCCGGAATGTAGTCATCAATAAGCCAGGACAAGTCTACGCAGTAACTCGGTAAATATTGTCTCGTTCTTCCACATCTGCACCCATATTCACGCGTATCTGAGTTCTCTCGCCTCTATTGGCCGTCTTCAGGTGGCCTATAATCGCCGACTTCATGTCTTGAAAAGCCTTGGACCTCAAAAACTTGTTAAACTCCACTTCACACGAAGGGATTCCTAGGACCGACCCGTGGTTTTCGCCTATATAATTTGCAAACTTTTGATAAAGTTCCCAATTATTTTTCATAAATGGCCACACCTTTTTCGTCATGACGAGCAACCAAAAATCCAGCACGAACCGCCTCGGCGTGCTCACCACAACCCTCCCCTCAAACATATAGAAGATTTCATCCTTCTTTATATTTGGAATTGTAGCAAACTTGTGGGTGTCCAAGAGCGCTTTGAAAACGGCACTCGTCGCCCACGTGTACCTCAGATGCGGACCGAGCACCCTTGCGACACACTCTATATCAAGTGCGTCCATGTCAGGCACTTTGAAAGTCTCGGTCTTCTCGAATTTGTAGGGTCCCGTTGATCCGTCACATGCGTTCTTTCTTTGGCGATGAGCCTCCAGTTTTTGGTTGGCTTTTGATTGGAATCTCGGGTGAGTAAAAACTTTCTGGCACTTCTCGCACTTGGCATCCATCTTTGGTCTCATCCAAGAAAAAAAGTTTACCCAAATCCCTGGGGAGGGAGCCCCTCCTGGGGTTTCCTGGAAGGGGGGCGAGGGTCGGACCTCCGTCACCCGTATATTCACCTATGTGTGTTAGGCAGAAATTGGTTGGAAGGACGGGAAGTTCCTTGCACCATGGGATACTGCACATTACTATACTGGTCTGGGAGTTTTTTAAGTATTTATTTATTTTTTCTTAAGGGGGGTAAGCCGATTATTTTCAATATTGAGACATGAAAAACAATAAAGTATGAAAGTTTATAGTTTGAGGAGGGTGAGGACGGTCCGAACATCGGGTACCCTCCCTTAAGAAAAAATAAATAAATAGTTAAAAGATTCCAGGAATGTATAGTAAGTCATGGTGAAGTGCATAGTGAAAGGATGTTCCGTGCGACCCGAAGCTTTCTTTGGAAACCGGTGCCCTGACCATGCGCTTGAGTGGCTCGACACTCTCACCCCCGAGAAAAAACGCGAGGCTCTCGGACCAACACTGGGCCTTCCGAGATTTCAGGAATACCCGCCTCCCCCGGAACTTATTGGAAAAATAATTTTCCTTGATGACTGTCGCCCGGGAGGCGTCCCGAAAGTATGGGACGGGACTCCACGCAAGAAAAAATAAGTTATTTATTTTTTCTTAAGGGGGGTAAGTCGATTATTTTCAATATTGAGTCATGAAAAACAATAAAGTATGAAAGTTTATAGTTTGAGGAGGGTGAGGACGGTCCGAACATCGGGGACCCTCCCTTAAGAAAAAATAAATAACTCACACATCTACCAGGGGATTGGGACGCACAAACCTCTTGAAGATTACGTATCCCAAGAGTCCCAAGAGGGCCATGAGGACAACGGTCCACTTGCCAAAGCGGGTCTTTTTCTTCGCCTCGCGATTCGCCTCGTCGGCCGCGCCCATGGCTTGTGCGTCTGCAACCATGCGTTTGATCTCGAGTTCCGAAACCCGGCGCTCGAGTTCATTCTCTTCTTCCGTGGGTTCCATAACCTTTGCGCGAATGTGAAGTCTGAGCATGAAGGAATTATTTTCAAGACCGTTAAAGGCGAGGGGTTGGCCGTTGATGTCGAGCCAGCGGACTGTGAGGCGCTGGAGGGAGTTGATGGGTTCGGGGTAAAAGACGGAAATTTTATAATCTTTATTTTCCTCAAAGTTCTTCATACATCCGGAGCTGACATCAAGTTGGATCGGCGCAAAGGAGCGACTTGGTCCAGAGCCGTCTGTGAGTTGAGTCACGTAGGACTGACGTTTGTCGTATTTGAGGCCTCCCGTGAAGACGTGGCGAGGGGTGCGGAGTTCATCAATGTCGAGAAAGATGAGTTCGCCGATGGAGGTGTTGACGATGTTCTGAGAGACGAGGAGGGACTGACCGGAGTAGGTGGGCCAGGTGGGGCCGGCGACGGAGGAGGAGAGGGTGGTGGTCATGGGGAGGCCAAGGATGTTTGAGAGTTCTGAGGAGTTGATGGTGAGGGTGAAGGGGGAGCCAGAGGTGAAGAGGAACTTGCCCTCAAAGGTGAGGTAGGTGCAGGTGACGAGGCCGGTGTTGGTGAGGGCGGTGGCCATATCGTAGACGCCGTAGAAGCCTGGGTTGAGGCTGACCGTGGTGGGGCCCGAAGGGCCCACTGTCAGAACCCCAGAACCAGAAGTGAGATTATAGACGGTGTTGGGGACGCGGGCGCTGACGAGATCGACGCGTTCTATATTCTTCATGGGACTTGACAAAAAAAGAGTGTACGAGTTCCCTGAAGGATAGAGACTGATGTCTCTGCTTTGCGAACTGGCAAAGAGGAGGACCTCTTTGGCAGCCATGTCTACTAAGAGACGTAGAACTTATTTAGCAGCGTCCCGCTGCTCGAGAGCGGCGAGGCGAGCCTCGAGCGAATCAATTGTGGTTTGTTGAGTTTTTATAATCGAATGAAGTTTCTTGACGCCATCTACTGCAAAGCAGGATATTTGATCGTAATCAAGAATTCTAAAGTCTTCTATGTATTTACCGTATACAAACACAACCTTCTCATCTATTGTAGAGTCTACTGTAAAAGTTGAGTCAGTAGCTGCAATTATGGTGGCATCTATTTTGTCATTTCCGTTTTTTATAAGTCTAACGCGCTCACCTATCGAAAGCCCGTGATTCGTCAGTGTTATTGTATTTCCTGAAACTGATTCGGCAATTTTAAATACTGAAGGCACGAAATCTTTCATAAAAGAAACGCATTCCGGTAAGACTTTTTCAACTTCTTGTGCTATGAACCCATAACGCTGAAAAGGTTTTTCAATATTATCTATATATGAGTACTTTTTGAGCTGGATGCCATCTATGAAAGAAAGAGAATCTATATTAGAAGTCTCGATTTTCTTAATTCTTTCATCGGAAACAGTGCCTATACTGGTTCCACTAGCGATATTCTGATTACAGAATATTCCAACATTATAATAATTTAGACCCGCCCCTGATGCCGTAGTAAAAGTGGTTGAAGTGCCAGGTGTTGGTGTATATGTAATACCCGTACCAGTTGCGGTGGCCCCGCTGACTGTATATACATGCAAAGGGAATGTAGGATTCGTCGTCCCTATGCCGACATAGCCCGGGCAGATGAGACCTCCCACAGGAGCCTGATACGCGTTGGAGTACGTCCCGAGGGTCAGGCCACCTAAGGCTGTAAGAACCGCGCAATTGGCAGTTAGCTGATTAGAATTATTATAGTTTACAAATTCCCAGCCACCGTTTCCAAGACCTTGCTGGTTCATAAAAGCCGTAACCCCGCTGAGTGGGGCTCCCGATCTGTTCCAGGTAAAAAACCCTCCTTGCGCATTTGGAGCTGAGGATGCTCCATATTGCGATACAGTCAACCCTACTGTAGAAATCATACCCGCGACTTGGAGAAGACCCGCGGTAGGATTCGTCGTCCCTATGCCGACGTTTCCGCCATATGGCTGTAAAATAAGACCAGGGTTAACGAGATTAGGCACGACCGTCTGTAAAAAACCAACACCCCACGTTCCTTGAGAATGGTCATATCCCATCTTGAGATAACCAATCCCTCCACCCGATGGAGCTACCGAATCGCTCAAAGAAAGTTGGCCGTATCCACTATTCGATGGCCCGTTTGTTGAAACCACGCCAAGAGTTGTTCCGTTTATATGAGTTGTAGAAACAGGATTCGTCGTTCCTATTCCGACACCTTGGGTGTTAATAAACATTTGAGAGGCTGATGAGCCAGAAATACTTAATGAAATTGCGTTAGAAGTATTCGTGCCATAATTATACCATAAAATCTGACCCGTCTGGTAAGTTGCCCCGGCTGCTCCGATCCATACTCCAGAATATCCATTGATACCAACATTCGGTGCAGTAAAAGCTCCATAAATAGTTCCAGTTCCACCGGTAGTGTTCACGTGGAATGGGTATGACGGACTATTCGTCCCGATGCCGACGTTGCCTGCACTACTCATGCGCACGTACTCTGTTGTTCCATTTCCCAATGCCAAACCCTGTGCAGATAATGAAGGATTGAAGTCTATATAGCCCATAGGTGTCGTATCTACTTGGTGTTGAATACGCTGTGAGACACCTGTCCAGTCAGTACCTGCTGTGTGACGACGGCCAAACAAATTCAAGTAGACATTGTTTCCGCCAGCCGGTTGATAAGTTTGTATTTGTGGCTGGGTTGCTCCTACACCAGTTCCAATACCTTGATTTGCCGATGTATAAATTGCATATACTGTGTTTGATGCCGTGATGACACTCAATGGTACTATCGTTCCCGTTGAATATACCTGAAGAGTGGTCCCAGGATTCGTCGTCCCGATGCCGACGTTGCCACTTCCCAATATTGTCATCATGGCCGTCCCGCTCGTGTTACTCACGAATGTATGTGTATTTGCCCCGGCCGTGAATGTGTTTGCTGTGGTTCCTAGGCGAATACCGTGTGCTCCTGTGCTATACGGACACATGGTGAGCCCTGGCGACGAACCCACCATAAGAGAATCATTTAAACCTGTAAGCTGATTGTAATAGCCCTGCCCGGCATTTGGAATGAAAAAGATAGATTTATTTAGTACAGTATCTTGTATAAATAATGAAGAAGATGCAGTAGAACCAAAATTAGTAATAATGTTTGTTGTCCCTCTTACATCTAGTGTAGCCCCGGGACTCGCCGTCCCTATTCCAACTTGGCCGTTCGCATTCATGACGAAAGACTGACCGGCTGCGTTGGAAAAGGAGACGACTGGACCTGCTCCGAGCTGCTGGACGGTCAGGGCGTTGCCTGTGGCGGCGTTGCCAAAGGCGGAGATGTTCGAGGCGCTGAGAACAAGAGGGGTGGATGGAGCGCCCTGATTGTATGTACTCATCTAGTAGGGGCAAAGACTAAAAGTTCTTAGAGTTCGGATGAGAAACCGAGGAAGGCGCTCGTAGTTCCGTTGGCCTCGAGGAACCCGGGCAAGTTTGCGGCGGCGACTGCAGAATGACCGACAGTCAGACCGGCGGCATTCAATTGCCAGTCCGTGACTGCCGATCCTGAAGCGGGCGTAACGCTCGTGACCGTCTGTTGAGATGAACCCTCATCGACCCTGAAATTTGCTATAGTCATTGTCAGGGTGGGCTGAGCACGCATGGTCACCGGCAAAGGGATGTAGACATTCGAGGAGGTTGTGGTAACGGAATAGGCCGTCCCGAACCGAGCATACGTTGAACCGGCATTGAGTTGCGTATAATACCTCTGACAAAGAGCCAACTCAGTCGCGTACGGCCTGTACTCAAAGGGGGTCGCGACCGTGCCCTTTTCGAGCTGGACGCCTGTGATGAGAGTCGTGGTTGGGTTGGATGGATTGACTCCATAATAAAATTGCAACCCAAGCCCGTTTGTAGACACGGATACGTTACTCACTGCAAAGGTACCCGTATAATATTGCCAATTGCTCGAGAGTGGCAGATACACATTTAGAGGAGTGGTGGCCACCGGGTATACACTTCCACCCCATGAGCTGTTAACACCAAAAGGTGTAAATGGCTGAACAATAAGTGTATTCAGGGTACCTGCAGTCTGAGCCGCCCAGAAACTTACAGTTATGAGCGTTCCTTGATACAAGTCATACGTGTTGAGTTGCTCTATACGTTGTTCCACGAGCGCACTCGACCCAGTCGTGAACGTAGTCGTGAGTGAAACGGAATACTGGAATCCCGCGCGAAATGGAACATTCGTGGATTGTGCAGTGGTTACCGTTTGGCCGTTGTTTGGTTCGACCCATCTATCCGCCGAGTAAGTACCAGCGGTCGACGTGAATGTCGTACCCCGCTGCCAAACGTTAAAGTTTCCGTTAATGATGCGGTTCCTGAACATCAACGGATTCCCTGCACTCACAGTCCCCGCGACAACGGCCGACCCAGCAACTTCGAGAGATTGAACGGGCGCAGTGACGCCGACACCGAGGCGGCCGTCAGCCGAGACGTTGACGCCCTCGATGGAGCCGTTAAGGGTCCATTGGGCAAAGTTCACGTCGTTTGCACTTCCTCCGTTTTGAATAATTTGCGTCGAAAACCTAAAGTAACTGAACGCTTGTGATGAAGATACGTAAAACGTTTGAGCCGAACCTGACGTCCATGTGATGCCTCCTCGACGGTCCACGACGTACCAGTTGGTTCCATCACGGCTTCCGAGAATGACCCACGTGCTTGGCGTTGATGCGGGACCAGAACCATCTGTACGCGACTGGATAAAGTAACTTGAAAGAACGATAGAAGATGGTAATTGGATCTGAACCCAATCACCGTTGTATCCAGTTCCAGTTACATCGACTGTGACGTTCGAAGCCGTGTAAATACCAGTCGTTGCTGCATAGAGTGCCCCGAGTGATGCCCACATGGTCGTAGTGTTCTGATCGAACGCGTACCAAGCCTGCCAACTTGAAGACAACTCAGAACTCGCCGACGCAACATAGGTCCCTTGGCCATAGCCCGCGTTCAAAGATGTCGAGTAGGCGGTCATGGCGGCGGGGGGGAAAGAGAGAACTCCTACGGAGTTCGATCCAGGGGAACCAGATCCGGGACCCACAAAACTGTTCTGACCCGCAAACTTCTGTGTGAGGACGCGCCCGGGAACAGGGGCGTTGCGTAGGAGCAGGACGGTTCCGTAGGGCAGGCCAGCCTGTGTC
>Ga0208622_1000646_pt1 | contig 13570 bp, 10 predicted proteins | sample CryBogCBH12Jul09_FD_184621 | JGI IMG/M metagenome (GOLD analysis project Ga0208622, IMG submission 184621) | Freshwater microbial communities from Crystal Bog, Wisconsin, USA - CBH12Jul09 (SPAdes) | ecosystem: Environmental > Aquatic > Freshwater > Lake | place: Crystal Bog, Wisconsin, USA... | reverse complement strand
TACTCCGGTAGACCAACCAGTGACTCCACCGGTACAACAACCGGTAAGTACTCCGGTAGACCAACCAGTGACTCCACCGGTACAACAACCGGTAAGTACGGATACTGGTGGCCTTGCAAATACTCCAGTATCCCAGCCAACAACAAGTGGTGGATTACCAGTACCTGTTAACCAAGTAACTAATCCTGATAGCAGTGTAACAACTACTTACTCAGATGGTAGCCAATCTACTTCTTCTGGTACAACAGCTATTGGTGGCTTAACAGCTGGTACAAGTACAGGTACAAGCACTGGAACCACTACAGCTGGTACAGGTACAAGCACTGGAACCACTACAGCTGGTACAGGTACAGGTGCAGGTACAAGCACTGGAACCACTACAGCTGGTACAGGCAGTACATCAACTGGTACAGGCAGTACATCAACTGGTACAGGCAGTACATCAACTGGTACAGGCAGTACATCAACTGGATTAGGCAATTTAGGAATGGCTACAACAGGAACAACACAAACTTTAGGAGGCGTGGCTTTGCCAACAGCTAAGACAATTAAGGGCACGCAGATCGCCTCACCTTTGGCCCAATCATATAATGTGCCAATCGAAACATATCAGCAGCCGACATACAACCCACAGTCTTTAGCTGAAATTCAAAATGCCGCTGAAGGCGGATTAATACACATGGCTAGTGGTGGTTCTGCTGATTTTCCAGCAGCTCAGGGCTTAATGCACGGTCGCATGACCAAGCATGCTGATTTATTTGGTTTAGATGGCGCTGCACTAGCACAAGCACCACATTTAGCTGCTGGCGGTAATATGGCATTTGAAGACCGCACATTACCAGAGGGGCACAATCCTCAGTTCTTTAGCGAAGGTGGATTAAATTCAATCCATCACCGCTATGTAACTGGCCAAGGTGATGGCACTAGCGACTCTATTCCAGCGATGTTAGCAAACGGTGAGTTTGTTATTCCCGCTGATGTGGTATCATCACTGGGTAACGGCAGCAATGATAGTGGTGCTAAGGTATTAGACGAGTTCCTTAAAACAATCAGAGAGCATAAGCGTAAAGCTGATGCCAAACACCTACCACCTGACAGCAAGGGCGCGTTGGGTTATTTATTAGAAGCAAAAAGAAAAGCGAGCAAATAATGGCAACAACTGGATCCTCTGGATTAAATAACGCGCTATCAAACACCGCGGTCACCCAGACCACGCTACCGAGTTGGTATGATACCGCGCAACAAAATATCATTAACCAAGCTGGCACAGCGCAGCAGGCTGCTCCGCAGTTTCAAAATACTGCTGCTCAGGGTGCAGTTAATACGCTTCAAGGTGCTAATAATCCATTTACCCAAGCATCTGGCACATTAAATACAATTGCTCAGGGTGCCGCTAACCCTTGGATCGTAGATCAAAGCACTGGTGCTGTAACACCGAATACCAGTACCGCTTTAGGTGGATTATTTGCTGCTCAAGGCCAGCAACTTAACACCATGCTGCCATCTCTCACTTCTGGCGCAGAAGGTGCAGCAATCGGTTCGGGTAACTTTGGTAGCTTGCGTGGTCAGACAGCGGTTGACACTGCTAAGACCCAAGCACTCGCTAATTTGCAAGCACAACAGATGCAATCTGCGTTGCAAAACCAACAGACTGGTGTATCGGCTTCAACCGGTTTGGGCAACGTTGGTGCACAAGGTATTTCTTCTGGTTTAACAACTGGTGCAGCTCAAATGAATGCGCCGTTCCAAGGAGTTACAAACTATGCCAACTTGGTCAATGCAGTCAACGCACCTACTACAGCATCACAGCAAACTCAGTTATCACCATTAAACATGTTGGGTTCAATTGGAAGTGCTGGCACTGGTTTATTAAATAGTTTGTTACCGACTGGGGTATCTGGAACTTCGGGATATAATCCGGGGGTTCTTAACCAACTCCAAAGTTTGTTCCCATCGCTTTTCGGAAGTAACAGTAGTGGTTCTAGCAATTCTATATACAACCCAAATATTGTGTCGACCGGCGGTAGTGGTACAGTTACAACCAATGACGGACTTTCAAATATCAATACTGGTGGTACTGGCGGTACATCTACTGTGGTTGATAATACAACCGGGCAAGTATTAAACACAACATCTAACCAAACTTTGCAAGACCAGCAAGTTGCTCAAGATCTACAACAATAAGGAATAATTATGGCAGGCTTAGACAATATTCCAAAATACGAAGATGGTGGTGAAGTTGTGGTAACCCCAGCAAGCGTTAAGGGACAACCCACCGTTGCTGGTAAAGTTCCACTTGACCCAACTGAAACAGCTAACATTTTGGCTGGTATGCAACAAATGCTTGACGAGCGCACTGGCCCAATGGCTCAGTTTATGAGCGGATTAAAAGATGCCGCAGCTTGGACAGCCGGTGGCGCACAGGGCCCTAGTGAAGCGTTAAACCAACGCGCTATTGTAAAAAATGCCGAAGACAAAGACCTCATGGGCATTCGTAGCCAAATGGCTACTTACCGCAGCGCTGCAGCTCAAAACGAAATAGCTAAGCAACATCTTCAAAATTTGATGGGTGGTTCTGGAACTATCCCTGGCATTGCAGGTACTGCTTCCCAACACGCTAAATTGCTAAACGATCCCAATATACAATTACGTATGTCAGCATTACCTGAATGGGATTATCAAGGCCGTTTAGATATTCTTGGCGACGCAGCTAAAACTGAATTTGGTAATATTTCTAAGAGCCGTTCTGAAGCTGCTTCAAACACTCCGCAGGATTATATGATCCCGGGTGTTGGTCCAATGCGCATGACTCCAAATCAATTTAATGATTTACCGCAAGATATTAAACAGAAAATTGAAATGGAAACCCTTAAGCAGTTTGGTAAGTTGCCTGGTGCCCCTGTAACTGGTACAGCAAATACCCCATCTGCTGCTACGGGAACTCAAACAACAGCCCCAACTGGTGATGCTGCTGCTGCACGTGTCGCTACTAATGAGTCTGGTGCTAATCCAAACGTCGGTTACCATGACTTGTCTAAGAGCTCTGCTTACGGAACTTATGGTATTACTAAAGGTGCTTACCAAGACATTCAAGCGGCTAATCCTAAATTCAAAGATCGTCCAATTACTTCACTTACTCCTGCTGAGCAAACTGAAGCGTTTAATACGTATCGCCAGTTATCTGGTAATCGCTTGTCACAATTAGGTGTTGAGACTTCACAGCCAAATTTAGACTTGGCGCATTTCTTGGGTGCCGATGGCGCTGCAAGATTCCTAAAGAATGGCACCATTAGTGACGCAGCTGCCGCCGCTAACGGCGGTAGAGAAAAAGCAACGGCAATTGCTCAAAGCCTTTTAGGTGGCAAACCAACTACCGTATCCCCTGCTGCAGGACAACAAACTGCCCCATTGCCTCCTCACCCGTCAACCATTAAGCCTGCTGCTCCAATCGGTGCTGCTACTCCTACAGTTAATGAGTGGGATGACAACACTAAGATGTTGCCTAAGAATGAATGGGACGACAATACTAGAATGTTACCAGGCCATGCTGCTCCTGCCGCTGCTCCTGCCGCTGCTCCTGCCGCTGCTCCTGCCGCTGCTCCTGCCGCTGCTCCTTCTCTTTCACCAATCTCTTCTGCAGCTGCAGCTCCGGCTCCGGCTCCGGTTGCTACAGAGCCTCAGCCAGATCCAGCTAAATATGGTAGTAACTATGAAGCATTTAAAAATGATTTAGCTGCGTGGCAAAAACGTCAAGAAGAACGTGCTAAAGGTCTTGGAACTGCTTCAACTAAGACAGCTGAGCAAGATACCGATAAGAAAAATGAGTATCGTGATAGCCTTGATACAACTCAAAAAACTTTTGACCAGTATGACCGTTTATTGAGTACTTCTAAAGGTAACTCAAATGCGTTTAATTTGGCTGGTGGTTTTGTTGGTTCTGCAGCAGCTAAAGTAACACCGCAGTTAAGCTCAGACCCTTCTGAACACCATGCAATTGCTAGAACTTGGTTCTCCAATAGTCCATTGTATACTCACTTTAAAAATATTGATCAAGGTGCTGCTGAAGCACAAGCTGCTTGGGCTAAAAACTTAGTGCAAGGTGCTGGTGGTCGATTGACCAACGCTGATTTGCAACTTGGTAAGCCTGCTAAGGGTGTTGGTGTTGAGACTACCTATGAGTCACACATGGCAAACTTAGCTAAAAACATGCAAGATATTCGCACTGCGTATTATCGCGCAGTTGAGTTCCAAAAATGGGAAAAACAACATCCTGAAGGGACAGCTGCCCAGTTTGAATTGACACCATACTATCAAACTTATTCTAAAGTGGATGCTGCAAGGGACGTAGCTAAGAAGTTTTTAGATGTTCCTGAAGTTATTGGTAAGGGTAGTGATAAATACATTCACAAAGATACAAACGGCAAACCTTATGTAATAGTTAACGGAGAGGCTTACCCACTATAATGAGCGACGATAACAGATATACCCCGCTACCTAAAGAACTGCATACCCACGACGCTGGGGTAACTCCCCAGCCAGTAGTTACTGAAGGTAATGCTGGAAACTATGCCCCAGTACCGATAAACCAAGTACAAACTGGTGGTGAAGACCCGCAAATAAAACATCCTTCTGCCTATTCTGCTAACGATTACGGTTTAGTTGGAGCTGGTTTGGGTCTTACTGGCGCAGAAACATTAAATACGGCAAAATTAGCTGGTGAGAAATTGGGCATTGTTCCGCAGAGTTTGCAAAGATATGCGGATACTCAGATTGGGCACAAGTTTAATCTCCCTTTGGAAGCATTAAAAAAGGAAGCTGGGGTGCCTTATGATTTGGAAACATACCCACTAATTCAACGTGCAATTAAAAAGGTATCGGGTTCGGAAGCGGTTCCAGATGCGTACAAAAAAGTATATACTGTTGGCCCAAATGGTAAGCCTGTGTTTAGCCACATGGAAATTACTCCGGGCACACCTGAAGTCCCTCCGGTTGACCTTAGCAAATATAAAAGAACCCCAATGCAGATTGCAAAACACTTTGGTGAGTTGCCTGTGCGCGCGGGTGTAGCTGGTTATGATATTGGCCGTGGTCTTAGCGATCCTACTTCCATTGGTGGTTTGGCTGACATCGGCGCAGGTATTTCTGCCGCTGCAGCTCCGCTTTTAAAAGGTAAAGCAAAAACTATTGCTAACGTAGCTGGTGCATTGCCTATCGTTGGTGGTCTTATTCCAGGTGCTAGCGCTGCTCCATTAAAGCCACATGAAGTTGCTGGTACTGCTGTTGACTTAGCCACTGGTTGGATGTCACCTACTGAGTTAGGTAAAGGCACAACGCAACCTGAAAATGAAGCATACTATCCCGGTATGACTGGTATTTTACATGGCACAACACTTCCACCCGGCCATGCCGAAGGGGGTGACATAAAAAAGTCTCCGGCCAGTATAGCTGGCACCCTACAAGAGGTTGGTACAGTACAGGGACCTAGCCTTGCATCAAAGTGGGCTGAGCACTTAGCCTCACTGCCACAGACCACAGAAGACAATCTGCGTCACCAGCAAGACGTAATGAACCGCGCCATGCCTATCAGCATGAACAACGGCAAACTTGAGTTTGGTCAGGCTGACCCAGAGGCAATGCGCGAGATGACCGACATGGTATCTGGTATTGGTGGTATGACTAAGGTTGTCAAAGATCCGATTATCAACGCGCTGTCAAAAGTAATGGAGCCGATTAAAAAATCTGGCGCACAACTGGCACGCGAGGCTGAGTACGTTCACGATGTAAGACCAACACACAATTTCTCAGAAGCACCAAAAATTAGTATCCAGGACTTACAGGGTGGATACTTAGTTGGTGTCCCTGGAGATAGGTCACTGGCAGGGCACTCATTAGTATCTGTAAACGGTGTGCCGCTTAGTAAAGATACTGGATTGTACGGTGGCCCGCGTTATGGTCAGCGTAAATCTGACCTTGGTGAAGATACATTTTGGGCATCAAAAAGCGGCGCCGCAACTGCGCTGCAAAACAAAGCAAGAAGAGCTGCGGAATTAGCTGGGGATAATCCAGTGTTTGGTATGTATACTGCCATGGCACCAGACTCTTCTAACTTTGCGTTACACCACACAGAGGCTTTGGTAAATCAATTAGATGCTTTAAATCCAAACAAAGCTAAATTACGTGCATTTGATAATATGATTCGCGATAGCTACCCAGAATTTTTGGGTATGAACCATCCGGAAGTAATGAATCAATTTGCTGCCAATTCTGAATTAAGAAAGCACGTTGCTGACAGACTAAACAAAACTAAAATTGTTGCTCAGTATGATATGCCAAGTGGTGAAGCTACAATTCATGCGATTACTGACCCAAGTTTAAGAAACGTAAAGACTGGTTCTACTGGTTATTCTGTTGGTGAATTAAATCCTTTTGCTTCGCTGACATCGGAAACAGAACATCCGACCTACGACACAAAAATTCCGGGTAAGTTTAAAGGTCAAATGATTGCGCAATTACCTTGGGAACATTATTTCCCAGACGCAGCTAAACAGATTGCTGCTGACCCAAAACAAGCACCCTATGCTTGGGGCACCTTCAAAATGGGTGACTACAATCAACCTGTAACTCAAGAGTTAGTGGATAAGATTGCACCGATTGAAGAAATGGTTAAGTCAGCAGCCAAAGACTTTGGGTATGAAAATGCAGTAAAACAAATGGCTGCTCCAACTACCGCTGCAGCACCAGCGGTTAACCGCATCAATATGAATTACAAAGATGTTACTAAGCGCATTCCAGAGTTGCAAGAGTCTGCACAACAAATTATGGCGGGTACTGGTTCGCGTGAGGCACATGAGGCTTTAGTAAATACACATAAGCCTGTATTACCTTTTGACTTTGTTCCTAAGCCAGCAACTCCGGAAGAGGCAATTGGTGCGCTATCAGCAGATAAAAAAGATCTGTATGGTGTCCCATCCAAAACACTACAAGCCGGTCACCCCGTTGGTTTACGTTTAGATATTCCAGCGTACTCTAATCACGGAGTATGGGTTCCGACTGTGCATGAGCAGGCCTCTGGCTTTGGTGCCGGTAAGGCAATCGGGCATGAGAGTGTTGCTTCTGTTTTAAATCCTCAGTTTGGTATGTCAGATAAAGCAGCACTCAGTATTGCTTCTGGTAAACCAAAAGGCACTATTGCAACTATTAAAGGTAACTGGAATCCAGTTGACCAAGAGCAAGCTGTTGCAAACGCTCAAGAGTATTTAAACCATCCTGACTGGCGTCAAGTTGGTATGGACCCAGAGCGTCATGGTTATTTTTATGATCGTGAAACAATGGAGCCAATCACACATGCCGAAGAGGCGCTGCAGATTGGCCCATTGGTCCTAGCTAAAAAACCTGTTTACGGCAACAAAGAAGATTTTAAGTTTGCTGATGGTGGTTTAGCTCACTTACGGTAACGCTTACCGTGCCAACCCTCCGCAGCAAGAGGAAAGTCGGGAGCCCACGTTGGTGGCGTCGTCATAATGCGTATGACGTCAGCCAACGCGGACTCCGCGCTTTGTTCTTCAACTAGGAGTAGTACCTCATCATGGATGCTGTTGATCACCTCGTAACCGGCTTGCTCAAGGTTAAGCATAGCCACGGCAAGACAGTCCCTAGCGGTACCTTGCACCGCGGACTGAAAAATAGAACTACCAATCAAAGCGTTCCTGCTCCACTGCCGGGTGTAAGTGTTCTGGCTGTGGACAGTGACGCCCAGCTTCTGGCTACCCCACGGAGTGGTCAGCAGCTCGAGCTCTGGCCTCTGCCAGCAGATAAGCCTGCCGCTGGGTAACTGCATCCACAATGCGTTCTTGGCAACCTTCAGTGCAATCTTACTGCCAGCACGGAACGCAGTACCGGGATTGTTTACTGCATCAATCGAGGCAGCTTCGCACGCTGCCCACAACTCCTTCACTCGCGCATACGAACTGCGGTAACCATCTACTGCGCTCTTGGCTTGCGCCTCACTCAGTTTGACACCCATTCCTTCAGCATACTTAACCAACCCTTTAGCACCCTGACCAAACATCGCGCCGAGGACAGCTGATTTTGATACCTGGCGTTGATCCTTCGTGACTTCATCATAAGGGACTCGGTATAGGCTTTCTGAAGCGAACACTTTGTACTCATCTAATCCTTTCCGGAACAATTCGACTTTGTCGTTTTGTCCTGCGAGCCAAACCCCAACTCGGTTTTCAATTGAGCTAAAATCCACGTCAACGAAGGTCTTGCCGTCAGGAGCTTTGATTGCCGATCGAACCAAACTGGATAGCTCTTGCATGGATCCTTGTGCTTGCTCAAATACCAAAGGTATTGCCTGTTCAATTTGTTCATCGCCGATTGTGGGGCGCGCAATATTTTGGAGATTGAGCCCACCACGCGATGCCCAGCGGCCAGTACTAGCGCCATGATATACCAGTGTATTCCTAATACGACCATCTCGTTGTATCTCCATCATCTTAGCGTACTTAGCCACGCTAGTTTGGCTTCCTTCTTGGCGTAATTCTAACGCCCGCTTAATCACCGGGAATATGTTGCATTGCAGCATTTTTGAAACGGTCTCTGCGGTCAAATCGGGCATTGGGGCATGCGGTATCATCCTGTTAATCCATGCCAGCAATTTAGCCCTCTCAGACGGCTTACAACCGGTCAAGGTGAGGCATTCGTTGTCGATGGCTGCCTGGGCATCATTGACTGCCTTAACAGCGTTGTGGAGCTCTTCTGGGTCCACAGGAACGCCTCGAAGGTTAATCCGCTGCGTGAGGGTCCAGACATCCTGTTCCTCGGCTGTAAGAGGCCTTAAAACGCTTCCTATGGCCATCTCTGTGCGTACGTCTCCCATACAATAGTCATACATCTGTTTCAATAGTACAGGATCCTGGTTAAATGTACCATCTTTTTGAGGTTTGCATAATTTTTGAATAAGTCGTTTACCAATTGGGTCTTTTTGTTCCGACGTGCCTAAAAATATAGCAGCATCTTCCAGGCTCTGTGGCACGTTATTAGCTGCAGCAATTGCCATAGTATCTATACAACGCTCTAACCTAACATCTAATCCCAGCACATACTTCATAATGTGCCATTCAAACATAACATTCCAGCCTTGAAACCACGTTTTGTCCTCAAACATAAACATTGGTAGTGCTGTGTTGGGAGTCCACAATCTAATAGGGCCATTGTCAATGGAGTATGCCATACAAATAACCTCTGTGCTGGGGTCATTAGCATAAATATCTAAGCCATAAGTTGGTAAGTCCACGTTACTGCGAACCTCAAAGTCCAAATTAACTAACATCACATATTTCCTAAAATTTTAAAAATAGGTTTCAGAGTTTCAATGCCCCATTCGTTTAAGGCCGCATTAACAGCAGCCAAAACTACTCGAGTATTTTCTGGTGAGTAATCTCTATTGTTGCTATCTATTCTATCTAATGAAGGTGCGAATGGGTTTACATGATTTTTTGTTATGGGTTGTAAATCAAAAGGTAATCCAGTTAATTCACACCTACCCAGCAAAATTTTAGATTCAATCCATTCTGGTGTGATAGACATAGCGCCGCCAAAACGAATTGCTCGGTGTTTTGCAGCATTATATAGGAATGAACTTCTTGATTTGGGGTCTAACAGGCGGTTGGCGTCATGTGACTTTTTACAGTCTTTACACCACCATTGAAGGCCGTCTGATGTGCTTTTCCGTTTAGAAAAACAATTCAAAGGTTTTGAGATTTGGCATTTATTGCAGGTTTTCACGCACACTCCTAAGGATAAAGCTGACGTATCAGCGGGAACTTCTATTCTACTCTTACTAATACGCAAAAAAGGGGGCCGAAGCCCCCAAAACTCACCACCATGTGAAATAATTACTTAAGTCTATCTATTACCTGTTGCTTTTCACTGTTTGATAGACGTGTCCAAGCTGTAATCTCTTCCTTTGTTCGCTGACAGCCGCGGCAAACGCCGAAGAAGTCAAGCGAACATTTTCCGACACAGGGGCTTGCCACATCCACGCAAGATTCCAATTGAGAAGATTGAGTGGAGGGCAATCCCATACCTTAGATCTCACAGACACCGGCAGCACACGCTAACATTTGAGCGCCCTCTACGTTGTCTGTGTTCTCTGACAGCAAACTCCAGTCAATGGTTGGCATCTTAGCCTTGAGCTCTTCGTACTCTGCCTCTGTACAAGTCTCGTACGGAGCCTGACGGTATGTGCCACCGTCATACGGCAGGTAAGACACGCCGCTGATCTCGTCAAAGTGATCCCATGTCCACGCTCCTACTGATGGCCAATCCTTCTCTTCGACCGAGATGGTTACAGAAGGCTTGTGCTCACACCAGTGGCGCTGGTAGGTCAACCACAGCTGCAAGTGTGCCAGTGGTGTCACTTCGTCTCTGGTGATTCCGTCTGGGGCTTTGATTGGGAAGCTAAACACAGTTGTCTGAGTTGGCTTGTAGACACAGTCTTCCGCTGGAACTCCTTGGCTAACCAAGAATTGGCTGAGAGGATCTTTCTTATCTCCTCGTACTCTGCGGATGTAGTATTTAGCGTGTCGTGGGTGGATTCCCGAAGCTGAGTCAACGAGCTGCGAAACTGTGCCACTTGGTTTAACACATGTAATTGCTGCTGATACAGGGATTCCAAGTTTTGTAGCAAACTGTTCATTTGCATCTCTTGCTGCCAGGCGTAGCTCTGCGAGGAGTTCATTTAGTTCTGGTCCTTCTGTTGTAAGGAGTGGGTTATCGTAGATTCCTGTAAGGGATACTCCCAATAAGCGTTCTTCTTCGGTATTTCTTTGCCACACTTTTCGCAAGTAAGGAAATTTAGTGAAGGTAGCTTGTATGGTACCGAGTATTGAAGCGAGACGCACTTTTCGCAGCAAAGTTTCTTTGTTGTCGTCATGGCGTACTACACATTCACTAAGATTACAGAATTGGTATGGTCGCAGAATGATCTCTGAGCACGGATTTGTTCCGAACTCATAATTTGGATCACGATGCCCGTATTTTTCAACCGTCTTTTTAGCAGCCTCCCGATTAAAAATGCCTCGTTCACCGGAATGGGAGTTGTAAAGTGACAGCCATTCTTCCATGAACTTTCCGACAGTAGGTGTTTCGTTATACACCGCACTGTTGTTCGCAAGAGCGCGGTGTGGTGCTGTGTCCCACCATGGTCCAGCTTTTGCATGACGAATCCTTTCATCATCAAGATCAGATAACGAGATCATTGCAGAGCGACGTACGCCACCCACTACAACCACCTCACCAATTTTACACATAAGATCGTGGCACTCTAACGAATGCAGTTTGCGACCCTGCGCGTGTTTAAACATATTAACAGCAAACTTAAATAAATCTATTAATGGTTCTGGCCCGGAAGCTCTTCCACCAAAAGTTTTGAGTCGTGTTCCGGCAGCTCTAACGGTTGATACGTCCCACTGGGGAATTTCCCCGGCGTATAAGTGTGCGATGAGAAGACGCAATGACTTGGCCCATCCTTCCTTAGAGTCGTGGACACTAATTGTCCCCCCAGATTCAAATAACTTCTCTGGCACTTCAGGCAGTTTATTAATGTATTTACTCTCAACCGAGAAGCCGACACCCGTTCCGCATAACAATATAAACATGGCTTCATCAAAAGATTTAACATCATCGACAGGTAAATACGAACAGTTGTAAACACATGTGTTATCACGATCTGCACTCTTTCCTGCCGTCATAACAGCGCGCATAGACGGCATTAGTTCAAGGTTATAAATGGCACTACGCAATTCTGTTTTTAATTTAGTGTCTTCACTAATCGCTGGTGTGCGACTAAAAATATAATTGACGTAGCGGTCTACTGTTTCATCCCAAGTCTCACGACGACCTTTGTCATCTTGGTAACGGGCATAACGGCTGGCGGCAATGTACTCTTGATACTGATCCATTTATTTTCTCTATTGTTATATGGTTGATAAAGGGCAAAAAAGCCCGACGCAGTTTCTACGCCGGGCCGCCCACTACATGGGTACTACTTAAATTGCGAAGTCTGCTGCTGCGGATGTTGCGCCGCCTAACTTCTCACCATCCTCCAACTTCTGTACGTTGTTCAAACCACAGGCGATGCCCTTAGAACCTTGTGCATTGTATGGATAGAAAGTGATTGAGGCACGGCCATAGCAACCACTGTAGAACTCATTCATATCCATGATTGGATTGAGGTCAGCATCTACAACACCGGGCTTTTGTGCGCTGTTGGCATTGATAAAGTATGAGCCTGCATATGCTGGGTCATCTTTCTCTTCGTCGCCGTCGCGCAAGCCGCCCTTAAGACCCTTAGGTACTGCGCCACCAAAGTAAGCAGCTGCACCTGCTTTAGTGTCTTCGTACGCCTTGGTAATCTTGGCGATAGTTTCCTTATCAGACTTAGGAATAATGATTGATACTGAATACTTCGGTGTGCCGCCCTCAACTGATGCTTTTGGTTGGAACACGTTAGCGTATGAAAAACGAACTTTACCAGTTACGATTTTTACTTTAGTGGCTTGGGTCATACAATTTCCTTATTAACATTAGTACTGGTCTTCAATAGGTGCCAGCACGTCTAACCTTTTACTGTTGTTACTAATACGCAAATCAACTACTTAATATTTCATCATATGAAATAGTTTAAGCGTCATACAAAATACCTAACTTGCTCATTGCTTGCTTCATTGCTAAGGCCCTTAAGAAGTCTGTCCGATACTCCGGCTCTTCCAAGATGTCTGGCTCTATGGCAACAATTTCTAGGATTTCGTCAATGGCGTCTCTAATCTGCTGAACGCCTTCTCTGTATCCACTGCCTGGTAGCGCGTTAAAATCAAATACAAACTTCTCTATTAACAGGTCCGGTATATCAAACTCCGAACCATAACACGATACCATCATACTGTCTCCTATTTTACTTGGAGTACCAGTCCCACGTTGCCTACGGCATACCCAAGGAACATAATGCCAGTACCCATGCCGCCTTTAATAAACTGGTCTACAGCTACAACAAAATAGACCAACCCCATTGCTGCTACTAACCAAGTACTCATGCAAAGTCCTCCTTCGCATCTTCTTTGGCCTTGACCAGTTTAGGCGAACCTTCTGGCCTTTGAACCAAGTCCCCCAGCCAAGTCTTAACCTGCTTGTTTAACTTCTCCAGCTGGGCCAATGACTTGAGCTTTGGCTGCTCCCAAATAACTGCTGGGTCCATTCCCTTTTCTACTAATACTGTTGCTGCTAATGCGCTATCTGAAATCTTACGGTGCGTTGTTGTAGTTGACAGCTTGTAGCCCGGAGGCACGATGTTTTGTTCTACCGCTCGAGATAGTGCGTAATCTTCTACGTCACTAACCCAAGTACGCAACTGCTGCGCCTTGACTAAGACTTCGCTGACTTCTTCTTCGTCGAGGAGGGGCGGGTCTTTGAACTCTTGCTTGGCGAGCTCGGTGTTGAAGTCTGAGCGGGCGCGGCACTGCGCTTTCGCCCTGCAGAACTGGCACCACTCACCGGGAAGGAACTCACC
>Ga0208622_1000643_pt1 | contig 13653 bp, 10 predicted proteins | sample CryBogCBH12Jul09_FD_184621 | JGI IMG/M metagenome (GOLD analysis project Ga0208622, IMG submission 184621) | Freshwater microbial communities from Crystal Bog, Wisconsin, USA - CBH12Jul09 (SPAdes) | ecosystem: Environmental > Aquatic > Freshwater > Lake | place: Crystal Bog, Wisconsin, USA... | reverse complement strand
GGACAAATTGGCTACTCGCTACTGTTTCGCATTGCTTCGGGACAGATGCTTGGTCCGAACACGCCGGTAGTGCTTCGTCTGCTCGAAATTGAGCCCGCGATGAAGGCCCTCGAAGGCGTTGTAATGGAACTCGATGACTGCGCATTCCCACTTTTGGCGGGCATCGAAGCAACGAGTGACCTCAACAAGGCGTTTGATGGAACCAATTGGGCACTGCTCGTTGGATCAATTCCACGCAAGGCTGGCATGGAGCGTGGTGACTTGCTCAACGTGAATGGTGGCATCTTTAAGCCTCAGGGTCAGGCCATTGCTGCGAATGCGGCGTCCGACGTGCGGACTCTCGTCGTTGGAAACCCCTGCAACACCAACTGCCTGATTGCACGCTCAAACGCACCTGAAGTGCCAGCTGATCGCTGGTTCGCGATGACCCGCCTCGACCAGAACCGTGCTGAAACGCAGCTCGCGAAGAAGGCTGGCATCGCCGTGAAGGACGTCAAGAATCTGGCAATTTGGGGCAACCACTCAGCAACCCAGTTCCCCGACTTCGCAAACGCCACCCTTGAAGGCAAGAAGACACTCGACGTGATCTCCGACAGTGCGTGGCTCCAGGGTGATTTCATTACGACTGTGCAGAAGCGTGGTGCCGCCATTATTGAAGCCCGTGGTGCGAGTTCGGCTGCATCCGCCGCCAACGCCGCCATTGACACAGTGGCCAGTTTGGTCAACGCCACAGCTGCTGATGACTGCGTTTCAGTTGCTGTCACGAGCAACGGCGAGTACGGCGTTCCAGAGGGTCTGACCTTCGGTTTCCCCGTACAAGCAGATGGCCAGGGTGGCCACAAGGTGAAGGAAGGATTCGACATTGACGAATTCGCTAAGGACCGAATCAAGGTAACCACTGATGAACTTATTGCCGAGCGAGATGAAGTTCGAGCTTTGGGACTAATTTAAACGCATTACAAGAACCCCCCGATATTTCTCAGTCGAGAAGTATCGGGGGCGTTTTCATTTTCAAAATGAAGTTCCAGACTCTTTGTGTATTTAATTTTAATTCTATTTACACTTAAATTCTTAAGAAAGCTGGTTCACCTACTCTCTTCACTTATCAAGCGAATCGAAAAGAGCTAGGAATGAATAAGCGCATCAACATAGTTATTGCATCAATGATGATGTGCCTCGGAATTCAAGCTGCATTTAGTTCGGTTGCGGGCGCTGCAGTAACCAATGTTGACCATGAAATTGCTGCCGTACTGAACGCTGGCAACAGCGCTGAGGTGAACGATGTCTCCTGTGCTTCGGCGACTTTTTGTGCAACCGGGGGAAGCTATCGAGACTCGTCGGGAAGTTATCAGGCATTCGTTTCAACATTCAACGGAACTTCTTGGAGGGATCAAGAGGTGGTCGCCGCACTCAATGTCGGAGGCCAAGCAGTCGTGGATGGAATCAATTGCACTTCTTCGACTTTCTGCGTCGCCGGTGGCGTCTACAAGATAAGTACTACTTCCGTGCAATCATTCGTTTCAACATTCAACGGAACGTCATGGACTGACGAACGTGTGGGTAACGGGCTAAGTCCTGTCGGTGTCAGCGGAATAGTTGCCGTCTCCTGCGCCTCGTCAACATATTGTGTCGCTGGCGGCGAGTTCCTCGATGCCGGAGGGAACCTTCAGCCATACATATCAATCTTTAACGGAACATCGTGGGCCGACCAAGCGGTTGCGGCCCAACTAAACGTTGACGGCCAGGGCGTGGTGGACACCGCTTCTTGCCCCACCACAACGTTCTGCGTAGTCGGCGGAAACTATACGGACGGTTCGGGAAATTTGCAGGCGTTTGTATCGACTGTTAGTGGATCGACGGTCGTAAATGTTCCGCTCGCTGGTTCGTTTAATTTCGGGGGCCAAGCAAGTATCGATGAAGTGTCATGCGCCTCCGCGACATTCTGTGCTGCCAGCGGTTACTACACCGACAGTGCTAATAACTTCCAAGCGTTCGTGTCAACCTTCAACGGCAGCACGTGGAATGACCGTGAAATTGTAGCGTCGCTCAACTCGGGCGGTAATGGAGAAGCGAACGCAATCTCTTGCCCCACCACAACGTTCTGCGCCACTGGTGGACAGTACGCCGATGGCAACGGGAAAAACCAAGCGTTCGTGTCAACCTTCAACGGCAGCACGTGGACGGATCAGAAACTCGGGTCCACTCTCAACGCCGGCGGTGATGCCAACATTCTCGAGGTATCCTGTGCCTCCGCGACTTTCTGCATCGCGACAGGTCGCTATAAGGACAGTTCAGGCAACGTTCAAGCAATGGTTTCGATTTATAACGGTTCTTTCTGGGCCGATCAGCAAGCATTAGGGGGACTCAACACGGGGGGCGCGGCCGATCTCGATTCGGTCTCTTGTCCAACGGTGTCGTTCTGTGTGGCTAGTGGCTACGCCGAGAGCGCTACTTCTAGAAAACTCGCCGCCGTTTCTATCCTGAGTGAACAAAATGCAGTGACGTACGCTGATGGTGGCGGAACGGGTTCGGTGCCCACGCAGGCCAGCGTCTCACAGAGCGGTACATTCCAGGTAGCTGCAAATACACTCACAGAAAGTGGCAAGACCTTTGCCGGTTGGTCTGATGGCACGACCGTGTACCAGCCTGGAGCAACCTACACAATGGGTTCGACGCCGGTAACACTTACGGCAACATGGAGCGCGGAAAAGGTAATGGCGAAGTCCAAGACCATTACGTGTGTTCTCGGAAAGAAGAGTGAAAAGGTAACGGGAGCGGCACCGAAGTGTCCAAAGGGTTGGAAGGTCAAATAACCAAGCAGGTTGACGAGACGGACCGGATGTCCTCCTACGTTCATTTTGGAGCGTAGGAGAATAAATACTTAAATCTAATTAACAGCCAATTCATACACCGAATGTATTAAAACTAAACTCATTGTAGATAAGTCTTTACGACTTTTTACATCGGAGAAAAAGATGAGTTTGCTTAAGCGATTCAGTGCGGTACTTTCCGCAGTACTTCTTGCGACCACACTGCAAGGTGTTGTTGGGGGAGTTGCCGGAGCAACAGGCTCCTTTACCGACTACGAGATCGCTAATAACTCAAGCAACACTGGCCTCAACCAGGGTGGCAATGCTGCTGCGCAGAATGTGACCTGCACCTCAACCACCTTCTGTTGGGCGAGTGGTCAGTACACCGATAGCTCGAACACACCAAATCTGTATGTTTCATTCTTCAACGGCTCCACGTGGACTGACTATCCAGTATCGAAAGCACAATCGCTTGGCACCAATGGCATCGCCAACAATGTGACCTGCACGTCGGCAAGCTTTTGCGTAGTCGTAGGTCAGTATCTCGATTCCAGTGGGCACTTGCAGTCGTACGCCTCAGTCTTTGATGGTTCCACGTGGACCGACTACGAGATCGCTGATAACTCAAGCAACACTGGCCTCAACCAGGGCAATTCAAGTGCGGCTACCAATATCAGCTGTGCGTCAGACAATTTATGTGTCGCAGCGGGTACGTATAAATCAAACTCTTCCTCATATCAGTCGTACGCCTCAGTCTTTGATGGTTCCACGTGGACCGACTACGAGATCGCTGATAACTCAAGCAACACTGGCCTCAACCAGGGCGGCAATAGTTTCCCCGACAATGTTCAGTGTCCATCTGTAACTTTTTGCTACGTGTACGGCGCGTACACGAATACTTCTCACTCAGTTTTTGACTACTTATCTACTTTCGATGGACATACCTGGTCGACTATTCCCTTCTCGGACGTCTCCTCGCTGGGCCAGTTCGCGAGCTTCCGTTACGCAACTTGCTACTCCATAGACCTCTGTGTCGTAGCCGGAACGTATAACGACCAGTTCAATGCTGCACAGTCGTACGCCTCAGTCTTTGATGGTTCCACGTGGACCGACTACGAGATCGCTGATAACTCAAGCAACACTGGCCTCAACCAGGGTGGGAGTTCAGAGCCGATGCAGGTGGTGTGTAGTGCCATCAATTTCTGTTCAATTGACGGCCAATATATGAATCAGGGTGGAGTTCTTCAGTCGTACGCCTCAGTCTTCAACGGCTCCACGTGGACCGACTACGCGATTGCCAACAATATAGGCAGTTCTGGCTTGAGTCAAAGCCTGGTCAACTTTGTTAACCAGTTGACTTGTACTTCTTCGACCTTCTGTTATTTGACAGGATCGTATATCGACTCGCAAAACGTTGCTCATCCGTATATCTCATTCTTTGACGGTTCCACATGGACGAGCGACGATGCCTCGGATATTCCTAGTTTGGGTGTCAACCCGTCAGTCTCCCAGGCATTTTGCACATCAACTTCGTTCTGCTTCGAAGCAGGCTCCTATTTTGTCCCGAGCAATAACAGCATTCAGTCGTACGCCTCAGTCTTCAACGGCTCCACGTGGACCGACTACGAGATCGCAGATAACTCTTCAAATACTGGCCTCAATCGCGGTGGGCAAAGCACAACATACGAAGTAAGTTGCACCTCCGCATCGTTTTGCGCAATTGCCGGTGGGTACACCGATACACTCGGCTATCAACAGGCATTTATAACGACGTATCAGAACGCGTCGAACGTTAACGTACTGTACCGAAGCGCGGGAGGCATTGGCGCAACTCCTGCTTCAAGCTCAGTAACGCAAGGTTCAACAATTACCATTGCGGCAAGTTCGCTCGTCAATCTCGGCTTCTCATTTGGTGGATGGTCTGATGGTACGACCGTGTATCAGCCGGGAAGTAGCTACGTCGTTGGCAGTTCCGACGTTATATTTACCGCCGACTGGATTCCGGCGTTCGGACCACCTACTGCTCCGACTGACGTTGTTGCTTCGATCAGCAATGGCGTCGCGACAGTCTCGTTTCGACCAGGTAGTCGTGGCGGCCTTCCCACCGTCGACATCATCAACCTCTTCTACAATGACATGCCCCAAGGCCATATCTGCACGACCGACGTTATCTACAGTTGCACGGTTGCTGGACTCGACCTTCAATCTGACGTGACCTTCACCGTCACCGCTGAAAATGCTCTTGGCTCAGCAACATCTATCCCTTCGAACACCGTGACTATTGCTCAGCCTCACACGGTTACCACAACAACGGTGCCCGCAAGCCCTAGGACACCAAAGAAGATGAAAGTCATTTCCTGCAAAAAGGGCAAGTTGACAAAGAAGGTCAGGGGATCTGCCCCGGTGTGTCCGCGCGGTTGGAAAAAGTAACTAGTTCACAGAGTCGGTGAGTGCCACCGACTCTGTGATACTTACTAGCTATTCAGCGGTGTTGTGCGGATGGGCATTTTGCAGCCAGGAAGTCAGTGGGACGAGCAACGTCACGTCGCCACGGACCTTAATCTTTCCTTGACGTAGAACTTCGGCGCTGTCGGAGGTTCCTTCGAAAATGGCGTTGGCGTCAGCGGTGGCCATCCGAATCACCGTGTCGGCCATCAGGTGATCACCAGGTTCGACGCTCGCACCATCGCTGCTTAAGGAGAAGGTCATCGCGTGGGGCAACGAAGCTGCAGCGTCCGAGAATTCGAACACCACGCGAAAAATCGCTGGTCCAGTTCCCATTGGAACCGAACCAGCGACTTTTAGCTGATCATTCAGTGTTTCAAACCACTGAGGTGACAGGAAGTCAGCCACGAACTACGGCAGTGGTTGCACCGCGGCGTCAGCGGACGAGACCTTAGTCTTGCGACGGATCTTGCGGCCAAGCCACGCTACGGGGTCGTAGTGAGCGTCAACAACACGTTCCTTGAGGGGAATGATTGCGTTGTCGGTGATCTTGATGTGCTCTGGGCAGACTTCGGTGCAGCACTTGGTGATGTTGCAGTAGCCAAGACCCATCTCTTCACGAACAAGGTCTCGACGGTCATTCTGGTCGAGTGGGTGCATCTCTAGTTCGGCGTAGCGGATGAAGAATCGCGGTCCCGCGTAGTGCTGCTTGTTGTCTTCGTGGTCACGAATCACGTGGCACACGTCTTGACACATAAAGCATTCAATGCACTTACGGAACTCTTGCCCGCGCTCGACGTCCTCTTGGTACATCCGGTAACCGTCTGCGGGCATCTCTGGTGGCAACAACGCCGGAACCTTTTCGGCCTGGGCGTAGTTGAACGAGACGTCCGTAACGAGGTCACGAATGATTGGGAAGGTCTTCATTGGTGTCACCGTGATGGGGCCTTCGGGCATGTCCTCAACGAGGGTCATGCACATCAAACGAGGCTTTCCGTTAATTTCAACGGCGCACGAACCACACTTTCCGGCCTTGCAGTTCCAGCGACAAGCGAGGTCTGGGGCTTCAGTCGCTTGAATGCGGTGAATGACGTCCAGGACAACTTCGCCCTCGTTCTGTTCCAGGGTGTAGCTCTCAAAGTCGCCACCGTTTGAGTCACCACGCCACACGCGCAGGGTTACGGTACTCGCCACAGCTTCAACTCCGGGCTGAATTTCAGTCAATACATCGGACATTACTTTGCCTCCTCGAGAAGAGCCTTGAGTTCTGCAGGTACGGGCAGGAGTGGTGACTCCGCCGTCTTGATTGGACTATCCCAGTTTCCACCTTCGCTGGTGTGAGCGAGGTTGAACTTGCCAAAGTTTTCATCGGCCTTGGGGAAGTCTTCGCGGGTGTGTCCACCGCGTGATTCCTTGCGCAAGCTCGCTCCCAGTGCAACGCACTTGGAAACGGTGATCATTGCGGGAAGGTCCGTCGCGAGGTTCCACCCTGGGTTGTAGGCACGGCCACCCTTGACCTTGATGTTCTGTACGCGCTCGGTGAATTCGTCGAGCTTGGTAATTGCTTCGTCGAGTTCTGACTGCGTACGGATGATGCCGACGTTGGCCTGCATCATCTCTTGGAGGTCACGCTGAATGTCGTACGGGTTCTCCCCAGTCTCACGCTCGAATGGGTCGAGCGCTTCTTTGATGGCCGCTTCGATTTCGCTCATGTTGAGCGCACCCGCAGAGTTACCGGCTTCAATGTATTCAGCCGCACCAGCACCGGCGCGCTTACCGAACACGATGAGGTCCGAAAGCGAGTTTCCACCCAAACGGTTGGCCCCGTGCATTCCACCAGCCGCTTCACCAGCGGCGAAGAGGCCAGGAACGGCGGTGTGGGCAGTCTCGGCATCTACCTGTACGCCACCCATAATGTAGTGACACGTTGGTCCGATTTCCATTGGGTCGCGAGTGATGTCAACGCCCGCCAGTTCCATGAACTGGTGGTACATCGAAGGCAGGCGACGACGGATGAACTCTGCCGAACGACGAGTTGCGATGTCGAGGTAGACACCACCGTGGGGTGAGCCTCGACCGGCCTTCACTTCAGCGTTAATGGCGCGCGCTACTTCGTCACGAGGCAGAAGCTCTGGCGGGCGACGTCCAGCGTCGTGGTCGTCGTACCACTTGTCGGCTTCTTCTTCAGACTCTGCAGTCTCGGCGCGGAACATGTCGGCCACGTAGTTGAACATAAAGCGTTCACCCTCGGAGTTACGAAGCACACCACCGTCACCACGAACACCTTCAGTTACGAGGAGACCACGAACACTGAGGGGCCAGACCATTCCCGTTGGGTGGAATTGGATGCATTCCATGTCGATCAGCTTGGCACCGGCCCAGAGAGCCATTGCGTGTCCGTCGCCGGTACCTTCCCAAGAGTTCGAAGTGAACTTCCAGGACTTTCCAGCACCACCGGTCGCGATGATCACGGCCTTGGCGGAGAAGGTGACGAACTCACCCGAGGCGCGCCAGTAGGCAACGCAGCCAGCTACTTTTCCAGCCTCGTCGTGTACGAGCTTCAGAACCTTGCACTCCATAAAGACGTCAGTCCCCATGGAAACAACCTTCTGCTGCAATGTTCGAATGAGCTCCAGACCAGTACGGTCACCAACGTGGGCGAGGCGGGCGTAACGGTGTCCACCGAAGTCGCGCTGGAGAATCTTGCCGTCCTTGGTGCGGTCAAAGAGTGCACCCCATTGCTCGAGCTCTAACACGCGCTCGGGCGCTTCCTTGGCGTGCAGTTCGGCCATGCGGTAGTTGTTGAGGTACTTTCCACCGCGCATCGTGTCACGGAAGTGCACCTGCCAGTTGTCCTCGGGGTAGACGTTGCCCATAGCAGCAGCCATGCCACCTTCGGCCATTACGGTGTGCGCTTTTCCAAGTAGAGACTTGGTAATGATGCCGACCTTTAGGCCACGCTGCTTCGCTTCAATAGCTGCACGAAGTCCAGCACCACCGGCACCGATGATTAAGACGTCGTATTCGTGATGTTCGTATGTAGTTGTCACGGTATTCCTTAGAAGAGCTTGTAGTCAGTGATGGCGCCTGATGCAACGAGTCGCACGTAGACGTCGGTGAGGGCAACGAATACCAACGAGGCCCAAGCGAAGTTCATGTGCTTGGCGTTGAGTGGAGTTAGGAGCTTCCAGAAGCGGTAGCGAATGGGGTGGGCCTTGAAGCTCTTCACACCACCGCCACAGAGGTGACGGCACGCGTGGCACGAGAGTGAGTAGAGCCAGAGGAGCACGGCGTTGACGCTGAGCACCAACGTGCCAACAGTCACTCCCCAGCCGAGACCAGGCTGACGGAATGCGCGAAAGGCGTCGTAGGTGAGCAGGGCATTAAAGACCAGACCCGCGTAGAAGAAGTAGCGGTGCATGTTCTGCATAATGAGAGGGAATCGAGTTTCACCCGAGTAGTTGGTGTGCGCGTCAGATACGGCGCAGGCGGGTGGTGACCACCAGAAAGCGCGGTAGTAGCTACGACGGTAGTAGTAGCAGGTGAGTCGGAATCCCAACGGGAAGATCAAGATGAGTAGTGCTGGTGAAAGCGTCCATCCGTTAAAGGCGAAACCAAACTTGGAGCCGGCCACGCAGTCACTCGCCACGCAAGGTGAGTAGAAGGGACTGATGAGGTCGCGGCTGAAATTAGCGCCAACGTAGTAGTACTTGTTTTGGAAGGCTGCCCACGTGGAATAAATCACGAATGCGGTAAGGATCGAAACAGTTACGACTGGCTGGATCCACCAGCGGTCCTGACGCAGAGTTGCCACATCGGGCCCTCCGCGAGTACCGCCCAAAACTACTTGGGTCTTACTTTCTACAACGGTCACAAAGGTCTCCTTGACTGAGTGCGAGGGGGAGTAATTCCATTGCCAATACTAGGCAAATTATTGGTGTCTTAAATCACCGAGATGCCAGAAATCACCTGAATTTCCAGTGCTTTAGGTGGTCATTCTCGCTACAAATAAAAATGCCCGCACCAGCGAACCGGTGCGGGCATTTTTGACGAGTTACAACTAGTGGTTGCCTCCGCGGCGACCTTCAGCTGTGCCGCCCAGCAGGGCCCATACAGCGAGTCCTAGGCCGGGGATAAGTAGCCAAATGCCGAACACGAGCGAGAGAACGACGAAGAACGCCGCCATACCAAGTGTGAAGGGCCAAATCGAGGTGCCAGGGAAGGTGGCAACAACTCCGGCGCCTTCCTCCGACGTGCCAGTCTTTGAGTCCTGTGGGTGCGGCGCCATGCGCTTGGCCCACCAGCCGTAGTAGCTGCCAGGCATAAAGCAGAGCAGCGAACCGGCGAAAATCATGATGCTGCCGCCGGATTCCTTACTCCAGAACCAGTACACAATGGCCATTGCCAGGAAGAAGATGCCGAGCAAAATAAGGATGCGAGATACTTGCTTCATTAGGCGTGTGACTCCTCGTGCTTACCGTGCTCCAGCGCCTTGTGCTCTGGGTGGTTGTAGTCCCAGGTAGGACGCTCGGAGCGAATCTGGGGCAGACGGTAGAAGTTGTGGTGTGGAGGTGGCGAAGTGGTGAACCACTCGAGTGTGTGTCCGTCCCACGGGTTGTCTCCAGCGGGGAACTTCTTCCAGCTGTAACCAACGTTGATCACGAAGACAATGGTTGAGATACCAATCATGATTGCGCCCAGCGTGGCAATCTCATTGAGGTGCTGCCACTCAGGATTGTGTGGGTACACCGCCATGCGGCGTGGCATTCCGTAGAGGCCAAGCAAGTACATCGGCAAGGTGAATACCTGGGTACCAATGAACAAGAACCAGAACTGAATCTTGCCGAGTCCTTCGTGCAAGATGTACCCGGTGATCTTTGGACCCCAGTAGTAGAGACCAGCCATACCGGCAAGCACCAGCGCCATTACCACTGAGTGGAAGTGCGCAACAACGAAGTACGTGTCGTGCGTGAAGAAGTCCAGTGGTGGACTGGCGAGGTAGATACCAGTAAGACCACCAATGAGGAACGTTACGACGAATCCAATCGCCATCAACATTGCGGTGGAGAACCAGATTTGCCCTCGCCACATCGTGCCAATCCAGTTGAAGATCTTGATACCAGTCGGAACGGCAATCAAGAGACTCATGAATGAGAAGAAGGGCAAGAGGACTGTTCCGGTGGTGAACATGTGGTGAGCCCACACGCCAAGTGAAAGGGCGGCGATGGTCATCGTGGCGAAGATCATTCCCTTGTAACCAAAGACTGGCTTACGTGAGAAGACGGGAATGACTTCAGTGACAATGCCGAAGAACGGCAAGGCCAAGATGTATACCTCAGGGTGACCCCAGAACCAGAAGATGTTCTGCCAGAGCACGGGGACTCCACCACCTTGTACCGAGAAGATGTGGGTGCCGAAGTGACGGTCGCAGTAGAGCATGATGAGGCCGGCGGTAAGAACCGGGAAGGCCAGCAAAATCAAAATTGCGGTCACCAGCAAGTTCCACGTGAACACCGGCATTCGGAACAACGTCATTCCTGGCGCGCGGAGATAGAAAATCGTGGCGCAGAGATTTACACCAGTGAAGATGGCGGAGAATCCGGTGAGCAGTAGTCCACCAATCCAAAGGTCCGCACCAGCACCCGGTGAGTTAACGGCGTTCGAAAGTGGTGCGTACGCCACCCATCCGAAGTTCGCGGCACCACCGGAAGTGAAGAAGCCTGAGAGCATTGTGATCGAACCGGTGAGGTAGAGCCAGTACGACAAAGCATTCAGTCGTGGGAAGGCCATGTCCGGAGCACCAATTTGAATTGGCACAATGATGTTTGGCAGTCCACCGAAGGCGAACGGACCAGCGAACAAGTAAATCATCACTGAACCGTGCATCGTAAAGAGTTCGTTGTACTGAGCGAGTGACACCAAGTGACCATCAGGTGTGGCGAGCTGGAATCGAATGATTTCAGCAAACAGACCACCGATGACCAGCATCAATACTGCGGTGATGGTGTAGGAAAGCCCGATGACCTTGTGGTCAGTCGTGGTCAGCCACTTGAGGATTCCCGTCGGTCCGTGGTGCTCGTCGTGAGCATCATCGTGACCGTGGTGAACAGCTGGGTTCAAAACATCAGTCATTAGTGTTCTCCAGTTGTGCCGGTGTACTTAGTAGCCACCAGGGTAGAAAGCTGTTGGTCAGTGATCTTGGTAGATGCGTTGTAGAGCGCGACGTTCTTGTGTGCGGCGAGCCAAGACTGGTAGTCGCTCTGAGACACGACGCGAACCTTAAAGAACATGAGCGAGTGGTAGAGACCACACAACTGGGTGCACTGACCGAAGTACGTTCCGGTTTGCGTTGGACGCAGTGTGAAGTCGTTCGTAACTCCCGGCAACGCAAAGCGTGAGAAGTTAAACGCCTTTACGTAGAAACCGTGAACGACGTCAGTCGACGTAAGGATCACGTGGATGTTGGTGTTCACTGGAATCACCATGACGGGGTCCTGCGTTGTCTCACCAATGACGACGACGTCAGATCCGGGGTACGAGAACTTCCATCCCCACTGGAATGCATTGACATTCACCTGAACATTGTTCGTAGGGTTGGCGACTTCCTTGTTCTCAACCACCATGCTTGCGGCAAAAAGTCCAATGACGATTAGCAGCGGAACGATGGTGTAAATGAGTTCAAGCGGTAAGTGATATTGCGTTTGCTCCGGGATTGCCTCTCCCTTGCGGCGGTAGCGAAGCACCGCCCACACAATGAGCACCACCGTGAATGCGCCAATGATGGCGGCAGCCAGGGAGAACCATTGCCAGAGGTGGAAAACAGAAGCGGAACTTGTCGTTGCGCCTTTGCTTACGCCAAAGGTAGGAAGAGTACAGCCCGAAAGGGCAAGGGCAGCCAGGGGTAATGCAACAAAACGACGGTAACGGCGCCAGCCGCGTGGTCGGTTCGCTGCACCCTGTGGGGGCAGGGCAGGGGTATCCACAGGTAAAACCTTACTCAAGATTTCGACCAGTTGAAACGTCGCTTGAAAGAGTTCCTCGAAGAAGAAAAAGCCTTAATTCTCGGTCAGAATTAGAGATTTTCGCCCAATGACTCTCGCGCTGCCCAGTTAAAGACTCCCCGACTCATTGTCGAAGTCGCTTTTTTGGCCCGAATAAGGTTGATTTCCTGGCGAATCTTCTGAATTCCCTCATCAGAGCGGTCAGAAAGCCAAGCAAATTCAATCAAATGACCCGCCAGACGAAGTGACTCGTCGGATCCTTCGTTGGTCAGTTCCTGCGCTCGTTCGGCCATTTTTACCGCACCACCTGCTATTTTGCACATTTCTCGGGCGAGTGACTCTTCGGGAGCTGGCTGCAAAGTGCTGGGATTGGCATCCCACCAACCGCCGTAGAGTCGCCAAATGTTGTGAATAATGAATTCAGGCTCATCGTAGAGGGGGCGCAAATAGGGACGTTCTACCAGGTCAGCCGGTGGTTTTACCGATGCCACGATCTCACTGAGACGCACGCCCGCGTTCATGAGTTCCAAGACCTGTTCGACCAGACTTTCGAGATATCGAGCAGTTTCGTCCAACGCCTGGGCAATGCGCTCTTTGCCAATGATTGGCAGTCCGTGCCCGGGCAGAAGAATCTCAGGTTCGAGGTCCGCCATACGTCGTAGGGCCTGCGCCCACTCCTTAGGAAAACGCTGAACCTTCTGGGGGTTTCCAGCGTTGGGGCTCGTCCAGATGAAAAAGTCACCGGCACAGAGAATCTTTTGTTGCGGTAGCCACGTCACCGTCGCATCGTCGGTCTCGCCCTTTTCGTGGCGAAGTTCTATGTCAAGGTCGCCAACGCTGAAGGAGAGCTCATCGCGATACGTGACGTCGGGATATCGGTAGTTCGATGGCCACTTAAGTTCCGGGAGCGCGAACTGCCTGCGGTTGATGATCTCGTTGTATCCATGCGTGAGTTGGTAGCGATCAAATCGCGCGACAACATTTTCGTGGGCCACGACACGAGGAGCAGGCCAACCATTTTTCTCGGCTTCTTCTTCAAAGGGCTTGACACCAAAAACGTGGTCAACGTGCCCGTGAGAAAAAATGGCCGTGTTCAGGTATTTTGTTGACCACGAACGAAGAGTTTCGTGCAACGCTCGCGCGGTGAACATTGAACCGGTGTCGACCATAACGAGGCCGTCACTGGTTGATACGGCGACGCAATTTCCGAACGAAGGTAAGAACGCAACACCGTCGGCGATTTCGCACACACCATCACCCACTGACATCGGGCTGTGCTGAGCAGTGGAAATCTCACCTCGCCACATTTGGTCCGCGAGGTCGACTATGTCCATAACTACTTGTCGGTCTCGGTGGCCTTCGCCTCAGAAGCCTTCGCTTCGCTAGCGGCCTTGGAG
>Ga0208622_1000642_pt1 | contig 13661 bp, 11 predicted proteins | sample CryBogCBH12Jul09_FD_184621 | JGI IMG/M metagenome (GOLD analysis project Ga0208622, IMG submission 184621) | Freshwater microbial communities from Crystal Bog, Wisconsin, USA - CBH12Jul09 (SPAdes) | ecosystem: Environmental > Aquatic > Freshwater > Lake | place: Crystal Bog, Wisconsin, USA... | reverse complement strand
ACTTGCAAAAACTTTTGGTGGTGACACTAGCGGTAGGTTTGTTAACGGTGTTCTCGGTGCTGTTTATAAAGAATTAGGCGAACCTGGCAAAGATGCAGAACCTATACCCAAGAAAAAGAAAATAGAAGTACCATATGAGCAAATGCCAATACAGCATTTAGGAGGTGCGGTCGTCTATGCTAGAGATGGCGACGATATTTACATGGCTTTTGTTCATGATATTTTCGGACACTGGACTCTTTCGAAAGGAAAGTTGGAAGGAGAAGAAGATGTTAAAGCTGGTACTATAAGAGAGATCAAAGAAGAGATGGGTATAGACATTGTTATTGAAGCAGATTTGTCTGAAAATGAATACATTGCAAATGATCCAAATATTGGCAAGATACGAAAACAAGTTCATTATTTCTTAGGACAAGCGAAATTTGGCCCCCTCACTAGAGGTCCTAGTGGTGGTTTGGATGATGCAAAATGGTTCAAGCTCGATGCTATTTTGGATTTGAATTTTTATAATGATATTTTACCAATAGTGGCAAAAGCGGTGACTATAGTAAGCGAAGGAAAGGCGTAATAATATGACGAAAAATTTTGAAAGCTTAGCTGAGCACATCAATGTCACTTTCAATGACATCGCTCTTTTGCGCACAGCTTGCACACATCGATCTTACATAAATGAGAATCGTGGATCAGGATTAGAACACAATGAGCGTTTAGAATTTCTAGGCGACGCCGTACTTGAATTAGTCGTTACCAGTTTTCTTTTCAGAAAATATCCAAAGAAAGCAGAAGGAGAGCTGACCGCTTTTCGTTCAGCTATAGTGAATACAGTCAGTTTGGCCAAAGTTGGTGAGAAAATCGGTTTGAATGATTATATGCTCATGTCTAAAGGCGAGTCTAAGGATACGGGTCGCGCACGTTCTATAATTTTGGCAAATGCAGTTGAAGCAGTTATCGGTGCTATTTATATGGATAGTGGTTATGACGCTTCGGCGAATTTCATTTCAGAGCGTATTTTAAATATTATTGATATTGAAGAGATAGTTAAGAATAAAACTTGGATTGACGCAAAAAGTAAATTTCAAGAAAAGGCCCAAGAGAAGACGGGTCTAACGCCTTCTTATAAGACTCTAAAAGAAACAGGTCCAGATCACGACAAGAAGTTCACTTTGGCTGTTTTTCTTGGTGATGTTCAAGTCGCTACTGGAGAAGGTAAATCAAAGCAGGAAGCTGAACAGCAGGCAGCAGAGAAGGGGCTTCAGGTTAAGGGGTGGTGAATTTTCCACCAGAAACTATGCTACAATAGCGACGAACCTCTTTCTTTATACATGAACGCAAAATCAACTGATAGATACAGTGTGGATTCTGCCGGTAATCAAGTGTTTGATTTCTTTGATGCAAGGAAATCAATACCTCATGAAACTCAAAGATGTGGACATCCTGAATGTGGGGCCAGATTTCCTATTGTGGATTATAAGAAACATTTATTGGTGTGTCCTGCGGTCGTTAATGCATCTATGCGAAATGGTTCCTGATTTATTAATTTGATCCCCTAAGCCGTTTGGTTTATGGGGGATTTTTTTGTCCAATTTTCAGACTGGTTCACCCCTAGAGGATGAGTTAAGGCTATGTTAAAATGTATTTGTTAATTGGCTGTAAAACAAACACGAAACACATGTATCTCAAGTCTCTGGAACTATCTGGCTTCAAATCATTCGCTAAAAAAGCGACTCTTAATTTTACTTCTCCTATCACAGGCATCGTTGGACCAAATGGCTCTGGTAAGTCCAATACGGCAGAAGCTTTCAGGTTTGTCTTGGGCGAACAATCGATAAAATCTTTGCGTGGCAAACGCGGTGAAGACATGATCTGGAATGGTGGTGGTGATGGACCTCTAGGAGCTAGTCGTGCTAACCGTGCTTCTGCGAAGCTGACTTTTGATAATAGTCGCAGAATGTTTTCATCTATTGATTTTGATGAGGTAACCATAGAACGCATCGTTCATCGTGATAATAGTAATGAATATCTTTTAAATGGAACACAAGTTCGTTTGAAGGATGTGGTGGAATTACTTGCTAGTGCACATATCGGCTCAACAGGTCACCATATCATTTCGCAGGGCGAGGCAGACCGCATATTGTCAGCGAACATTCGTGAGAGACGCGAAATGATTGAAGATGCACTTGGTCTAAAGATTTATCAATGGAAAAAGCTGGAAAGCATCCGTAAGTTAGAAAAGACCGATGAGAATATGAAGCAAGTAGAATCATTGCGACGCGAGATCGCACCACACCTTCGTTTTTTGAAGAAGCAGGTTGAGAAAGTCGAAAAAGCAGAAGAGATGCGCCGCGAACTTATTTCAATATATAAGATTTATTTTGCACAAGAGGAACATTATGTTGCTACTGAAAAAAGTCGTTTACATTCTGAGATTGCTGGACCTAAGAAAGAATTATCTGATCTCGAGCAGGCATTGAATACAGCTCGTGAAATTTTAACAGCTTCAAAAGGTAAAGATGTAACAAGTGACGAGCTCATATCTCTTGAAAAAAAATTAGCAGAGACGCGTACAGATACTGACAATGTCGTTCGTGAACTGGGAAGAATAGAAGGTGAAATCAGTGCGAATCGTCGTGCCAAGGAAAAAGAAGAAAACAGGATGAAGCAGGAAGAGTTTAAGACTGTTTATTTGAAAGATGTTGAGGAAGTAATACAGACCATCGAAGCATTTAATTCTATTTCTGATGTAAAGCAGCTTTTCAAAGAAGTTGTGCAGGCTCTGAAAAGTTTTGTAACTCGCCATCGCTCAAATACTGATTCTCAGTTCGTGGCTGATGTTGAAAAAGAACTTGTTAGATTGAATGAGTCTAAAAAAGAGTTTGAGCATAAGCGCAACTCTTTGGCTCTACATGAAAAAAAGATCGTAAGTGAATACAACGCTTTGAAGCAGAAGATTGAGCAGGAGAAAGACACAAATCGCGATGCTGAGAAAGAAGTATTTAAGATCATTGCCCGTCAGAATGAAATTAGGCATATAGTCGGTAGTCTGTCAGCGGAGATTCAAAAGATTGAATTCGCCGAAGCTGAATTTAGAAGGGAATTAGGTGAGGCTGGAATTATAGTTGGGCGTGAGGCGACTGTCTATGAAAAATTAACCAATGATCAATTATCAATGATCAACGGATCACAAATACAGCAGAAAAGACAAGAGCAGGAAGAGCGTAAAAAACAGATTGAGAAATTGAAGATACGCCTAGAAGATATGGGTGCGGGTGGTGGAGCTGAAGTTATGAAAGAGTATAGAGAGACCGAAGAACGTGATGCTTTCTTGGCGCGTGAGTTGCAAGATTTAGAGAAGGCAAGTGAAGAGCTTAAGAAATTAATCACTGATCTCGACGTGCGCATCGACGTTGAGTTTAAGCAAGGAATATTAAAAATAAATAAAGAATTCACAAACTATTTTTCATTGATGTTTGGTGGTGGTCATGCGGAGCTCTCTGTTGTTAAAGAAATTAAGAGACGAAAAAAAAGTGATATGGAGGATTTAGGCGACGCTTTGTCTGGCGATCATTCTGGTTCAATAATGGATGGTGAAAATGGCACAGATAATGAAGAGGGGCCAGAAGGTCTGGAAGTGAACGTCAGTCTTCCTCGTAAAAAAGTTAAAGGACTCATGATGCTCTCTGGCGGTGAGCGTGCTCTCACATCTATCGCTTTGCTATTTGCTATCTCTCAAGTCAATCCACCACCTTTTATCATCCTTGATGAAACCGATGCCGCTCTCGATGAGGCCAACTCAAAGAAATATGGTGATATGATCGAGAATCTTTCAAAGAATTCACAGTTGATTCTTATTACACATAACCGCGAGACTATGTCTCGTGCCGGCATTCTTTATGGTGTAACTATGGGAGCTGATGGTGCCTCGAAGCTTCTCTCTATACAATTTGACGAGGCGGTTAAAGTTGCTAAGTAGGAATTTAATGTTGCTAAATGATTTGCGAAATAAAATTCGTCTTGATAAAATAGCCTTATCACATCATCCAAGTGATTCTAATTTTTTGAAGCCACACGAAGTTAATTTTTCTCTGTAGGTGTGGATGTCGGGTACGGCTTGGTTTGATTCAAGTTCGATTATTAAAGTTTGTTAATATATAAACATCATAAATAATGCATAGCATGACTATTTCACCATTACAATTCAATAACGATCATGTGACAAAGGGAGAGTTTATGAAGCACAAAGAATATATTACTGACGGGTTCAGAAAAGTTTTTGAGCAAGTAGACAATGTAGAAAGTATTATTACAAATAGAATTGACGTACTTGAGTCTAATATGATTAGGAGGTTTGATAGTATGGATAATAAATTTACTGGTATATATAAAAGGTTTGAGGGGATAGATAAGAGGTTTGATTGTATGGATCTTAAATTGGGAGGTTTAGATGTAAAAATTAATAATATTACCAACTTATTAAATAAAAGTTTTGATTATAAGAGAGTAAAGAAATAGATAAATAAAAAACAAAGCGGTTTTAAGGCGCTTCGTTTAATGTAATTGCTTATTTCAACTTAACTTCCCGGTAACTGAGCACATAGAGTTTGACAAGTTTAATCTTCCCTTTTTTTGTTCCTTGTCCCATTTCGCTTACCCAAAGAGGACTGCCTCTTTCTTGTAAGCGTTCAATGTGTTTTCGAGCCATCTTAATATTTTCAGCACCAAATTTCAGGCTTTTCTCGATGGTGGTGCTTCCAGGAATTATTACTTTGTAGACTAAACAATAGTTTGGTTCAAATATGGGTTGCATACTTAATTTTGGTCGAATTTTGATTGTTCTAACGTTATATTAACATCTAATCACACATAATCACGCTTGTCCACTTGACTTATCTTTGAGCTGTGATAGGCTCTTCACTAACTTCGCAGATTGAGTTCTGCCTACAAGCGGAGGATTACAAAGGCTTAAAATTGATCCTACCCAGTGCATATCAACACTCCAAGAGTGCTTATGTCGTAAAACCGTCGAACAAACGGGATTTTTTCGTTGTCTGTTTTTGCGTCTTTTATTAAATATTTTATTAAGTTCCTAATTTTATTACCATGCATACATCTCTTCATACTTCTACAGGTCCTCGTCCAAAGAAATATTTTTCAAGATACCAGGTTCCGCTCACAGAGATGCCAAATTTGGTTGAATCACAATTGACCTCTTTTGCATGGCTTTTGGAGACAGGTTTTGGGAATCTTCTCAAGGAATTTTCTCCTATATCTGACTATGCTGGAAAGAAGTTCGAGCTTTCAATGGGCGGCATCGAGCTCATGCGCCCAAAGTTTGACGAGCACTATGCAAAGACGAACAAATTGAACTATGAGGGTCAAATCAAGGTGAAAGTCATTCTCAAGAATAAGATGCTCAATGTAGTCAAAGAGCAAGAGATGTTCTTGGCTGATATACCTCTTATGACTGACCACGGAACATTCATCATCAATGGTGTCGAGCGTGTCATCACTCCTCAGCTCGCTCGTTCATTCGGTATTTTCTTCACATCGAATGAAGTTAAAGGTAAGAATTACTTTGGCGCAAAGATCATTCCAGCTCGCGGTGTATGGATGGAAATTGAGATGGATACTGATGGAACTATCATCACTCGCATTGACCGTAAGAGAAAATTCCCAGTCACATCACTTCTCCGTATCCTCGGTGCTACAACCAATGAAGCTATAATTGATCTTTTCAAAGGCAATCCAGAAGTAAAGAAGGCTATTGAGCTCACTTTAGCCAAGGATCATGCAAAGACAGTAGATGAGGCTTACATGGAGATCCATAAGCGTCTTCGCGACGGTGACCTAGCTACTGCTGAAAATGCTCGCACTTTCATCCAATCTATTTTGAAAGCTGATCGTTATGATATTTCACGCGTTGGTCGTTTCCGTTTTAACAAGCGTTTTGGAAAATCAATGGCAGAAAAGGATTTGGAGCGTCGCACTATTTCTCTTGATGATATCGTTACAACAGTTGGCCATATCGTTATGCTCGCTATCACTCCTGATATGCAGCCTGATGACATCGACCACCTCGGCAGTCGCCGCGTTCGCTATGTTGGTGAACTCATCGAGCAGCGTATTCGTCTCGGTCTAACCCAGATGAAGCGTAATATTCAGGATAAGATGTCTACTGTTGAACCTGACGTTACTTTACCTGTTTCATTTATTTACCCACGTCCACTTCAAGCTCGTATTAAAGAGTTCTTTACAACTAACCAGTTGTCACAATTCATGTTGCAAGAAAACACTCTTGCTGAAATAGAACACCTTCGTACTCTAACAGCGCTCGGTCCCGGCGGTTTGTCTCGCGAAAGAGCTGGTTTCGAAGTTCGTGACGTGCATCCATCCCACTATGGTCGTCTTTGTCCTATTCACACACCTGAAGGTCCAAACATCGGTCTAGTTCTTCGTCTTACAGCTTATGCTCGTATCAATGAATTCGGAATGATCGAAACTCCTTATGCTAAGGTTACATAAGGTGTAGTTACAAAAGAAATTGTTTATATGAACGCTTTGGAAGAAGAAAACTTCCGTATTGCTCATGCTGCTATTCCTTATGATTCACATGGAAAGATCACTATTTTTGAAGTAGAAGTTCGTATCAATGGTCGTCCAGCTCTCGCTACTCCAAACGAAGTCGATTATATCGACATCGCTGCTAACCAAGCTTTTTCAATCGCTACTTCTCTTATTCCTTTCCTCAACCACGACGATGCGAACCGTGCACTCATGGGATCGAACATGCAGAAACAAGCTACACCATGTTTAATTCCAGAAGCTCCAGTCGTTGCTACTGGCATGGAAGCAAAAGCCGTTATCGATACAGGTCGTGTTGTTGTAGCTCAGGAAGATGGTGAGATCACTCATGTTGATGCAAAGAAAATAACATTTAAATCAAAGAAGACAGGAAAGAATCATGATTACAATCTCGTTCTCTTCTCACGCACAAACGGGTTCACTGCTTTCCACCAGCGTCCAATAGTTTCAGTTGGTGACAAGGTTAAGAAAGGAGACATCCTAGCTGATACATCAACATCAGATAAGGGTGAGATCGCGCTTGGTCATAACGCTCTCGTAGCTTTCATGTCATGGTCTGGTTCAAACTACGAAGATGCCATCATTCTCTCGGAACGTGTTGTTAAGAATTCAAAGTGGAGTTCTATCCATATAGAAGAGTTCGTAGTTAACGTTCGTGATACAAAACTCGGTCCAGAAGTCACGACTTGCGATATTCCAAATGTGGGCGAGGCAAAGTTGAAAAATCTAACTGAAGAGGGAATTGTCCGTATTGGTGCAGAAGTTCGTCCTGGTGATATCTTGGTTGGTAAGATTTCTCCAAAGGGTGAGACACAACTCACTCCTGAAGAGCGCCTACTCCGTTCTATCTTCGGTGAAAAAGCTCGTGATGTTAAAGATACATCAAAGCGTATGGAAAACGGTAAGCGTGGTCGTGTTATCTCAGTTAAGATTTTCTCACGCGAAAAGGGAGACAAGCTCGAGTCAGGTATCATCAAGAAAATTTATATTGAAGTTGCTCAGGTTCGTAATGTTTCAGTCGGTGACAAGATGGCTGGACGTCACGGAAACAAAGGTGTTATTTCAAAGATTCTTCCAGAAGAAGATATGCCATACATGGAAGATGGTACTCCAGTAGATGTTATTTTGACTCCACTCGGTGTTCCATCACGTATGAACTTGGGTCAGATCTTGGAACTTCACCTTGGCCTCGCTGCTCACACTCTTGGTTATCAAGCTATCGTTCCTCCTTTCATGGGAGCTACAGATGCTGAAATCAAGGCTGAGCTCGTAAAGGCAGGATATGACGCTTCAGGAAAGATGAAGCTTCGTGACGGTCGCACAGGTGAACATTTCCAAAAACCTATTGCTGTTGGTTACATGTATATTCTCAAGTTGCACCACATGGTTGAAGATAAGATACACATGCGTTCAATCGGTCCTTACTCTCTCATTACACAGCAGCCTCTTGGTGGTAAAGCACAAGGTGGAGGTCAGCGTTTTGGAGAAATGGAAGTTTGGGCATTGCTCGGTCACGGTGCCGCTCACACTCTTCGTGAAGTTCTTACAGTCAAGTCTGATGATATCTTGGGACGTTCACAAGCATTCGATGCTATCGTTAAGGGTGAACGCATGAAGTTACCAAACTTGCCAGCATCATTCAATGTGCTTTTGAAGACGCTCCGTGGTTTGGCATTGAATGTCGAATTAGCAAAGAAGCCTGTAGTCGAACAGGAATAATATGAAAATGATCAATTAATCAATAACCAATAATCAATTTTCAATTAAAACTATGACTACAACAATTACAACAAAAAAGAATACCGACCTACAGGACTTCAATATCGTTCGCCTAACGTTGGCTTCACCTGACAAGATTCTTGAATGGTCTTACGGTGAGATCACAAAGCCAGAGACGATCAACTACCGTACTCAGCGCTCAGAGAAGAGTGGTTTGTTCGATGAACGCATCTTTGGTCCAGATCGCGATTTCGAATGTTACTGTGGAAAATACCGTGGCATCCGCTATAAGGGTATTGTCTGTGAAAAATGTGGAGTTGAAATCACTCGCTCAATAGTTCGCCGTGATCGCATGGGTCACATCGAGCTCGCTTCACCGGTTTCTCATATATGGTTCCTACGTTCAGTTCCATCACGTATCGGTTTAATCCTCGGCATGACAAGTGCTGATCTTGAGAAAGTTGTTTACTTTGCTGGTTATATGATCACAAAGATCCATGAATCAGAGAAGGATCAGTTTTTGAAAGATTTAGATGCTGAATATAAGAATAAGGTTAAGACAGCTCAAGACGATAAAACAAAGGAAGCTTTGAAAGAACTTGTTGTCACAGCTCGTAAAGAAATAGAGAGTCTCACACCAGGCTTCGTTATGGACGAGATGACATATCACAAGTATGCCATGAAGTATGGTTCACTTTTTGAAGCTACTATCGGTGCAGAAGCTATCTATGATTTGCTTAAGAAAATTGATCTAGCGAAACTAAAAGTTGAGCTTGAAAAAGCTTATGAGACTGCTGGTGCAGCTGACAGTGAAAAACTTGCAAAGCGTCTCACTCTCATCAAGCAGATGATCAAGGCTAATGTCCGTCCTGAATGGATGTTTCTTATCCGTATCCCAGTTATTCCACCAGGTCTGCGTCCTATGGTTGCTCTTGAAGGTGGTCGTTATGCTACATCAGACGTAAACGATCTTTATCGCCGTGTCATCAACCGTAACAATCGTCTTTTGAAATTGAAGGCTATCAACGCTCCAGAAGTTATTCTACGTAACGAAAAGCGTATTTTGCAGGAAGCTGTCGATGCTCTCATCGATAACTCTATTCGCCACTCATCTTCAGCAGGTGCTGCAGCTCTAGCGGCTCAGAAGCGTGCCCTCAAATCTCTTTCAGATGGTTTGAAATCAAAGCACGGCCTCTTCCGTCAGAACCTACTTGGTAAGCGTGTCGACTATTCTGGTCGTTCGGTCATCGTGGTTGGTCCAGAGCTCAAGCTCGACCAGTGTGGTTTGCCAAAGCATATGGCGCTTGAGCTTTTCCGTCCATTCGTTATTTCAGGATTGCTCAAGAGAGAACTCGCATATAACATCCGTGGTGCTAATCGCCTAATTGATGATGGAACAAAGGAAGTCTGGGAAATACTTGAAGAAGTTATCGAAGGTAAGTACGTTCTTTTGAACCGTGCTCCTACTTTGCACCGCCTCGGTATCCAGGCATTCCGTCCAACTTTGATCGAAGGTAACGCTATCCATGTTCACCCGCTCATTTGTACAGCTTTCAATGCTGACTTCGACGGTGACCAGATGGCCGTTCACGTTCCACTTTCAGAAGAAGCTCAGTTAGAAGCAAAAATGATCATGGCTTCTGATAAGAACATTTTGAAGCCTGGTTCTGGTGATCCTACTGTCGTTGCTAAAATGCTCGATATCGTTCTTGGTTGTTTCTGGGTTACAAAGATTGTAGAAAAATCAGATGGAAATTCAAATGGAAATATTAAATATTTTGAATCTCCAGAAGCTGCTGTTCAGGCACATACATTTGGACATGTCGGTCTTCGTGAAAAGATCAAAGTTATGCCAGATGAAAGTAAGAAGTACGCACAGTTTGATGGAAAAATGTTTGAGACAACAGTTGGTCGTATTCTCTTTAACAATGTTTTGCCAGTTGATTACGGATTTATCAATAAAGAAATTGATAACAGAATCCTAGGATCTACTATTGATGCGCTCATGACACAGTATGGCATCGCTCAGATCCCTATAACTCTTGACCTCATCAAGACATTCGGATTTAAATATGCGACATTCTCTGGTACAACATGGGGTATAGATGATGTCGTTATTCCAGAAGCTAAAAAGGGAATCGTTGGAAAAGCAAAAGGTGTTGCTGATGTTGTCAGCGAACAGTTCAATGAAGGTTTGCTCACAGAAGAAGAACGCATCAGAAAGCATATTGAGATTTGGCAGAAAGCTAAGAGTGATTTGGAAAAAGCTATTCCAGCCTCTCTCGATAAAAATGGTTCAGTTTACGACATGGTCACCTCTGGTGCCCGTGGTTCTCTAAAGCAGATCACTATCATGGCAGGCATGAAGGGTCTTATCGCCTCTGTGTCCGGTGAGACTATCGAATTCCCAATTCTCTCATGTTCAAAAGAAGGTTTGACTCCTATTGAATATTTCATCACTACTCACGGTTCACGCAAGGGTCTTTCAGACACAGCGCTTAACACTGCTAAAGCCGGTTACCTCACTCGCAAGCTCTTCGTCGTTGCTCAAGACGTCGTTATCTCAGAGGAAGATTGTGGCACAAAAGATTCAATCACTATTCGCTCTCAGACGGCTTCTGGCATGAACATACCAATGTCAAAAAATATCCGTGGACGTGTTTTGGCAGAAGATATAACAGATGCTAGTAGCAAGACTCTCTTCAAGAAAGGACATCTTGTTTCAAAAGCCGATGCGGCTCTCATAGAGAGTTCAGGTGCCACTGCTATAAAAGTTCGTTCACCGCTTTCATGTAAAACTATGCGCGGTGTTTGCGGACAATGCTACGGTATGGACCTTGGCAAGAATGAACTTGTAACTCTTGGTGAAGCGGTTGGTACTGTCGCCGCTCAAGCTATTGGTGAACCTGGTACACAGCTCACGATGCGTACATTCCACGCCGGTGGAGCCGCTTCAGCTGGCGGTGACATCACTCAAGGTTTGCCGCGCGTTGAAGAAATCTTTGAAAAGCGTCGCCCAAAGATCCCTGCTGTTGTTGCTACAGTTTCTGGTGTTGTCACGGAAGTGAAAGATATGGGTAAGGAAAAGATGATTAAAGTGCTTCCTGAGGTTGAAGATGTTTCAAAATCAAAGAAGGCGGGCTCTACTGAAGCTGTTGAATACGTCTTCCCATATCGTCGTACCGTTATCGTCCGTGTTGGAGATAAAGTTAAAAAGGGTGACATCATAACCGATGGTTCAGCTTCTATCGATGAAGTATTTGAATATGGCGGTGAAGAACGCGCTAAAGATTATGTTATCTCTGAAGTTGGCAAGATCTATGAACTACAAGGTGAGACAGTGTCACGCAAGCACATTGAGATCATAGTTAAACAAATGTTCTCACGTCGTCGTGTTGTTGAAGGCGGTGAGACTGCTCTTACAGAAAATATGATTGTTGATGATATTCAATTATCAGAAGAGAATGCTGCAGCAAAGGTTGCCGGCGGTTCACCAGCTAAGGTTGAAAAGATCGTAATGGGTATTACAGAAACATCCCTATCTCGCAAGAGTTTCTTGTCAGCTGCTTCGTTCCAGCATACTACTCGCGTACTTATCAGTAATGCAGTTCGTGGCGCAGAAGATGACCTTTCAGGTCTAATGGAAAATGTTATTATTGGCCACTTGGTACCAGCTGGCTCAGGTTTTGTCGGTTCTCCAAAGAAAGATATGATCGATGCTATTGCAAAGAAATACGCTGACGAAAGTTACACAGCTTAGTTTGTAAGAGAAGTGTTCGTGATATAATTTATTAATTAATATCCTACTCTCTCATCATGAAGAAAATTAAAAAAACAAAAAAAGCTAGTGTGAAAAAGGCTCGTCTGGGCAAAGCTTCTTCAAAAAAGGCGACTTCTAAATCAGGTTCAAAATCGAGAAAGTCGGCAAAAAAACCTGTTAAGCTGACTGGTGCCAAAAAAGCTCAGGATTTTGAAACACGAGCTCAGAAGCTTATCAATAAAGGTAAGAGTCGAGGTTTCGTGACTTATGATGAGATTCTTAAGGAATTTCCACAGATAGAGAATGATATTATGTTTTTGGATGAGCTTTATACAAAGTTCACAACGGCAAATGTCGATGTTCTTGAAGGTGGAGGTTTGCTTGAAGTTGAGGATTTGAAGGAAAAAGAGAAGAAACCTCACTACTCACGCACTGGTGGAGACTCCGGCTATGATTCTATTCAGATGTATTTGAAAGAAATAGGTCAGTATCCGCTCATCAACGCTAGTATGGAAAAAGAGTTGGCAAAGCGTATTCAAAATGAGGATGAAGAAGCGAAAAATCTTCTTGCCAAAGCGAACCTCCGTCTAGTAGTCTCTATTGCTAAAAAATATGTTGGACGTTCACCAGATCTGACTTTGCTCGATCTTATTCAAGAAGGAAACTTGGGTCTATTCCGTGCGGTTGATAAATTCGACTGGACGAAAGGCTATAAGTTTTCTACTTATGCTACATGGTGGATTCGTCAGGCTATCACTCGTGCTCTAGCTGATCAGTCACGTACTATTCGTGTGCCAGTTCATATGGTTGAGACTATTGCAAAATATAAACAAGTGGTTCGTCGTCTAACTCACGATCTTGGTCGTGAACCTTTGCCAGATGAGATCGCTACAGAAATGGGAATGGATGTAGATAAGATCTATCAGATCGAAAAGATTGAACAAGATGTCGTTTCTCTAGAAAATCCAGTTGGTGACGATGATGACGGTAAATCAACTCTCGGCGACTTTATTGCTGATGATAAGATCCTCTCTCCAGAACAAGAGTCTTCACGACGCATCCTTCGTGATCAGGTTAACTTGATTTTGAATGATTTGTCAGAGAAAGAGCGTAAAATTCTTGAAATGCGTCATGGTTTGAATGACGGTATCACTCATACTCTTGAAGAGGTGGGAAGGGAATTCGGAGTCACTCGTGAGCGTATTCGTCAGATCGAGGCTAAAGCCCATGAGAAGATAAGACAACACGACCAGTCAAATAGGCTCAAGAACTATTAAAATCAGGAAACAGGGAGCAGAAAACATGAGTTACTACTTTGTAAAAAGCTTTGAAGAAGACTTCTCAACAAAGACCTTGGTTAATAAAAAGAAGGTAACTTTTCAGACTCTGAATGATATCTTGAAGACAAATACAATTAAGCCTAATACAAAAAGTTTTGGTCAGAAAAGACGTTTGAGCACGACTATCTTGAGTGAAAATTATACGAAGACATATCGTCCTCAGGGAATAATATTTCAAACGAACATAAAACCATCATACGTTCTGCCTTTTGATTTAGTTTTATTGTCTGATGCGGAAAAGATTGTGGTTCACTATTATAGGA
>Ga0208622_1000630_pt1 | contig 13795 bp, 18 predicted proteins | sample CryBogCBH12Jul09_FD_184621 | JGI IMG/M metagenome (GOLD analysis project Ga0208622, IMG submission 184621) | Freshwater microbial communities from Crystal Bog, Wisconsin, USA - CBH12Jul09 (SPAdes) | ecosystem: Environmental > Aquatic > Freshwater > Lake | place: Crystal Bog, Wisconsin, USA... | reverse complement strand
CACTTGCAGACGCCGAAGAGGCCCTGCGCCGACACAGTTTGGTGGCCGCCCAATGAGCGTTATCGTCCGACTCCCCAGCCAGCTCCGTGCCCTCGTAGGTGGCGCTGGAGAAGTACCAGTCGAAGCCAGTACCGTGCGTGAAGCCATTGCTGCCGTTGACGCGGCCCACCCGGGCATTGCCTACCGAGTTCTTGACGACAAGGGCGAACTTCGCCGTTTCGTGAATGTCTTCGTCGCTGACGAGGATGTTCGCTTCCTCAACGGTCTGGACACCGAGCTGGCGAGCGGAACCACGGTTTCACTCGTCCCCGCCGTTGCTGGAGGCTGATTTCGTCCGTTAGCAGTCTCGGGGTGAGACTGCTAGAATTGCGTTGCACCTAAAACGGGTGCCTCGCACTAGGAGGAATCAAAGTGGCGAAATTAATTGCTTTCGACGAAGAAGCCCGTCGCTCGCTGGAGCGCGGTATGAACAAGTTGGCGGACGCCGTTCGCGTCACCCTTGGACCTAAGGGCCGCAACGTAGTTCTCGACAAGAAGTGGGGCGCCCCCACAATCACTAATGACGGTGTTTCCATCGCCAAGGACATCGACCTCGAAGACCCCTTCGAGAAAATCGGTGCCGAGCTCGTGAAGGAAGTCGCCAAGAAGACTGACGATGTCGCTGGTGACGGAACCACCACCGCAACCGTGCTCGCATGGGCCATGGTGCGCGAAGGTCTAAAGAACGTCGCCGCCGGCGCGAACCCAATGTCGCTCAAGAAGGGTATTGAAGCTGCAGTAGAAGCTGCTGTTGCCTCACTGCACGAGCTCGCCAAGCCCGCTGACACCAAAGAGCAGATTGCCCAAGTGGCCTCTATCTCTGCGGCGGACACCGAAATTGGTCAGATGATTGCTGACGCCATTGACAAGGTTGGCAAGGACGGCGTTATCACCGTTGAAGAGAGCCAGTCATTTGGTATGGACATGGACCTCGTTGAAGGTATGCGCTTTGACAAGGGATACATCTCGCCATACTTCTCAACTGACACTGAGCGCATGGAAGCAGTTCTTGAGAACGCGTACATCTTGCTCGTCTCAGGAAAGATCACCAACGTTCGCGACGTACTGCCAGTCCTCGAAAAGGTCATGCAGTCGGGTCGTCCACTGTTGATCATTGCTGAAGACATCGAAGGCGAAGCACTCGCCACACTCGTTGTGAACAAGATTCGTGGCACCTTCAAGTCAGTTGCCGTGAAGGCTCCGGGCTTTGGTGAGCGCCGTAAGGCCATGCTCCAGGACATCGCCATCCTCACCGGCGGAACAGTTATCTCCGAAGAAGTTGGTCTGAAGCTCGACACGGCTGACCTCACTTCACTCGGAACTGCCCGCAAGATTGTTGTCACGAAGGACGAGACGACAATTGTTGAAGGTGCTGGATCAGCCGAAGACGTTGCTGGTCGCGTTAACCAGATCAAGGCCGAAATCGACAACACTGACTCTGACTACGACCGCGAAAAGCTCCAAGAGCGCCTCGCGAAGTTGTCCGGTGGTGTCGCGGTAATCAAGGTCGGTGCCGCCACTGAAGTTGAGCTCAAGGAAAAGAAGCACCGCATCGAAGACGCCGTCTCAACGACGAAGGCCGCTATCGAAGAAGGTGTTGTTCCTGGTGGTGGCGTTGCGTTGCTTCGTAGTCAGAAGAACATCCTTGCTGCCGCGGAGAAGCTTTCGGGCGACGAAGCAACTGGAGCACGCATGGTCGCCAAGGCCGTCGAAGCTCCTCTCAACCAGATTGCCGTGAACGCTGGCCTCGAAGGTGGCGTCATCGTGGACAAGGTACGCAACTTGCCAAACGCCACTGAGGGTCTCAACGCCGCTACTGGTGAATACGAAGACCTCATCAAGGCTGGTGTCATCGACGCCGCCAAGGTGACTCGTTCAGCCCTCCAGAATGCAGCGTCGATTGCGGCACTGTTCCTCACCACCGAGTGTGTCATCGTGGATAAGCCCGAAGCGGCCGCGCCACAGATGCCGAACGGCGGAATGGACGACTTCTAAAAAGTCAAAGTTTTAAAGGAAACCGCAGGGCTTCGGCCCTGCGGTTTTTGTTTTACTGACGAAATCAAGGCGTAGGCTAGAACCATGACTTCTCCAACTCCTCTCGGTCCCTCCAAGGGCCTCAACGTCGTCCACCTGTTCTGCCATCCTGACGGCACGGTCGACGCCAAGGCCGTCAATGAAGCAGTCGATGAGGCTATTGCGAAGGGTCTGCAGGTCGTCACCGCCGCCATTATGGGCGCCAAGGCCGACACCTGCTTTATGGTCCTCGGCGAAGACCTCTGGGACCTTCGTAAATTTCAGACCAAAATTCAAGCCGCGGGTTTCAAGGTCGCCGAAAGCTACGTGTCGGTGACGGAAGTCAGCGAGTACGCCGCTGGCATGCCCGAAAAGATGATCAACGACCGCTTGTTCCCGGTGCTGCCACCAGAGGGTAAGAAGGCGTTCTGCTTCTACCCAATGAGCAAGCGCCGTGGGGAAGAGCACAACTGGTATTCGCTGCCGTACGAAAAGCGCGAAGAGCTCATGCGCCAACACGGTGCCTCAGGTCGTGAATTTAAGGGACGCGTTATTCAGGTGGTGACCGGTTCCACGGGTCTTGACGACTGGGAGTGGGGCGTTACCCTCTTTGGCGTCCACATCGACGACCTGAAGGAGTGCGTCTACACAATGCGTTACGACGAAGCTTCGACGCTCTATGGCGAATTTGGTGCCTTCTACACTGGCCTCGTTGGCACGGTGGACGAAGTTCTCGCCGCGACGATTGCCTAACTAGCATTTTCGTTATGGAGCCGGATTTCGAAAAGTCGCTACGTCGTTGGGCCGAGTCCCTGGCGAGCATTGCACGAACCGGCATGGCCTTCACCGAAAGCCAGTACGAAAAGGAACGCTACGAAGAAGTCCTCCTGGTGGCTGGTGAGATCAAAGCCACCGCCGAAGAAGGGCTCGACGAAGCGACTGACGCCACTGGCTACGTCGTGGAGTGGATGAAGGAACAGGGCAAGGGTGTACCCGGATACCAGACGCCTAAGGTTGCCGTTGGCGCTGCAGTGATGAACGAGAACGGCGAACTGCTACTTATTCAGCGCGCGGACTCCGGTTTTTGGCTGTATCCCACGGGTTGGTGCGACGTTGGCTACTCGGCTCCAGAAGTCGTGGTGAAGGAAGTCAAAGAAGAGACTGGCATTGACGTTGAAGTTGTTCGCCTGCTGGGAGTTCTTGACGGCATGCGTCTCGGCGCCTCACGTGTTCCGCTGTACTCAATTCTGTTTCTCTGCAAGAAAGTAGGGGGAGAACTCGACCTTCACCCACTCGAATGCACCGACGCCGGGTGGTTCACGCGAGACACTATTCCTTCACCAACAATTGGGGCCGAGAGGTGGGCAGACGCTATCTTCGCCGCCTTTGACGAGAAAAATACTGACGTCTTTTATGACGAACTACGCGCGCCAGTGTGGCGGGGAGAACAATGAGCGTCGAAGTAACAAAGGCAACTAAGGCTACGCCGGAATTGACGGCTGCCCTCAATGCGCTCATCCCACAACTATCTTCGAGTGCCGCACCACTCAGCGAGGCGGACGTCGCGGAACTTGTTACCAATGAAGCGGTGACGCTTCTTATTGCCAAGGACGGCGAGACCGTCGTTGGCACGCTCACGCTCGTAACGTTCCCGATTCCCACCGGATTACGCGCCTGGATTGAAGATGTCGTTGTTGATGAGGACGCCCGAGGTCTAGGAGCTGGTGTCGCACTTACGACTGCAGCTATTGAGCTAGCGAAGGGCATGGGTGTGAAGTCGATTGACTTAACGAGTCGCCCATCGCGTGAAGCAGCAAATGCGATGTACGTAAAAGCTGGATTTGAGAAGCGTGAAACGAACGTCTACCGGTATTCGCTAGAGGACTAAGTGATCGAGTACACAATCATCATCGAAAAGTCAGGCTCTAACTTTGCCGCGTACGTGCCAGATATACCAGGGTGTGTTGCCGCGGCTGAAACCTTCGATGAAACTCGAACAATGATGCAAGAGGCTTTAACCCTTCACTTTGCAATGTTGCGCGATATGGGGGAACCTGTTCCTTCACCAAGCGCACAATCTGCGATGATATGCGTTGAATCCCGATAGTCCAAAAACGGTGACGACCTCTTTAACCACTGTTTTCCAATTCGTGCGGTGAATATCTTTACAGGTGAGCCACAAGTCGTTGCTGCGTGGTAGTCACATCTGTGCGAAGTTGAAGACTCTGAGATTCAGACTGTGGGCGAATTTGTGCACTTCGAATTACTGATGACCGGACGACTGCGCAGTTACTTGACCCCCTTGGAAACATTTTGGCTACGACGGCCCTTTATAAAAGTGGCATCTGAACGCTGCCCTTTGATGGGGGGTTGTGTCAACCTCGTTTTCAACATATGGAAGTAAACAAACGTGTATAGGTCCACGGCATAGTAGTTCAGAACGACTCCTGTAATAATTGGTTCATGTCCACGGGCGCTGACAGAGACGACATTTTGAAGGGGCAGATTCTGTACTACCGCGCGCGTGCCAACGAGTACGACGATTGGTTCTTGCGGCTTGGACGGTACGACCGAGGTGAGGACGCCACACGACGCTGGTTTGAACAGGTCGAGGAGGTTCGAAGTGCACTTAGAGGTTGCCCACTTGACGGGAAGAGCATTCTGGAACTGGCTCCGGGCACGGGAATTTGGACCGAGGAACTCTGCGCTCGTGCCTCACACCTCACCGCAGTAGATGCCTCCAGTGAAATGATTGCGCTGAATCGTCAGCGACTGGGCGCCCAGGCGGAGAAAGTGACTTTCGTTGAGGCCGATCTATTTGAGTGGCGCCCTTCCCAAGTATTTGATGCAGTGATTTTCTGTTTTTGGATTAGTCACATTCCAGCGGATCGCATCGATAGTTTCCTCGCCGACATTGCCCAGATGCTCAGGCCCGGTGGCACGGTGTTCTTCCTCGATTCGCGCAGGGAGCACACCAGTACAGCCACAGATCACGTGCTGCCTTCAGTAGATGAAGAAGTGATGACTCGGCGTCTCGATGATGGTCGAGAGTTCGCCATCGTCAAGAATTTCTGGCCTGCCGCGGTGCTTGAAGACAAGTGCCGGCGAGTCGGACTTGACGTTCAGGTCTGTGAGACTGCCGACTACTTTCAATTCGGTATTGGAACTCGCCTATAGAAACGGCTGAAACCAGTGGTGATGGACGTACGCGGTCCATACCTGATGGAGGACTGGCTGATCGCCGGCCGTTGTGTGGCCGTGAAGGTGCGCGAGATGATCAGCGAGCTGAATGCGGATGGGTGGTTTCAGATACGGCAATCCGGGAGTCATCGTATCTTTCGACATTCAGAGAAGAAGGGGTCGGTGACCGTACCTGGCGCGCTGGGCATTGAACTCTCAAAATCAACGTTGGCTAGCATTGTGAGGCAGGCAGGTCTTGAGCGGAGGTCGCGATGAGCAAGTACGCCGTAATAATTGAGGATGCTGGGCCTAATCTCTGCGCGTATGTGCCCGATCTTCCTGGCTGCGTTTCGGCGGGATATACCATTGAAGAAGTCACCGCTAACATCCATGAGGCCATTGAGTTGCACATCGCATCAATGATTGAACACGGCGATGAAGTGCCACCTCCCTCGTCGCAGGTTGTGCTCGTTGAAGTCGCTTCATAATATCAGCGCACTGTTATCAAGCAGTAGTAGGCAGGCCGACTTGAAAGGAAGGTAGTGATGAAGGAGTACACCATCGTTATCGAAGACGCAGGTCCAAATTTAAGTGCTTACGTTCTGGATTTTGATGGCTGCACCACCACCGGCAAGAACGTCGAAGAAATCAAGACCAACATGCGAGAAGCGATTGCAACACATCTCGAACTAATGATCCAAGGTGGTGAAGAGATGCCGGAGCCAATTGCGCTTGAGGGTACTGCAAAGATTGCGGTGTGACATTGGCCTGTGAGTGGGCAGTGTTCAATATCTCGAACGGGGTCATTGCTTACGCTCAGCAAACGAGACGCATCACAAAGCTTGAACCTCGCGCTGAAATTCTCTGATTTTCATAATCGAATGCGAGAGCCCCACAGAACGACCAAAGCTAGAACTAACGCTGTATCTCGCCATCATTTCGCAAATGCTATTAAACGTAATGAAAGCGGGCTTGCAAGATTACAAAGTCGTCCCCGTCGATGAAATAAACCAGTCGGTGTTCATCGTCAATTCGTCGAGACCAACAACCGGCCAAGATATGGCGAAGCGGTTCGGGTTTGCCAATTCCTTCGAATGGGCTTCGTAGTGAATCCTCGATCAACCGATTAATTCTCTTGAGGGTTGGTCGGTCGTTTGTGACCCAGAATTGGTAGTCATCCCAACCGTGGCTCGTGAACACCAACCTCACTTTTCGAGTATGCGCTGCGAACGTTCTCCGGTCTGAGCTTGGAGCAAACTCTCGATGAGGCGACTGGCATTGGCGGGCGTGCGAAGAAGCCACGCAGTTTCGGTAAGTGCGTCGTAGTCTGCCTTTGACATAAGGACGGCATCACCTTTGCGAGACGTGATCTCGATTGGCTGACGATCATCGTTGACCTTTTCGATGAGCGGGAACAAGTTCTTCCTCGCTTCGCTGGCTGTTATGGTCACGGTAGCTCCTTAGTGGTACTAATTATTGTACCAGTCATTGCAATTCCCTTAAAAATACTGTCTCCAACGGTCGGTGAGTCGAGTGGTTTTACTGAGCCTTGTGGCTGCACGGCCCTTAGTGGAATTGTGAGGCTGCACTACTCTGGGGGCGCGGTAAGGGTCAACACAGAGACGGAGTGTCCTTCATGTCCCAAGTACGAGTTCATAATTTTTCGATTTCACTGGATGGTTTCGGTACCGGTGAGGGGCTTAGTGCGGAGGCCCCCTTTGGTCACGCGGGGCGTCGACTCCACGAGTGGATGTTCAACACCCGCTTTGGTCACCAAATGTTTGGCAAGCCGGGCGGCTCCGAAGGCGTTGATCAGTCTTTTGCGGCCAAGACCGATATCGGCATTGGAGCAGAAATTATGGGGGCCAGAAAATTTGGTCCTCCCGGCTGGCACGAAGATCCTTCATTCGACGGGTGGTGGGGACCAAACCCACCGTTTCACACGCCAGTGTTCGTACTCACGCACCACGTTCGACCATCAATTGAGATGGAGGGCGGAACAACTTTCCACTTCATCAATGAGACTCCCGAGGAAGCGCTCAAGATTGCGCGCGAGGCGGCAGGGCCCCTTGACGTTCGCGTAGGGGGAGGCCCGAGCACGCTACGTACATTTCTCGAAGCGGACCTAATCGACATGCTTCACGTTGTTCAGGTGCCGATCTTGTTGGGACGTGGTGTGCGCCTTTGGGATGGTCTCGAAGGCCTCGACACCCGTTTTGGCTGTGAAGCGACGTCGTCGCCGAGCGGAGTGACACACCTAACGTTCTTGCGTAAATAGATTGAAACTGGAGAACTAAATAGTTCTCCAGTTGGCAATTTCGTCGATATTGCAGAGGTCTCTCTGACGAACTCGATGTCATCAATTTGATCTTTTGTTGCCTGAGCGTATTTTCTCTCAGACGTATAGTTGCGATCATGAGCAAAGAAATCGCTGTCGAACAGTACAACCGCTGCTGGGAACTTCTCGAACGTGAGTCTCTAAGTAATGAAGAGCAAGCAGAACTCATTACTGCGGCCTTCGCCTCGCGGTTCCATTGGAGCCCAATTGGCAAAGATATGAACCTTGCGATTGCGGACTGGATGGTGTCGAGGGCCGCAGTTGCACTCGGTGATCCAGTGCTGTGCGTACAATTTGCATTATTGGCGGTGGAAAGAACTGAGTCTTCTGACATGCCTATGTGGATGAAGGCATCTGCGTACGAAGGACTCGCGAGAGCGTACAGCGTTAGTGGCGAAGGGGACTTGCGAGACGATTGTATTCAGAAGGCCAGCGACTACCTGCAATTAGAAACTGACGAAGAGGACCGCGAGGTAATTGCGAGCCAGCTCGCAACGGTACCCAGAAACTAGCTTCGACGACATCGCTCGCACTCAAAGTGAATTCATAATGGGCGCAAATGAGAGATTTGCCGATGTACAACAGGAATACCTATCTCCACTACCATCGTTTCCTCACCCGTCGGAGCAGTGTCGTTGATCGACAATTGTCAAAGCCGTACCGACCATACCGAAGTATCTGAAATCTTGGAGGCTCTTTACTAATGAGTGCAACGTACCCTATTCACCACATCACCCTTGCGGTGACGAACATCAAGGAAACCACCGAATGGTTCCAGAATCTTTTCGGACCCGCCGACATTGTGGAACGTGATTTTGAAGAGTTCTCGCGCACTCGCATGACCTGGCCCGAACTTGACGACCTTCGCATTGCAGTGATGACTCACAAGAGCATGGACCCGACGAGTCGGTTCAGCCACCTGCAAGCTGGTCTCGACCACATTGGCTTTGAGTGCAAGACGCCTGAGGAAGTTCACGCCTGGGCTGAAAAGTTGGATGCCCACGGGTACGAACACGGGCCGATCGAAGTTGTGCAGTACACGGTTGCCGTGACTGCCCGTACTCCCGATGGCATTCCGATCGAGTTCTTCTTTCCAAAATAAGTCACGTATTGTCGACGTGCTTGACGACTCGAGAATATGCTCTAGAAACTGAAAGGTTCGGTAATGGAATGTTGACATTGAAACCAAATTGTGAATGCTGCGACACTGATCTCGACCCGTCGAGTTCCGAGGCTTTCATCTGTTCCTTCGAGTGCACGTGGTGCGAGTCGTGCGCACAGCATCTTGGAAAGACCTGTCCCAACTGTGGTGGGGAACTGGTGGTGCGCCCCGGGCGTGCCGCCAGTCTCCTCGCCGCATTCCCGGCGAGCAATGAACGTACACCTCCCAAGCACCTTTGCTGAGGTAACGCCGAGGTCGCAGGTAGAAAAATATTGATGTTGCTACGCTTCGGGAATGTCCGACGTGCACAACTACTGGGATTCGGTGTACTCATCAAAAGAGTCAACGCAAGTCAGCTGGTATCAAGAACAGCCGACGACATCGATTCGGCTGGTTGCATCGGTGGCCAGTCTCCTCAACGAAATAGTTGATGTTGGCGCGGGATCTTCGAATCTCATCACATCACTGCATGATCTTGGATATCAACATCTGTCAGCCCTCGATGTCTCGAAAGTTGCCCTCTCGAAGGTGGCGATGTCTAATGCGACGAGTGGCCACGTCATCGAATTGATCGTCGCGGACGTGACCGAGTGGAACCCCACCAAGAAATATGACGTATGGCATGACCGGGCGGTGTTTCACTTTATGACGTCGCCGAAGTCGAAATCTCGTTACCTAAATTCTCTCAACCGAGCACTGAAGATCAGCGGGCGTGCAGTAATTGGCACATTCAGTGAGGATGGCCCCACGCAGTGCTCGGGACTGGACGTGTGTCGATACTCCGTTTCGGAGCTCGAACAGTTCTTCCAGGAAAACTTTACGATGGTGGCGAGTGAACGTGAAATTCACCACACTCCTTGGAATACTGATCAATCGTTCAACTGGGTAGTTTTAAAGAAACATAAGTAGTTAATTGACGATCGAAGTGCATTGACTTCATCACTGAGGAGGAAACGATAGTGGGTTACATCGAAATTATTCCTGACGACAAAGACTGGACCTGGGTCATTTCGCAACCGTGCCCGGAATGCGGTTTTGATGCTCAATCTGTCAAGAAGGAAGACGCTCCGATAATTGTTGGCCAAATCGCAGATGCCTGGACGAAGGTGCTTCTTCGAGAGGACGTTCGCCACCGGCCCAATGAGTCAACTTGGTCGGCTCTCGAATACGGGTGCCACGTGCGCGACGTCTTTCGGATTTTTAATTACCGCGTGAATCTGATGATCGCGACTGACGGTGCTCAATTTGAAAATTGGGATCAGGACGCCACTGCTCGAGACGAACAGTATGAACGACAAGATCCTGACGTTGTCTCTGAGGAGCTGAACGCCGCTGCACAGACCATCGCCGCTACGTACCGTGGCGTTTCGGGAGACCTTTGGGGTCATCGAGGCCTGCGCTCCAATGGGAGCGAGTTCACTATTGCTACCCAGGTGGTGTACCTACTGCACGACCCGATCCATCACTTGTGGGACGTTGGCGTTGATTTTGAAATCAGCAACGACTGACGAGTTTGCGTTCGTTACAAGAGCATTGCGAGAAGCCCTGAAGGGTTCTCGCAAATGAGTTCTGCACCGGCGCGGCTGAACTCATTGACTGATCCGAACCCCCATCCAGCACCAATGAATGACACCCCGGTGCTGAGCGCTCCCTCAACGTCTTGGCGCCGGTCACCAATCATGCACACGTCGCGACTGGGGGCCACATCGAGCTCTTCGAGAGCCGCGGTGATGATGTCGGCCTTGGTCTCATCAGAGTGGTCAGACGAAGTTCCCGACACTACGGTGAAGTATTCTCCGAGGGCCGATTCCGCGATGATGTGCGAAGCAAACCGCGTTGGCTTGAGCGTCGCTACCGCCAGGGAAACTCCTACGGAACGCAGCGATTCAAGCACTGGAAAAATACCGTCGTAAATGGAGTAGTTAAGCAAACCATCGTTGGCGTAGTGGAATCGGTAGGACTTGATGAGAGCGTCCACATCGTCTGCATTCTTCGCCCAGGCAGAAAATGACTGGTGGAGTGGAGGGCCAACGAAGGTCAGGAGTGTTTCGTCGTCGAGGGCTTCGTAGCCGTTGTCGAGAAAAGCTTGGTTTGCGCAGTGTCGAATCCCTGGGAAGGAATTGATGAGAGTGCCGTCAAGATCAAACAGCACTGTAGAGAATGTCACACACCTATTATTGACGATTCGAGTGGACGCAAAAACTGCCTAATCTGGGAGTTCAACACACGTACGAGGTTTGTGATGGCGAATTTTGAAGTTCCTACGCTTGTGGGTGAGCACGTACGCCTCGAGCCACTGCACGAGGGGCACATTGCGGGGATCCAGGCGGCGGTGTCATTGGACAGGTCGACGTACACCTACCTGACCGTTCCTACGGTCGATGAGGTTCAGAGGGAAGTCTCCGAATTAATTGCTCAGCGCGAGAGCGGCTCGATTATCCCCTTTGTTCAAATTGACGTTCGAGATGATTCGGTGGCCGGCATGACTCGGTTTATGAATATTCGGTCGATGCCGAATCGAGACTTCCCATTTGCGGTGGAGATTGGTGGTACCTGGGTTGCCCCTTCGGCTCAGCGAACGGGAGTAAACACCAACACCAAGTATCTCCTTCTTTCATACGCCTTCGAGAAATGGAGTGTTGATCGTGTCGATCTGAAGAGTGACGAAAGAAATGTTCGCTCACGAACGGCAATTGAACGCGTTGGGGGAAAGTTCGAAGGGATTCTTCGCGGTTGGCAGCCTTCACAAGTGGCCGGCGAAGAGCTTCGAAGTAGGAATACTGCGATGTATTCAATTATCGCCAGTGAGTGGCCCCAGGTGAAACAAAAGCTTGAGGGCCTCTTGTCACTCTAGAAACGAGTGATCACGTAAGCAGCTGAATCAGCGACCAGACCGCGCGAGGTCGCATTGACTTCTTCGAACGAACGAGGAAGCTGGTTTCTAAGCGGTCGGGCGAGAACTTGATTCGAAATTTTGAGATTCCACCGAACTGATACCGGTGGTCGAAAAATTTGATGATGGTGTTTCCGAAGAAACCGAGCCCCTGATCTTTGCCGGCTTCCTTTAGAAGTTCGCCGTCATCGGGAAGTAGGCCATTGGTCGCGAACTCGAATCCTTCGTCCTTGAAGGTATTGAGCGCCAAAATCATTGCGCCTTCAAGTGATCCACGCGGCGATTCAGCCAGTCGGGTGATGTCTTGGAGATACCAACCACGCTTCGAAATTGGGGTGCAGGTGGCAACAGCTTGGGCCACACCATTCAGTTCCGCAATGAAGTAGCGACGGTACTCAATAAGGTCGGTGTAGGCGGTACGCAAAAACGTATCGGTGTGACGTGCTGGGCGGTCCTTCTCCCATTCGTGCTCAACGAATGCAATGGCGTCACGATCAGCTTGCTCAGTCCTTGGGAACGCCTCGCGCCAGGTGACGCCCAGACCTGTGGCGTAGTTGCAGTTGAGTCGGATATTTTGTCGTTTGCGTCCAGCAGTTGTCCATGCGCTCAAGTCGAACGATGCTTCAGCACCGACTCGCAAGGATAAGAGTCCCAACTCTTCTCCGGCGGACCGGCAGTTTTCATTCATACCAAGGCAGTAGAGCGCCTTGTTCGTCTGCTGGCTGTACTGGGCTAGCTTGGCCATAATTTCACGCTGCGTCTCGGGTTCACCTACCGGTGAGCGCCAGGTAACGATGGCCTTGGAGCCCTCCATCAAGTTGGTGAAGCCAGAGCGGTCGTCGCTAAAGATGACTTTCCACGGGTAAGGAGCCAAGACGGTCCGCTGACCAGATTCATCAGCTTTTTCGTCGAGGAGCTGCACTAATTCCTCTTTGACTTCGTTGACAGGAATGGCGCGGATTGGCACTGCCTTTTGAACGCTCACTGCAATCTCGCTTTCCAATCTTCACAGCAACAGCATCGAAACCTTAGTTCCAATCGCGACAGAAAGGGGCGACCTACTTTGCTTTACTCCTGATAAAGACGAAAATTTATGCGCCTTCGACGGCAGCCTTAATACCGTTGATGGTGGCGAGCATGTTTTCAGTCCACACCTGCAAGCGTCGAGTCAAGAGTCGGTCTTCCGCTTCAGGGTCGTCCTTGTAATGCGGGGAGATCCCATTTTCGGCCAGACCGAGTTGTGCGAAAAAATTGAGACGACTGCGCTCACCGAGGTCTTCAATTGAAAAGCGCCAAGTGGCCACTGGATTTTCGACTGACTCCGTCGTCCACTCGAATACTTCATTAACGCTGAGCGCAGTAACAAAGTTCTCCGTCGTCCATTCGGAATCACCAACTCGGTTCGTACCTTCGAAACTTCCACCGAGCGATGGTTCGGTGGCTCCACCGAGCCAACGTGCCCCTACGAGTTCTTTGGACCGTCCAATTGGTGAATTGATGTCAATGACGTACGGCCAAATTGCTTCTGGCGTGGCGTCAACTTCTACGGAGACGGAAACTGATGGCTGGTCGATTTGGCGCATACCGCATTCTTACCAGAGAGTTTTTGGACGAACGAATTACCCAATCTCTAGTAGGAAACTAGTGAATTTATTGAGAGGTACGATGATGTGACTCGTAGAAGATTGGGCGCCATGGAGCGAAAGAATCATTCGGAGAGTGAACGACTTCGAGTTCCTCAGCCAATAATTAAACGGCGCATCGCTTCGGGCCGTGGCGCAATGGAGCAGCCCAACGTCACGAGTGACGGAGAGGCTCGACTGACGTGGCAGTTCTGGATTGCCGTGGCAGTCACGGGTGTCGTTACGGGTCTCTTTGGTGACCTGCTCATGTGGGTCCTCAAAGTATTTGAAACTGCCGCATTCCACTACAAATCGGGGAGCTTCCAAGACTCGGTCGCGGCCACCTCTGACGCACGACGCATTGTTGCCCTGATTATTTCTGGCGCTGTTGGTGCGGTGTGCTGGTTCTTCATTCGAAAGTACTTGAAACACGAAAAATCAGAAATCGACGACGCCATTTGGAGTGGCGACGGCGAACTCTCGTTTCGCCGCAGCTTCTTAACTTCAGTGGTTTCGGAAATTGTTATTGGACTCGGCGCATCAGTTGG
>Ga0208622_1000621_pt1 | contig 13944 bp, 4 predicted proteins | sample CryBogCBH12Jul09_FD_184621 | JGI IMG/M metagenome (GOLD analysis project Ga0208622, IMG submission 184621) | Freshwater microbial communities from Crystal Bog, Wisconsin, USA - CBH12Jul09 (SPAdes) | ecosystem: Environmental > Aquatic > Freshwater > Lake | place: Crystal Bog, Wisconsin, USA... | reverse complement strand
GCCGCGACGGCGGGGAACCACTGCCTCACCCGCAGGGAGCACGACAGCTGGCGCGGGAAGTTCCAGAGTAGATCCGATGAGCTCATGGAGCTTGGTGCCCAGACGCTCGATCTTTTGGGCAATTTTGAAACTCTGCTTGAGGATTTGGCTGTTCTTGATGGTCATTGGAACTCGTTGAATTGAGGAAGAATATCCTTGGAATGCATCACCTTTTCCAGAAGGAAATACGTACGGCATTTACGAAGCTCGCCGCTTCTGCATTCTTCGCAGAGGCTTATAAATACTGGATCTGCAGGCGATCTGAGGCCTGCAGTTTGGAGAGAGCACCTTCATTGAAGATAGGATGCTCTAAGCAAAACGCTTATTCTTGATGTAGTCGTTTTAGCTCCAATAAGCCCTTAAGCGCTGGTCATGTGTTACTTGCGCACAAATCTAGTAATACACCACAGGGAGTAAGACGAGTTTGTAAAAAAATAGTTGTTGTATCCGTTAACAGATATGCACTACACGGGGCGGAGTTAATCGGCTGCCGTGGAGTTTACCAGGTGTGACTGGGAAACAAAGCGGAGTTGAGAAACCCCCCACCCCAAAAAAACCCAGAACATGGAAACCTCCGACAACCATCGGCTGCTCCGCCCTGCCGAAAAAACTAAGAATTCGCGGCTCTCTGCAACTGCTGCAAAAAGTCCCCATGCCAGACGCTGGCTGAATGTTTGCATGATAAGTGCGGCGCTGAGTCTTGGAGGAATAGGCCACGGCCACGCACAGACGGCACCGACGCTGACTCCGAATGGAGGGACCTTTACTACTCAGCAGAATGTCTTTGTCTCCACGACAAACAGCTTTGGGAGTGTTTTTTATACGGTCAACGGCACGGCTCCGACGACCAACTCACTGCCGCTTTTGAGCAATAGCACCATTCTGATTTCCCAACCGACAACGCTGAAGGTGGCGGCGTTTACGGGAACCAATAGCGCGGTGACGACTGCGAACTTCACGATCACCGGGCAGGTGGGGACCGGTGTTGCCAACAGCGTTGTCCTGAGGGCAGACGGAACGGTTTGGACGGCCGGAGATAATTCCGTGGGGGAGCTGGGCCTAGGTAACTTCACTTCATTTACGACGCCGATACAGGTAATGGGTGTTTCGGGTGTAAAAAGCGTCGTCAATGGGTACTTCCATATTCTCGCTCTTGAGAGTGATGGATCAGTGTGGTCTTGGGGTCAGAACAACTACGGACAACTAGGCACGGGTAATGGCGGAATCAACTACAGTGTACCAGAAGAAGTAACCGGTCTTGGCGGTATAGTTGCTGTGGCTGCGGGGGGATATCACAGCATAGCTTTGAAAAATGATGGATCCGTCTGGGCATGGGGGTATAATGCTTTTGGACAGCTAGGAAACAATAGCACTTTAAATAGTTCTATTCCTGTGCAGGTGCAAGGTCTGCCGACGAATATAGTAGCGATTGCTGCTGGGCAATTTCACAGTTTGGCAATCAATAGTTCAGGTCAAGTCTGGGGATGGGGGGATAGCGCTAATGGACAACTGGGTTTAGGAATAACTACAAGCACTAATCCAGTTCCTCAAACATTAACGAATTTGGCGAGTGTCACCGCAATCGCGGCTGGGGCGTGGCATAGTCTTTTTGTTTCAACTAATGGAACTGTTTGGGGAAGCGGTTACAATGGCCTTGGTGAGCTGGGAAATGGGAATACTACTGACAGCGCAATTCCAGTGCAAGTTACCGGTTTATCGGGTGCCGTTAGTGTTACAGCCGGCACGTTTTTTAGTTCGGCACTCACCACTAATGGTTCTCTTTACACTTGGGGAGACAACAGTGATGGAGAGCTTGGAGTCGGAAGTATAGGTGGATATTCCCCTACGCCTATCTTGTTGGGTAACGGAGTACTGGGGGTCGCTAGCTCGGGCTACCACACATTAGTGACTCTTTCCAATGGGACGGTTCTTGCTTGGGGTGATAATGCCTCCGGCGAACTTGGGAATGGATCAACCAATGTCATATCATCACCTGGATCAAGCCAGTTTATTGCGCTTCAGGCAAGTCAGGCTCCTCCAACGCCTGGGAACGTCCTAGTTAATTACAACGGGGCTGGATTGGCGACCTTGAGTTGGAGTGAAGCAGGTAGCCTTACACAAAGCTTTACGATTCAACAAAGCACTAATGGAGGCATAAGCTGGTCAACTATTGGTACGGTAGCAGGCAACCAAACATCTTATTCAGTAAATGGTCTTACAAGCAGCAGTAACAGCTTTAGGGTGATTGCCAATGGCACTTACTCTAGTTCGACGAATTCAGCAAGTGCGGCACCGCTCGTTAATTTGACTATTACGGGATCCACCGTTGCACCTGCTACAATTACCAACACAGCGATTGCTTTGCCTGCGGCTGGTACCATCTCGAGCGTTAGTTTTTACGAAGGATCGGATTTCCTTTCTACAGTCACAACCAATCCATACACACTAGTACTTAATAATGTGATGCCTGGAACCCATACCTACACAGCAATTGCCAATTCAAGCAATGGTGTCGTCGGGCAGGGTTCGGCTCAAGTGATCGTAACACTTCCACAGCAATCGCTGGCGGGTGTTAGTTTTCCGGTTCAACTGGTAAGCGGTACTAACTACTTTGTTAGCTATAACTATTATATTACTTCGGTAGACGGTATTGCAGGCGTGATGGGGTTGCCAGAATCAACAAACGTAAGCTCTTACAACAATTGGTCCTCTAAACTTGGATTAAAGACAATTTATGGAAATACAAATGTATTTGGATCCTTAAAATCGAATTCTTACGCCATGGGATCGTTTGGCGCGGCGGCAGGCGGGGCGCCACTTTACACGGGTCAGACCTACACCTTTGCTTTTGCGGGAGGTGGCTTCCCCAACGCCACTAACGGATTCACGCTTTACACCAATACGGCTTCAAACAATTACAACGCTGCTGATTTCCAGATCCTCGTATATAATAAAAACCAGTTCACTAACGGAGCGACAAATATATCCCCCGTCTATACAAACTACTTTTCAATGCCCCACCAGGGAACGACCAACTGGGGTTCATTCGCTAGCAACGGATTTGTGTGGACTAATATCCTGGCTACGAATGGTTATTCTTTGATTACAACGGTTCAATACAATCTTTCAGGGAATGGTCTTGTGATAGACACAAATAGTGAGATGGCAGCCAACCAGCCCCTGCTCATCACTCACATGTCTACAAATTCCCAGTTCTACTATCTGGTAAACTTTCGAGGAGTTAGCTACAGCAACGGCATTCAGTCGCCGCTTTTTTCTTCAACTTCAACGAATATCTCCAACACAGCAACCTACACCTACGGTTATACGCTGGACTTCACACAGCAATCGCCTTGGAGTTCCACCAGCCTTGATGTGCCGGGTTTTTCCGGAGTGGACGTCCCCCCTGCCTATGCAGGAATGTCACTTAATGAACTGCTTCAGATCAGCACACCTGTTACCTACCAGTTTGCTTCGAGTAATGCGACGAGCACAAATTTCACCACCCTCGACAATAGTCCAGAACTAAGAATCAATCCGATTCTCGATAAGCTGGTTTCGGATTTGGGGAGTAACCCAATCATTTTGGCTAACTACGTCCTCAACCACATCCACCTCTGCGATGGTATCAGCTATAATGTAAACGGCAGTGTTGGCGATACCTCAATTAATGAGGGAGGCATGAACCGGAGTGCCGTGGCAACCTATCTGGAAGGTCAGGGAAACCCGGCTGAGCAGTGCGCTCTGCTAATATACTTGCTGAGACGCAGCGGCGTCCCTTGTGGATATGTGTTCCCAAATCAGGACACCTTACAGATGCTCGATGCACGGATGAGTTCACTGCTTCACATCCAATTGTCGGAGGCCTTGGCCAATACAAACAGTCTGCCGCAGATTCTCCCGGTGAATTATCCGTGGGTTGCGGCATACGTGAGTAACTCCTGGATCCATATCTTCCCATGGATGAAGGATACGGCGGTGACCGAGGGGGGGAACCTTGCCGATTATCTGCCGTTAAACTACCAGACAGGATTGCAGTGGGTGCAGCATTACCTCACCAACGACCCCTCGATCATGGGATTGGCATCGAATAATCCGGGAGACGACACGGTGCTAACTCTCTATCCGCTTTGGGTTAATAAACAGCTAGTATCCAATGCAGTGACAGCTGATCAGGTGGGTATTACTTATGTGGATCGACCTCATAACTACAATAGCTGGAGTAATTTTCCTCAGCCTTGGGGATTGGCTAGCAACGCCCTCGGAGCCAGTAATCTCGTGAGCAGTATGAGCACCACAAATCTGATACCTGTTGTGGGCGCTGGTACTAATATCTTTGACACAATGAGCGTCACCGTATTCAGCGATCGTAGCAATAATGGTATTCAGTATACAAACGAACCCTTTTTGACGACTGGAGTTATGAGAATGGTTGATTTGCACAATCGATCACTGCTTATCAGTACGGCTTCCAGTACGAACAATTCAAATGTACTGAGCATCTATCTGGAGCCGCTGCGTCCAGGTGGGACGACCAATGTTGATGCAACAGACTTTACAGGAGGGGATATGATCAACGCCCAGTTGATCAGCGCTAATCTAACAACCAACGACAATCTCCTTGGTGTTCAGTATAGCTACACCCGTCATGCGAGTAAGCAGTCAAATGTAGTAGGCACATTTTTAGGAGAGTATGACACTGGCACTTCACGTTTTCCATCTGTACGCCCACTCTACAAAGGCGACGCGGCGGTGCTTTGTTTGAACTATGGCATGGTGACACCTGCGATGATCAATGCGGATGCCCAGAAGTTCTGGACAGCTCAGCAAAACGGCACCATGGCCACCAACAACTTTATAGCTATTGGAACCCAGCTTCAGCTCATGGGCATGGGGTATTGGAAGCATTGCTCTGACCTGCGCCAAGTGATCGAACCACTGCATAAGGAAACTGTAGTATCATTTTTCGGAGCTGGCTTGAGCAAGCTCCTGGCCACACGCACAACTAATAATATACTGCCAAGCAATGGAGTTGTGAACCTCACCTATCCTGCGGTAGATATGTTTGTGCAGGACATGGCCTATATTGGCAATCAGACGGTTGATCCGAACGATGGTGTATCGTGGTTCAATTCATTTAATGATGTTGGCACTCTTTTAACGGCGGGTGCCTCGGCTGAAGAGCACATGAGTCTTAATCAATTCTACAATATCACGGACAGTTCTTCGACCATTCATCTTCTCCATGATTCTATCAATCAAGGCAAAGGAATACTCATCCTAAACAGTGACAACTATCTCACACTAGCAACCAATATCTATTCTTTTACTAATGGAGCCTCAGTAAGCAATAACACTCTTCAAGGATGGGCAACTAACTCAGGAATGTGGTCGACCATAACCAATACTCTGTCGACGAATGGAAACGCTTTTGCTCGTGACAACATCGTCTATATCACACCGGGGCCGATTATCTGCGCGAGTAATACCTATGCAGGCATGGGAGCTTTTGTGGTTAACAATAATGTCAACGGATCAGTCTCAATAGGGGCCCTCATCAGTTCGCAGAGTCTCATCATCAATGGTGGAGAGGGTGAAGCTGTTCCTTCATCCTATTCGAACCCCGAGACACCCTCAATCATCGCCAATATAGGTTCTATCAACTTTAGTAGTGACTCGACATTAATCCTTAACCTAAATCCCGGAACAACATCATCACCAATTATTGACTCCGGAAATATCCAAATTAATAACCAACTCAATATAATCAACAGTCTAATTAGCAACACTGCCGCGATTACGCCTGATCAGGTTATTGAAGACACTCAACTTAATCTAAATCTTGGCATTGCGCCTTCATCTGCAACGACTGGATCCACAGTAGCTAGTAATACGCTAATTCTTGCAAATAATGGACTGATTCTTGCAGCCAATCCAATATACATGGGTAATATGGGGGGTGCGGTTAGTTCTTCCATGACTGCTTCGGCTAATATATCGGGTGTTTCTCAAGCCATTATGGACCCCGTAAATATCATCCGGGGCGACTTTTACATCAATGATTCTGATCTGATTGTTCCTGGCCCCATGCCGATCACCTTTAGTCGAAATTACGACAGTCTCAATTCTGCAAATGGTGAATTTGGATATGGTTGGAAGATGGGATATTTTGCCTATCTTGGGGTCACTTCAAACACTCCAGTGATTTTTGCAGCGGAGATGGATGGCAGTGTCATTGCCTACAGCCCCAAGAGTGGAGCCACCAACACCTGGGTGCCCATGGCTTCAAATAATCCGACACTCTGCAATGTCCATGGTGGGGAAGTCGGATCATTAAATAACCTTTTTAACAATAAGATCGTGATGACAGGTATCGGCACCAATGCGGTCTATACCCTAACAGGATCTGACGGCAGTGTCCGCACGTTCAACGTGGCCTCCTATCCGATCGGCAGTGGAACTAACGCTATCTCAAGGCAGCGCCCTTATCTCTCAAGCTGGGTTGACACCCAGGGCAACACCCTCACCTTCAGTTTCGGCAATAATACCAATAATCCCGACTATGGATTCCTAAATCGTATTTCATCGTGTAATGGAAACTTCCTCCAACTTGACTACGACGTGTATGGGCACATTGTTTCGGCAAATGCCGGTGATGGGCGGGTGCTGACCTACGCTTATGACAACTATGGTGATTTGGTGAGCGTAACACGCCCGGACAACTCTATTATTACCTACGGCTACAATCATGTCACTGGAACGAACTCAATTGTTTATTCGACTCACCTCCTAAGCCAGGAAAACAAGCCCGAGGGGCGTCAGCTGATTAACGGTTACGATGGATCGCGTCGCGTAGCGCAGCAACAATCAACTGTAGGCGCGGGAGGAGCACTCGCAGTCAATGCCACCTTCAGCTACAACACGACGACCAATGCCGATGGCACCCTCAGTGGCACCAATTCCGTAACCGATGCCTACAGCCACACCACCACCTATACGATAGCGGGTGGGCAGATCACCAAAGTGACAGATCCACTGGGTCAGAATGTGACCACGACTTGGTATCCTGCTGCGTCAACCAACTCGGGAGCTTATCAGCGTAGTCTTGCAACTCGTGTCGATAAGCGCGGCCTGAGCACAACCTATCTCTATGATGGTAATGGTAACCTGACCAACAGCACCACCAGCGGGAATATTACAGGGAGCGGCAGCGGTACAGCGGTGAAGAGCATGACATACAATTCACTGAATCTCCCAATTAAAATCACCGATCCGGTCGGCAACTACACACAGTTTACTTATGGAAACTCAAGCTATCCCTATCTGGTCACTGCTATCCAGAAATACGCCGCTGGAGGAGGGCTCATCAAAGAAACCGACACCACCTACACCAGTGTAGGAACGGTCGGGACAATTCCCTATGCCTCAGGTTTAATTCAGCAAGTCACGGATGGGGGAGCAGTAACGAGCTACACCTACAATGCCAATGGTTACCCCGCTACAGAGACCCATCTCACGGGCACCCAGGATCCCTCGATAACTTATACCCTGACCTATAACCTCAGAGGTCAGCTCATCAGCAAGGTGGATTCTGCCGGTCAGTCTACCACCTACGCCTACGATGATCTTGGTAATCAGATCTGGCATCAGCGTAGCGATGCAAATGGTAATAAGGTCGATTGGCACTACAACTACTACAATGCCAATGGCGAAATTGAATGGACTCAGGGAGCCCACTATAACCCGGCTGACTACACCCAGACAATCTATGACCAAGCCGGAAGGATCTCTCAAAAGCTCGTCTGGACCAGTCAGGCCAGCGGCGCAGGTGTCAGTGCTGGAGGGGTAGCCACTACTACCTACACCCACGACCTCTTCGGAAACCTGACCCAGATCGTCGATCCTATCGGAACCACGACGACCATGACATATGATGCCATTGGTCAGATGCTTACTCGCACCAAGACCGGTGCCTCCGGCGGATCCTCCAGTGAAACTTTCACCTATGAGCCAGGTGGTAATGTCGCCACCTACAAGAACCCTCTCGGCGGAACCAACACCACCAGCTACACCGACACGGGCCTGCCTCGCACCCAGAGTAATCCCGACGGCACCACTCAGAGCTGGACGTACTTGTTGGATGGAAGGCTTGCTAGCACGACCTTGGCGAATGGAACGACTGAGACCATCACCTACAACGATGCAGCCAGAAGTGTCACCACGGCTTACCCGCTCTACAGAGAGACTCAAGTCTATGATGCCCGGGGTAACCTGACGAGTAAGACTGATGGAGCAGGCTACACCTTCACGACATCCTACGATTCTTTAAATAGGCCCAAGACCGAGACCGGACCAGCCGGAGGGACAGGCACATCACAGCAGAGCATCACCCATTCCTACGATGCGGCGGGACTCAGCCGTACCGATGTTAATGCCTTGGGAGAAACAACGATCAACACATATGATGCCATCGGGCGTAACACGCAGGTGGCCGTTTATGGGGCAGCTGGGAATTCTGTCCAGACCACAGCCTATCAGTATTCACCAGACCATCAGAGCGTGGTAACCAGTCTAGGAGGTTTTCCAATCAGTACCACTTACTCCGACTTTGCTGGAAATCCCGTCTCGATTGTGAAACCCGACGGTGGAGTGATGACTAGGACTTACGACCTGAATGAAAACCTCACCTCCGTTACCGATGAGCGGGGACGAGTAACGAGCTTCAGCTATGACGGGCTAAACCATCTCATCAGCCAGATCCTTCCCGATGGAGGAGTGATCACCTATGGGGTAGATGCGATGGGTGACATGACTTCACGAGCCATGCCGGGAGGACTCACCTGGAGTGCAGTGTATAACTCCTCTGCTCAGAAGACCTCCGAGCAGCTAGCCCAGAGCGGATCGACGACCCGCAGCTACAGCTATACCTACAATGGCAAGGGACTGGTGAGTACAATGACTGATCCAAGAGGGATCGTCACCACCTATAGCTATGACAGCATGGCCCGCGCCACCAATGTCTCTGCATCAGATCCCACATATGGCGTCACCCGTGCCTACAGCTACGATAATCGAGGACTGCTCAAAGAAGTTGACCAGAGCTATCAGAATAGCGCCATAGGACTTCCCTCATCAGTGATTCGTACCTTAGACGGCTATGGAGCCATTGCAAGCGAGCAGGTAGTCCTCAATGGAAGCCTAAAGGACACCTGGAGCCAGAACCATGATGCAGCTGGACGACGCAACCAGTTGACCGAGCTTAATAACTCCAGCCTACCCTACACCTTCAAATACGATGCTACAGGCCATGTCGTTGAGACGGACTTTGCTACAGCTGGGTACTACTTCGTATATTATAATGACGGTCGGCTCTACTATCGCCAGACGCCAACTAAGATCCAGAATATCGCCCGTGACTCGATGGGGCGTCTCGTCGCCTCGAGCCAAAGCATGTCAGGCACCACCTACCTGAATGAATCCATCAGCTGGTATCCTGACAGTACACAGATCAGCGACGCCATCTCCCGCAACGGAGCCACTAACAGCAGCGACAACCGCTCTTATGTCTACGACCTCCGTAGTCGCCTGACCAATGCGAGTTTCGGATACCCAGTTGGGAATACAGCCGTTTCCACCTACCAGTTCGACGGAGGAGCTAGTGGGGGATTGGGCCTTAGGACCAGCGTTTTGTTAAGCGGCCTGACCGGTGTTACAGCCGAGAGCTACGGTACCTTCGGCCGCCTCGGCAGCATGTCAGTGAGCGGCGCGCTCACCAATAACAGCGTCGGCACCCCTGTCGCCCAGAGCTACGACGCCGCCGGGAACGTCACCACCCGCACAGCGGGAGGCTCCACCGACACGCTCACTTGGGACGCCTTCGGCCAGCTTGTGCAGGATGTCCGCACCGGTACCGGAGCCTTCACCTGGAGCGCCGTCTACGACGGACTCGGTAGGAGACTCCAGACCACCCAGGGAACCCTCACCATCCAGTCCAGCTACGATCCCGAAGTTGAGTTTTTAGAATTGGTTACAACGATTAATGGGGTAAGGAATTGGAAAGTCTATGGACCCGACCTGAATGGAGTTTATGGGGGGCTCAATGGCGCTGGTGGTCTGGAAGCCGTTTATAATCAAAGTACATCAGCAGCCACTTATGTCCTAAGTGACACGTATGGCCACGGAGAAGGCGTTCTGAACGGGACTACATTCACTTGGAACCCTTCACAGAGCGATGGGTATGGGGCCTTGGCAGGCAGCAGCGCTGCAACCCCGATTAACGCAAGTAGTGTCCTGGGAAATCTCATCGGCTGGCGTGGGCATTATATTGACCCAACTGGATTGTATTATATGGGTGCACGCTACTATGCCCCTGATAGTGGCACGTTCCTGAGCCCGGATCCGTTCGGTCACTCGGCCAGCATGGATCTCTACTCCTATTGCAATGGCGATCCAGTCAATGGGTATGATCCGGATGGGAGGTTTGGGGTGGGGGTTAAAGATGGATGGAATGGATCCATTAGTTCCACTGATCCAAACAGTGCTGCCTTCAATGCGGGAAACTTACTAGGGTCGATTAGCGGAAGTCTGAGTCAGAGTGCCTACGCAGATGCTTCAACAGCCCTGAGCCCATCAACTTACGTCAATGGGGCCAAGCAGTTTGCGGGAAACATCAATACTGTCTACCAGCAGGATGGTTTACTCAATGCGACAAGCTATGCACTGACGAGTTGGAATGTGGGTGCCATTGCTTCCGGTGCTTTGAATGTCAATCTGGTGAACGGTGCGCCGGTTGGTGATTGGGAGGCAAGAACGCAGAGTGTTTTACAGGGCGTGTCGGGGACTGCAGGCGTTGCTTCTATTGGAGCCGGAATTTACAGCTCATTATCCTCGGGAGTGACTGCTTCAGCAGGTAAAACGCTTTCAGATCAAATATTGTCTGCCGATAGAACTGGAAGTGGACTTTTAGAAGACGCAGGACACCGTTCGGCAAGTTTCTTGACAAAAGAACAGCTTGATGCAGGTCAATCTTTTTCATTGATCGGAGGAGATGGAGTTTCAAGGAAGCTTCTTCAAACGCCTGGGGGACTCAATGGAAATGCTGGGATTTATGAGTATATACTTGATCCTGTAGAGGGCGTGACGCATCAACGATTTATCAAAGGTGGTCAAATAACAGGCCTTCCTAATCAGAGAGTTCAGTAACTAGGTTGAGCCATGCTTATCCCTTCAAATTTTGTTAGAAATCATATTAACCTCTCTTGGAGAGATGCTCTTTGGGGTTATGAAAAACAGATGATAGGGTGGTCTGCAATTGTTGATCTTGCAATGGATTGTCTCGTATGTGGTTCAGATTCCCGTTTAGTAATCGAATTAGCTGGGCTTCAGAAGACGGAGGCATACCAAGTTGGAGAGTTACTAAAAAAGTTGGCCGCTACAGAAGATTTTACAAGCCAAGACCCTGCTAAAGACAAGTGGTTATATTTAAATCTCTTATGGCTTTTTGAAAACAAGGCTAATTTTTCCGACCCTTTGAGTGAAGTTGAAAAAATCTATGCTGACTTTGATTATCCATCTAATATTGAAGGGTTTGTAAGGTATATGCCCGTTGTAGATGGGTATAACCCTAAAAAGCATAGCAAAAATGAGAATGAGGAAAGGTTGTTTAAACAATGGGAAAAATACTTAAATAATACTAAAAACCAGTTTGGCAAATAAGGAGCCCCACAAGCCAACCAAAAGCATGGCGCGTGTCACCTACTTGAGATAGTTGAAGAGCAATCGAAGCTTCTAAAACAACATGAATAAATCACCATCTGGAGATATAGAAAAAACAGTTGAAGAACTTATTAATGATATTGATTTTCTTAACAAAGAATGTACATCTGGTACTAATCCAAAGGCTAATGCCATAGCACTTAATACAGTTATAGGTAAGTTTGCGTGTATTCTTACAAAACTAAGCAGAGAAGCAGAGCAACAAACAACAGCGGTTATTCGACTCACATGGGGACTGTTTGGGCTCACTGTTATACTTCTAGTCATTTCAATTGCTCAGTTAGCCCTGATGATCAAGGGGCAATGAAAGTGGAATAGGTTTTTACCTTATTGAAATGAACCTACGAGCCAACCAATAGCAGTGGCTGTGCCAACCCATTTTGAAGAATGAAGTGCAATCGAAGCTTTTGTCTGCCGGTCGTCCCCGACCAGGCATCCGAGCAGAAGCTCGGACTGCTACGCATGACCAAGCCGCCCTCCCAAGTCATCTTGTCAGCTACGAACACCCCTGAGGGAAGAGGGACCGGAGGAGCCGACATCCTCACCCGCGCCATAAGACACATCAAGAGGGAGAGAATATCCCGAACCCAGCCACGCACTGCCGCGAGTGGGGCCAAATATCACCTACATTTGCCTCGCTCGCTCCAGCTCGCCTCACCCTTCGACTTCGCTCAGGGCTGCCATCAGGCAGGCTATAGGAGCCATTCCCAATGGCTACTATTGACTGAACATACCAGCGCCATGCCCGCCACGGAGCGCTTCTCCCGGTTCACCAGCTCTAGCCCTGAAGGGCGCTGTGTGTTCAAGGAGGAATCAGGCAAAGACTTCGGTAGGTATGCGACTTGCTACATGATGTAGGCATCAAACAACCAACTGATTTCAACAGAGTCAGATGCAAACCTTACAGTAAAAATAGATAACTAAGAGACGCTTCCTTTTAAATGAATAACATCATTAAATTAGTAGCCCTCACAGTCCTGCTCTTCATCGGCCTGATTGCCGCTCCAGGGTGGAATCTTATTCTAATCACATCTTTCCTTTTCATCGCCATCCTATTTATTGGTGAAGTAGTCACTGGTTATCGATTTGGAGCCCTCATCACAGAACGGAATGTGATGAGCCTGGCCAGATTTCAGATGGTGATTTGGACAGCACTGATCCTGGGGACACTGTTCACCTTCATCATCACACGAATCCGACTGAATGTTCCCAATGCACTCGATGTCGCTATCGATCAGCATTTCTGGGTGTTACTTGGCATCAGCACAGCATCCCTGGTCGGCTCACCACTCATCCTCAGCACGAAAGCAAATCAGACAACCTCAAAGGCCATCATTGATAAAACGGCTCAGCAGCTGGGTGAGCCTGCGGAAGATATTGTGAAAAACAAACAAGGCTCCCTCTATGTGAATGCCAGCATGGCAGATGCCCGCTTCTCAGACATTTTTCAGGGAGACGATATAGCCACGACTGCTCAGCTCGACTTGGCTAAGGTCCAGATGTTCTTCTTCACAATGATCGCCGCAGTTTCGTTCATCTATATGGCGTACAAGATGGTCGTGGCTCCCATGGCCAATCTTTCCAGCTTCCCGGCCCTCTCAGATGGCTTCGTCGCTATTCTGGGCATCAGCAACGCAGGTTATCTCGGCAGCAAGACTGTCAACTACACCTCCTCACCAACCTAGAATGATCTCTGAAGCAGTGGGGTAGTAGATTCTTACTCTTTAAATCTAGGATGAGACCCCCACCATTCCATTCTTTGATAAAGCTTGGATTCACGGGTCTAGGAATCTGTTGCTCGGTTGGAATGTTATTCGGAGAGCAGCCGTCTGTTGCATCAAGTCCGTCTTTCCAGCAGCCAAAGACACTTGCTGCTCTGCTTCAGGTTCCCGCTGATCAACTCCAGAATGTGGAGATAGCCCGGATGAACCTCCTCTGTGCAGAGGGGCTTGTGGGTAGTGAGCAGATGGATGTGGAGAAGGACCTTGCGATCGTTGATCAGTGGGCCACGCAGGCCGATCGGGATCTCCAACGCTTCACCCCCATCTATCGCCAATATCCAGAAAAGTTCCCGGATGTGCATTCCGAGTCCGAGTGGAAGACGTATGTCCTCTTCGGATTCCTCAGAGA
>Ga0208622_1000615_pt1 | contig 14009 bp, 19 predicted proteins | sample CryBogCBH12Jul09_FD_184621 | JGI IMG/M metagenome (GOLD analysis project Ga0208622, IMG submission 184621) | Freshwater microbial communities from Crystal Bog, Wisconsin, USA - CBH12Jul09 (SPAdes) | ecosystem: Environmental > Aquatic > Freshwater > Lake | place: Crystal Bog, Wisconsin, USA... | reverse complement strand
GTGTGCCAGGTTGAGGAGTTAACATTCCAAGACCTGATTGGCCTGGGAAGTTTACGCCTTGTTGCTGATTTGTTGCTACGTCTGTGTACCAGATAGCCATGTTAGTTATCTCCTATGTTAAGGGTTAAACGGATTCGTCGCAATTTACTTGGACTACACCCTTTTCTTCCATACGAGTCGCATCCATTAAGAGCGCAGTGCGAACTTGGATTGCATGACTTTGCATTGGTAGAATGTCGATGTGTGTGCGTACATCTTCGCCGATGCCCATTAAGAGGAAATCTTTTTGGTAAGCAACGCAGGTACGGATTGTGGATGAACCAGATTGGAAAGGAACCAACTGGGTACGTACGAAATGGAAGCCCATGAAATCACGGATTGTTCCATCGCGGAGAGCGCGTACGTCATTATAAAGAACTGAGTTAACTTGATCTACGTTTGTGATTAAGTTGTTTAATTCTTTTGCTGCGTATACGAATACACGGCCTTCTTCTTTGACGTCATTTGAGTCAAGAATGTATGAAGCCTGTGTTAACTTAGCAAGTTGTAGACCTGAGTTAGCAGATCCTGAACCGTAGGTTACGCCAACTGTTTGCGAGGATGGCAGCGTTGTAGCTGTTGTTCCTTGTGCACCAGTGTAGTTAGTACCTAAGAGAGCATTGATAGCAATGATGTCTTTTTGACGGTTAGCCGCAATAGCGTGTTGTTTAGCTGTTGGGCTTTGTGGGTCAGGAAGCTGACCAAGGAGGATATGATCAAAGTAGTCGATCCATGTCGTCTTGTCATAAGGACGAGGACGTACCCAACGGAAAAATGTTGGAATATCGGAAGGTTCGCTCTTTTGAGCACGAGCTGTAATCTGACGCATTGCATAAGATTGGTCACCAATCTGATCGTAGCGTTTTTGATTACCGTTTACATTGTCGGACATATACATCCCTGCAAGGCGGTGATCGGTTTGCTGCGCCATAATTTCGCGCCAGTTATCATCGAACGCCGTCTCGTAATGGGGAGGTAGTGAGAATATTGCACCAGCCATGAGAGTAAGGAATTATTGAGTTAATGCACGGCGGAAGCCGTACGTTGGTTGTACGTTCGCTCCTCGGTTGTCCCGTACGGGATCGATCATCGAACACTATTGTTCGACAAATGATCGGGTCAGCTTACGCTGGTTATCCTCTGTTCGTCTGTGGGCATAAAAAAAGCACCTGACGATTAAGTCAAGTGCTTAGTTATGAGGAACTATGAGAACAAATTATAGTGCTGTCGTACGACTTGCTTCATTCCAAGTTGTTCCGTCTGAACAGAATGTAACTAGAATAGCCTTAGAAGCTGTTCCTGTGACTGTTCCTGTAGCACGGAAACCTGTTGAAAAGGTAATTGTACGTGCGCCAGAAGCATCATTGTTAATCTGTATAACTAAACGAGCTCCTGCCTGTGGTACGTATGCTGCCGTAATGGTAGCATTTCCTACTGCTGAAGTTGTGTTAATTGCTACGAAACGTGAGTATTGCAGGGTTGGTGCAAGCTCGATAGATGATGCGTAGGTAGGTGCTAAACCTGTTGTACCTGCGCCTGGTGCTGGGACTCCTGATCCTGTAATTTGTGCTACTAGGTCTGGGTTTGGTGAGAATGCTGTATTTACGGCCATGATGTTTTATAAGTTGGGGGACGAGGGCTAACTTAGGAGATGCTCAGGTATTGTCAATGCCTCTCCGCTTATTACACCATTGATGTCTCGTAAACGACCACAGATGAACTGATTACCTTGATAAATAAATTTCTCACCCCATGACTCGGATACATGGATTATGCTTCCTACAGGGGCAATAGATTCAGATTTAGGACCAGAACCCACTACTACACATCTAAAGTGCGTACGAAGGTCTTGGCGGTAATTAGGTGGGATAATTAACATCCCTTGCTTGTTGGTCTCTTCTACGGGTCTAGCTATCAGTTTGTCGCCTAATGGGCGTGGAACTTTTATTTTCATTTAGCTTTTGCTGCTGCTAGCTTACGCCATTGGTTGACAGTTTCCTTAGCCATCTTGTTTTGAGGATGTTGAGCATCCCAATAAGGTGCATATAAGGGGTTAGCTTTGTTAGATGTAGCGTCTTTAGCTAATGCCGCAGGGTCGCCACCTAGGCTGTTCTTAGCTTCACCTGATACAAACTTGTCCTCAGATGTGGATAGAGCATGTCTCATAGCCATTAGGAAGACATTACTGTTCTTCATAAGGGTTTGGACGTCGGGATTCTGTAAATCAAGTCCAAGCTTTTGAGCTCCACGTTCAGCTAACTCTTGAGCCTTAGTTAAAGGTATATTCTCAAGTTTTAATGTCTGTACGAGGTTCTCTTGCTGTTTAGCAAAGAAAGCACGTTCATAATCCTGCTGAGCTAGTAATTGCTTCTGCAACTCTGCTGTCTGTAAAGCAACTAAGTCCTTAAGCATAGCTGGAGGTGCGGAATACTTGTGAGCTATTTCTGCTGCACCCTTAGCTAGACCATCATTCCAAAGCTCGTTAGATATATTTTCAGGTTTAACTATACCATAGTCCTTAGGGTCTTTTGGTACGCCGTTAATAGAATCTAATAAGCCCTTACGTTCTGCCACCATTTCTGGTGTAGCATTTGTTGGGAGTGGTCCTAAAGCCTTTTTACCTACTAGAGTCTGTTGATTACCCATTACGGTAAACACATCATCTAAGCTCTTTTGACGGGCTAATGTAGGTTTTAATGCTGCTAAATGGTCAGGCAGATTATCTAACGCTTTATGGTTTAATGTACCATCGGCGTTAATAAGAGTTTTGTAATATGGCTCTTTAACCGCAGATGCCGTAGATGCTTGTGTAGAGGGCGTATTTGCCTCAATAGGGGTAGGAGCTAGGTCTAACGCTGGAGCTGATCCTCCGCCTGCTGGTTCTATTCCCGTGATCGAATCAAATAGTGGCGAATGTGGAAACATGATTAGTCAGTTTGGGATTGGGTAATAGGTTCTTTAGAATAACGCTCTTCACGTTCTGCAAACATAGCGTATGCTAATTGGAAAGCCATTGAGCTACAGTCCTTGTAGTCTTGCTCACGAGAAAAGTCATACTTCTCACGGAAAGCTACCATAGCTTTAATTGCTGCTTGATCTATAAAATCGCGTTTGTCGTCGCTCATAAGTCTTCGTCTCCTTCTACTCCAGGTTGATAGTTAACTGCTTCTTCAGGTAAGAATGTCATATGTGTAGCACGAGAAGCTACAATGCCGTCCTCTTGGCTAATAATACGTGCACCCTGAGTAATTGGTCCTTTAGTCCATGACTTAGCACCAACTTTAATCTCCTCTAGGTTGTCGTCGTCTGAGTTACGGTTATCTACTATTTCTACTAATTTACGACGAACAGCAGCACGTACAGGTTCACCTTTACTGTCTAGCTTAACGCCATAACGAATATAGGCATCCTTTGGATAATATTTAAATAACCACTCAACAAGAGCTGGTGTAGCATCACCCAAGTTTGGATCCATCTTTGGACGTGGTGGGATGTTAGCCTTAGGCTCATCTCTCTTTTCTCCTTTAACGCTCATCGTGCGGATAGTACGGCCAGAAGTATGTGTACCTTCTCCGTCTGCACCAATGACTGTTAATATTTGTGAGCGATACTTGATTGAGGTTTCTTTATTCTCAAATTCAAGATGCTTAGCTTCTTCGTCGTAATGACCAAGAACCGTTTGCTTACCTTTATAGTTTCTGACGATTTTACCATCCTCCATTAATTCAAATGGAGAACTTTTTGTGGCATCTGACATATTTACCTTTTAGTTATGGGTTGTGGCTTTGGCTCCCGAACTTTTGTAGAAAGCTCTAGTTGCCTTTTAATAATCTTTAAAACTGATTGTGCTCCGTCTCGATGTATACCAGCAGCTATCATAGCTATGCCGTCTCTAGCTTCACCAAAACGAAAACAATTACCATCATCGCCTGCACACTTATCTAGGTGGTCAAGGACAATAGACTGAGCTTCTGATCTGTAGCCTGGCATACCAAACACTTGTACAAAAGCATTTGCTATACGACCATGTTCTACACGAGCTGTTACTAAGGAATCGGGTAATTCAGTATCTAATGTTTTGGTCATTGAGGTTGTGGTTGCATTGCGTTCTTAGCTGCATCTTGCACGAAATCAGGCGCACCGCCTAATCCCTTGCTTGCTTTGCCAAGCTGTTCGGCGGCTTGTAAGGCTTGTTGTTGCTGCTGTAACTTCATGCGTTGTTGACGTAAAATCATCATGGATCTCATATCGCGCAATAATTCCGCAGACATACCTGCGTTACGTGAATAGTCGCGTACGATCTTATCCATATCAAAGTTGTCAGCAACCTCTGGCTTAACCGCTATTAGTTGCTGTAAAAATTGAAAAGTCTGCTCAATGCCACGATTCTGTAGGGCTTTAAGAGCAAGACTGATACGGCTGGTAATCGTGATCTCAGGTAAAGCTAGACCACGTTTGTTATTGCCTGAATCTACAAGAAGAGAATCGGGAGGAGTACCAAACTTGCCTGCACGGTACAGAATGCCAAAAACTCTACGAAGTAGAGGGTTGAGGAACTCAGTGACCCTTCGATCAAATACTGGTGTGAATTGTTCAAGCTTTTCAGCGAGTCTTTGTGAGATTTCATAAGCGGTCATACGCTTGTCTAACAAAGGATCGGACGCAAGCATCTTGAACATATTAACAAAGAAGGCATCATTGATCATCTCCTTCTTAGAGTTAACTAACTCCATACCTAGTTTATAATCGCCTACTGATGCCCATTCCATAGGCTTACCATTAGGGTCATTACTATCCCAAGTCGTTATACCACCAGCTCTTAGGTCAACATCGCCTTCAAGGTTGGATGGAACTATAACGCGAGGTACGGCGTGAAGTTCTGCTAATGAATCTAAGTATTCTGTTATATAGTTAACTTGGCGTACGTCAGGAAGGGCTAGATACGCAGGTGAATATCCCCAAGGGCTATCTGTACCCCACTTAGCAAAACGGCTTACAAGGTAAGGCATTTCGTCGTATCCTGAAACACTAACGCATTCTCTAAAGTCTTTTGATATGTATACGGAAGCTATAGGCTTATTAGCACCATCTTCGCGGTTAGGTAAACGCTGGCTATCTTCACGAGGGAATACTGCATGAACAAAGTCAAAGCTTCTGTCCTGTCCTTTACCTTTGATAGCTGTACGCATCTTGTCGGGCAAGGCATCCTCACCAAACATTTGTATAGCTTGTCTACCTGTTAATTTAAATTCACGCCTTACTGTATCAACTACACCCTCGTCGTTTTCTTCAATGGTGTATGTACCTACTTTGGTGTTACGGAAGTTTAAGGCTGCTGCTTTACCCTCTTCGCAGAATATACAATCAGTACCAAATATACCGACGTGTAGGTAGGCTATGTTCATTACCGAATAGAAGTTAGAACGTGCTAACTCCTGCATGGTAATGTCTGAAGCTTTGCCTAGCCATATAGCAGCGTCATCTCCACCCGTACGCATGGACTCTGGTGGTTCAAATTGAGCCCAAGGTTCGCTACTAGGTGTTAGCCAATTACGCTGACCTGCAGCCATTGTTTGTGCTGCCTGTATGGCTGTAGTGTCAAAAATGCGGTCGGTCCAGCCTGTGATACCTTCTGTTTTGGTAACATTGATGTCCGACTCTTGTGGTAAAAAGTATTGAGAGATTGTTTGCCAATCAGAATCGAATATAGCCGACCTTTTGGATCTTGCTGATTCGTATTTGTTTAGCTGTTCGTTAGCTAGTAGATCGGCCATATATTAACCCAGCTTAGGAGCTGTTGGGGTTGGGGCTGGGGTTCCAGAAGAAGGCATACCTTTGTAACCGCCAGTGTCACCTGCAAATACAGTCTTTTTAATAGACTTCTTCATAAGGTTTTGCTGAGCTAGGTCTTGTTGAGCCTGGATTACTTCTGCTGAAGATGTGGTTACAGGCGGAGCCGTCACTGGTGTGGGTGCTGCTTGTATTGCTTGTTGTGGATTACCTCCGCCCATAAAATAATTAGTTAAAATCGGTTAATCGTTTAATATCTGAGGTTTGATAGAATCTAAGCTCACGTTTATTGTCAATAAGACGTTCAAATGCCAGCCAAGGTAGGGGGTAAGGCATGGCAGTAAGGCATTTACCTATATCGCCAGCCATAGCAAAGACATACCAGCAGTCGCTATTGTTCTCGTCAAATACGTGCGTACAGTCGCAAATATGCTCTTCTGGGGCATTACGTCGACAGTTTTTACCCATAACAAAGTATTCTGGTGTGCTGAAAACATAGCCGTTTCTTAAGAACCATTCTACATAATCGCCGAATTGGGCTTCTTGTGGATTATCAAAATACTTTTGAGCTATGGTTTCGTAAGGACTCATGGGCCAACGCGTGCTGTTATTCTTACAGGACCAGAAGATAAGTTTCCACCAGAGTATTTAAAAAATACAATAGCTACTTGTGTACTACTGTTACTAACATCATCCCAATTATAATAACAACCAACAGTAGGATCAGAAGTAACTTGAGCACTAACACCATCTGGTTTTCTGCCAAGTCCAGAAGGACTTACATATAAAATATGGCTTTCTGTAGTTGTACCTCCAGTCAAAGTGTATACATTTGTATAACCAATATCATCTCCCAAATAGTTAAATGGACTGCTAACATTGCTGTCTAAACAACCATTTGGTGCAATATTACTGTAAGCACGATTACCTAAACATCCATTGTCACATTGAACAGCAATAGCTCCACCAAAATAACAAGATGTAATTAAATTGTTTTTAGAACTATTGGTTATTAAAATAGATGCGCCCGTTAAAGCGTTTTGTTGTGTAAAATCAATATTAGAAAGCATTAAGCCACTTGGCTGCCCACTACCGTAATTACCGCTAATTGAAATTTGATTAGCACCTCCATTTTGTAACACTTGTCCACCAACCATATATCCACCACCAAAATGATTTACCACGTTAACTGTTACCCAATTACTATTAGATATATTTCCATTATCTAATAAAAAATTAGTAACGTACATAGTAGAACCATTGTTATAAATGGCATTTGTGGTCTGTAATGTTTGTAGGTTATTTATTTGAACACCTTGAGTAGTAAAATTTGGTTGTATCAAACTTATACCTTTTCCCCACCATTCAGCTGTAATAGTATCTAATTTAACATTTACACAGTCTTGAATTAAAAAACCAGCACCTGATCCCAAACCTGAACTAGGAGGATTACCGCCTGTAAGATAACCGCCAGCATAAGAGTTAGTTATTAAAATATGCCATCCACCTATAATCCAAAATCCATTAATCCAACCGCCAGTATTATTGGTTATAACACCTGTTACCGAAACATTGTTTATACATACTAAATCACGGTTTTCAATTGAACCGTATTGTACAATATTTACATATATAGCTGTACCGCATCCTGTGTTGTTACCTATTACAGATAGGTCTTCAAATTCAATTCCTATATTTTCTCCGTTAGGATTGGCTAAATAAGTTGTGAATCCATTATATGCTCCGTCTTGTACAATTTCTGTAACTAATTTTCCGCAACCTTGTATTCTAACAACACCATTTAATGGCGTGCCAGAAGTGCCAATGGTTATAGTGTTATTAATATGGAATTGTCCTGCTGGTATAAGTAAACAACCGTTAGCTGTTACGGCTGCATTTACTGCATTTTGTAAAGCTGTTGTGTTAACAGATGCGCTATTGCTTGTAGATAAACCATAGTCTTCTGCGTAAATCATTGGGTCATTACCCCAAGCTACAGTGTTTGTATAATCTTTAATTAATCGTTGTCCTTGTGTGCCGCCTGATGGCACGCCAGACGTTGTATTTGTTATTGTTTGATTAGGCCAAGATCCTGTTACGCTTATACCTGTTCCGTTAATTAAAGATGGTCCTGATGTTCCAGTACCTCCATTAGCTACGGCGACTATACCAGTTACATTACCAGCAGTAGTTGCTGTTGTAGCAGTTGTTGCTGTTGCTGCATTACCTGTAGTGCTTTGATTGAGCGTAGGTACGTCTGTTGGATCTATAACTCTAAACGTAGGAGCAGCAGTACCTGACAAAGGACCTGCTAAGAACTTATGTGCTGTTTGTGTAGTTGTGGCAGATACATACGCAGTGCTAGCTGTAAATGCTGCTGTGCCTAATGTGCCGCCGTCTTGTATTCCTGTGCCTGTCGTATTGTTAAACACCGCTACGTTGCCTGATACAGTTGGAGATGTCCCTGTAACATTGCCACCGCTTGATGGAGTTACCCATTTAGTACCAGTACCTAAAGATGACAAAACCTGTCCGCTAGTTCCTGCACTACTTGAATTACTATCTTTTAAAGTACCCGCTAATGTAAGATTAGTTGCTGTACCACTAGATGCTGCTACGTAGGCACTGCTTGCTGTGTATGCTGCCGATCCTAGTGTACCGCCTGTACCTATATTTAACGTACTGCCATCAGTACCAGATAAGGTTAATGTATTATTAGCAGTTAAAGTTTTACCAGATGTTACAGACAAACCTGTAACTGTTGCAGCGTTACCAGTAGTATTTTGATTAAGAGTTGGAAAGTCTGCGGCTACTGCTATACCTAAAGTGTTGGCTGTTGATGTATGTTTAACTATACCTGCCGTAGTTGGTGCTAATCCTGTAATGCTGTCTTGGCTAACAGATCCACCTAATGAAACAGCATTGCTGGCAATAGTCAGACTTGCAGGTCCACCATCTTGAATACCCGTAGCTGATGTATTATTAAACACTGCTACGTGCCCAACAGTAGTCGTACCTGTACCCGTTACGTTACCTGTACCACTACCTCCAGATACACTTATTGTAACGTCTCCCGTACCGCCACCTCCCGTAGAAGTCACTGTTACGTTAGAGCTACCACTACTTACACTTGTTACGCCAGATGAGCTACCACTAGCCACTGTACCTACGGCTGGTGTGCCATCAGGCTTAATGCCACTAGATGTTCTGTCAGACACCGTAGTGTTAGCTGTATTGGACGTAGGATTGGTTGCCATTAGCGAATAGATTTAACTTTTGATTTCCTCTTGTAGCTATTAGCCGATGGACCACGCAACACCTTTATCGGCGTATGCCTGCTGTTACGGGCTACAAAGCTACTACCTTCTAACATACCCAACCTATGCGCTTCAGACATCGTGCGCAAAGCGTCCGCACCATGACTAAACTCGTCATGCACAGGTTTCTCATATATGACATTCTGGTCGGTTTCTTCACGCTTGTGGTAGTATTCCAAACAGTCGAGTCCGCTAGGAGCTGATGACTCTTTGTCACCGAAGCGGCGACTACAGTTGGTCTTGTGAATGTAACACCGTGGTAGGATAGAGCGGAGCTCATTAATACCAAGCCAGATGTCAGGTGTTCTCGGAACAATCGAGATTCTACTGAGTCCAGCTTCTGTAAGGTCAGTTTTCCAACTACCACCCCTTCGTACATGATCTGCGTCGTGTGGGAGGTAGTTCGTGCGGATAACAGTTTGGTAGACCTCACCCCACTTTTTGATTTGGTTCGCATAATGCCCAACAGTTTGGCCATTTGCTGAATAATAGTCCACTAAGTTAATATGCCTGCCCTCAAACTGAACAAGCCATATACACGTATAGTCCGAGTCACCCACATCCCAAAACGTATCAAACGGTAGGTTGGCTGCTGGCGCATAGTCCTGAATCTGATTGTTAGCCCTAAGCTTAGCTATCTCGTCCCCATATATAGCCCCAGGTATAGCTGCAGCAAAGCTACATTCATACTCACGCTCATAGCTCTCCTTACCCATTGCCTTTAACGCCGAGTCTAACTCCAACTGAGGAAGTAGCCCAGACACACTAGCAGGCAAGAACATGGTAAAGTACTCAGGATCGGAACAAGCATTGTCGTACAAAGTAAAAAAGCTATTGCGCCCTTTTGGCGTACCTATCCATAAACACCAACCAAGGCGGTCAGACAAAGCAGGACGTATAACGTCCCTAAAAAAGTTAGGATCCATATCCGCAGGCTCGTCTATCACACACCCATCCAAGTAAATACCACGAAGCGACTCAGAGTTATCCGCTCCGTACAAGGTGACCCTAGCACCCCTAGGCAACTCCACATACAACTCCGACTCACTCACACGCCTGTTAGGCAAGTTGGCCGTAAAGTCCTTTAGGTAAGTCCACGCAATAGCCTTAGACTGGGTACGGTACGGGGATATATAAGCAAACCTCGGACTAGTCTTAGTACATAGCAACGCACCCCTTATGAGCTCATTGAGCGAAGAGACTGTCTTACCACTACGCCTATGTGCAACTACCACTTTCCACCGCTTATCCGTCTCATGTAACGGAACAAACTGATCCCTAGGTACATACAATAGTTCTATCTCTTGAGTGGGCATATCTGCTGTGGGCTATGTTGTTGTTGGGTAGGGGGTTATTTATATTGTCTTATACGACGCATACACGCACGGCGTTGGGCAGGTGGGGGGTCGATCTGAGTATACCAGTTGAACAAGGGGGGGGTGGTTGATCATTGTTCAATGGCCTTTGGTTCTTCCTCTAGGTCATTGATTGTCTTGATGAGTTTGTCTTTCGGTTGTCCCCATCTTACTATTAACTCGGTAGGTGCGTTTCCGTTTACGTCTCCTAAAAGGCTAGTCTTTTCTGCGTATACCTGAGGCTTTAGACGTGCTGCTATCCACTTATAGGTATCTATTACTACTCTTCCCGCGTTTGCGTCTAAGTCTCCCTTTTCCACGCGGTTCACGGCATTGAGTACTGCTTCAAATGAGCTTTCAGCCTGGCAGGCTCTCGCGTGCGCGTATTGATCTGCGTATTCTTTGTTATCTAATAAGCCCTGATAGAATTGGCTAAAGCCAGTTTTAGCTTTCTTAAGTGCTGATCTAAGGCTTTTACCTTCGCTTATCTCATCGAATATCAGTTGATATTGGTTTTTGGTTAATGGCATTATTTGGCGTATTCTTACGTCTCTAAGCTTTCTCTAGTGTATTCAAGCTTTCTTATAGGAATTAGCTAAGGATTCGGGGAAATACGATAAACTAAAATCAGTTATAAGTTATTGTATTATCAACAATTTAGATCTTAGCGGTTAAGTTTTTATATCTTTTTTAAAGTCTATATGGTACTATCACACAGTCAGTAATAACAATTAACTAAATAACAAAATGAATAAGATATTAGAAGTTGAAGACAGGTTACCTGAACAAGCCGAATTAGCTAAGCAAGAAGTTGCGAAGCTATTTGAGCGTTATATGCAAGCAAACACGCCTACAAGCTTTCCTGATTTGTGTGACTTAGACGAATCGGGTGATGTTCACCAAATCATTGACTCATGTGTTCCTATTTATACTTGGGACATCAAAGTTGCTTGGCTATTACATGAGTCCGACATTCTTGACGCTTTAGAGAATGAAGGCTTTTACGATGCTGGCATTGATCCACGCGCTCATGACGGAATGGTAGGCTTATACGCTTATATCTATAACGAGGTGCGCTCTTGGTATGATAACGAGTTTAAAGACGCATTTGAAATTAAAGAGGTGGTAGCATGAATCGCGAACCTATCGACTGGCCTGAGCTTATTGGTTGCCTGATTGTTGGCTTAGTAGCTCTCTCGCCGTTCATTTACTGGGCATTATTTCATAAAAGTTGAATGTTTCTACCAGCTCCTGGGCTTTCGGGGGCTGCAAGAAGCAATTATGCTTCAATAAAAACAAAACCAAATAAAATGAAAATATCAAAAACATGTAAAGTAGAGTTAATCGCAAGTACAGATGCAACCCGTTATATACTTAATAACCCGTATCTCCAGGGTAATAAGTTGATAGCTACTAACGGTAAATCGTTAGTCATGATTCCAGTTGAGCGGGATAGTGAGGATACTGACGGTCCAATCAACGTGGAAGCGTTCAAATTGTCGCGTAAGGTCTTATCAGCTATCAAGGATAGCCAAATTATAGCAAACGGTCATTTAAAGGTATCAACTAAGGAAGGCCAAATGACTATGCCCCGTAAGGATTTAAACGGCGGTACGTTCCCTAACTGGGAAAGAGTTATCCCTAATGAAAACAGAGGCGGAAAGAAAATCTGTTTAAACGCTGAATTATTATATGACCTTGCCCAGGCGTTAGGTGGTAACGAAGTAGTCCTGGAGATATTAGACGAAACCAGTCCGATTGTCGTTAAAGGCCATTCTGATCACGCTATTGCAGGTTCAATCGGAGTTTTAATGCCAATTAAAATCAAATGAGCCAAAACTTATACGCAATCTGGGTGCCGTCCAATACTGGGCGGTACCTAGTAACATTCGCCACGCTAGACGAGGCGCATTTATTCATTATCAAATTCGGGGGCGGTCTTGAAGTCGTCCCTAATACCTACGAAAACTACTAAAATGATCCATAAAATTAAAATAACTAACTTAAAACAATATAAAGTAACCATAACTCAAACCAAGGTTTACAATCTCACGATTGATGCTGAAGACCCTCGCAACGCCGAAAGAATAGCTTTGCTAGCGGTTTCTAGCGATCAAGGGGAAGTTATAGACAAATACGTCAACATAGACCCCGTTTAAAAGGCTTATTATGACTTGGGGTATATCTAGGTATACCCTGACTAGTCAAATGGCCTATAAATGGCCTTCCTGAGCCTTAAAATCACTAATCCATGAAACACTATAAATCATCTAAACTAGGCGAAGACGGGTACGTTGCTCCTAAAGGCGTGACTAACTTGTTTAAAAACTACCGCGAACATAAGCTTGAGCAGGGCATTGTTCAAATGCCTATGAACCTAGGCATGGCTAATAAGCTTACCTTGATACGTATTATCCGCGACCAGGCGGAGCTTATTGAACGACTAAAACGAGGTGGTTAGGAAGCTAACTACTTTACAAAAGAAAAGCCCTAAGCTTGACGGCCTAGGGCTTTCTTATGGCGTGTTATGATGTCGGGTAGTTCCTACTTTTTAGTAGGATTCAAAATTTGTGTAAGAATGGAGTCGTGTCCGTCTACGTTGCAGGTTGTGTTCATAGACTTGACGAATAGTTTAACGGGGTTTCTTGTCAACTCATGAATTTAGACGGCTTACCAAACGGCTGGGGCTGGGGACAAATCATCTATAAATCAAACTCTGAAGAGCCTCTCCAGATAACGGGTATCCTATATCGCCCTGACAATTACTACCTACTCGAAATCGAAGACCAAGCAGGTTGCACAAGGTATGTCCATTTAACGCAGGTGCAGGATTCTAAGCCTTTAGGTATGGATATTGTAGGCGAGGGTGCTGATTAAGACGTTCCGCGAATCTGGAACTCTACTGTATCCCTGTCATCTTGACGATTCCTATAAGGAGTGATTTCAAATTCAATCCAACCTAAGCTTGCTGGTGAACGGCCTGCGTCTACGTTATAACTGACTTTTCCGTTCTCATAAGCCTTTAGGAAGCTTCCCGTCCTGCCAATCCAAGGTGTACGCTCTTTGACGTTTAATTCTGCGCCTGTTCCCGTACTGGTAAGCTCTAAACGTGGAGTTGAGGGTATACAACCGCGCTTATGGTCATGTCCCATGAGGTAGAAGTCTGCGATTGCGGTAGTAGTCATCTTTTCAATCGTGTTAAAAGTACCACCTACTGACATTCCACCCCCCTTCCCATGATGTGCGAATATATCAAGACTATTGCGCTTATGAGGGTTGTTTTTGAATCTGAGAGAAAGTCTGATAAAGGAACATACGCCTAAAAACTTCGTGTTTAATGCTGAGGCTAAGATATGGTCTGTTGTGTCCCCGTCATTAAACTTAAAATAGTGATTACCGCCTAACATACCTATCATCTTTCCACGTAAAAAGCTAAGCTCATTGACTAAAGTCTTTGTAACGCCTTTATAAACATTCTGTAAAGTGGTTCGAGTTGTGTCGTGTAGTC
>Ga0208622_1000611_pt1 | contig 14054 bp, 13 predicted proteins | sample CryBogCBH12Jul09_FD_184621 | JGI IMG/M metagenome (GOLD analysis project Ga0208622, IMG submission 184621) | Freshwater microbial communities from Crystal Bog, Wisconsin, USA - CBH12Jul09 (SPAdes) | ecosystem: Environmental > Aquatic > Freshwater > Lake | place: Crystal Bog, Wisconsin, USA... | reverse complement strand
TATTCCTAGAAAGATCACCAACTATGATAAATTGTATACTGCTGATGATCAATCAGTTTATGATCAAACTTATTTGGTTGAGATGTATATTAAATCTGTTGATGGATTTTCTGGCGATGGAAACTTCATGTCTAAATTCGGTGTAGAAATTAGAGATCAGGTAGTATTTTCTATTGCTCAAAGAGTATTTAATCAAGAAATCGGCATTTATACTGGTGCACCAAGACCAAATGAAGGTGATCTAATCTATTTTCCATTGAATAAAAAGTGTTTTCAAGTAAAATATGTTAATAAGTTTGAAATGTTCTATCAACTTGGTGGACTACAAACATGGGAAATGACATGTGAATTATTTGAATATAGCAATGAAATTATTAATACCGGTATCGCTGAAATCGATAGAACACAGAAACAACTCTCAACTAATGTACTTGATTACTCTCTTATGGACGAATTCTTCAATTATCTTACTGATGAAGATGATAATTACTTGGTAACTGATTCTTGGAATATTGAGATTATTGATCCAGCGTCCGATAATAACACTTTGGTAAATGGCTCCAATAATTTCCCTACTGGGTCAAGTAGTTTTATTGACTTCTCTCAGCAAAATCCATTCGCGGAGAATGACTTATAATGTTTGGCTCAACTTTCTATTACTCAACAATTAGAAAATATGTGACTCTATTTGGGTCACTATTTAATGATATCCATATTACAAGAACAAATTCTTCTGGTAAGACTACACAAGTTATACATGTGCCTATCACTTATGGGCCAAAAGAAAAGATGTTAGCTCGTGTCACAGAAGATCCAAATATTGATCGCCAAGCAGCTATCCAACTTCCAATTATGTCTTTTGAAATGACTAATTTTGACTATGATGGTACTAGAAAGTTGCCAACTATTGGAAAATCTACAGTAAAAAGCGCAAATAATGCTAATAATTTAAACTATCAATATAATCCAGTACCATATAATATTGGATTTGTTCTTCATGTTTATGTAAAAAATGCCGAAGATGGCTCTAAGATTGTAGAACAAATCCTTCCATATTTTACACCAGATTGGACTGTATCTGTTCAACTTATCTCAGAAATGAATATTACAATGGATATCCCTATTATTTTAAATAGGGTAACTCTAGAAGATTCATATGATGGTGAATTTAAAGATAGACAGGCTCTTATTTGGGTTCTTGATTTTACACTTAAAGGTTACATTTATGGACCTGTTAAGACACAACCAATTATTAAATTCGTAAATACAAATTTCTATGATCCAAATGTACCTAATGGCCAGTTAGAAACAGCAATTGGTATTACACCTAAAATTATTAACATCGAAGTTCAACCTGGGTTACTGGCTAATGGTTCGCCAACTTCTAATGCATCTCTTTCAATTCCTGTAGCAAATATTTCAGCTACAGATTCTTATGGATATGTTACACATTTAACGGAATATTAAAATGAATGACGACGAAGATCCCATTGATAAAGCTTTAGGGATCAACACACCAATGATTACTCAATATGAAAATACAATTTCTAATATGATTTCATTAGCAAGGAATGATTCTGCTTCTGAAGACTTCACTTTTGCTAGAGCTAATATTAGAGAAGTAGTAGAAAACGGCAATGAAGCTCTTAATAAATTAGCTCTTATTGCTGAACAATCACAAAATCCAAGAGCCTTTGAAGTATTAGCCAAACTTATGGATACTATGATTGCTGCTAATAGAGAATTATTAGAAATACAAAAGAAAATTAGAGAACTCGATAAAGCCGATGCTCCTAGAGATGAAGCAGCTAAATCTATAACAAATAATTTATTCGTAGGTTCTACTGCAGAGCTACAAAAAGCATTGAGGGAGATTCGTGAAAATGGAAATACCTAATTTTAAAAGTTATAATGGTAATCCTAATCTAAAGCGCGGCGGTGTTCAAGTTAATTGGACACCTGCAATGGTTAAAGAGTATGCCAGATGTGCAGAAGATCCAATTTATTTTGCCGAAAACTATGTTAAGATTATTAACGTTAATGATGGTTTAGTAAACTTTAAACCATATCCATATCAGCGTAAAATGATAAAGTCGATGCATGAACAGCGAAATACTATTATTGCTACTGCTCGACAAGCTGGTAAAACAACATCAGTAGTTTCATTTATTCTTCATTATATCCTTTTTAATGAAACTAAAGTTGTAGGTCTATTAGCTAATAAGGGTGAAACTGCTAGAGAAATTCTTGGTCGAATACAGTTAGCTTATCAACATCTTCCTAAATGGTTGCAACAGGGTGTTGTCGAATGGAATAAAGGTTCATTTGTTCTTGAAAATAGTTCACGTGTTATAGCAGCTGCTACTTCTTCAGATGCTATTCGTGGTTATTCTATTAATCTACTATTCATGGATGAAGCTGCATTCGTAGAAAATTGGGATACATTCTTCACATCTGTTTATCCTACAATTTCTTCTGGTACAGAAACTAAAATTGTACTTGTTTCCACACCAAATGGTTTAAACCACTTCTATAAACTATGGGCTAATGCTCATAAAGAAGGTGAAGAGCATAACGGTTATAATCCAATTCGTGTTTCTTGGAATGACGTACCAGGTCGTGATGATAACTGGAGACGTAACACTCTTGCTGCAATGAACTTTGATACCGAAAAGTTTGCACAGGAATATGAAGTTGAATTTATGGGTTCTTCTGGTACCCTTATCGGTGGTTGGAAACTAAAAGAATTAGTTGATAGAAATCCTATCTATGAACATGAAGGTTTATCAATGTTCTATCAACCTGATAAAGCTAGATCATATGTACTGATTGCTGATAGTTCGAAGGGTAGAGGTTTAGACCATTCAGCTTTCTCGGTAATTGATGTTACTAGCATGCCATATAATCAGGTTTGTTCTTATAGAAACAATCTAATTGCGCCTCTCGATTATGCAGGTGTAGTTCATAGAGTAGCAAAATCATATAATAATGCTTCAATATTGGTAGAAGTAAACAACATGGGTGTTCAGGTTGCTGAAGCATTGCATCTTGATTTTGAGTATGAAAACATGTTGTTTACCGAATCTGCCGGTAGAATGGGTAAAAGAATTACATCTGGTTTTGGAACTAATGTTGATAAGGGTATTACTACTACCAAAATTGTTAAAGCAACCGGATGTTCTATTTTAAAATTGATGGTAGAGCAGAATCAACTTATCATTAATGACTTTCATACAATCCAAGAACTAGCTACTTTCTCAAAAAAAGGAACTAGTTATGAAGCTGAACCAGGTAATCATGATGATATGGTTATGGGATTGGTTCTATTTGCTTGGTTATCTGATCAGGCTTATTTTAAAGATTATACCAACATAAATACAATGATGAAATTGAGAGAAAAGACCGACGAAGAGATCTCTGAAGCGCTTACTCCGTTTGGGTTTATTGATGATGGCTTTCCTGTCGAAGAAGTTATCGATCTTCCCAATAGGCATTGGATGCAAGATCCTGAATCTGGCTTTTTATAAATAATTGAAGAAAAAGACCTGATTCACATTTTATAAAAGGAGACACCTATGGCATATCTATTAAGCCCAGGCGTTAGCATCAATGAAGTCGACTTAACAACAGTAGTTCCAGCTGTTGCAACTTCTACTGGTGCTATTGCCGGATACTTCCGCTGGGGCCCAGTCGGTGAGAGAACACTTGTTAATAACGAAAATACATTGGTATCTACCTTTGGTAAGCCAACATCATTAAATCCAGAAACATTTTTCACTGCCGCATCATTCCTATCATATGGCAATTCGCTTTATGTAGTTCGTACTGCTAACACAACTGATGCAGCAAACGGTTCTTATAATTCTATCGCAAATACTGCGACCATTTCTGGTGGTTCAACAAATGCTGTATTTAATGCGGTTAAAGGTACAAATGATTACTACACAAACAAAGACGGTCAAACCGGTGTTTTTGATCCAAACGTTGTTTATGTAACACGTTTCCCTGGTGATCTTGGTAACTCACTTCGTATTTCTGTTTGTGATAGCGTAAATGCTTATAGCTCAAATGTTGCTTTGTATTACTCAAACACACAAGCAAACGTTACACCAAGCTTTAGCATTGCTACAGGTTCAAATACTGCAACAATCTTATTTGCATCTAACTCAACCGGCGCAGATGCTAACAACTATGCTTCTATTGTATCAAACTCATTTGTTGTTGGTGATCTTGTCAAAGTTGGTAATGCATCTATCGGCACACAACTACTAAGAATTACTGCAGTAAATCTAAATCCACTTTCAGCATCTATTGCTAACGTAACAATTAACTTTGCAGATCCTTATAGACTTGCAACAAACTTTGTTGCTAATAACACACAAAATGGCAATACTACATCAGTTCCTCTAAATCGTAACTGGCAGTATTCAACAATTGTTACAACTCCACCTATCAACTCTTCTTATGTTGCTGCTTATGGTAACAATACTTCGGTTGATACAATGCATGTTGTTGTTATTGATCAGGATGGTTTATTCACAAATGCTCCTGGTACTGTTCTAGAACGTTTCACAAACATTTCAAGAGCTACAGATGCTAAGCTCGAAACAGGTGTTTCAAATTACTATAAAACTGTAATTAATCAAGGTTCAAAGTATATCTGGACAGCTAGCGAAAGATATTCTGGTTATAGCAATACTGCAAATGCAGTAACAGCTTCAAGCAATACTTCACCAATGACTCTTGATTTCAATTATGGTCAAGATGGCTATGCTGGTTTCACAGAAGCAAATGCTACACTTGCAACAGTTACAGCTGGTTATGACTTATTTAACTCTAAAGAAGTTGTAGATATTTCTCTTCTACTTCAAGGTAAGCCAATCGGTGGTTCTACAAACGCAACAACAAATGGTCTCACTGCTAACAACTATCTACTAGCTAATTACCTAATCCAGAATATTGCTTCTGTTCGTCAAGATTGTGTTGTATTCATCACACCAGATGATAATATTGTAAAGGCAAATGCCGGTCAGGAAGCTACAGCTATTGTAAACTGGAGAAGCGCAGTTGTTGATTCAACTTACGCAGTAATGGATAGCGGTTATAAGTACACATATGATAAGTACAATGACCTGTATCGCTATGTTCCAACAAATGGTGACGTTGCTGGCCTTTGCGCTCGTACTGATCAAACAAATGATTCATGGTGGTCACCAGCTGGTTTCAACCGCGGTCAAATCAAGAATGTTGTAAAGCTTCGTTACAATCCTAACCAAACAGATCGTGACTTGCTTTATAAGAATAACGTAAATCCAATCGTAACATTCCCTGGTCAGGGTACAATCCTTTATGGTGATAAGACTCTAACATCTAAGCCATCTGCTTTCGATCGTATTAATGTTCGTCGTTTGTTCATTACTCTTGAAAAAGCAATTTCTACAGTAGCTAAGTATTCATTGTTTGAGTTCAATGACGAGTTCACAAGAGCTCAGTTTAGAAACTTGATCAATCCTTATCTACGCGATGTTCAGTCACGCCGTGGTATTACCGACTTCCTAGTAGTTTGTGACACAACAAACAACACAGCTCAAATAATTGATTCGAATCAGTTTATTGGTGATATCTACATTAAACCAGCACGTTCTATCAATTACATTCAATTGAACTTTGTTGCAGTTGGAACGGGTGTTCAGTTCTCGACAGTTGTTGGTCAATTCTAATAAATAGATAAAACGGGAGTTTTAAGAAATGGCTTTCAACGTAAATGACTTTAAGACAAGAGGTTTAACACTTGGAGGAGCGCGACCAACGCTCTTCCAGGTCACTATGGACCTTCCAACATCTATTAGCCCAGGAACAAATTTATTTCAACCTAAATTTGCATTCACCTGTAGCGCCGCTACTATTCCGGCTTCAACAGTTGATCCAATTAATGTATCATACTTTGGTCGTCAGATTAAAGTTGCCGGCGATAGAACATTCGCTAATTGGTCAGTTTCAATTATGAACGATGAAGATTATATCGTCCGTAATGCATTTGAAGCTTGGATGAATGGTTTGAATTCGCATGTTGGTAATAAGCGCTTAATTGGTGATAATCAAACATCACCAGGTCTTAGCTATAAAGCAGATGCAACCATTACTCACTTTGCAAAGGGTGGTCCAAATGGTACAGCAGGTTCAAATGCTTCTACTGGCGCAGATTCAATCATTAAGCAATATCAATTTGTTGGTCTATTCCCAGTTGAACTAGATGCAATGAATATGTCTTGGGATACAACAAATCAAATTCAGACATTTGGTGTAACATTCGCTTATGACTATTGGTTGCCAATGGTTAATGGTACTCAGACTATCGATACAGGTGCATCCGGCGGAGCTGGTGCTGCTACTGTAGTATTCTAAAATATTATTGAAGAGAGTTTACTCTCCAGTTTGGATTAAATAGATGCGTTTATTCGGCTTTGAATTTAAAAGAGCTATTGAACAGGATCAGATTGCGCCATCGTTCGCTCCAAAAGAGCAAGACGATGGCGCCGTCGTCGTAGCAGCCGGTGGCGCTTATGGCACTTACGTAGACTTAGATGGTACCGTAAGAACTGAAGCAGAACTAGTTACAAAGTATCGTGAAATGGCGCTGCAACCAGAAATTGATGCTGCAGTAGATGAAATTGTCAATGAAACAATGTCAATCGATGAAGATGATATTGTTAATATTATTCTTGATAATTTAGATATAACTGATAAAATTAAAAAAGCTATTAGAGAAGAGTTTAAAAATACTCTTAATATTTTAAATTTCCAAAATAGAGCTTATGAAATTTATCGTCGTTGGTATATTGATGGGCGTCTTTACTATCATGTGGTTATTGACGAAAAAGATCTAAAAGCAGGAATTAAAGAACTTCGTTATGTTGATCCTCGTAAGATCCGTAAAGTACGTGAAGTAACAAAAAAGAAAGTTGCTGGCGGCGATGGTGGTGAAGCCGTTGTTCCTAGAATCCAAAATGAATATTATATCTTTAATGAGAAAGGTTTTAACTACGGTAATAAGACCGTGGGCCCTTCTACAACAGGTCTTAAGATTGCCAAGGATTCTATCGTACACATCACCTCCGGCCTCACAGACACAAACGGGACCATGGTCCTATCTTACCTGCATAAAGCTATTAAAGCACTAAATCAACTTAGAACTTTGGAAGATGCTTTAGTAATTTATCGTTTGGCCCGCGCGCCAGAACGTAGAATTTGGTACATCGATGTTGGTAACTTGCCTAAGATGAAGGCAGAACAATACGTCCGTGATATCATGGTAAAACACAAGAATCGTCTAATCTACGATGGCGCAACTGGTGAAGTTCGCGACGATCGTAAGTTTATGACAATGCTTGAAGACTATTGGCTACCTCGCCGAGAAGGTGGTCGCGGCACTGAAGTAACAACTCTTCCTGGCGGTCAGACTCTTGGTGAAATGGATGACGTTCTTTACTTCCAAAAGAAGCTTTATCAAACACTTAACGTTCCAGTAAATAGATTAAACTCGGATGCATTGTTTTCTTTAGGTCGTGCTACCGAAGTAACAAGAGATGAACTTAAGTTTGCCCGTTTTATTTCAAGACTTCGTGGTCGTTTTAGCCAATTGTTTACTAGTATCCTTGAAAAGCAATTAGTACTTAAAGGTATTATGTCAATCGAAGATTGGCAAAATATTGCTCCGGATATAAAATATGATTTTGCTAAAGATAATTATTTTACCGAACTTAAAGATGCTGAAATTATTGAAAATCGTATCAATTTGATGCAATTGTTAATTCAAAGTGAAATGATTGGTAAATATTATTCACAAGAATGGGCAAGAAAGAATATTCTCCATCAAGATGAAGATATGATTGAAGAAATGGATGAGCAGATTGATGAAGAAGCAACAGATCCACGTTGGGCAGTAAGTTTACAACCACAAGAAGATGGTGAAGAATCAACCAATGGTGCGGCAGATCCATCTGTACAACCTTTAGCTTCCGATGAAGATACTGATTCTACACCTGCAACAGATGATAAGAATAAAAAAGTTAGAGATGCTAAAGTAACAATTGAGTTACTAAGTAAAAAGAAATCTCGCTCAATGCAGGATGAAGCTAAATATAGATCAGCGCTACAAATAGTAGCAAAGAATAAGTAAGGATCATTTGAAATGACAGATATAGAATACCGCGTAGCAGATCTACTAAACTTCAGCTCTCAGCAGAAGCCAATCGATTTTGAACAAACATTCAATTCTCTTATTGGAGATAGAATTTCATCAGCAATCGATCAAAAGAAGATTGAAATTGCGCAGCGTATGTTCGGTGCCCAAGGTCCAGAATCAGATATCGAAGATACAGAGGAAGATAACAATGCCGAAGCAGCTTAAAGATATTTTAAATGGCGTAAAAAAGTCTAAGATTACCCCTGAAAAATTGGGTGATCGTCCACACGTCGACTATGAACCAAAAGCTCCAGCTGAACAAGATTGGGTTGCCAAACATTCTGTTGAAAAGCATGATGACAGAGTTGGTAATGGTGATGATGTTTATCAGGCCACCAATGTAAAGAAGGTGTCTAATAAAAAGACAAATAAGGGTCACGATAAAGGTGAAGATGAAAAAGTTTATGAAGCTAAAGAAGTAGAAGATGCTAAATGCAATCATACTCCAAAGGGAAAAGAATGCCCTGTTCACGGTATGATGGAATGCATGTCAGCTAAGAAAATTAATGAACTAGGACCAAGCACTCTTGCAAGCTATACAAAGAAAGCAACAGGCGATGTTGCTAATAGAGCAATGAGCTTAGGTCAAAAGTCTGCTAATCCATTTTCTTCTAACAAAGCAAAAGAAGTTGAATATAAAAAGCTAAGAAATCGTTTTACTGGTGTAAATAGAGCATCCAATAAGCTTGCTATTATGGCTAAAGAAGAAGTTGAGTTAGATGAAGTTTCAAAAGATACACTACAACGTTATCGTCATCTTGCTAAGTCAGAGCGCATGGATCCAATAAAGGGCACACAACGCAAAGCTGGTATGGATCTTGCTCTAAAGAAAATCTATGGCAGCGACGAATTTGGTAATAAGCCAAAGGTAAAAGCTACTAAAGAAGAAGTTGAGTTAGATGAAATTCTAACTAAACAGACTTCTGCTGGTGAAGTAATCAAAGACTTTCAGCAGTCAAAGAATCCAAAGTTTGCTGGTAAGTCTAAAGAAAAGCGTAAGCAGATGGCTTTAGCGGCTTATTATGCAAAGCAGCGTGAAACAAACGAAGATCTTTCAAATGATGATTTTCATAAAGATATGGCAGATGTAAAAGCTGGTAAAGCCGATGCATCAAAAATGGCTGATAAGTGGGGTCCTCGTGGTGGCGCCTTTTTAGGTTTTATAAAATCTAAATCTGTTAAAGAAGACCTAGCAATGCCACTTCTTGGTGGTGATCATTCGGATCTTCCTAAGGGCCGCGCAGATGATACTCAGGAAGAGATTGAAATGGTCAAAGCCGAGTTAAAAGCTCTAGCAAACAAAGCTCTTCACATCTTAATGGCTATGCCACAAGATCTTCATGTTGAACCATGGGTACAAGCTAAGATTGCGCAAGCTAAAGAAATGATCAATAGTGTTCATGACTATATGGTTTATGGTGATCATGATCAACCAGAAGATGAGCAGACAGATACACCAATGACATTCCCAGGTATGAATGTTGACAACGCTCTAGGGATGAACGTATAATGTCTAGTCCATATACACCTTTTGTAGCCGGTGCTTTTACACCACTGGGAAATACTGTAACATTTCTTGCTAATACGGCTGCTCCTACAGCTGTTCAGGTAGTTCAGGGTCTATCAACAAGTGTTTCATTTTGTCAATATAGAATTTTTAATTCTGGCCAAAATTTAATTTTTCTTGGAGTTGGATCCAGTGCTACTATTGCAAATAATAATGCTACTGTAGTAACAACAACAGCAAATTCTATTCCAGTATTGCCAGGTTCTCTAGAAATTGTTTCTTTACCGGCAAATTCATATTTTACAGGTATTACTGCTTCTGGTACTTCACAAATTTATGTAACACCTGGTTTGGGTATCTAATATGTCCTTAAAAGCAGTTATCCAAACGGGAACAAATATCTCTGTTGGTGGTCAAGGTTCTCCAACCATTGCTTATGGTACAGGAGCACCATCAACAACCCACGTAACAGGTGTTAGCACTTCGGCTTCCGGAACACCAGTAGTGGGATCTCAATATATTCGTACAGATGGAACTGCCGGAGCAAGAATTTATTGGTACTTTGGCGGCTCATGGGTCGTCCAGTCAACACCATAAGGTAATACTAAAATGAAACTCATCACAGAAGCAAATTTCGAAGATGTTGAGTTGATCTCTGAAGCCAAAGAAGATGGCAGCAAAGATCACTACATCCACGGAATATTCCTTCAAGCAGAAAAACAAAACCGTAACGGTCGTATCTACAGACTTCCTATTATGGAAGCTGCAGTAAATCGTTATATCGAAGATCATGTTAAAACAAATCGCGGTTATGGTGAACTTGGTCATCCTGCTGGTCCACAAATCAATCTTGATCGTGTATCTCATTTGATCACAGAATTGAAGCAAGATGGTAATAATTTCATCGGTAAAGCAAAGCTAACTGATACACCAATGGGAAATATTGCTAAAGGTCTTCTGAAGTCTGGTTCTAATCTTGGTGTTTCTTCTCGTGGTATGGGCAGTCTTAAGCCAAATAAACAAGGTATTATGGAAGTTCAAGATGATTTCCATTTAGCAACAGCCGCTGATATCGTTGCTGATCCATCTGCACCGGATGCTTTTGTTAAGGGTATTATGGAAAATGTAGAATGGGTATTCGATCCAATTAAGAATACTTGGCATGAAGAACAACTACATGAGATGAAAAAATCCATTAGAAAAATGACAATGGATCAGATTGAACAAAATAAATTCGGTATATTCGAGGGCTATTTAAGGTCTCTCGCGTCGAAGACAAGAGTTTTATAAATAATTTTAAATACGAATTAGGGAGACCTTATAAATGGCAAAACAACAAATTGATGAAGCACAGGTAGAGAATCTTGAAGAAGATTCAGTAGCAATGGCTACACTACATCCTGGTTCACGCCCAGTAAAAGATGATCCAAAGTCAAAGATTGAATATATCCAGCATGCTATTGGTGCAATGCACGCAATGCGCAAGGATGACTTGACAAAGTGGTTCCATGATGCAATGAATCTAATCGGTAAAGAAGCATCTGCGCTCCCAGGTTCAGCCAACGAAAAGGGAAATGAAGCTTCAGTTAGTATGAAGGGCTCATATGCAACTGGTAAGGGCGGCGCTCAAGCAAATGATCCAATGCCGCATCTCGATCATAAAAATAATCCATTAGCTAAGATTCTTTCAGTTAAGGAAGACGTTCAGGAAATGTTCGAAGGTCAGGACCTTTCTGAAGAGTTCAAAGAAAAAGCAACAACAATTTTTGAAGCAGCTGTTTCATCACGTGCTTTGATGGAAGTTGCTCGTATTGAAGAAGAATATCAGACTCGCCTAGAAGAAGAAGTTCAGCAGATTGCTGAAACTCTAGAAAAGCAGGTAGATAGCTATCTCGACTATGTAGTCGAAAAGTGGTTGGAAGACAACCAAGTTGCTATCGAATCTACTCTTCGTAACGAGATCATGGAAGAGTTCATCGACGGACTTAAGAGTCTATTCACTGAGCATTATATTGATGTGCCACAGGAAAAGATCGACGTTATCGAACAGCTAGCAGCTAAAGTTGACCAGCTAGAAGATAAGCTAGACGCATCTATCAATGAGAATGTCGAATTGAAGAGAGTCGTAGCCGAAGTCGAGAAGAACGAAGCCCTTGCTGAAATGGCAGAGGGTTTAACTCTAACTCAGTCAGAGAAGTTTGAAGCTCTAGCTGAAGGTGTGGATTTTGACGGTAACGTCGATGCTTATAAGAGAAAGCTTTCCTACATTAAAGAAACATATTTCACAACAGCCGTTAAAAAGCATGTTTCAAATATTGAGGAAGAGACCTTCGAGGCAGAAGAGTCACAGACAATCGCAACAAACCCAGAAGTCGCCGCATTCGTTAAAGCGATTTCCAGAACAGCCAAAAAATAATTTTTTATAAATAAAAAATAACACCCAAAGATTTTTAGAAAGGGAACAGTAATGTATCTTCAAGAAGACATCCAGAGAAAGTGGGGCCCAGTATTGGAGCACCCAGATCTAGCTCCAATCAAGGACGCACACCGCCGTTCAGTAACAGCAGTTGTACTTGAAAACACTCAGAAAGCACTTCGTGAAGCTGCTTCTCAGGGCCAGTATCAGACAATGCTTAATGAAGCCGGTCTAGAAAACGCAGCTGCCAACTTCATGGGCGGTTCAAGCTCAACAGCTGGTAGTGGTGGCATCGATACATTCGATCCAGTTCTTATCTCACTAGTTCGTCGTGCAATGCCAAACCTAATTGCCTATGATATCTGCGGCACACAGCCAATGACAGGCCCAACTGGTTTGATCTTTGCAATGCGTTCACGCTACAGCAATCAGGCTGGTAACGAAACATTCTACAATGAAGTTAACACACAGTTCTCTTCTGTTCTTAATGGTAACTCAACTTTTGGTCAGAGCTTCTCAGGTACAATTCCTGGTAACTCTAACACAACAGCTCTTACCACAAACAATACACCAGCATATAACACTGGTTTTGCAATGCCAACAGCTACTGCTGAAGCACTTGGCGCTCTGAACTTTGCTAACGGCTCAGCTTCAGGCAACAATGACTTCGCACAGATGGCTTTCAGCATTGAAAAGGTTACTGTTACAGCTCAGTCTCGCGCCCTAAAGGCAGAGTACACAATGGAACTAGCCCAGGATCTTAAGGCTATCCATGGTCTAGATGCTGAAACAGAACTTGCTAATATTCTTTCAGCTGAAATTCTTGCAGAAATCAATCGTGAAATCGTTCGTGAAATCAACGTTACAGCCGTACTTGGTGCACAGGACAATACAACAACTGCAGGTATCTTCGATCTTGACACCGACTCAAATGGTCGTTGGTCAGTTGAAAAGTTCAAGGGCCTAATGTTCCAGCTAGAACGTGAAGCTAACCAGATTGCTAAGCAGACACGTCGTGGTAAGGGTAACATCGTTATCTGCTCTTCTGACGTTGCATCAGCTCTGCAGATGGCCGGTGTTCTTGACTACGCTCCAGCTCTAAACTCAAACAATCTACAGGTTGACGATACAGGTAATACCTTCGCTGGTGTTCTCAATGGTCGCCTAAAGGTTTATATCGATCCATATGCAGTAGGTGGTAACTACCTAACTGTTGGCTATAAGGGTTCTTCAGCATTTGATGCTGGCGTGTTCTATTGCCCATATGTTCCACTACAGATGGTACGCGCTGTTGATCAGCAGTCATTCCAGCCAAAGATTGGCTTCAAGACTCGTTACGGCATTGTAGCAAATCCATTTGCTCAGGGTCTAACAAAGGGTTCAGGCGCTCTTAACGTCAATACCAACGTTTATTACCGTAAGGTTATCGTTAATAATCTCATGGGTTAATAATTATTAAAATGAAAAAGCGGTTTCGGCCGCTTTTTTATTGTGTACAAATTACTATTGATATGTTATAATAAATAAGCTTAATAATTAGGAATTATACAATGATACCTGTAGAACAAGAATTTTTTTATGATAAAGGTGAGATTGGTGATTGTGTTAGAGCTGTAACAGCTTCGATTTTAGAATTAAATAGAAAGGATGTTCCGCATTTTGTTAAGGATCAACCTGGATCAGATTGGTATGACACTTGGGAAAAATTCATGATTAATCATGGAATAAATCCGATTATGTTAACTGGTCCTTGGGAAAAGCCACCGAAACCTGTAGGATATTATCTAGCATCAGGACCTGCACAAAGAGGATGTAAGCATATTGTTATTATGTGGGATGGTAATGTTATTCATGATCCACATCATTCAAAAGAAGGTTTACTTGAA
>Ga0208622_1000599_pt1 | contig 14297 bp, 15 predicted proteins | sample CryBogCBH12Jul09_FD_184621 | JGI IMG/M metagenome (GOLD analysis project Ga0208622, IMG submission 184621) | Freshwater microbial communities from Crystal Bog, Wisconsin, USA - CBH12Jul09 (SPAdes) | ecosystem: Environmental > Aquatic > Freshwater > Lake | place: Crystal Bog, Wisconsin, USA... | reverse complement strand
ATCCTTGAGATAAATTCCGAAACCCTTGTTGGATGCGATCCATAGGTGCGCCACGGCGCTGAGAAATAGGAAGAGCGCGCACATCAATCCGACGGGGTCGTGCCCCAAAACAATGGTTTGGTAGCCAGCAGTCCCAGGGTCACCCTGAATGTAATTCGCAATGATCGGGAGTGAAAAAGAGTTAGTGAGCGAAAGAATCGCGATCGCAGAACCAAAGTGGAGAATCGCTGCGTAGATATTGAGGCGGCGTAACTTCTTCGCTGTTGCGCCGTCGATTGCCTGTGGGTTCAAAGTAGCCATGTTTTTATAATAGAGGTCTCTTTGGAATTTAACCCGTCGAGGCTGCGAGGGAAGAGTGAATTTTCCGAAGCATCTCTCTACCCAGCCGCCTTTCGCAAACCTCCTGCGACGTCTCCATTCGGATACCTCTTGGTGTGCAACATGAAGAGGTAGTTCCGCCAGTTGCTGACCAGGGTGGCGAGCGTCTGCCCGTCCTCCTTTTGGCAGACGGGCTGTTTTGCATTGATGCTGGCTAGGTCCAGCGGGAGAAAGATCTCGTCTGAGATCGTCAGATTTTTTTGGCTGGCGGCATGGACGTGGGCGGCTGTGACATCCTTGATATTGGCGCTGATCAGGTAACAAAAGGTATCGGTAGAGAAGTTCACTGTGAACCTACCGGTTGCTTTATCGGTCGGGGAACCAACTCCATCAAGAACTCCTTGGCCAGTGGCCACCGCGGTGAAGGTTGTTACGCCCGATTTGGGTACCTTGATTTTTGCCACACTCTTGTTCGTAGCGCCGACCGTGAAATTAAAGCTGCCAGTAATCACATGCCCATCTTGTGCCACCACGCGAAATCCAACCTTGTACGTACCTGCCATTACCATTGAGGGCTGCAATACATTGGAGAGGGTGCTTCCCTTAACGACGTTATTCGTCGAGGTGATAACCATTCCCATCGGATCAGTAACTTGTACTTGATTGACAGATTTCGACCCTAAAGTCAGAAGTGGATTTGCGAAGTAGATTTTTCATCACATCCTCATCTTGGGTCCAATAGGTAAATGAAATACCTCTTGCAGAGCCCCATAAACTGCATTTACTGTCCAATCGGGCTGTTGCGGCTTAAGCAAATTGAGTCGACCTTGATCACTCAGGAATCGCTTGAGTTGAGCCGGAAGTTCAGTTGGATTCGAAACCGCGGGGTTGCCTAAATCTATCCAGCGATAGTGCGAGTTCGGCCCGAGTAAAATCACGACGTCGTCGTGTTGGATGTCATAAGTAATCTTCTTTCCAGTTTGCCAGTCGACCGAGTCCCCATCTTCGTTCGGAATCTTTTTGGTGTAAACACCAAACCATCCCCAGAGTTTCTTGATATTCGCACTCGTCCCAGTCGCTAGCGCCAGAAATAAATATATTGCCCTTACAAGCTCGCTCGAACTTATCTTCCCGGCGACCAAAGGCTTGTTCATTCGCTGCGCGGCGCTATCTAATTCGCAATCCACTAAATCATTACTCCAACCGACTACACATTGACCGGCGAAGATTGCTGCGGATATTCGAAGTGAATCTACGGTCGAAAATTCTCTACGCGATAAGAGGAAGGAGATCGTGACGACTAGAACAGTTGGGCCGAAGTGGGTTGCTTGCGCATAGCCTAAAAACTTCGAAACTAACCCTTGAGCTTTTCTCATTTTGCCATCATAGATGAGCTGTTAAAGAGTCATTAGATATTGCTTGAGCGTTTGGGCATCGGCATCGGCACTATCGCCGAGTTCAATAACATGAGTAGCAACCTCTGAATAGAGTGGGTCGCGCCGGTTATAACGTTCGGTCAGAACAGATTCACCATTCTCTTTTAAAGCCTGACGACCAACGCCAGAAGTTCCGGCTCGCTCAATCACTTTCGCAAGCGGAATTCGAAGGTAAATTGTGGTGACACTTTTAAGAAGTTCACGACCGAGTGGGTAATCCACGACTGATGCAGCAGCACCAGCGATAAATGGGGCGGGGCGCTGGCAGACATTGCGCAAGTAATCTTGTTCTAATTGATGGAGCTCTGCGACTGGAAGCTGCTCGATATCTGCGAACTCCAGTGAATTGAGCGTACGTAGCTCATCGTCATTATCGATATATGGCCAGCTAAAATCATCTGCGATTAACTTTCCCAGGGTCGACTTTCCAGCCCCCATAGGACCAACAAGTACTACCTTTAAATCTCTCATGAATCTTGGTCGAGTACCGAGAAATCTTTCGGAGTAATTACACCCTTAACAACCGCACGGGCTTCGACATCGTGGAAGGCCTTCTCCCAATCATCTAGTGAATAAAACTGGGCCAGGACGCTTGGATCATATTTTCCAGATGCCATCAGAGCTAAGGCGCGATCCCAACTGGAATATTCAGATGAGAGCGAAGTAGCAATTGTTAGTGACTTGGTTGTTGCGGCATTGATGGCAAAGTTAACGGTAGGAGCACTGGCAAGTCCAAGTTCTAGGACGCGACCTAAACGACGAGTTGCGCTGCAGCAAAGAGATAACGCATCTCCGGCACCTGTGGAGTCAATCGCTACATCAAATTTATCGGCTAACTCAACTGCGCTTTTCGCAAAGTCTTCAATGATATGAACTTCGATACCGAGCTGCTTTGCTAGCTCAAGACGCTTTGCACTCGATGCCCGACCTGCAATAGTCACCTGACTAGCGCCCGAGACTTGCGCGAGCATCGCAGAAATCAAACCGATTGGACCAGGTCCAACAACTAATACTTTTTCGCCACTTTGCAGATTGATGCGATCCAAACCAGTGATGCAGATAGCCGTCGGTTCAGTGATGGTCGCGGTCTTGTAATTCACGCCATTTGGAACTTTGTGCAGCAAGTTGGCGGGTAATAAAACAAATTCAGCGAAAGCGCCATCAATTCCCCAACCAGGGCTGCGCTTTGTGGGACATAAGTGAATCGCACCGCGGCGGCAGGCATCGCACGTTCCGCAGGCAAGAGTGTGTTGTTCGCAGACGACTCGGTCGCCTACCTTCCAATTTCCGCAATCTGTTCCAACTTCAACGATGCGCCCGGTGTACTCATGACCGAGTACTACTGGTGGCCAATTCTTGTGAGTGTCTTCCATGATGTGGAGGTCGGTTCCGCAAATACCGCATGCTGCTACTTCAACTAATACCCAACCTGGTTTAACGGCTGGAATCACTTGGTCGGTTACTAAGGCAACGTGGCCGGGACCCTTTGCGCTCTTTACGAGTGCCTTCATATTTTCCTCCAAAACTTCACGTAAAAAGGGTACACGGCCGAGGTTTCCCCCGGCCGTGCAACTACAAATTACTGCAAGAGATTAGGCAACGCCCCAGATCTTCTTGTAGATATTGCGGTATCCATTTTGTGGATCCCATGATGTTGCAGTTCCAATGTTGGCCTTTGTAACAAGGTGAGTAGCTGGTACGTACCCTGTTGCAGCAACCTTATTGAATGCACGGTTGAACTCATCAACGATCTGCCATCCCTCTTGGGTAAGAGGCTCTGGAACAGTCACTGACTGGAAGCTACCTGATGCAATGCGTGAGTACTCATCTGTTGCTCCGTCGCCAGCTCCAACGTTGTGTGGGAAGTCTGAACCCTTCTTGCCAGCTGCACGAAGTGCTGTAGCAATTGGTGTTACGTAAAGGCTTCCGTTGATGGAGATTGATTGTGTCCACTGTGAACCGTACTTAGCCAATAGGGCTGCGGTCTCAGATTGCATCAATGTTGATGTGCTGTTTCCGATTGGGATGTTGTCGTACTTGAGGATGTTCATTGAAGAACAGGTCTTCAATTCAGCAACAATCTCATCTGACTTACCCTTTGCGAAAGGAATTGAGAAGTCTGAGAACACGACGACTCCACCCTTACCGCGTGAATCTGAAATTGCCCAGTCTGCGCTGATCTGCGAAACGCTCTTGCGAAGAGTGGTGACGTTTGTGAATAGACCAGCAGATGGCTGTGGTCCAGCGGTTGCTTCTGCGTGCCAGCCGATGACTGGGATCATTGCCGCGTTAGCAGCCTTGATTGCATCGCTTGTTGTAGCTGGATCGAATCCACCAACAACGATTCCGTCAGCCTTCAAAGTAACAGCTTGTTGCATAGCTTGTGCCATACCTTGCTGTGTACCTTGACCATCGAGAACCTTGACGGTCCAACCAATTGCCTTAGCAGCTTCAGCTACACCAGCTTCGGCTCCTGCAACTCCACCATTTGTCATGGTCTGAGCTACGTAGTAAATGGTCTTTGTCTTTGCAGCCTTAGGTCCGGTCTTTGGGCCGGTCCATGGTGCTGCTGAGTTAGCTGCAAGCTTTGTAGCAGCATCTGCCTTCGCGAGTGCAGCTGTGCAAACGCCAGCAGCGTTAGCAGTAGATGCGCTTACGGTGAAGGCTGTTGTTGAAACCATAGCTGAAATCGCTACAGCAACAAGAGCTTTTTTGTTGATCTTCTTCACGTATCTCCCTTGATATCGATTAGTTGTTACTTGTTTTCCATGCTCTTACGTGTTGCCTGTGAACCCGCTTTTAGACGGCGTCTCGTTGAATAACCAGCGAGACCAACTGCAGCTAACAAAGTTAGCCCGTTGAATAGAGGCGTAACCCAGAATGAAGCGCCAAGTTGCTGGATTCCGGATACTCCGATTGCGAGAATCGCAACTGCAACGAATGTTCCCATTGCATTTGCGCGACCCAATCGAATAGTTGTGGATCCAAGGAGGGCGCCAACGAAGGCAGGTAGGAGGTACTCCGACCCTAGGCTTGGATTTCCGATTTGTTGCTGCGCTGCAAGTAAGCAACCAGCAAAACCTGTGATGGTGGAGGCAGCTACAAATGAATAGACTGTGTAGCGGCGCTTGGGAATTCCCACCAAAGCTGCGGCGCGAGCATTTGAGCCAATGACATAAAGCGCGCGACCAGCTGGAAGTAGTTCAAGAATTAATCCGAGGATGATGACCAAGATGATGACGTAATAGAAGGCCATCGGCATACCAAGTAAGTGATAGTCGTAAATATTGGTGAAGCTGGTTGGAAGTCCCTTGAATGGCGGAACGATACGACCGCCTCCGGTAATCCAACCGCTAAATGCGTAGAGGACGCTGCCGGTACCCAGCGTTGCAATAAAGGAATCGATTTGAGCGAATTCAACTAAGAGGCCATTAATGAGACCAACAACCGCACCGCCAAGTGTTACGAGTACACAGATAAGAACCCAGTTCATGCCGGTATTAGCCAAGAACCACATAACTACAACGTGTCCTAGTCCAATTCCGTAACCCATGGAGAGATCGAAGTTGCCGGTGACGATTGGAATCATCGCTCCGAGCGCAAGAATCGCTGGGATTGCTTGGTTAGAGAGAATTCCTTGGAGGTTTGAGAATGTTGGATAAGTATTTGGGAGAACAACAGAGAAGAAGACGAACAACAAGACGGCAAGGATGGGTAGACCCCATGTTCCAAGTCTGGTTGCGATACTTGTCTCTGACTTCATTTTATTTCCCATTCTTTATGCGCTCACATTTGCTCTTGATGCGTAGGTAACTAGATTTTCGATTGAAATTTCCGAACGAGGTAGCTCGCGCACAATTTCGCCACTGGAGAAAACCAATGCGCGGTGAGCCATCAAACTAACCTCTTCAAAATCGGTAGAGACGAGCAGGATGGAAAGTCCGGAATCTGTTGCGCGCTTGATGAGCTGGTAAATCTCAGCCTTTGCACCAACATCTACGCCAGCAGTTGGTTCTTCTAGAACAATAAGATCACGATTCATACTTAACCAACGAGCAAGGATAACTTTTTGTTGGTTTCCGCCAGAGAGAGTGGCGATCGAAAGTTCGGTAGTACGAGGCTTTACATTGAATTCTTCACCGAAGTAATACGTCTTCTCGCGTTCCCGGCGGAATCGAATAAATCTAAATTTACCGAAACCACGGACATGCAAGTTAGGAAACATATTCTCGCGAACAGTGATGTCGGCAAATAGACCTTCTTCTAGGCGAGAAGAAGTGATTAGTGAAATTCCATCATCAACGGTCTGTTCCACGTTGCCATGAAGTTCTTTACCGTTAAGTGTTATTCGACCAGAGAATTTTGCAAGGTCGCCAGCGACGATGCGTCCGATTTCGCGTTGGCCCGCGCCATTAAGTCCAATCAGGCCAAGTACCTCGCCCTTCTTTACATTGAAAGAAGTGGGATAAATATTTGGACCAGAAAGTTCTTCTACTTCAAGGACGACATCGCCATGTGAGAAGGCACCAAGTTCAAAGCGCTTGTTCTCTCCGCCGACAATTGCGCGAACTAAAGAGTCTGGCGAGAATTCGTTGATTGAACCATCTTCTACCATCTTGCCATCGCGAAGTACGACAACGCGATCGGCAACTTTAAAAATCTCATCGAGACGGTGAGATACATAAATAATTGCACAACCTTCGTCCCGCAAATTACGAAGTACGCGGAATAAGTTTTCGCAGTCGTGAGCATGCAAACTTGCTGTTGGTTCGTCGAGAACTAAGACATCAGTCTTTCCATAAAGCGCACGGGCAATCACAACAAGTGAGCGATCAGCACGGGAAAGATTCTTGATAGTTTCTTTTGGATTTATATGTGGAGCAACGCGAAGTAAGGCTTCATGTGCGCGATTGCGAACTCCACGCCAATCAATCATTCCAAATTTAGTGGGATAGGTGGAACCAAGCGCGATTGATTCAGCAACAGTCATCCAATCAACTAGACCAAGGTCTTGGTGGATAAATGCAAACTTCACATCTTCGAGTGGTCGTCCATCAAAACTTTTTATTTGACCTTGATCAACTGTATAAATCTTCGCCAATATTTTGATGATGGTGGATTTGCCAGCGCCATTTGCACCAAGCAATGCGAGTACTTCTCCGCTATTAATATCGAATGAAACATCGTTGAGCGCTTGTGTTGCACCAAAGCGCTTACTCAGATGCGAAAGAGTGATGAGTGGTTGCTTTGTTGCTGTGGTCACTGCATCCTCCTTAACTTTCCTATCTGCAAGTTAGTAGTAAAGCACCCAAAGTGCTATTCACTGTCCAGCAGGGTGGACAAAAACTGAGCCCGTTATCAAATTGTTATTTACTTGAATCCATACTGGAAAATGGCTTGGAAAGCCCTTTCGCGAGCGCGAAGAGATCGTTTAGCAGCAGCTGCTTGAACTCTGGAGTGACTCGGTGGGTCATTACAGTTGCTGAGACTGCAACAGCGGAGGTATCTCCGCGAAATCCGCTGACTGCAATAGCAAAACAAATAACTCCGATTGTTGCCTCTTCATTATCAATGGCATAACCGCGCTCTCGAATTCCGGCCAAATCCTTGGAGAGTTGCTCGACGGTGCGAATTGATTTCTCGGTTAATGGAACAAAAGCTTGCGGATTCTCGCGATATCGCTCCTCCGCCTCGCCAGGTGGAAGTAGCGCCATCAACGCCTTGCCAGTTGCAGTACAAATTGCTGGGAAGCGGTCGCCGATATTTGCGGTTAATCGAATTTGTTGGCGGCCCTCATATTTTCCAAGGTAGAGCACATCGGTACCATCGAGAATTGCTATGCGAGAGGATTCGCGTGAGAGCACAGGCAAAGTCGCACATAGGTCGTAGTACTCCCGCAGGGCATCGATATTGCCCAAGTACTTTCCGCCGAGTTCGACCAGCTTTCGGCCGAGGCGATAGCCGTGATCGCGGCGAACTAAGTAGCCAAGCTCCTTAAGTTCAAGACAAATATTGGCAGTTGAAGATTTAGGAAATCCGAGTTGGCGGGCAATTTCATTGGAGGGCATAGAGCCGCCGTAATCAGCCAGTAAATCCAAGATCGCTGCGGCGCGGGTTAAAGCTGGGACGAGTGACTCTCGCTCCTCGATTGCTTCAACTTCGCTCTTCACGCTACCCCTAACTATCAAAATCCAATACTCTGGACTCTATTCAGCATCCTGCTACTGTCGGAGAGTAACAGCGGAGATTATGCTCAGCAAGGTTTTGGGAGGAGAGATATGTCGGCAGGTCAGAACGTTAATAACGGGCCACACATTTCAGCGGCAGAGTTTGATTCACTCTTTAATTCGCTCAAAACGTGGGATCAATACTCGCCCGCCGAAATCGAACGCGGCGCGCTTAACCACATTACCCCAGGCGTAGTCCTTGCTGCTTCTCAATTAATTAGCGATGGCGTTGTTGTGTCAATGTCGCTGCCCTGGAACACCGTCTCTGGACCGGACAATCACAATCCTTCACTGCATTACATGACTGAGCTCAATGATGCCGACGATGGCGATATCGGTTGCAACAAAGATTTCATCGCTACAAATTTCCACGGCAAGGCAGTCAGTCACTTCGACGCCCTCCCACATATTGTTTATAAGAATCAAATGTTCGGTGGCAAAAAATCCTCCGAGATGGTCAACAGCACCGGGTCAGCCTGGGCTTCGGTCGACAAGCTGGGTCCGATAGTTACCCGTGGCGTACTCCTTGATGCGGCAACCATGATCGGCGCGGATTGGGTTGAACCTGGAACTGCAATTCATAAATCAGATGTGCTAGCGATGGAAGAGAAGTTTGGTTTTAAACTCCAAGCTGGTGACTGCGTATTGCTTCGCAGTGGGCACTTCGCTCGCCGCGCAAAACTTGGTGTCTGGGATCCATCGGATTTCTCGGCAGGTTTCCATTTCGATGTAATGGAACTTTTCCGTGAGCGCAAGATCAGCGTGATTGGCGCCGATGGTGATAGCGATGTTCGCCCATCTCCGGTAGCTGATATTCACTCCCCTGTACACGCACTTGCGATTCCCGGAATGGGAATTCCATTGCTTGATAATCTGCAGCTAGAACCAGTTGCTGCTGAGGCAAAGAAGCGCAATCGCTGGACCTTCACTGTTGCAATTACTCCACTCAATATTCCACGCGGAACTGGCTCACCAATTAATCCGATTGCGATTTTCTAATGTCCTTTCGCGTCGGATTCTCCTCCGACCTTTCCGATGGCAAGGGCGGCTTTAGCTGGGGCGATATTGCAATTCACACCCTTGGCGATCTCTCCTGGAATTTGCTCGACGATTGCGGCTCCAACTTCACGCCGGAGTCTGTAAAAGGGTATGACGCGATTGCATTTGCCGGACCTGGCGTAGTTAAGGGTTCATTTGGTGCTCCGGAGGAGTCACCGCTCATCATCGCTCGTTTCGGTGTTGGGTATGACAACATCGACCTAGAAGAGTGCACCCGCGCGGGTGTGGCTTTAACAATTACTCCTGATGGTTCGCAGAAGCCAGTTGCAACTGCAGCGCTAACACTTCTGCTCTCCACGATGCATCGCTTAAATGCAAAGATCGATTTAGCGCAGAACAATCAATGGGGGCAACGACTTTCTAACGGCCTCGGCTTTGGCCTCAATGGCAAAAAAGTAGGAACGGTCGGCTTTGGAAATATTGCCACTGAGTTCTTCCGCCTCATCACTCCATTTGATGCCCAACGCTTTGCCCATGACCCATGGAAGAAGCAGAGCGAGGCCGATCCCCACAATGTCACGCTGCTCTCGCTCGAAGATTTACTTGCCACTTGCGATGTAATAGTTGTGATGGCCGCACTTACCAAAGAGACGAAGCACCTGATCAATTCATCCAACATTGGCTTAATGAAGAAGTCGGCGTTCTTAATTAACATCTCACGTGGTCCGCTAGTTGAAGAGAGCGCGCTGATTGCCGCCCTTAATTCTGGTGCTATCGCGGGTGCTGGATTAGATGTATTTGAACAAGAACCACCAGCTGCCGACAATCCATTGCTGTCGATGGAGAATGTTGTCGTTACTCCTCACAACTTAGCTTGGACCGATGAACTCGGTTTTGGAATGGGCAAGAGCGCCTTCACTTCAATTGTTGCAATCAGCCAAGGAAATATTCCGGCTTATGTCGTTAATAAAGATGTCTTAGATACTCCGCAATTTAAAGCCAAACTGGAGCGCGTTAAGAATGGCTAAGAAAGTTGGAGTAATTGGCCTTGGCGTTATGGGACTTCCTATGGCCAAGAATCTGGTTAACGCCGGCTTTAACGTCGAAGTGTGGAATCGGAGCCAACCTGCAATCGAAAAAGCTAAGGCTGCCGGTGCAACTGCCGTCGCTGAACTTAAAGATTTTTCCGCTCCAATCATTCTCACCGTCCTTCCTGATATTCATGAAGTTCGCGAAGTATTGAAAAATGGACTGCAGGCAGCCCTTGCTCCGCAATCAATCTTGGTCATTATGGGAACGGTTTCACCACAAGCAATTGTTGAACTCGAGAAAGAATTAACTGCCCACCAGATTCGCCTGGTCGATGCACCGATGAGTGGTGGAGATGTCGGGGCTATTAACGCCACCTTGTCGTTGATGGTCGGTACAGATGCCGCCACTTTTGATGAACTAACTCCAGTATTTGCAGCACTCGGAAAGACTGTCCGCTTAGTTGGGCCAGTAGGCGCAGGTCAGTTAACCAAAGCTTGCAATCAAGCAATCGTGGCCATCAATCTCACCGCACTTGGTGAGGCAATCACGTTGGCACGTAAATCTGGGCTTGATACCAAAGCAGTCTTCGACATTCTCGCCGGCGGCTTAGCCAATTCCCAAGTTTTAAATATCAAACGCGAAAAAATCGAATCCGGTGACTTCACTCCGGGCGGATTTTCTAAGTTCCAACTCAAAGACCTCAATTACGCCACCCGAACCGGCCACGAACATGGCGTTGATATGCCAGTGACTAACTTAGTCAGGGATCTCTTCAAGGAGCTCGTCGAACATGGCGATGGCGAACTTGATCACAGTGCAATTATTCGCGAAATCGAAAGGCGCTCACGCTAAAGTGAAATCACTTCAAATAACCGGCAAGCTTGCGATGGAACTTGTTGACGTTCCAACTCCAGTTCCCACTCCAGATCAAGTGCTCATCAAGGTTGCCTATGTTGGTGTGTGCGGCTCTGATCTTCATTATTACTTTGAAGGTGCAAATGGCGCATTTGTAGTACGTGAACCGCTTGTTCCTGGACACGAACTCTCTGGCACGGTTGAAAGCGATCCTAAAGGCGATTTCGCTGCCGGCACTCCAGTCACTGTTCATCCAGGTCGCTTTGGTACTCCGCAAGATAAATATCCAAGCCATCCGCATCTTTGGCCTAATGGAAGTTATCTAGGAAGTGCATCCACCATGCCACATACTCAAGGTGGCGCATCAGAGTTCCTTCTAGTTGATCGTCATATGGTGCGCACATTGCCGGGTGCACTTAGCCTTAAGAGCGCTGCACTTGCAGAACCACTTGGCGTTGCACTTCATGCAATCAAAGTTGCTGGAGATATTAAAGGCAAGAGCGTGCTGGTCTCTGGTTCGGGTCCTATTGGACTACTGACTATCGCAGCTGCACATATCCTCGGCGCTGCTGAAGTTCATGCATCTGATGTACTTGAAGGTCCGCTTTCTCGTGCCAGCCAACTAGGCGCAGCAAAGACAATTAACGTAGCCGGCGACGCACTTCCTAACGATTATTACGACGTTGTCTTTGAGTGCGCGGGCATCGCTAAAGCAGTTTCATCAGCACTTGGAGCAGTTCGCAAAGCCGGAACAGTTGTACAAGTAGGAATGCTTAAAGCTGGTGAAGTTCCCATCGAATTCGCACCGCTAGTGAGCAAAGAGATCACTTTGAAAGGCACCTTCCGATTCCTCGACGAGATTGATGCTGCAGTAAAGATGCTTGCAGAACAACCATCGATTGAAAAGGTTATTACTCATACCTTCTCCCTCAACGATGCTAAAGCTGGTTTTGAAATGGCAAAGAATTCACAAGAATCCGGAAAGGTTCTAATCGAACTATGAGCCATGTGATCTGGAGCCAGTGGGAAGATTTAGTAGTTCCGGCTGGATTCACAAAGCTCACTCCAACTTCAACCCCGCTTGATTCAGCAGATTTATCCGCAATCACCTTCTATGTCCCGCAATACATGGGCGGGCGCAAAGCGCTGCTCCATGTGCCAAATATGCCCAGCCTGCAATACCTACAAGTCCCTAACGCCGGATTTGAAGATGCAGTGGAATTCCTTCGCCCAGGAATGGTTCTCTGTAATGCCCGTGGAGTTCATGATGCATCTACCGCAGAACTAGCTATTGGACTAGCGATTGCGGCTCGACGCGGCTTTGCACAGTTTGGCGCTGATCAGATTAATGGTCAATGGAACCACAAGCGTTACCCATCTCTTAATGACAGCAAGATTGGCATAGTTGGTGCGGGTTCTATCGCTCGAACCATTGGCCGCTACCTCGCACCATATGACGTTGATGTAACTTACTTTTCGCGAAGCGCTAATGATGGCGCAAAGGCAATCTCTGAAATTGATAAGTACTTACCTGAGCTCGATATCGTGATTTTAGCTCTACCGCTCAACGCTGAATCTAAAGATTTGTTTGATGCAAAGCGACTTGGGCTAATGAAAGATGGATCAACCATCGTTAATGTTGCGCGCGGCCCAATTATCAATACCGAGGCTTTAATCGCTGAACTCAATAGCGGACGACTTTTTGCTGGACTTGATGTCACCGATCCAGAGCCGCTTCCTGCTGGACATCCACTGTGGAGTGCAAAGAATTGCGTCATCACTCCACACGTTGGCGGAGACTCCACTGCATTTGAATCTCGTGGGAAGCGCTTAGTTGAAGAGCAGCTAGCAAGGCTTGCCGCAGGTGATGCGTTAATTAATATAGTCGCAGTTGGCTAAATAGCTTTGGTGCCCCCGGTCGGACTCGAACCGACACTGGAAGGATTTTAAGTCCTCTGCCTCTGCCATTGGGCTACGGGGGCGTTCGTGCAATCGCGAAGTGGCGAGTCTACTAGGCGAAGATGCGCTATAAATACTTCATCTATTCACACTCTCGAGGGTGAATTCCAGATAGCCCCACTCACTGTGAGCCCATAAAATCACGCTATGGCTGAGATCAACGTACCCCGTCGCAACCTCCTCATAGGAGCAGGTGCAAGCACCCTCCTTACCTTCATTCCGTTTAAGGCCTTTGCGCAAGGACCTACAGCGGTCTGCTCGCGGGCAGGTCAGAAGATAATTTTTAAAGGAAAGAACTACATCTGCGTGAAGAACAATGGGAAGTTGGCGTGGCAGATTCTCTCCCCCGCAAAACCTCCCATCGCCATTCACCCTTCACAGACCCCATCGGCCGCAAGTACGTCACCCACTCCAGCCTCTTCGCCAGAGAAAGTCTCGGGATTCCTCGTCGCCAAAATCTCAGATTTGAAAGAGGGCGTTTCGAAGGTAGTCCTGGCCAAGAACCTGCAAGGGGCTACGGTTGGCGTTGCACTCTTCCTATCCAACGGAGTCGTGACCGCTCACTCCTCCATCTGCACGCATCAAGGATGCACTGTCGGTGAATCCGGCAAGCAGTTGGCATGCCCTTGCCATGGTTCTGTCTTTGATGCCAAGAGCGGTGCAGTGGTCAATGGTCCAGCTAATGCTCCATTACAGACATTTAAGGTCGCAGAAGTTCAGGGAGATATTTATATCGTCTCGTAAAACTAAAACGCGCGCTGGAAAGGTAGTGGTTTTCTCATACGAACTATGAGCAAGATCGGAATGATTACATACGGGGCGTTGTAGCAAAGAAATACGAAGGGATGCGGTGTTCTCCACTGTGCCTCACCAAAGAACTCCACGCCGAAGACAACGACTCCTGTGATTCCAGAGATCAAGGTTCCGTAGATCACCGAATAGAGTTGAATCCACTCTTTACCTTTGAGCAGCGCATACACCAGCACCAGGTAAAACGGGGCGTATACAAATGCCGATAGACCCGTCACAAAGCGCATCCAGATAGGCGGATGCAAGAAGAGCGGATCATTGACGCTGGCATACGAGTAGTTCAACCGAGCAAGTAGGTTCGAGCTATGCGGAGATTCGACCACCCCGAGTGTAGGGATAGCATCGCTGATAATGCAGGTAATAAAGGCCCACGAGAAGAAGACGATGAAAAGGTAGTCGAATTTGCGATTCTTAAGAGGCAGAGTCATTGGGAAAAATTAGCATCCCCTATGCAATCTTTTTCTAGATTGTGAAAATAATTGTTACGAGCGCACTCATCATGATTGCACCGGATTGTGCTTGAGTCAGGACTCCATTTGCGGTACCCAATGTGACTGCCGCTGCCGGAATGCCCAGCTGTGCACTAGCAAGCAGAACATATTTCTTAGGTTGACCAAATAGGGCGCTGGGGGCATGTGCAACTAGTGCTCCGACACATAAC
>Ga0208622_1000598_pt1 | contig 14306 bp, 27 predicted proteins | sample CryBogCBH12Jul09_FD_184621 | JGI IMG/M metagenome (GOLD analysis project Ga0208622, IMG submission 184621) | Freshwater microbial communities from Crystal Bog, Wisconsin, USA - CBH12Jul09 (SPAdes) | ecosystem: Environmental > Aquatic > Freshwater > Lake | place: Crystal Bog, Wisconsin, USA... | reverse complement strand
ATATAGAGACGAAGCTTCAATTGTAGAAAATGTAGTAGTTTATTATGGTGGTAGGGGTGGAAATAGTGCCCGTGTCGATATCGAAGTAACTACTGCCAAGTATATTTTGAAGTTTAATTTTAGAAATAAACAAGGCGGCAAATATATATCACATTTGATGTGTGACTATAGCTATAGATCTTAAGGAATAATATGTTAACGTTCAAAGACTTTCTCATCGAATCACTAGAAGTGGATAAGCTCAAGCATCTTGAGCATGCTGAGGATCACATCATTCATGGCGGCGACGAAGGTCTTGGACACGCTGTTGAAAATCTTGAAGATTTACATAATAGACTTACCGGTAGAAAGCCAAAGTTAAAGATCACTACCAAATATGATGGTTCACCAAGTGTAGTTTTTGGTATTAATCCAGAAAATGGTAAGTTTTTTGTTGCATCGAAATCAGCATTTAATAAGAATCCTAAACTCAACTATACTGAAAAAGATATTGAAGCTAATCATGGTCACGCACCGGGGCTGATGGCCAAGCTCAAAGCTGCATTAGAACACCTACCCAAGATTATGCCCAAAGAGGGTGGTGTGTATCAGGGTGACTTTATGTATGATAAAGGCGATGTACAGGAAGATGGTGATAAGCTTAAGTTTGCACCAAATACTATTACTTATGCTGCTAAAAAAGATTCAGGTATGGGAAGAAAGATTGCAAATTCCCAGATTGGATTTGTAGTCCACACAAAATATACCGGTAAAAAATTAGAAGATATGAAAGCCGGATTTGATGTAGATCACAGCAAGTTTAAACAAGATCCGGATGTAAATTTAGTAAATCCTGAAATTAATGATATATCAAATTCCAGATATACAACTTCAATGCAAAATAAGTATCATAAGCACATCGCAGCTGCTACTGCTGCCTATCAATCAATGGCTCTTGATACTTTATCTAAACTCACTAATCATGATCCATTGATTAAGCCATATATCAATCAAACTGTTAGAGATGGAACTGAACCAAATACTAAAGACTATGGTAAGTTCATTGAAGCTCAACGTGAAAAAGAAATGGCCAAAGTCAAAACTCCTGGTGCAAAAGACAAAAAAGCAGAATACTATAATAAATTTCTAGTTGATACACAAGATAACAAAGATGAGTTTGATAAAGCTTTTCAAGTTCATAGTCATTTGCAAAAAGCTAAAGATACACTTGTAAATGCCCTAGGTAATCCAACAGAGTTTGAGCATACAGTAGGCGGTAAACAAGTAAAGCCTGAAGGTTTTGTTTCTATTAGGAAAGGAATGCCAACCAAGCTAGTTGATCGCGCCGAATTCTCAAGATTGAACTTTGCTAATAACAGAGGTAAAACAGAACAAGATGATTTTAGTAAAGGTGATGTAGCATCACCTGCTGATAGTGGGATCACAAAAGCACATGTAATGGCCTTTGGTAGAATGAATCCTCCAACTATTGGTCATGGTGCATTGGTCGATAAAGTCAAAGAATTGGCCGCAGCACACAAAGCTGGTCACTCTATTGTGTTATCTTCATCACAGGATCCGGAAAAGAATCCACTATCTCCTGAACAAAAACTTAAGCATGCCAAGCGTTTCTTCCCTAATACAAACATCGAAGCGGCTACACCAGATGCTCCCACATTTATGGATCAGGCAGCCAAACTTCATAAACAGGGTGTTGATCATTTAATTATGGTTGCAGGTTCTGATCGTGTGGATGAATATAAAAGACTTCTTGATCAGTATAATGGTGAAGGACCAAATAAAAGATTTAATTTCAAAAAGATCGATGTTATTTCTGCTGGCCAAAGAGATCCTGATGCAGAAGGTGTTTCTGGAATGTCTGCTTCTAAAATGCGTGATCATGCAACCAATAGAAGATTCGCAGAATTTAAAAAAGGTATTCCCCAGCATGTACATCCAGAACATGCAAGAGAACTTTATGATGATGTTCGTAAAGCTATGCACATTGATATTGGCCCTGAAACAAATGGTATTTCACTATCTCGTTATGCTAAGAGAAATGATGAAGTTGGAACCAGAGCTCGTGCTGAACAGCAACGCAGATTATTAGCTAAGAAAACAAAGAAAGCTTAAAATATAAATAATCAGAAAACTTTGGAGCGCATTAATGTTAAAAGAAAAAAAAGGCTTATGGGATAATATCCATGCCAAAAGAAAAAGAGGGGAACATATGCGTAAGCCTGGAAGCAAAGGAGCTCCGAAGGATGCAGATTTTAAGGCTGCATCTGAAGCCGTAATTAATCCAGCACATACCAGCTCAAAGCATTTCAAGACTCCGGAAACTGTTGAATTGCAATCTACAAATCCCAATGATCCAGATTCAAGATTTGATGCTACCGATTCCGCTGTTAAAGTTTATAAAAATGCAACACCTGGGCAATCATCAACTCTTAAAACAATCAAGAAGATAGTCAAGGAATGTCTTGACGAGGATAAGCACGGTTGGAAAAATCCAACAGGTGGTCTCACCCAGAAAGGTAGAGATCATTATAATAGAGAAACAGGTAGTCATCTACAAGCCCCAGTAACTACAAAGCCATCAAAATTGAAGTCGGGATCTAAGGCAGCAAATCGCCGTAAGTCATTTTGTGCTCGTATGAGTGGAGTTGAAGGTCCTATGAAGGATGAGCATGGTAAGCCTACAAGAAAGGCATTAGCTCTTAGAAAGTGGAATTGCTAATGAAAAGTTTCAAAGAGTTTATCGAAGATCTTTCGGTTAAGGAATCAATTCTTAATCTGTATGCACCGCCGGAACCTATTACTGCGGTTAAACCAATTAGACATGTTGGTCGTATTCATTCTGCGATTGCTCACTATCATTGGAAACATAAGAAAGCAAAGCACGTCAAAGAAGTAACAATTAGAGACGCAGCCGGTCATGAACACCAATTAGCAAATGTGCAAATTCGCATGGCCAATGGAAAAATTAAGTCATTGCCTCCAGGTAAAAGTGGTAGCTCTGGCGGAGGAGGAAAATAATGAATGAGTTAACCGATCAGATGAAAGTATGCCTCGCCAGTGTATTTGCTTTCTATCTCAAAACACATAATTTTCATTGGAATGTAGAGGGCCCTAATTTTCCTCAGTATCATTCGTTTCTAGATGGTTTATATAATGATGTCTGGGAATCAGTAGATAAGTTTGGAGAGCAAATTAGAACACTCAATGCATATGCTCCTGGAAGTTTATCTCGTTTCTCTACATTATCCGTAATTGATGATCAACTAAATATCCCATCTGCATCAAAGATGATCAAAGAACTTGAAATGGATAATAAGAAGTTGATTGAAGAACTAAAGAAAGCTAACACACTTGCTGAAAAGGTAAATGCTGTTGGCTTAGCTAATTTCTTACAAGACCGAATTGATACCCATTATAAGCATGACTGGATGTTACGTTCAATAGGTAAAGCATAATGGAAAAGTATAAGTCACTAGAAGCACTAATTAGACATATTGCCGAAGCAGGCATTGTTTCTACACCTGGTGCCATTAACACGGGTCATGTTAGATCAGGCCGTAACAATTTCTCATCACAAAAAAACGATGGTGAAACAGGCCATTCAAACAATAATGGTCCTGCCATGAAACGCGTTGCCGATCAAGAAAAAGAAACAAAAAGAGAACAACAGATCTCAAAAGATGAGATGAAACGTCAAATTGATCAACGCAAAAAAGATGCAGAAGAACGCCAAGTTGAACTTCAGAAGCGTGTCGAAGAAGAAGAAGCAGAAGTTCCAGCCGGAACAAAAGATAGAGTTAAAGTGAAACTAGTTTCACGACCAGATGATTTAGAACCCACTTCCCCAAAATCCAAGCTAGCCCGAACAGCAGCTTACAAAACAAACGTAATTGACGAGGAGATTCCAATGAATACCAATCGTTTCGGGCTGCCAGCTAGCCTTATTGAACTGGCCCAGCAAGTAATCGAATCAAACCCCGACCATGTATCTAATGCAGCATCTGATGCTAAGAAGATGACAGGCGGAAAGACTAAGGTCGATCTTGAGCCAAAGACCATCGATAAGCTAGATGATGAAAGTGGTTCAAAGCCAAGCACAAAGAATGTTAAGGAAGAACTATCACCTGCGCAGAAGAAAATTGCTGCTATGGCAGGCGATAAGAATAAAATTGATGCCGCTGATTTTAAAGCTCTTCGTTCTGGCAAATGCTCAGAATGCGGTAAAAAACCATGTGAATGCATGAAGGAAGAAGTCGAACCTCAAGAAAAAGAAAAAAATCAAGACTATTTTGTTGGACCTTGGGCGCATCATATGAATCAGGCACGCATAGCTATGCAAAAAGCTAAAAGAGCCAAGGAAGATGCAATGAAAAGTAAAGATCCAACGGATCACGATATTGCGGCACGTTGGGCACATAACGCATCTTGGCATATGAAAGCAGCCTCAACTGCGGGTAGACGTATTAAAGAAGAAGTCGAACTCAGCGATGAAGAGTTAGAGAATATTGCGGCAATTGCCGAGCTATTCGATGAAGCAAAGAAAAAAGAAAAGACTGTACCTTCACAGACAACAATCGGTTCTGCCCCAACACGCGGTGCTAATCAAGATCAGTCCGGTTTCAATACTTCAGGTAATGTAGCTGACTATACGATTTCTGATGAAGTACAATATGAATCAAAAGAACTAGCCAATCACAAAGCCGCACTAAAGAAGCTTCTTGATCAGAAAGCAAGCGGTGTAAATCTTGGCGGCGGAAGCAGTATTGATAATCAGATTAAAAATAAAAAAGCAGTTATTGCAAAGATGATGAAGGAAGAGTCTGAGCTTGATGAAGCTCGTGGTCGTCCACGTAAGAATCCAAAGCCAGAAGATCCAAGTGAAGATGAACATGAGCATCCAGTAGTACAACTTCAGAAGATCATTACTACTCAGGGAACAAAGCCTTTCACACATCTAAATGGTGAAAAGACAACTATGAATCCTCAGATGGCTCAGTATGCTCTAAAGATCTATAACCATGGTCTTAAGACTTCAGCTGATAAGGATGCATTTACAGATAAACTTCATAAGAGCCATGCTTCTATGAAGGCAGCTCTTAGCTAATTCCCCCATCGAATAAATAGAACTAAACACTAAAGAAAGGATAAACATATGCTTTGGGGTAGAAACGATCAGTCAGTGACTGCTAATAGCACCACTACTAAAGAATCATCAAATGGCGCGCCAATCGGCACGTATGCTCTTGTAAAAGGCAGCGGCCAAGGTCCTAGCGCAATTCCAATGGATGCTAATGCTCACTTTGGCAACACATCACCAGGCTCTCGTGCTTCTGTAGACGTTGCTATGTTTGGTAACACAACAGTCGGTGCATTCATTCCAAATATGGCTGTTGGCATTTTTGCTGTTAATACAACATCTATGGGCACTGCTGGCGGTGGTATTGCTGGCCAGCAAGGTGGTGCAGCTGTTGGTGTAGTAACATATACCGGTACAGGTTATTCAGCAAACACAGCTAACTTCATTCCAACACCGGTAAATGGTGGAACAGGCGGCATTGTTAATGCTGTATCAAACTCAGTTGGTAAGATTGTAAGCTTTAATCTTGCAAATACAGGTTCTGGTTATCTTGTTAATCCAACTCTAACAATTCCAGCTCCTGCATCAATCCAAGTTGGTGCAAATGCAACTTATATTAATGCTACAGCTAATGTCATTATGACATCATCTGCTCAGTATTTTCAAGTAAATGATCATATTTCTTATATAGTAAGCACCGGTAATACTTCCATTGTAGGTCTAACTGGCAATACTAACTACTATGTTTCTTTTGCTAATTCTTCAGCTCTAGCTTTAGCTAATACTATTGGCGGTGCCAATCTTCAGCTTACAGTAAATGCGGCTTCAACAGAAACAGGTCATAATCTCAAAGGTGATACTGCTACCGGCTATGTTGATATCAATTCAGTCCTTCCACAAGTAACACACGCCGGTTGGGTTGTTCGCAGAGAGGGTACTGGCGGTCGAGCTGGCCGTGTTCACTTCGAAACACTTGTTGCAGCAGGAACAATTGGTTTAAGTGGAACTACATCAACTGGCGCAGTTGGCGCAGCTTCACCTGCTTCAAATACTGTAGACACAAACATCTAATAGGTAACTTAATACTATGGCAAATGACGCGAGAAGAATTGCGGATCTAAATATGGCGAACACCCTGGCTTCTACGGACAGGGTGGTTGTCTTAGTTAACCCATCAAATACGGCTAATGTTCTAACTATTTCTGTTAATAATTTCGTATTATCTATTGGTAACACAATGCCAGGACCATTTGCAAATGATGCTACCGCAAATACAGGCGGTGTAATTATTAAGGGTCTTTATTTTGATACGAATGGTTTTGTAAGACTTAGAACTTCTTAATGCACGAAAAATTGACTGAGGAAAACTTTTTAATTTATTGCGCAAAACGATATGATAATCCTCAGGCAATATCTACAGATGAGTTTCTTGAAGACTTAGAACGAATTAAGTATATCAAGAAACTCATCACCAGATATTCTGAGACGGGTGAATTAAAAGAACGATTAATCCTTAACCATATTATGACTTTATATAATTGCTTCGGTACTGAACTGACGAAAATCCTTTTCTTAAAATTGGAAAAACAGTTCAAGTATTTGAAGCCTTTTTTATTATTGCTAGGTGTTATGCCTAGTAAAATATATAAAATTGGAAATCATGAATTAGTTGAAACTGACTCTATATTAATGGATCAAAGAATAATAGATATACTAAGAAAGTTGAATAATGAAAGTAGAAACCAATAACCTCATTGAAGATGGCATTGCTGCCGGGGCTGCAAACGCTGCAGGAGCTGGTGGAGTTGAAGGTATTGGCATTGGCCCTAAAGGTGAACCGGGTGTGTACCCCAAGAAGAAAAAGCTACGTGATATTGTTATGACCAAGACTCCTTTAACAAGAATCATCTCGGGAAAATAACAATTATGGATTTAGAACCACGCTTTGCAAAAATAGACGACGCAATCCAAAGGTTAGCCCAAGTGTCAGCCGATGTTTCTAAAATGCTCGCTGTTCATGAGCTAAGACTATCTCAACAAGAAAAGGGTAATGATACCCTAACAAAATTAGTAGAAGATCGTCGTAAAGAATTTGACGAATCTATTGGTCGAATCTATGATCAGTTTCGTGAAGAAGATGCTCTTATCTTAAAAGAAATCAAAGAAAACGCTAAAAAAGATACTGATGCTCATGATAAAATGAATCAGAAAATTAATAAGATTGAAAAGCTAATTTGGATGGTTTCGGGTGGAGGACTAGCTATTGGTTATCTCCTATCATTTGTAGCAAACTACTATAAAGTTTTAAGCCATTAAAAATAACTGTGTACTTTTCCTGCAGAGTTGGTATAATGCTACTAAGCAAACAATATTGGTAGAATATTATGCATTGGCTCGAATCGAAATATACAGGTTTGGTATCTAGCCGGCTACGTAATTACAAACGTAAATCAGGCAATATATTTAACTTCTCATGTCCCTTCTGTGGTGATTCTGCTACTGATCAGAGAAAAGCTCGTGGATATATCTACGATAAGAAGGGTAGTACTTTATATCATTGCCACAATTGTGGTGTAACTTATAGCTTCAATAACTTTCTTAAGAACTTTGACTATCACATGTATTCAGAATATACTCTTGAAGTCTTACGAGAAAGTGGCACTCAAAAGAAAGAAGAAGAAGCATACGAAGAATTTGTGACTAAGCTTAAGATCCCTGTATTCTTAAAATCAGGACCATTGAAAGGTCTTAAGAAGATTAGTCAACTTGATGCTAATGATCCAGTAAAGATTCTCGTAGCAAATAGAAAAATCCCCAACAAATATCACGCAAAGATGTTTAAGTGCCCAAATTTCTTTTCTTGGGTAAATGAAGTAGTGCATGGTAAGTTTGATGATAAAACTCTTAAGTATGAAGAGACTCGTTTGCTAATTCCATTCTTTAATAATAAGAAGGAAATGCATGCTTTCCAAGGTAGAGCTTTGGATCCTAAGTCAAAGACGCGTTACATTACTGTGGTAAACAATGAAGATTATCCACGTGTTTGGGGCTTAGACGAGGTGGACTTCAACCAAAAGAATTATGTTTTGGAAGGTCCAATCGATGCTATGTTCTTGCCAAACGCAATTGCTACTGCTGGCGGTGATTTAGTCTCTACAGTGCATGATATGCCAAAGGAGAACATGGTTATCGTACTTGATAATGAGCCAAGATCTAAAGAAACAAAGCAAAAGCTCGATAAAGCTATCATCAATGGTTATAACGTATGTATCTGGCCTAGCAATCTAGAACATAAAGATGTGAATGATATGGTATTAGCTGGATTAAGTGCAGATTTTATTCGATACATCATTGATACTAATACTCATAGAGACTTAAAAGCTAAACTCGCATTGAACACATGGAGCAAGGTATGACTTGGGGTTCATCTATATGCAACCAAAGATGGACTCGAACTAAGGGAAAACAACAATGAGCATTCCGGTTAGATTTGATTGGTATGATAAACATGGCACGTTGTTAGCTATCAATAGAGGTTTCTTCACTATCAATTATACTGATGATAGTGGCAACCTCAACACGCTTTCCAAGAGAATACAGGAATGTCCTTTATCGCAACATCAAAAGTTTGTGCATTCTGACGTGAGATATATTGTGCCATATTCTGCTCCGGATTATATGTTCGATCTTAATGATCCTGCTGCTATCTTACCAAATAGATTTAAGGGAAAACAACAATGAAAAAGTATAAGGTTCGTATCGCAGAAACACAAAGCGAAATTGGAACAAACCACTGGACCGAGACATACAAGACACTGGAACATGCACAAAAACGTATTGATTATGTTAACGGTCTAATGACTTCTAAGTTTCCGCCGCGTCACTACATTATTGCTAATGATAATATTGAGGAAATTGAAGTAGATGAAACAAGATGAAATTTGGGAAGTTTCGGTAGGTCAGTATTATGGTCCACCAATAGATGGTAACTACAGCATAGAATATTGTGTGCTAGAATTTTGGCATCCACTTACCTTTAGAGCAGAACATTTTAAGTGTGTAGTAGCAACGACGTATGATCAAAGTGTTGCTGATAAACTTGTGGCAGAAGACCCCAATCATCGATATTGGACTAAGACTTATCGTTTATATAATTATCCTGTGAAAGAAAAACACCATGAACAAATACACGATTGAAGTTGACTATTTTGCTACTGGCGAAGGTCGAACACTCATCATTAATTATGTGATGGATAATACACCAGAGGATGCTTTGCGTAACTTTATCGGTGATTATTCATATGATTTTTATAGTCATTATGCCGAAGTGAAAGAAGGTTGGGTATTCGATAGTGAAGTTGCCGAAATTTTGGTTTCTCCTGCTGTTCAAAAACTTCTCAATGGTCAAGACGGTCAAAAGTTTTTTACGGCAAATCTTCATCTAGATTATGGTTAAAATAAAATGAGATATTGGTGTTATAACGAACCCATTTATGATGATAAGAATGAAGAGATTATTGGCAATCGAGTTGAGGTCTTATCCGATAAAGAAATCATTGACACTTACTACTCTGCGTGGTATAGTAGTATGGTAAAGAAGTTTGGCAAGGAACATGTTGATGCAAATTTCTGCCAATCAGATTGTATTGACGAATGGGTTATCGGAAATTGGGCATGGGAAAGCACTGACGATGAATAAAAAAATTGAAGAAATTGCTAAACAATGCTGGGATGAACGCCTAGATGGTCAACTTCATTTTGACTGTGAAAAATTCGCTGAGTTGATTATTCGGGAATGTCTAGGGCTATATGATTCCATTGACAATGGCAATCTGCCGCACGGTACTGACAATTACTTTCTGGCAATTGAGCGTCACTTTGGAACCAATAAATGAGAGATCTCAAAGTTGGCTTTCATAACATGATATTTGGATGGTTCCTCTGTACAACGTGGGCTTTCTTTGGAATAGTCGAGAGATATAAAGCGTGGCATCATCGCCGCAAGATTCGCAGCAAGATTCGCAAAATTTTGAAAAACCCCCTCGAAGTTCACAAACTGATTGACTGGCAGGAATTGAATGTGATATGCACTGGACTTCACTAACACCTCATGGCATTTGTCAAGCAATGGGTATCGATATTGACAAACGCCGCGCCAATGAACTCAGCAATTTGTTTGATGGCAATGTTAATGGGTGGTATTATCTATGGGGTGCCAGTCGAGGTGATGGAACTGATGAATCTGCTAAATGGATTTTAGGTGCGATTGCCGCCAAATTAAATGAATTGGGAGTTGGGTTCGATCATGCAAGATCATTAATTCCTTCTGACTATCTCAATGCATTTGTTCTGTATTTGAAATCCGGTAAATTTGATCGTGGATTTAGTAAGGAAGTATTTGCCGAATTGATGTTACTACGAGGCGAGCAATTTCGAACTATTGAACTTACGGATTCCATGACGCCCGCAGAAGTGCAAGAATGGATTGACTGTCCTATACATCGTCTCAGAGGTGATGAGGTAATGGATACTATCATTGCCATGCCAAAGTTTGCAGCAACGAACAGCGATGATCTCGATGCTCTAATAGAATCAGTTATTGTTGCCAATGCAGAACAAGCATCCAAGGTCTCTGAGAACCCAAAACTGGTGCAATGGTTTGTTGGTCAAGTGATGAAAGCAGGCAAAGGCAAAGTTACAGCGCCAGCAGTATTGGATAAACTCAAGCAAAGATTTGGATAGGGATGGGAAATAATGTCTTTCAAATGTAGAGGTTGCCAGAATATTTTTGTCCAAAATGGTTGGAGTGATGGTTATGATGAAGGTTATTTCTTCAGTGAAAAGAAAAACAAAAATGGTAATGTGTGGTAAATGTAATGATAAAGGTTGGTATAGAGAACCTGATCCTGCCGGAAAAGGCTTTACAGTGGATTGTCCATGTGGTAAAACAAATTTGAATGACCAAGACGATTTTGATATCGTTTTACACACTCTTAGCGAGAAACGAGATCAACTACAAAAAATGTTAGAAGGCAGTATGAAATTCGGTCTATTAGATTTAATGGATCAAATACGTATGGAACAAATCGACCAACTCGACAAAGCAATTAAATCATATAAAGGAGAACACAATGAAACTTGAAACGGCGGTAGCAATCCTCAAATGGGAAGATGATGTGGATAATTACGAAGAAGTGACAGAGGAAAAAATCTTCGACAAGTCTCTCTGGTCAACTTTTTATAGTCAGGTCTATAAACATAAGCACAATGGAACTTTTTGGGAGATTACTTGGTCTCGCGGATCAACCGAACAACAAGATAATGGTCCTGAAGATATTGGTGTTGATCAGGTAGAACCATACGAAAAAACCATTATCGAATATAGACGAGTTAAGGGATGAAAATTGACGGATATGTGATCGCTCCACCCGTTTCTCCCTGGGATGATCCATCAAAAGTTATACCTTATATGTCACATTCAACTTTTGGTATCACACCATTAGAATCGTGGATGAAACATATCCGGCACAAAGACTATGACCGAGACACCACAAAACCTTTAATCCAGCGTTGGTTTGATCGTGGTTATCGTTTGAGAAAAGCAACTCTTATTATTGGAGACGAATCAAATGAAAATAACCAAGACTAAATTGAAACCACCGAAGGAAAAATTATTGTCGGATGAGTATAAATCTGAGGTATGTCAAGAACTTGTAGATTATACCGATTATGATGATCCTGAATTGATTGAAGCATTTATGGAAGGGAAGCGAAACAAGATGACTAGCGAAACAAAGTATGATTTTCAAGATGGCAGTGGACCTGTAGCAGCGCATCAGCATCCATATGGTGGTGGTTGGGTTGCTGATACCGCCGCTGTTGCTGATACTGCCCTTGTTGGGATTTATGCCAAAGTTTATGGCAATGCGGAGGTCTTTGGTAATGCTCGGGTCACTGGTAATGCTGAGGTTTATGGCAATGCCTGGGTCTGCGGTAATGCTCGGGTCTATGGCAATGCTCGGGTCTATGGCAATGCTATGGTCTCTGGTAATGCTCACGTCTCTGGTAATGCTTGGGTCTTTGGTGATGCTCAGGTCTATGGCAATGCTTGGGTCTGCGACAATGCTTTGGTCTCTGGTGATGCCAGGGTCTTTGGTAGTGCTAAGGTTTCTGGTAATGCTAAGGTTTATGGTAATGCTAAGGTTTATGGTAATGCTGTTGTTACAACTACAATCTTAATCGCTAATCGTAGTGATGGTTATATTTTTACTATCTTTGATGAAGCAGATGGGTCCACTAGGATCACTGCCGGTTGTAGGTTTTTTACCATTCCAGAAGCAATTGAGCACTGGACAACTACTCGTGGTGATACTAAACTAGGTCTTGAGAGTATTGCTATTGTTAAGTATCTGGAATATATGCATTCTTTGGAGGATATGAAGTGATATGACTAACGAAACAAAGTATGATTTTTGTGACGGTAATGGACCTGTAGCAGCACATCGACACTCAAAAGGCGGCGGTTGGGTTGCTGATACAGCTTCTGTTGATCTAACTGCTTATGTTGGACCCGATGCTTGTGTATATGGTAATGCTAAGGTCGGTAATACTGCTAGTGTCTATGATAATGCTAGTGTCTTTGATAATGCTAGTGTCTTTGGCAATGCTAAAGTCTTTGGTAATGCTAGTGTTTTTGGTAGTGTTATTATTGATGGTTTAGCTGAGGTCTTTGATTATGCTTGTGTCTTTGGTAATGCTAAGGCCGGTAATACTGCTCAAATCTATAGTAGAACTAGGGTTTGTGGTAATGCTGTTGTTACAACTTCAGTATTAAATGCTAATCGTAGTGATGGTTATACCTTCTCTATCTTTGATGAAGCAGATGGGTCCACTAGGATCACTGCCGGTTGTAGGTTTTTTACCATTCCAGAAGCAATTGAGCACTGGACAAAGACTCGTGGTGATACTAAACTAGGCCGTGAAAGTATTGCTCTTGTTAAGCATCTGGAATATGCTCATTCTCTAAAGGATATGAAACAAGATGACCAAACCCACAGTGCGTCTAAAAGATGACCACATCATCCTCAAATTGGGTTCTGAAACATGTGAACTAATTGTGACTGATGGTATGACAGATGATGCTACACATTTTGCACATGACAATTCAAAGTCGTATCCAAGAAGTTTTAGACAAACGGCATAGAAAATTACTGGAAGAATATCAATGAACAAAATGACCAATGAAGATATTATGAATTATCAAAAGAATAATGCTGCTTTTCGACAAACAAAAATCGGCAAGTTATTCGCCACGTATGTTTCGAAACAACAAAGAGCAGAACGACTCGACGCTCAAATGGAATATACCGATCATTACCGGTATGAAAAAAAACTAACCGAATATTGGGATGAAGCAAAAGCGGCAGAAGTAGAATTGCTAGTTGAATTGTATAAAATTGAAGGACTAGAATATGCCAGACTATGACAAATATACAGTGAAATACGTAGCAGAAGCAGAAGAACTAAAGATACTAGTGAAAAAGTTTTTTGAAGAATATTTGGATGCTACTGAATTTTCCGACAGTGGAAGAGAATTTCATCCAGTTCAAATTTCTTGTTGTAGGTCTATGAAGATCGATCCACTGAATAAATTGATGAAACGTATGAGAAAATTATCAGGAATAGAAAATGAACGAAATTAATGACGAAATGTATAACACGATGGTCACACTTGCCAACACAATAGGATTATCAATTCTTACTATGATGATCCACGAGCAAAACGGGTTATTGAAACATGCAGAGGAATTAAAAGAAACCATCGAAAAGTTAAAAGAACAACTTAAGCGCATGGTTGAATTGAGTCATCGCACCAAGGAGTTGTGATTGAAATGATGACATTTGCTGAACTGACCGAACGCCTTAAATTGCTATCACAACGTCTTTCTGATGAGGGCAGGTATGTTGATAGCGATATTGTAACAGAAGCAGAAATGCGTATAATTGAGATGAGTGAAGAAATTTGTTTGCTTGAAGTAATGCTGAAGAATTTGATAACGGAATCCAAAAAATGAATGTTATAATTCAAAAATGTATTGACGCTGCTACTACAAAGAAGCAAAGTTGTTATATCGACATTGAAACGTTGGAACCAAAACCCATTTTCAAACTTCGGGATGATGGGACACCAGAACCAGTTTATTATGAAGTTTTTGATAAAGCGCAATTT
>Ga0208622_1000597_pt1 | contig 14307 bp, 15 predicted proteins | sample CryBogCBH12Jul09_FD_184621 | JGI IMG/M metagenome (GOLD analysis project Ga0208622, IMG submission 184621) | Freshwater microbial communities from Crystal Bog, Wisconsin, USA - CBH12Jul09 (SPAdes) | ecosystem: Environmental > Aquatic > Freshwater > Lake | place: Crystal Bog, Wisconsin, USA... | reverse complement strand
ACGAAGCGAAGGCGGCGGCAGGACTGCAAACCGCGAGGGCGAATTAACGGGAAGTCAAAGGGACAAGTGAACCGTGACCATTCTGCGGCAAGTCCGCAGAATGGTTTTTTTTGCGGTTGTTCTGATGCTGCCAATGCTGGCTGATTGTATTCGTGACTTTTACAAGCCAGGAACGATCTTTGGCAATTTCCAAAACATCGGCAGTCGCAAAATACTTCGTGCTGTTTTGCGCGGGATTGCCGAGCGGCTTGAGCAGCCGCGCCGAAATCAGCGCGGGAATGTCGTGTGGCTGGCAGTTCAGCACCCAGCCGGCTTGCTCCGACGTGAGGCGGGCGGGCAGTCGTCCCAGCAATGACAGAAACCGAAACTGATCGTCTTTCATGCAAAATCAGTCGCCGGAATAGTTTGAATTTGAACAGAGATTTTTTTACCATTTAATATGGCCGTGGATAACCCACTCGTAAAGCTACAGAACGCATATCGGCAAGAACTTGACTTGGAAAAACGCGTTGAGATTGCCACGCGGATTTTTGAAGCAATCACCAGCGACCTGCGTTTGTATGTTTTTGGCAAAATTCATGGAACCGATGCCGAGGACGTGTTGAGCGAAACGCTCAAGGCAATCTTTACAGGTTTGGCAAAGTTTCGAGCATTCACCGACAGGCAATTTTACCAGTGGTGTTATCAGATAGCCAAATACAAGATCATCGACCAAATTCGTCAGAAAAAAAAAGCCAATGACCGCTTCGATCCAATTCCAATAGAGGAAATGGAAAATATCGTTGCGGAATCTGCGCAGAGGAATCCTTTCGCGCGCGGGGAAAGGCTTGATGTGCAATACGCAATGGCTTTGATCGCTAAAGCCAAACCAGAGTGCCATGATCTTTTGTGGGAACATTATTTCAATGACCTGGTGGTTTCCGACCTCGCGATAAATTCCAAGTTGGACTACCATACAGTAAAGCGAAGAATAGAGCGCTGTATCAAAAAATTAAGAGCATTACTTGCCAAATTTAAATGAAACCCCAAGACAAACCAGTATGGAAGGTGTTTGAAAAGTTACGCAAACGGCTGCGCGCCGGCTTGGTGTTCCGGTATCCTGATTCTTCAAAGCATTTGGAGGTGGTAAAAAACGCGGTTCGCGAACAATTTCCCATAGACAAGAAGGCGCTGCTAGAGGAACTCCAAGCGGAATCCAAGGGCAAACCAAAAAAGAAACTTGCTACAGGGAAGAAGTTAAAGAAGTTGATCGAGCAGCACAGGAAACAAAGAGAAGCAGATTCAAGTCTCGGACCAGTCCTTCTGAAGCCGAAAGGAAAGCTAGGAAGACCACAAACGTCGGCTACACGTTTCAGGAGCAAGGCCAAGGATGCCAAATCAACACGCCGACATGCGCGGCGGCCAAAGCCCGCTAAGGCACAGTCCTCGACGGCGTAAAACAGCAACGTGCCACCTATCAGTTGACACCCAGAGCAAGCAGGCGTCTTTAAGTCGCCATTGATCCAATTTTTCGTTCATGCTATAAACGAAAGTGGCATGACAGAGATTCGGGCGGATATTCTCGCAGCACTACGGACGCAGGAAGCAGCCTTGCTTGCCGTGCTGGAAACCGTGCGGCAAGCGATTGAAACTGTGCTTACCTCGCAATTCCCGGAATTAGTTGAAGAACAGAAAACGGAAACCATCGCCACAGAGCGCCAGTTTATGAATGGCGTGTTAGCCGAGCTTGGCGTCCAGTTCACATCAAAAGAGATTTTCGAGCAGGGAAAGAAATTGAAGCCGGGTATGAAGCGCGATTTTTTGAAACGCGCCATCATCCGGCTGGAATTGTCCGGTGCCATCCGCAAGATTGAAGCTGGACGCGGGAAGCGTCCGGCACGTTATCAGAAGCGGTTTTTCAACTAGGCTTGCCCGTCCGCTTTCATGTGGTAAGTCCGCACGAATCCCAACCTGTCGCCGTTGAACATGTAGGTAATATTTATAAAGAAAACGCCGTCGCTGGTGCTCCGATACAAAAATTCTTTTTCCAGCAGTTCACGCAGACCGCGCCGGAATGTCCGCTCGTTTAATCCCCGATCCTGTGCGAAGTATTGGCTCAATTCTATTTTGTCAGTCCCCGGTTTTTCACGCATCTGGTGGTAAACCAGTTCAAAGATTTGCATTCCGGGTTTTGACAAGTTGCAGGCTTGCTTGATGCCATCCAGAAAAAGTTTCACGAACCGGCTGGCGTCCACTTCTTCCTGCCACCAGAACCCCACGCCTCCCAGCCCACGAATTTCGCCGCTGGTGTTGTCCACGATGACCGCCGCCTTGCCGCCGGGGACTTCAAAACGCCGCTGGCGTGTCGCCAGACCGTTGGATGGCGGGATGCTGGGATTGACGCGATAAACCGGCAGACCTCGTTTGGTGGTGACTAAATTCCCTTGAGTGTGTTCGGCCATTTTTCCCTCCTGATTTTGGTCGTGAACGACTCGCACCCTGTCACAGTTTGACCAGATTTACAATGGGTTTTTGGCCGTCGAAAACACGAAACTGGCCGTTCGCGGCCAGAAAGTGTCCGAACCGGTCCAGCAAAATCAAAGGCTTACCCCGTTCTCCTTTCTTATACTAAATATGGGGAACGGGGGAGTTATCCACGCCGACGCCGACGCGTCCCACAACGCAGGTGAGGCGGCGGGGTGGGTAACTCGCTGAAAGAAATCCGGGGCCTTGTTAATAAATTAATTGCCCGCCTTGCAATCTGTGGCGCAGATGCAAGACGGGCAACCCCTACCCAATCCAAGCCCATCAGCGAACACTGACAAGACCGGCACTGCTATCATTCCCCTTGAGCCTCAAAGATGCCATCCTCATCAATTGAGCGGCGGCAACAAGGTTCACCAGTGGCACGGCAGTCAAGCCGATCCACAGCCCGACGTTTTTTTGCAGGAGCCGGGCCAATTGCCAACTCACAATGACCATCGCGACATGGACGATTAAAATGCAAATCATATCAAGCGAGTAAAGCCAGGACGGTATCGGACCGAAACCCAAGACTAACCACGACACAGTAAGCCAGGTTAAAACTTTTTTCTTGCTGACAATTTGCATCATGTCAGTGACGGGATTTATCGCCGGCTTGGGCGGCGGCACAAAGCCGTCCGGCGGGGCGATGATTTGCGAGAGCGGCAACGCCCCGGTGCTGCCATCGCACCAGCCGAGGTCATTGAATGTGTATTCGCCCGACAAGATGCGTTTCAAAACTTCCGCTTCCGTGTAGGGGCCGCTGTTTTTTTGGTTTTTAATGACGTATATGTTGTTCATTTTATTTTGTCTTTCTTTAGTTTTTGGTTTTGTGGTTTCAAATCTCCGCCAAAATCCGTGCCCGTCTTTCGTCACGTTCAGTTTGGGAGAGAATTCCGTCGCGGAGCATTGCGTCGAGGGTTAGCAGTCGCGTCTGTATTGGCATCCGGGAATCCGGCAATCTTATCTGAGTGACCGGCACGGGTGGCGGCGTGGTGATCACTTCCGCTTCAATGATTCGGGGGGCGCGGCTACTTCCCAACAGTTTTTCATTGGACGATTTCACGCGCCTCCACGCCCACATTGCCCACACCACAGGCGTGAAAACTACCGGGATTTCGTCAAAAATAATCCCAACCAGCATCATGAATATCAGAACGCCGAAGGGGATTAAAAAATCCTTCCAAGACTTGAACATTATTGCCAATCCGACGCCGCCCGTGAAGAAACCCACTGCAGCTGCCAAAGCTGGATTCATTTCCTTTTCCAATGGATCCATCTGGTCAGCTATGGCATAGAGTCCGCCAAATACAGAATGCGGAGTTTTATTTTGTTCGTTCATAATTTTTTGTTTTGTTTGTTTCGGAGGTAGGACGTGATGATTATTTTTGTGTTATGTGAATCAGTTCAGGTCTGGGTTGTGTTTTGGTTTATGCGAAACCTGCCCCTCGATGTCCGGTCCAATTCCTGTGTTTACACCAGCGGACGGTGGCTTCTGCCAGACGCCGCTGGGGTTCTGGAATTGCTCGATTACCTGCCCTTGACGCTCCGCAGTTATCATCGAATCCAGGGTATCTAGGTCTGAATTCAAAAATTTTAATTGAATTGCATATTCAACATACCGGATGGATACCGCGCTTAGGAAAAGCCATGCTGACAATGCGTGCGAAATCGGATAGAAAGCCATACCCGCACCCAGACAGATCGCCGGATTTAGGATTTTTTCCGCCCGCCGATGCCGGCGGAAAAAATCCGGCACCCAAGAAAATCTAAGGCACCGTGCGTCGCCAATGTAATAGGAGTGTTGCCGGACACCTCGATTTAGACTCCACCAGGCTTTTATCCGGGCAATAATCCCAAGGACGAACGAAACCAGCGCGAAATAGAGTAGAAACCTTGGGTTGGTGGTGGCGTTGCTGCCAGGAATTGCCAGCGTTGACACCACCACCAAAAAAACCGTCAAGGCCAGCAACCGGAGTGGGGACATAAGCCGGTATCCCAAATTTTTGCACAGGTAAGGCAGAACGGTAATAGCCGGATATTCCATAGCTACTTGTGCAATTCGGTAATTTTCAGCGAAGGAGTTCTTTTGATTTTGTTGTTGTTGTTGGGCCATATATTTTTTTGTTAGGAGTTATTTGTTTGGAGGTTAAATATTTTTAAGAGTCGTGATATTTTTGGCATCGGGAATCGCTACCGCGTTAAAAGCGCATTGGCACGTCATACAGCATTGATAATTTTTTCTGGTAGGTGGGTAGCCCGCTGGTGTCTTTGCCACTACCAGCGGGCAAATTTGCCGCCTTTACAGGCTTGGCCGTTCGACTTTGGCAATTTCCATCTGCTTTTCGTGGACCACGATCTCGATGGACTCGATGAATGGTTTTTTTTCATCCGTCGGTTTGTCCCAAAGATCGGGGTCAAATTCCTGGATGTAATCGGCCGTGCTCGCGAGCAATGCCATGATGACCGGCTGCAAATTTTTCCCGCGCACCAGCACCATGAGCCAGCTAAACGAGAGCACAAAATTTGTGCCGATGCTGCCGTCATAAATAATTTCCATAAGGTTGTTGTAGCCTGGTGCGCGGGTCGGTTGATTGGCACCTTTGATTTTTAACCGCTCCACCCGGTCTTTGGTGGCAAAGGCGGCATACACCTCCGGGCCTTCGGGCATTTCAAATGACACCGGCGGGCTTGCCGCCTTGCTGCGATATTTTGCCAGTGGGTCGCTCATACATTCCTCCCTACGGCATCTTTCCGGGGTTTGGGCGCACGGTTTCTTGCCGCGTGATCTCGCTCGTGAATCAGGGCGGAATAAACCGCAATCGCGCCCAGCGTCTTGAGCATTCCAATTTGTGTGACCGTGTTCACGTTGTTGATTGCGTCCATTGCTTGTGTTTTTATTTCATTTGGTATTTTCATATTTTTTTCACCTTCCCAGTTGCGGCCCGTCTTTCCCGTTGTTGTGTTGCCGGGTGTCCGGGCGATTCCACCAGGTTTTGCTCACGACCTTGTCCGCTTGTTCACGGATGCGAGCCATGAAGCTGATTGATTTTTGCCACCACGCTTTTCCGACGCCGACCTGATAAATTTCGCCGTGCTCTTTTATGGCTTTCATCATCGGGCGGATGGCGTTCATGAATTTCACCTGCCGGACAAGCTGGTGCCGCAAGGTGTCCGCGACGAGGCCACGGCGCTTCATGGCGGTGGCGGCGACACCAATTTTCGGCTCAGGAATTTTTGAGAGTCCTTGGTCTTTAAGCGATCTGTGATCCACCCTCTCCGGGCGTCCGGCTTTTTCCAAGGCGGCATTGACGGCGTCGGCCCAAGATTTCCGCTGCGCCTTCAAAACCGACCGGTCATTCCATTCCCTCGGTTTCTTTGCGCTGAATTTTTCGCCGTCAATTTTCCGCATTGTGCATAAGAGATGTGCATGAGGGTTGCCCGCGCGGGTATGGTGGAGAGAGAGTTCGACAACCATGCCGGACGGGACGAGTTCCTTGTTCGCCCAATCCACTGCCGTCCTGAGTTGATCCTCGGTGGACAACTCGCGCGGAAGCGACAAAATAAATTCGCGCGCCAGTTGACTATCTTTTCTGTGTTCACATGCTTCCACGAAATTCCAGAGTTTCCCGGAATCGGTGGCCCAGGCCGGAGCGCCTTCCGGCGCGAGGATGACTGATTCGATGACGCCCTTTGCACGGCGGGCGTAATCGTGTATCTTTTCCCGAAGCTCATCGTAGAGCTTCGTTCCGGCCCGGTAAGCGGCAGCGGCGATAACCGAGCGGCCACGATTCTCACGACCGATAATCTTCGCCTCTAATCTAAAAATCGCCATACACCCAACCAGTATTGTTTCCACTACCGTCCCCAAATGTCGCGACTTGGAACTACGCGAATTGGTCAGAATCGGCTTGGCTTAGAAGTCGTCAAATATACGAGCAGCACGTCGTCAATCAGCGCATCTCTTTAATTCGGAAGCGAATTGATGCTTGCCGTCCGCGCGTAGTAATTTTCTATGGTGACGGCCAATTAAAATACTGGCGACAAATCATCGGCGCGGGCACTTACGCGCGACCAATACCCCATAAGCTAATCGCCCACAAGCGCGACAACATCGTTTTTTTCATCACGAGGCATCCAGCCGATCCCAAACTAGGCCATCAACGGGATGATTACTTTAGAGAAATTGCTCGTTTTTTTTGCGACAATTACGGTGATCTTTTTGCCGGTCTCGCTTAAACGGGAAAACCGGCTGATAAGAAAACTGATGAAGATAAATATACTGATGACTTGGCTGATATTTGCTTTGCAAATTTCAGCCAAGTCATCAGGTTCACACCCATCGGGCGGAGTTGCTCAGAGCAACTCCGCCCGATGGGTGCGCGCGCGAGGGGAGCATTGAAACTGCGTCCGACGCAGTTTCAATGCGTAGTGCCACTGCTGTCAAGAAAATAAGTCAAATCCGTGCTTGTAATGCGCTCATTTTTGTCAGAAATAGTAGGTAGTATTTCTGACAAAAACAGGATTTAAAAGTTAATGCAAAGCATTGATTCCAAACTGATAAGCCGCATATACGGCAGCGGGAGGGGTTCAGCCTTCACCCCGAATGACTTTTTGGACATTGGCGGGCGGGATGCCGTGGACAAGATTTTGTCGCGTCTGGCGGTCAAAGGGACGATCCGCCGACTGGCCTGGGGGCTTTATGATTATCCACGGCAGCATCCAGAATTAGGAATTTTGTCGCCAGACATCGAGAAGGTGGCGAAGGCGCTGGCGGGAAAAGATCGAATCCGTTTGCAACCCGCCGGAGCTTACGCAACCAACCTGCTGGGTTTGTCCGAGCAAGTGCCAGCCAAGGTGGTTTTTTTAACGGACGGGCCGTCGCGCACGGTGAAGATGAAAATTAGTCGGCAGGAAATCAAATTGCGCCACACCACTCCGAAAAACATGGCGGCAGCAGGACGATTGAGCGGCTTGTTGATACAGGCATTGCGGCATTTGGGCAAAGAGCACATCACGTCGGCACGCGTGGAGCATTTGAAACGCACTCTGCCAGCCAAGGAGCGGCAACGGTTGTTGAAGGATATTCCGCTGGCACCCGCATGGATGCATCCGCTCTTTCGTGAACTGGCCGAAAAATAATTTGTGAAACTTGAATTTTTCAAACGGACCGCGCCGGAACAAGCCTTGCTCATTCGGGAAACGGCGGCGCGACGTGGTTTGTTACCTGTAATGGTCGAGAAGGATTTCTGGGTTTCATGGACGTTGGCGGTGTTATTTGCGCACCCGGAGTTTGCCAGTCAGCTTGTATTCAAAGGCGGCACTTCATTATCGAAAGTGTTCGACGTTATTGAGCGATTTTCTGAAGACATTGATTTATCAGTCAGCCCCACATTTCTGGGCTTCAGTGAAGAATCAATGGAACAAACCGGCAGTCGGAACAAGGCAGAGGCGGGAATGAAAAAATTGGAAGCGGCATGCATTGACCGGGTTCGTGGCCGGTTCTTGCCGGAGTTGGAACGGATTGCTCGTGAAGCTCTCGGTGAACGAGACGGCGGTTTGGCATGGATGGAATTTCAAGTAGATACCACAACACACTCACCAACGGTGCTCTTTCATTACCCTTCTAACGAACCGTCCGGTTTTGAGTATCTAGGCCGTTTCGTGAAGATGGAGTTTGGATCGCTGACGGATCAAAGGCCGGTGGGAACTCATCTTGTTCAACCGTGGGTGGCGGCGGAGTTTCCGAAGCAGCTTGAAGATTTCCACTGCAAATTGGTAGCGCTGGAGCTAGAACGGACTTTCTGGGAAAAGGCTACGATTTTGCACGCGGAATTTCACCGCGACCGGGCGAAACCAATCCGCGATCGTTTTTCACGACATTATTCTGACATGGCCGCATTGGCTCGCCATGCCATCACACCACGCGCCCTGGCTCGCGATGATTTGCGCCAACGTGTGGCGAATTGGAAGAGCCTTTTTTTCGCGGCCAGTTGGGCGCGTTATGATCTAGCTACACCCGGCACATTCCGCCTTGTGCCGCCGGAATTTCGGCTGGCTGAACTGAAAAAAGATTATCAGGCAATGCAGGATATGTTTCTCGTCACGCCGCCACCGTTTGAGAATATTTTACAGACAGTGCGCGATCTGGAAAATGACATCAATCGAATTGCATGACCCGCTATGCAAGAATGCGGCCCAACCAAAAAAATCCACTTTCTGATTCCCGGTGCGTTTTGTTGCAGTGCAACATGGCCGTCTCCCTAAATTCATTTGCCGGTCACGCCACACGGCATTTCTGATTGGCACATTGAAGTCCAAGCCAGTCCGCGCAATCAGAAAATTGGTTCCCCCTGAAGGTTGCCCCCGATTTTCCGCTTTGCCCAGTTCGCTTCGCCCCGGCTGAAGGGGACTTCCGCCGAGTGCCATCAGGCCGCGATTGGCGCAGCCCGATTAACTAAAAAGGAGACTTCACCATGTCAGACATCATTTACGCTTACACCCGGAAACAGGCCATTGAAGATGGTTTTCAGATTGAGGTTTCAACCACTGCCGCCGAGGCGGGCATCCGATTTCCGGTTTTTCTCACGCGCAGCGTCTATGACGCTTATGTAACCGTGCCGCCAAACGTTGCCGGCCAGGACGAGGCCGGACGCCTTTGGGATATTGTCTGGATGCTTCGCCATGCGATCAAACGCAGCCCGGATGATTGCGACCGGATTCCAGTTTCGCTTCATGTCAGGAACGACAATCGCGCCCCAAGCCCGGTGAAACTTATCGCCACTTGTGGCGCACTGGACATTGACGATCCACAACCTGCCATCACCGTAATGATGCCGGACGAGGATTGACCGGCATCTATAATCTGGCGGCTGAACCAGTATGGTTCAGCCGCCTTTTGCCATTCCCCTGCCGTCCAAGAGGCACAAGCAGCCGCTCGCTTTCAGCGTGGCAAGCCACCGCGCAACTTGTGCCACAGCGCCTTACCCATTAAACCGTTTCTGCCGCCGCCATGTTTTCAAATTCCGTGTTGATTTCGGCGTGCTTCCCTTTCAGATACTTGGCGACCCTGGTGTTTTTCAGCAGGGTTTTGACATAGGTGTGCGCGGTTTGCAGCGTGAACATATTGTCTTTGTAATTTTCCGTGATCGCCTTCATGCCGCTTTCCAGCGTCTCCATTTCCTGCTCCATCTTGGCAATGGCCTCGGCGCTCATGCCCTTCTTTTTTTTCGGCAGATCGACGGCCAGCAGTTCCTTGCGCGTGCCCAAAACCAGACCCTCAACATAACCGGCATGATAATTATTGGCTTCAATCATCATCCGCGCCATTTCAATCTGCCGCTCGCCGGTCACTTTTCTCATCATCCGCAGGGCCGCCGGTGAAATGGGTTTGTCTTTCAGCAATTCCACGGCCTCATCGTTGAGGCCGATCAACAGGTTCAGCGAGGCTTTCACGCCCTGCGGTGACAGGTTCAATGCCGCCGCGATGCGTTGCAGGCTCGCGCCATTTTTCACCGCTCGCGTGATCATTTTATGTTCCTGAATCGCGGGAAGCCGGCTGATGCGGGCATTATAGGTGAAACCTTCATCGTCATTGGCCACGAGGCAATCGGCGAACGTCAATTCCAGTTCCCTCATGGCGTAGTAGCGCATGTGGCCATTCACCAGCGTGTATTTCCCCGGCTGGCCTTTCTGCGGAAAGACCACCAGCGGCTCGACCAGCCCCACGGCCCGGATGGACGCGAGGATGATTTCGTAGCGGTTGGCCTTTTTTTGCGCGTCACTGATTTGCCGCACCGGCAGGATATTGTCCAGCAGCAGCCGGATGATTTGCATCTGGAATCCAATTTTCGCGTCGCTCATGTCGTGGTTGTGTTTGGGGGTGTGAGTTTGGACCAAAGAAATTTAGGCATTGTCTCCAGACCTTCAGCCCGTAACAGCGTCAGGAAATGCGCGTCGGCCAGCAGCTTGTTGAACGCCGTGATCACGTTGAACAGGCGTGCGTCACACACTCGGGATTTTTTGATCATCAGCTTTTGCCGCAGGGATTCTTGCCGGAAGGTGGCAATGATTTTTTCCGAACTGGTTTTGCTGCTGCGCGGGCCGTCGCCAAATTGTTTGCCCAGCAACCGCCTTTTTTGCATCAGGCGCTTGGCCTTGCGGATGTCCAGATAGTTGAGTTCTTTGCTCTCGAAGGCTTTCAACAAATCGTTCTGCATTTCCACTGTCTCCGCCTTGGAGATTTCCACGGCCACCCACAACGGAGTTTTTCCCGCCAGCGCGGCATGGAGCAATCGTTCTTCGCCGGCCTTTCGTAACGCCATCATGCCGTTGACCGTCGAGCCGGACACGTCCAGTTTCTCGCCGATTTGTTGGTTGGTGTAGCCCAGGCCGCGCAGCCGCTCGATCTCGCGGATCAAATCCATCGGCGAGGGATAACGGCGCGCAATGTTCTCCACCAGACTGCGGATCAAGCGGTCCTCTTTCGAGATTTCCACCACCTTTGCCGGGATTTCTTTATGGCCGAGGGCGAGATACGCTTCCATCCGCCCTTGGCCGCAGACCAGGTCATATTTCAATCCCGCCGGTTCGTCCGCCGCCCGCAGGCTGACGGTGATAGGCATTTTCAGTCCGAGGTTGCGGATGCTCTGCACAATCAGCTCGAATTTTTTCTTGTCGCGGTGGCGCGGATTCAAAACGTGAATCTCCGCAATGGGAATCATTATCACTTCATCATTCATATTGTTTCCTCCAAGTTCACGCGCTCCGCCATGCTGAAAAAATAATCCAGCGTGTCGCAGCGGTAGGTGTCCAAATAAATGCCGTTGACCTCGGCTACGCGCAGGTTTTCCCACGTCATGTCAATCGCCGGCAGCACATAATAATCGCGGATGCCTTCGTTCGTGGCGTCCATGCGCACGGCGATGGTGATGTCTGGCCGGGCGCTGGCATCCAGCCGGATCAGCCAGCGCGACGAACCTGCCCCGGTTTCGGTATGCCGGCAGAGCACGATGGACACACTCATTTCGTGATTCACGTCTAGCAATTCGGTTTTTTTGTCCCAGACCGCGTGCGCGCCGAGCGCCGTGATTTTTTGAATAACCTCCGCCACCAGTGCCGGGTGACGTTTCCGCAGCCGCCGGTTTTCCTCGATGAAACTGAAATCAATTCCCGGATTGTAGCCAATCATCTTGTAGGCATTCACCAGCGTGCCGAAGCGGTGACTAAATGCCGTGCTCGATGGCAGGTCTTCAGCCGCGTCAATCAAGATGCCCGAAATGCGTCCGTGTTTCAGCAACACGGCGCGCAGATGTTCCAGCATCTCGGCATCGGTGTATTTCCGGCTGCGGGCCAGAATGATTTCCTGCGCCTTTAGGAATAATTCTGGTTCGATGATGCCCGCGAAAACGCCGTTCGCTCGGACCCATTCGGACGGTGGATTATTGACATGCTTCTTTTTCAGTTTGCACGAAGTCCGGGAATAGACGTTGTTCCCGATGTATTTTTCGCTGGTCAGCAATTGATGCACTGTCCCCCGGTTCCAAGCTCGCCCGTAATCCGTCAAAATGCCTTGCGCGTTCAAACCCGCAGCAATCTCGGACTCCAGTTTCCCGTCGGTGACGAACTCATGGTAAATCCGCCGCACGATTGCAACCTCCTCGTCCGGCCCGGCTACCAGCACCACGCGGTCGGTCTGGATGCTCTTTTGTTCGCCCATTTTCAACTCGCCTTTTTTCACGCCGTTGGCATCCACCAAAACCCGGCGCAGCCCGTAACCCGCCGCGCCGCCCTGCCGAAATCCAAGTTTCACCAGCCGGCACGCGCCCTGATAAACCTTCGTCGAAAGTTCCCGGCTGTATTCGCCCGCCATCGTCCGCTTGATGCCCTTGATGATGGTGGAGATCGGACTGCCGTCATTTTCAAATTGTTCCGCGCAGTAGTGAACCGCCACGCCCGCCTGTTTGCAGATGTATTCGTAATAGGCGCTTTCGTCGGCATCCTGAAATCGGCCCCACCGGCTTACGTCATAAACCAGAATGGATTTGTAATGCGCCTTGCCTTCAAGCACATCACGGATCATTTGTTCCAGCGAACCACGGCCTTTGATGTTCAGACCACTTTTCCCGTCATCCGAATATTCTTTGACGATTTGCTGCCCGCGTTTTTTGGCATACTCGCGGATCACATCCATCTGATTACTCGTGGAATATTGCTGATGTTCGGTGGACATCCGCACATACACCGCCGCGCTGTTCAACCACTCGTCCGGGTTGGCACCGTGCTTCCGGTGGGGTTGAAACGGGTTGTCGTCGGACGATGACGGATCATTTGGAACATCGTTGCTCATGCTTTCCCGCCACCTTTCGTCCCATCCGAATAACTGCTTGTTATTTCCAGACCATGCCGCTTGGCATACTTGCGGATCACGGCCATTTGCCGGGCCCGCGATAACTGCGGACGATGTTCCGACATACGCGTATAGGTAGCGACGCGCTTGGGCTTTGATTCTTTTGGCTTGTTGCTCATCGCGCGTGCTGGTGGACGTGATTCATAGTTCGTGCTTACACCCGGCCAAAGGCTGGGAAGCATTATTCCATGATGGCAAAAAGCGGCCATTGCGGTCGATGTAGGCTTGTAACACAACCGCCTCGCCAGTCCTTTGACTCAATGTTGACAGTGTATTTCGTCCCAAACCATTTCTTCAGGGGACTAACTAGGAAAGGGTTGAAACCCGGATTTTATGCGCCTGAGCTGCCCGGCCTCTGGTGTTCTTTTGCATTTTCTCCTTCGCCCAATCAGGATGTTCCACGCGCCAATCTTGAGTGTTTTTGACCCGTTCTGGCCCGCTCCAATAATCCGGATATTTGGCCAACCAGCGCCTTTGTGTAGCGGCTTTCCGCCACTTTTGGCACAAAATTTTGGAACAGTAATGTTGGCGTGGGTGACTGCGCGGATCAGGTCGGAACCATTGTTTGCAGCAGAGACATTTTTTTCGGCGATGCTTGGATTGCATCCCGTATTTTTAACTGCTTCATTTCACCGCACACCGTAATGATGCCGGACGAGGATTGACCGGCATCTATAATCCGGCGGCTGAATCGAAAGAATCAGCCGCCTTTTTGCCATTCCCTTGCCCCAGCTTCACCGAGCCGCCACTTGTGCTTTATCGTGGACAGGTGCAAGCACCGAACCACTCCCGACGCACCAAGATATCGGCACGGTTTCGCCGCACCGCTGGCCGGACTCACCATTTTCCGCCCGCTTCATTTCATTCCGACGGACGCAAACTGCCGAGACCGTCAAAGACATCGGTGCAAAGGAGAAGCCAAATTCAAGCAGGTCGCGAGGCTTCGCCCGACCATGAACGGCAATAAGGTGCGAGGCTTCGCCTATCACCTCGAACAGCATTAGGCCACGAGACTTCGTCCGGCCAAGACCAGCAATAGCCCGCGAGGCTTCGCACGGGCAAGCCATCGGCATTAACCGTGAGCACAGCCAGCTTTCATTTCGCCGACTACATGAAACTGTCCGGCCTCACTGATAAAACCAAATTAGTCTGACACTTCGCCGTCAGGCTGCGCGCAGGTCTGCCGAGCGCGCCCATGCCCCCATCGCGTCGCAGCCCTCACACTCCGCCCCGCCGTCAAAGAGTCAGAAAAATGGCTTTCGCGCTGGCGCGACGAAGCCGGGGACATAGACAGCCGTTTTCAAGTCCGGTTTTTTCTGCGCTGCGTTTCTTTCTGTCGCCCTCACAGCGTCGCCGAATTCCACCAGCCCGCCCGCTCGTGGTTCCCTCTAAAGACT
>Ga0208622_1000596_pt1 | contig 14317 bp, 6 predicted proteins | sample CryBogCBH12Jul09_FD_184621 | JGI IMG/M metagenome (GOLD analysis project Ga0208622, IMG submission 184621) | Freshwater microbial communities from Crystal Bog, Wisconsin, USA - CBH12Jul09 (SPAdes) | ecosystem: Environmental > Aquatic > Freshwater > Lake | place: Crystal Bog, Wisconsin, USA... | reverse complement strand
ACAACAGGTCCCCAAACAATTGTTGAGATGTATCCAGCAGTACCAAGACCAATTACAGTGGATCCAAGTTGTGTAGCCAAGTAGGTAGTTGATACCAAGTTGGCTAAGTTGGCAGTAGAGACTAAATTAGCAAGATTTGCTGTACTAACATGTCCTGTCAGATTGGCAGTTGAGACAACAGACCCCCAAACAATTGTTGAGATGTATCCAGCAGTACCAAGACCAATTACAGTGGAACCGAGTTGAGTTGCCAAGTAGGTGGTTGACACTAAGTTGGCTAAGTTGGCAGTAGAGACTAGGTTGGCTAAGTTTGCAGTTGACACCAAGTTTGCAAGATTTGCTGTACTAATATATCCAACCAGATTGGCAGTTGAGATAACAGGTCCCCAAATAATTGTAGACAAATATCCAGCAGTACCAAGACCAATTACAGTGGATCCAAGTTGAGTTGCCAAGTAGGTAGTTGATACCATGTTGGCTAAGTTGGCAGTAGAGACTAGGTTGGTTAAGTTTGCAGTTGACACCAAGTTTGCAAGATTTGCTGTACTAATATATCCAGCCAGATTGGCAGTTGATACAATAGACCCCCAAACAATTGTGGAGAGGTAACCAACAGTGCCAAGTCCAATTACAGTGGATCCAAGTTGTGTAGCCAAGTAGGTAGTTGATACCAAGTTGGCTAAGTTGGCAGTTGACACCAAGTTTGCAAGATTTGCTGTACTAACATGTCCAACCAAGTTGGCAGTACTAACTACTGGACCCCAAACAATTGTAGACAAATATCCAGCAGTACCAAGCCCTATTACAGTGGAACCGAGTTGAGTAGCCAAGTAGGTGGTTGACACCAAGTTGGCTAAGTTGGCAGTTGAGATAACAGACCCCCAAACAATTGTGGAGATGTATCCAGCAGTACCAAGACCAATTACAGTGGATCCAAGTTGAGTTGCCAAGTAGGTAGTTGACACCAAGTTGGCTAAGTTTGCAGTTGATACCAAGTTAGCAAGATTTGCTGTACTAACATGTCCAGCCAGATTGGCAGTTGATATAACTGACCCCCAAACAATTGTAGAGAGGTAACCAGTAGTACCAAGGCCAATTACTGTCGAATTTAATTGATTTACAGTAACACTTGCTGCGGCTGCTTGAATTTGTGCAGCAAGTCCAGCTGATGTACTTAAAAGAGTTGCTGTACTGACGTAACCTGCTGTACCAAGACCAATTACTGTCGAATTTAATTGATTTACAGTAACACTTGCTGCGGCTGCTTGAATTTGTGCAGCAAGTCCAGCTGATGTACTTAAAAGAGTTGCTGTACTGACATAACCTGCTGTACCAAGACCAATTACAGTGGATCCGAGTTGAGTAGCCAGATAGGTAGTTGACACCAAGTTGGCTAAGTTTGCAGTAGAGACTACGTTGGCAAGATTGGCAGTTGAGATAATAGACCCCCAAACAAGTGTAGACAAATATCCAGCAGTACCAAGGCCTATTACAGTGGAACCGAGTTGCGTAGCCAAATAGCTAGTTGAAACTAGGTTGGCTAAATTAGCAGTAGAGACTAAGTTGGCTAAGTTTGTAGTTGACACCAAGTTTGCAAGATTTGCTGTACTAACATGTCCAGCCAAGTTGGCAGTTGATATAACTGACCCCCATACAATTGTGGAGATGTATCCAGCAGTACCAAGGCCTATTACAGTAGAACCAAGCTGAGTAGCTAAGTAGTTTGTGCTAACTAAATTGGTCAGATTAGCAGTTGATACAACCGAATTCCATACAATACTAGAAAGATATCCAGTAGTACCAAGGCCAATTACAGTACTTGTAAGAAGTAAATTAAACCCACTTGTTGAAATAAATCCGGTGGTACCAAGCCCCACTACAGTACTTGTAAGTTCAGTAACATCAATAAAACTACTAATATATTGAGTTAATCCAGCTGTTGTACTTAGAAGCTGCGCGGATGAAATATACCCAACAGTTCCAAGACCCACTACAGTGGATGTAAGTTGTGTTGCAGTAACACTCGCGGCAGCAATTTGAATTTGTGCAGTTAATCCAGCAGAAGTACTTAGAAGTGTTGCAGTGCTTACATAACCAGCAGTACCAAGACCTACAACGGTAGAGCCAAGCTGCGTAGCCAAGTAGGTTGTGCTGACTAAATTAGTTAAATTGGCCGTTGAGACAAATCCAACTAAATTGGCTGTTGATACCAGATTTGATAAGATAATACCTCCAGTGATGTAATTATTATTTAATAAGAGAGTACCTGAGCTAACGGAAAGTACATTTTGATTTCCCGTATATCCACCCCCAATCGTCGTATCGATTAAATTGATACTCGAGGCAAAAACATTTCCAGTACTAAATGAAAAAGCTTGTCCTGTAGAATTCATAACAAGCCAAGTAGTACCACGTGAAATAAAGCTGACACTGCCGTAGGGTGCATTCATTAGACATTGTTTTGTACCTCGTTCAAATGTATCAGAACCCTGTGTAGTAAATGTAATTGGATTTACGTTAGCATTTCCAGTTCTATCCTTAAATGTAATCACACGACCTTGGCGAGTAGTGCAGAGTGGAAGTGTAATTGTTTTCAATGAGGTTGTATCAACCCCCACAAAACCGGCCGTCGCGGATGGTGTTGACATCCTTCCCTTTTTTTACAAAAGATATTGTTGCGCCAACTTTTTACATGTCATATAGAATTAAGGTGAGTGCATCACCGAGATTTCCTGAAAAAGATGAGGCCTGTGCTTGAACTGATGAAATAAAGCCAACATTTGAAAGGCTTGATACATATCCAGTTGTCCCAAGTCCAATTACCGTTGATGTAAGTTGTGTTGCTAAGTACGAGGTGCTTACTAAATTTACCAAATTAGCAGTTGATATTAGATTAATAAGATTCGCAGTCGATATTAAGTTTGATAAACTAGGAAGGGTTGATACATATCCAGCAGTACCAAGGCCTATTACAGTAGAACCAAGTTGTGTAGCCAAGTAGGATGTACTCACTAAGTTTATTAAGTTAGCTGTTGATACTAACCCAGTTAGATTCGCAGTACTTACCAATCCTCCAGGAAGTACAGTTGCAGTTACCGAAGATAGATACCCAGCAGTACCTAGACCGATTACAGTAGATGCAAGTTGTGTTGCCAGGTAATTCGTACTGACTAAGTTGGTTAGATTTGCAGTTGATACCAAATTTACTAAACTAGGAAGAGTTGATACATATCCAGTAGTACCAAGACCTATTACAGTTGAACCAATCTGTGTAGCTAAATAACTAGTACTCACTAAATTGGCTAAGTTTGCAGTTGATACTAAGCCAGTTAGATTAGCGGTTGAAACATGTCCTATTAAGTTGGCGGTTGATACTACGTTGGATAAACTAGGAAGTGTTGAAATATAACCAACAGTACCAAGGCCTATTACAGTAGAACCAAGCTGTGTAGCCAAGTAGGATGTACTCACTAAATTTATTAAGTTAGCTGTTGATACTAAGCCGATTAGATTCGCAGTACTTATCAATCCTCCAGGAAGTACAGTTGCAGTTACCGAAGATAGATATCCAGCAGTACCTAGGCCGATTACAGTAGATGCAAGTTGTGTTGCCAGGTAATTCGTACTGACTAAGTTGGTTAGATTTGCAGTGGAAACATATCCTGTTAGATTGGCAGTTGAAACTAAATTAGCTAAGTTAGGTAGAGTTGAAATATATCCAGCAGTACCAAGACCTATTACAGTGGAACCGAGTTGTGTTGCCAGGTATTGTGTACTGACTAATCCATACAAGTTAGCCGCAGTAATATTTCCAGTAATGGTTAGATTTCCAAGTGGATTAATAGATCCTAATGGAATTGTCTGAGTTCCATAGACTGTATAAGGGAGGGTTCCAGTTACATTTGCACCAGTTAGATTCTGTATGTATGTACCATCGCCATAAAAACTTGTCGCTCCTATAACGCCGATATTTTGAGCCACTACATTAACAGAACTAAGCGTTTTTGCAGTAATTGAACTGGCAACGATTTGACCTGAAGAGAGAGAATTCACTTGTAGAGAATTAAATTGCGTGGAAGAGAGATAGCCTACCGTGCCAAGACCTATTACAGTAGAGCCAAGTTGTGTCGCCAAGTATGAAGTTGATACCAAGTTTGTTAGATTCGCAGTGGAAATATGTCCTGCTAAATTTGCTGTACTGATTAATCCCCCAGGAAGTATTGCAACTGCAGAGGATAAATAGCCGGCAGTACCAAGTCCAATCACAGTTGATGTAAGTGCATTATTCAAGGCAGACGTTGATACTAAAGTAGCCAAGTTGGCCGTGCTCACCAATCCTCCAGGAAGTGTTACAAGTGCAGACGATAAATAGCCGGCAGTACCAAGTCCAATCACAGTTGATGTAAGTGCGTTATTCAAGGCAGACGTTGATAGTAAAGTAGCCAAGTTAGCCGTGCTCACCAATCCTCCAGGAAGTGTTACAAGTGCAGAGGATAAATAGCCGGCAGTACCAAGTCCAATAACAGTTGATGTAAGTGCATTATTCAAGGCAGACGTTGATAGTAAAGTAGCCAAGTTAGCCGTGCTCACCAATCCTCCAGGAAGAGAGGCTACAACTGCAGACGATAAATAGCCGGCAGTACCAAGTCCAATCACAGTTGATGTAAGTGCGTTATTCAAAGCAGACGTTGACACTAAAGCAGCCAAGTTGGCCGTGCTGACTAATCCTCCAGGAATTACTGCACTAGTTGTTGCACTTGAAATATATCCAGCCGTACCAAGACCTATTACAGTTGATGTCAGTTGCGTATCAAAATAAGAAGTGCTGACTAAGCCGACCAAATTTGCCGCATTCAGATCTCCTGTAATCGTTAGATTTCCCAAGGGATTAATCGCTCCAAGTGGAATTGTCTGGTTTCCATAGACAGTATAAGGCAATGTTCCAGTAATATTTGCACCTGTCAGATTCTGTAGATGGCTTCCATCACCATAAAAGCTTGTTTGCCCTACAACACCAATAACTGCTGCATCAATATTGATTGAGCTGAGTGTTCCTGCAAAAAGAGTCTGAGTTACCGTGATAGAGGACGCAATGATTTGACCAACAGAGAGAGTATTTACAGATAGGTAAGGGTACCGTGTAGTGGAGAGTGTAGTAGATAGATATCCTACAGTTCCTAGACCAATTACAGTGGAAGTGAACTGTGTTGCAAGATAGGAAGTGCTTACAAGCCCTGCCGCACTTGATAGATATCCTACTGTACCTAATCCAATCACAGTTGATGTAAGATTTGCAGGTGTTACACCTCCTGGTCCACTTTGAATCTGTTGATAGAGTCCATAGGATGTACTGAGAAGCTGTGATGTACTTACATATCCTGCGGTACCTAATCCAATTACAGTTGAAGTGAGCACAGCAGTTGTTACAGTAGCACCAGGTGAACTCTGTATCTGTTGATAGAGTCCAAAGGATGTACTGAGAAGTTGTGAGGTGCTCACATAACCAGCTGTGCCTAAGCCTATAACTGTTGAACCGAGCTGTGTTGCTAAGTAGGATGTACTGAGAAGCCCTGCTAGATTTGCACTTGATACAAGTCCATCCAGGTTCGCTGTTGATATAAGTCCAGTCAGATTTGCTGTACTTACAAACCCTCCAAGACTAGGAATACTTGAGAGATATCCTGCTGTACCTAGACCTACAACAGTCGAGCCGAGTTGTGTTGCAAGATAAGATGTACTTACAAGTCCGCTCAGATTTGCTGTACTCACTAAGCCTGAAAGTCGTACAGTTGAAAGATATCCTGCTGTACCGAGTCCAATCACAGTTGAGGTAATATTTGCCGCTGTAATTGTTCCTTGAATGGTTGAACCGTTCAAGTAGAGGGTTCCTGAACTGACTGTAAGAAATCCAATTCCAAGTGTACCTGAATCAATAAAATTCACACTTGATACAAAAATATTTCCAGCACTAATTGTTTGACTAGAAAGACCTGTTGGATTTAAATATACATTCACAGCAGATGAAATATTTGTAGTACCATAGGCATAGACAGTTGATGCAGTATCTATATTATAAATATCACCCCCACCGCCACCTCCACCTTGGCCGATTACACTTGAAAGAGATGAAATTGCTGTCGGAAGTATACTCACAAACGAACTAAGAGCATTTATAGAAGATATGCTAAGTGGATCAATAAATGCTGCTTCGCCGTATTCACCGGTTGTTAAAACTAAATTTGGTTGTATAGGCAAGTTAGAACCAGGCGACGCAGCAAATATGCGTCGTAAGGTTATAATATCTGTGTCATATGTCTTATGTTGGCTCATCGACCCCTACTAGATAATAGAAATACTGTCAAAATACCTACCGTGATAAAAAATTTTGAAATAAATCTGTAAGATGATTTATTTGACTTGAATGCGCATGTAATGTAGAGGCTTGTTGTGAGAGCATAACATTCTGTCCTACAATAGTAGAGTTCTGTTGATCTAGTAAATTTGCCATATATTTAGTTGCACCAAACTGTGCCATTTGAATCTGTTCATAATTTACAAGTTGAATTGTGCTAAATGTTGTATTTGTAACTGAATCTATAAAGACAGACTTTGGAAAAATTGTACTTACTTCATCTGCTATAAATCCTAATTGATTTTTATCTCTTTTTATATCACTAAATGAACTAATAAATCCAAAATAATGTAGTGGAAGATCACGTACTGTTGAGTAACATCTTTCTAAATTAGCATCAACTATGTTTGTTTTAATACGACGGTCGGATGTACCATATACACCATTTATAAAATTTCCAAAATTAGCATTAATTGTAGAGGTTTTAATTGTACAAACATTTATTTGTGTTGTAAATTGTGCTTCACCCGTTATTGTGGTAGCTAAAATATTTCCTACTGGAATCGGGGCATTTGTTCCTGGTGTAACAGCAAATATACGACGCAGAGTAATTATATCTGTGTCGTATGTTTTTCTCGATGACATCTCCTCCTATCTACAAAGTTTTTATCTTGAGAGTAAAGTACCCACTGCAGTTGAAAGACTGGCTACTTGATCTTGAAGACTTTCAAGTACAACATTTTGACCCACAATAGTGGAATTCTGATTTTCTAAGAGAGTTGCCATATACTGAGTAGCACCATAGTGTGCCATTTGAATCTGTTCATAATTTACAAAGTAGATTGTACTAAATCCTTCCACAGAAACATTTGCAAGATGTACGGATTTAGGAAAAACTGTACTGAGTTCATCCGCAATAAATCCAATCTGATGTTTATCTATTTTTGTATCACTAAATGAACTGATATATCCAAATGAACGAAGTGGTAGATGTGTTAGATTTGAATAGCACATTTCTAAGTTGGCATCTTGTATGTCTGTCTTAATGCGTCGATCCGATGTATAGGTTACACCGTTTGCTAAAAGTGCAATACTCGCATTTATTTCACCACCCACATCCAATTGAAATAATGGGTTCGTTTTATTTATTCCTACAAAATTTCCATAACTTGAAGTACTAACCGCATCGAGTGTTCCCGAATTATTAATTGTTAGTGTATTATTAATCACAAGGGCATTACTTAATGCAAGTAGTTGATTGCCAGGCTTCAAATAGAGTGGAATTGATTGAGGTAAGATTACAAGATTTGATTGCTGATAAGAATATGTTGTATTGGATGAATACGCAATTCCAAAACCACTGGATGAAAATCCAAGACCTCCAGATACTGTATTCCAGCTTGTCAATACTGAATTTCCTGTAATAATTGTATTACAATTACCAACAGCAAAAAAATTTGCTCCATCCCAGAGAAGTGCAGCTTCAGTGGAACCTGTTGGCATTCCACTATTTGCCGTCCAGTTCATTCCATCCGTGCTATACAAGATAGTATTTGTTGTTAATCCTGCAACAAAATAGGTTCCATTCCAAAGTACAGAACTAACTGTGGTAGGTGTTCCAGGTAGGGGGTTTACATCGACAGAAGTTATATATCCATTTATATCAATCGTTCCGTATTGAATTGGTGTATGTCCACTACTTTCTCCCACAATAATTAAAAAAATCCCATTCCACGCAAGCCCATATGCTACATTTAAATTCATTATACCCACTCCAGTCCAAGAAGTACCTGTTTCACTTCTTACTATAGCATTTGATCCACCATTTCGATCTCCACCTACAAACCAATACTTTCCAGTCCAAAGTACACATGTAGCATATAGTAGAGTTGGTATACTATCGAATGTATTCCATATTTTACCATCTAAACTAGTTTGAATAACACTCGAACCATATCCAGTTGCAACCCAGAGACTTCCATTCCATCCTACTGCTGTACCACCACCTGCTGATGCAGTTGTATTAAATCCACTCTGTGATGCATTGTTAAAATTGTTTCCATCGTCACTGTATTGAATTGGATTCGCTCCGTATCCCACAGCAACCCACCTTGAACCATTAAAGGCTATACCATGTCCACCATATCCGTCTCCTGTAGCAAATCCACCAGATGCTGCATATAAATTGAAACTCTGTCCATCTGTACTTCGTATAATTGTACTTTCAGAACTTGTTCTACTATCTCCTACCGCTATCCATACATTGCAGGTTGAAGTAGGAATATTTACATTTGATATAACTAAACTACTTATATATCCCGCTGTTCCTAAGCCTATTACAGTTGAACCAAGCTGAGTGCCTAAATAAGATGTACTCACTAAATTTACTAAGTTTGCAGTACTCACTAATCCTGCAGGAAGCCCTACACTACCACCAGTGATTGCAGCGCCATTGAGTTGCAGAGTTCCACCATTTACAGCCAAAAGCTGTACTGTATTTAATGTAGTATCAATAAAACTAATTGATGATGTAAAGACTGTGCCTGTACTCATAGACTTACTGTTGAATGAACTAAGGTACCCTGCTGTACCAAGGCCAACTACAGTAGAACCAAGTTGAGTGGCCAAATAAGAAGTACTAACAAAATTTGCCAGATTCGCTGTACTTACAAGGCCAGTTGCATTAATTGTTCCACAACTACTAATATAGCCAGCGGTTCCAAGACCTATAACAGTACTTGTTAAGAAACTTGTATCGACATTCACTACAACATTGCCAAGACCAGGAGTATCACCTGTGAGTACAATGTTACTACCTCCGTAAATTTGTGCTACTGTAGCAACACCTGTTTGATTAATATTTATGCCATTCAAAAAGAGACTTCCATTGTAGGAATAGAGATTCTTTGGATATCCACCTACTAAATCTAAAAGAGTCAATGTTGATGTATAGACAGACGCACTACTGACAATCTGTGTTGTTAGATTTGATGTTACAAGTGTACTTGCATTTAATCCAAGATATACAGTATTATTTAGATAATCAGGTGTGAGGCTAATTTGACCTGTTCCAGCCAAGGTTAGAATTGAAGAGTAATTATTTGCATAGAGTGTAGTTGCTCCACCAAGCGATGAAATAAGCGAGGCTGGTGTAGTTGGGGTAGAGAGGCTCGGAAAGATCTTTATACTCTGAAAACTATTAAGTGTAGTACTGATAGGAATTCCATTACCTGTAAAGGTTAGTGTATTTGTCACTGGATTTGCTTGAAGACTAATACCACCAGCTCCTGCAAAATTTAGAGTAGGTGTTGTGACATTATTTGAAAAGCCATAAAGAGTATTTCCACCGACCGTATTAATCTGATTAAACCCCTTTGAATAGATATACATCTGATTTGTACCAGCGCCTTGAACAAAACCAATGCCACCACCTTGACTGAGCGTAAATGTATTATACGGAAGATTTGCCGTAAAGGTCCCAGCATCCGTTGCAATTTGGTTAAAACTCGGATTGTAGCCGAGTGTACTAGGAATCGCCCAATAAGTTCCACCTGCACCGTCAGCAGTGAGTACATTCATTGCAGGAACAAACTGATTATTTGTAGATAGCGCATAGACCTTACGAAGAGTTATTTCATCTGTGTCATATGTCCGCTTATGCATTCCCTACTCTAAGGCATATTTTGAACTGAAATAAAAACGGAGTTTGTTGAACCAAAAAAGACAGTCGCATTTGAATTTAGGAAACCCTGTGTTGTATTGAGTGTTACAGCATTCGGAAGATAGTGTCCTAAGACGAGCGGCGCATTTGGATAGAAATTCTGTAGTACAGATCCAGGAATACTCATTTTAATCTTTGGAGCAAAGTAATTACTTATATTTCCATAGAGACCACCTGCCGCTCCACTGTTATAATTCGTAGGGAAGAACATCGTTTGAAACATTTGACTACTCAGATAATTACTATTGCCGGTTACTCCACTCTGAACAAAACTTGACATGTAAATTGGCACAGGAGTTTGAGGAAGTGCTAATGGACTAAACATAAAATTACCGAGAACTTCAATATTTACTGTTGCATTCGATGTAATTAATGTAGAGAAGGAATCTAATTGTAGATTTGCCGTGGTAAAAGAGATTGGTTGTGTGCCTACAGTCCATTTTGGAGCAATGTTTCCGTTTGAACCCTTATAGGTTATAGTAGATTGGAGAAAAGAACTCAAGTAGACGATACTGGCTAAACTACTGACAGTTAGCGTATTCCCAGAGCCTTGAATATAGAGTGTATTTCCATTCACAACAAAAAAACTCTGTTTTAATGCAACCACTGAACTCTGTAATTGCGAGGAGGAGATATATCCAGCCGTTCCAAGTCCATTGAGGGTACTTGTAAGCGGTGAATCAAGAAGAGTAGTATTTGCTGTAAGAGTCACTACACCTGTGCCGACTGTTGGATTAACTGAGATACCAGGACCTGGAATAATCTGTGAAACACCTGCTGTTGTACTGGGTCCTGATGCAAGAGCTCCGTTAAAGAGAAGTTTTCCCGCACTTACATATAATAGACTTGGTAGGCCTGCATTTGCATTTGGCGGTATAGTTACATCTAAAAATGTAATTGATGATGTTTGTACGGTTCCTGTGCTAAATGTTTTTGTATTATAACTAGATATATATCCAAGAGTACCTAAGCCATTAAGACTACTTGTTATCTGCGCATCAAAGAATGATGTACTCAATAGACCCCTTAAATTTGCACTACTTACTAAGCCTACCAGATTAGCTGTACTCACTAGATTTGCTAGATTTGCTGTACTCACTAGATTTGCTAGATTTGCAGTACTGATTAACTTTGCCAAATTGGCTGTACTTACAAGACCATCTAGATTCTGTGTACTTATCAATCCAGATAGATTTGCAGTGCTAACTAAATCTGCTAGATTTGCAGTACTGATAAGTCCAGCCAGGTTTTGACTACTCACAAGTCCGCCAAGGTTTGCTGTGCTGATAAAGCCACTTAGATTTGCAGTACTGACAAGTCCAACTATATTTAGTGTAGAGACATATCCAACTGTGCCAAGTCCAATCACAGTCGAAGTTAGATCTCCCTTACTCACATCTCCTGTAATGGAGGCTCCATTCACTTGAAAGATACCATTTGTCACAGCAACAAGCTGTTTCACACCTGTTACTGTATCCATAAAGTTAATACTTGAGAGCCCAATCATTCCTGTACTCAATGATAGGCCGTTCAAACTGCTGAGATAACCAGGAGTTGTTCCTAAATTTACAATTGTATCTCCAATGCTTGTGCTGAGCGTTGAGATGTTTCCATTAATATAGTAAAAAGTTCCAACAGAAAGGGTTGAATAGAAGTTTGCAGTTCCATTCACAGTAAAACTACTAACAGATCCATCCCCCTGTGAATTTATTATACCTTGAATATATCCGAACAGATTTGTTGTTGTACTATTTAGATTTCCAGAGGAGATATATGTAATAGGATTATAGATAAAATTAGAGAAACTATTAAACTGTGCAGTACTGACATACCCTGCTGTGCCAAGTCCAGCCACTGTACTATAAAGACTCTGTGTACTTACATAACCTGTTGTACCAAGATTTATCACAGTATTATTCAGTGTTGCTGAACTCACATATCCAGCTGTACCAAGTCCAGCCACAGTGCTGTAGAGACTCAGAGTGCTTATATATCCATATGTACCAAGACCTTGAAGACTACTGGCAAGTTGAACAATACTGAGACCCGAGCCAACGACAGGGGCACCATCAACATAGAGTCCACCATTTGTAATTGTAATATTATGACGATAAGGATTATTCGTAGGTGTTGTATCTAACATCTGTATATTTGAAATGCTTACGGTACTCATGTACCATGCCATACTCTCCCATTGAAGACCACCAATTCCATCGGCCGTAAGAAACCAATTTGTACTAATTGGAATGTTTGTGTTAGGATCAAGTGCAAAAAGTGACCGGAGCACCGTTAAATCCATGTCATAGCCCTTTTTGTTATACATGCGAGGATCCATCGCGCTACTACCTTCTACTAAGAATCACTCCATCATTCAGAAGCGCCGCGAGATGACTGGCAACGGTGGTCTATTACAACTCGTCGCAGTTGGAAAACAGGACGTGTTCTTGACGGGAAACCCTCAGATTACATGGTTTAAGTTTGTCTATCGTCGTCATACGAATTTTGCCGTCGAAGCCGTTGAAATGTATTCAGACAATGAACCTGATTTTGGAAAAAAAATCAGTTGGCTGGTTCCTCGGAGTGGAGATTTACTCGGCCCCTGTATTTTAGAGATTACACTCCCTACACTCCATCTCTCCACTACGGATGAGGCCGTTGCCTATGTGAATGCCATCGGTCATGCACTCATTCAAGAGATCACAGTGACTATCGGCGAACAGGAGATTGACCGTCAGACTGGAGAATGGATGGAGATCTGGTCGAATCTCACCACAACCGAGTCACAGAAGTTTGGTTTTTATGATATGATTGGCAAAGTGGACGGATACTCTCAACCTACACTGATTGGACCCCTCAAACTCTATGTTCCTCTTCAATTTTGGTTCTGTAAGAATCCCGGTCTCTATCTTCCCTTACTTGCCTTACAGTATCACCCTGTCCGGATTAATATTACATTCAGGCCCCTACAGCAATGCTTCTGGACACCAAATGTTGTTGAAAACTGTACGGATATTACCGTAAAACCGGCCCATATAACGGATTGCACAATGTGGGGTGATTTTGTCTATCTTGATGTGGATGAGCGTCGTCGGTTTGTCAGCACCGCCCACGAATATCTAATTGAGCAGGTTCAATATACCTCACAAATTGCCATTCCTCCTAGTTCACAGTCTATTCCTGTACCCATTGAATTCAATCATCCTGTTCGCGAGTTTATCTGGGTGCTTCAACGCCAGATGGTCATTGATAATAAGGAGTGGTTCAACTTCAGTAGTCTGAGCGTAACTGAAACAGGAACCCGTACAGATATTCTCGCGAATGCTGTTCTTCAACTCGACGGGTTTGACCGCTTCCAAGTTCGCGATGCCACCTATTTCCGCCTTGTTCAACCGTGGCAACGCCATACAACCATTCCATCCGATGATTATATCTACTGTTATAGTCTTGCACTCCGTCCTGAGGAACTTCAGCCGAGTGGTTCAATGAATGCAAGCCGTATTGATAGTATTGTACTTCAAATTATGACCAGTCAGACAACAGTTCCCGCTCTGGGCAACTGTACTGTTCGCGTCTATGCAACGAACCATAATGTACTGCGTGTAGTGGATGGATTTGGCGGAGTTCTCTTTACAATTTAAGGTACCTATAAAATTGAAACGATTATCTGCTCTCATTGAATGATAACAGATAATGGAGCATGATTCAATAACACAGCAAAGAGTTCGACGCCTTGGCCGTAAACTGATTCAAGAGTATTCATTTGAGAGATGGTGGATTCCAAGGGCGAGTGAATCCTTTGAAAAGGATTTCGATTGGACAGAGCCCGATGTTATGTATGATGAATTTGAAGACCTCTGGCTCCTCTTCTGGAAGCATGGATTTGCCCTACGTAACTTTGAACTCTATCCGCAATCGAATGGAACCTTTGTCTTGACAAATTTCAGCGAGTTTGGATTCCGAATGACATCAGGCCCCGTCTCCATTCGTCTACCCGACCCCACACAGCCACTACAGACATTCTTTGAGGCTCCATGCTTTCCATCTGAGTTCTTGACTCATCTCCGAGCCAAGGGATTTGAAGTGCCTACGGATTGTTTGCCAAGCACAAAGACGGATACAGATTAGTAGGGATGTCTTTCCTAGGTTCATTTGACCATACATCCGCGAAGTCATGGGGAGGGTCACAAATCTCGCCGACTCTCTTCACTTTCATTACAATTCTTGGTGGATTTTTTGCGCTCGAC
>Ga0208622_1000582_pt1 | contig 14550 bp, 21 predicted proteins | sample CryBogCBH12Jul09_FD_184621 | JGI IMG/M metagenome (GOLD analysis project Ga0208622, IMG submission 184621) | Freshwater microbial communities from Crystal Bog, Wisconsin, USA - CBH12Jul09 (SPAdes) | ecosystem: Environmental > Aquatic > Freshwater > Lake | place: Crystal Bog, Wisconsin, USA... | reverse complement strand
CCGCGAACGTCGTGAAGGCCACGCTCAATGGTTTGTTGAGCCTGCGCACTCGTGAACAGATTTACCAAAGCCGTGGTCTGGAAATCAAAAAAGTTTCCACGCCGAAAGCTCCCGCAGCAATTGCCGCCTAATAAATAATTTATATGCGACTGCACAATCTCAAACCCCGTCCCGGCGCGAAGCACCGCACCAAACGCCTCGGTCAAGGCGAATCCAGCGGCCGTGGCAAAACAGCCGGTCGCGGTGGCAAAGGCCAGACCGCACGTTCTGGTAGCTCCATCCGTATCGGTTTCGAAGGCGGTCAGATGCCGCTCATTCGCCGCATCCCGAAACGCGGTTTCAACAACGCCCAATTCACCACGGCTTACAGCGCGGTGAATGTCGGCGATTTGAACCAGTTTGAAGATGGCGCGCGCGTTGATGAAACGGCTTTGCGTTCCGTTGGTTTGGCCAATGGTCCGAAGCTTGGAATCAAAATTCTCGGCACCGGTGATTTGACCAAGAAATTGGTTGTGGTCGTCAGTGCTATCAGCGCCTCGGCGAAAACGAAGATCGAAGCCAAAGGTGGCTCGGTTGAGATCATCTCCAAAAAATCTTCGGCCCCGGCCAAGAAATAATTTGGCTGAAGAATGTTTCGCTCCATCGCCAGCACCCTCAGCAATTGCTTCAAGATTCCGGAACTAAAATCCCGGATTTGGTTCACGCTAGGTATTCTGGCGGTTTGCCGTCTTTTGGCAGTGATTCGCATCCCCGGTTTGAACGGTGATGCGCTGTCACATTTCTTTGCGACCAAGGGTGGCGACGGTGGCATTCTTGGGATGTATAACACCTTCGCTGGCGGCGCGTTTGAACATTGCGCCATTGGTTCGTTGGGCATCATGCCCTACATCAGCGCGACGATTATTATTCAATTGCTCACCGCTGTAGTTCCGCGTTTGAGCAAGCTGGTGCGCGAAGAGGGTGGTCGCACCCAGATCATCAAATACGGTCGTTACCTCACAGTGTTGTTGTGTATCGGTCAGGGACTTTATTTCGCCAGCAGTTGGTTGCATCAGGAACGTCAGTTTCCCGGCATGACTGAACGTCTGGTCGAGATCAATAATGTTTTCCTGTATTACTTCGTGACCGTGGCGATTATGACCGCTGGCACAATGTTGTTGATGTGGCTCGGCGAACAGATTACCGAACGCGGCATTGGCAACGGTGTTTCCCTTGTCATCACGATTGGTATTTTGGCGCGTCTACCGCGTGCGGTTCGTGCTTTGATTGATATGTTCCATCCGGCCAACGGACAGGAAACAAATTATCATTTCATGGGCACGGGTCTTTTGTTGCTCGGTCTTCTGGTTTTGGTTGTCGGTGGTGTCATCGCCATCACGCAGGCTCAACGGAAGATTCCGGTGCAATATGCTCAGCGCGCAGTTGGTCGCAAAATGTATGCGGGCGGAACGTCCTTCATGCCGTTGCGTGTGAACTATGCGGGCGTCATGCCGATTATTTTCGCTCAATCCATTTTGATGTTTCCGCAGCCGGTCTGCACTTGGTTGGCCAATACGTTTACCAAGACGCCGGTGTTGCATGACTTTTTCATCAGCTTGGCGCAGACGTTGAACTATGGTTCATGGCTCTACATGGCCACATACTCGGCGATGATTTTGTTCTTCTCGTATTTCTGGGTCGCGACGCAGTTCAATGAAATTCAGATCGCCGACGACCTGAAGAAAAATGGTGGTTACATTCCCGGGGTGCGCCCAGGGCAGGGCACGAGTGATTATCTGCATCACGCCATGAGCCGCATCACGCTGGCTGGTGCGATTTTCCTGACAATCATTGCGACGATTCCGATTATTCTCGGACGTAAGCTGAACATTCCTCCGGACGTGGCGCAGTTTTTTGGCGGCACGAGTATTTTAATTTCTGTAGGCGTATTGCTGGACACGATGCGGCAGGTGGAATCGCACTTGATGATGCGCCACTATGACGGCTTCCTGAAAAAAGGGAAGATTCGTGGCCGGTTCTAAATTTTTGTGGCCGGAATAAAGCTCAAGTCAGAGGACGATTTGAAGTTGATGCGTCCGGCAGGTTGGGTGGCGGGAAAAGTGTTGGACGAGATTGCGGCGTTCATCAAGCCGGGCGTCACGACACGGCAGATTGATAATTTTGCGGCCGAGCGGATCAAGAGTTACGACGGCAAAAGTGCGTTTCTCGGGTATCGGAAATTTCCGTGCCACACGTGTCTGTCGGTGAACGACGAAGTGGTTCACGGTATCGCGACCGAACGCGAATTAAAATTTGGCGACATCGTCAGTGTGGATGTCGGCGTGGTTCACAAAGGTTTTATTGGTGACACGGCCAGAACGGTGGCGGTTGGTGGTTGCGGCGTCGCGGCGCAACGGTTGCTGGACGTGACGGAGCAGTCGCTTTATTTGGGCATCGCGCAAGCGCGACCCGGTAATCGTGTGCTGGATATTTCGCTGGCGGTTCAGCGGTATGTCGAGTCAAACGGATTTAGTGTCGTGCGTGAATTTGTCGGCCACGGGGTCGGGCGTTCGATGCACGAAGAGCCGCAGGTGCCGAATTTTGACGAGGGCAAAAAGTCCTCGCCGAAGTTGAAGCCAGGCATGACGATCGCGATCGAGCCGATGGTAAATATTGGCCGTCCCGACGTAAAAATACTGAAAGACGGCTGGACAGTAGTGACGCAAGATGGTTCACTATCTGCCCATTTTGAGCATACCGTTTTGGTTACGGACGGTGAGCCGGAGATTTTGACATGGGCGAAGATGCCTTCCGCGTTGAAGCCCGCGTGATTGAAGCGCTGCCGAACGGCACGTTTTGCGCGGAACTGAAAAACGGCCATCGCCTGACGGCTTTTGTAAGCCGGCGCGACGAAAAGATTTTTGCCGGCTTGAAGGCCGGTGACGAAGTGAAGTTGAAATTGACGCCTTACGATTTAAGCGTGGGGCAAATAGTGGTAGAAACAAAAATAATTTAAGCATGAAAGTCCGAGCGTCAGTTAAAAAATTGTGTGAGCACTGCAAAATCGTGAAGCGCAAAAACGTCATTCGCGTCATTTGCACGAACAAACGTCACAAGCAACGTCAAGGTTAATTAAAAATTTATGGCACGCATCATTGGTGTAGAAATTCCGCCGGGCAAGCGCATTGATATCGCGCTCCGCTACATTTACGGCATCGGCCCGGTCAACGCGAAGGCGGTTCTCGAACGCGCCAACATTGACCCGTCCATCCGTGCGAAAGATTTGACCGAGGCCCAGCTCTCGCAAATCGTCCACGCGATTCAAGAGGGCAAATATGTCATCGAAGGCGATTTGCGCCGCGAACTCGGCATGAACCTCAAGCGTCTGCAGGGCATCAAGTGCTACCGTGGCATCCGTCACATGCGCAGTTTGCCCGTGCGCGGCCAGCGCACGCAGACCAACGCCCGCACGCGCAAAGGTCCGCGCAAGACGGTCGGTGTGCAACGTAATCCGACGGCCAAAGCTGGTATCCATTAATAACTAAATTTTGATATGTCCGAAGAAAAGAAAAAACCAGCCGCGCCGAAGAAGGAAAAAGAAGTGAAGCCTGTTGCTGCCGCCGACGCCACCGCGCCGGAAGCGAAGCCGGCCAAGAAAAAAGCTGCGCCCGCCGCCGAAGTTGCGGCTGCGCCCGCTGAACCAGTCGCGATTGCTGTTCCGACCGCCGCCGATTTGCTCGGTGAAGATCCCAACGCGAAGAAGGTTGTTAAGGCCAAGCACGCGAAAAACATTTCCACGGGCATTGCGAATATTCTCGCCACTTTCAACAACACGCAGGTTACGATTACCGACATGCAGGGCAACCTCATCGGTTGGTCTGCCGCCGGTCGCGTTGGTTTCAAAGGCTCGCGTAAAAGCTCGGCTTACGCCGCGCAGATGGTTGCACAGGACGCCGCTCGTCAGGCGATGGCGCACGGCATGAAGGAAGTTGAAATTCGCGTGAAGGGTCCTGGATCCGGTCGTGAATCCGCGATTCGCGCGTTGCAAGCCATCGGCTTGGAAATTTCCACGATCAAAGACGTGACGCCTGTTCCGCACAACGGCTGCCGCCCGCGCAAGAAACGCCGCGTGTAATTTTTCAATCGCAAATCGCTAACTATAAATTTTTATGGCTCGTTATACAGGTCCCCGCGTCCGCATCAGCCGCCGTTTCGGTATTCCGATTTTCGGCCCGACGAAATATCTTGAACGCCGCAACTACGGTCCGGGCGTCCACGGCCCGAAGTCGCGCCGCAAAACCACCGAATACGGTGAAGGTCTCAATGAGAAGCAGAAGCTTCGTTATTACTACGGCCTGATGGAGAAGCAATTTCGTGGCGTCTATGAAAAGGCGAAAAATCGCCGTGGTGTCACGGGCGAAACGATGCTGCAGATTCTTGAAACCCGCTTGGACAACGTCGTGTTCCACCTCGGTTTCGGCAACACCCGCGCCGCCGCCCGCCAGTTGGTCAATCACGGCCACATTCAGGTCAATGGTCGCAAGGCGGCCATCGCGTCCTTCGCGCTCAAAGTGAACGACGTCATTACGGTCAAAAATCACAACGTGTCGCGCCAGTTGGCGACGAAGAATTTGGAAGTTTCCGCGAGCCGCGCGGTGCCGGATTGGTTGTCTTTGGACAAAGAAGCGTTCAAGGGCACAGTCATGCGCATCCCGACCCGCGATGAAATCCAACCGATTGCCAACGAACAGGCTGTCGTCGAATTTTATTCCCGCTAACCAGTAAACAAAAAGACAATTACACGGGCGATTTCGGCCGGGAATAAATTTAGCCGGACTCGTCAGATTAAAATTGTCGAAAGGATACCATGCCAGTTCGTTTAGGACGTTTCGAAATGCCCAAGCGGTTGCAGAAGGATGAAGCCTCTGCCACCGAAACCTACGCCAAGTTTGTCGCCGACCCGTTTGAAACCGGTTACGGCCATACCATCGGCAACTCGCTTCGCCGCGTGTTGCTCTCCTCGCTCGAGGGCGCAGCCATTACCTCCGTGAAGGTGGACGGCGCGCAGCATGAATTTGCCACGATCGAAGGCGTCGCTGAAGACGTGACCGACATCGTTTTGAATTTGAAGAAAGTCAAATTCAAAGCCCACACCCGTGACGAACAGACGTTGTTGCTTTCCGTCAACAAAGACGGCGCAGTCACTGCGGCTGACATCCAGACCAACCAGAACATTGAGCTCGTGAATCCCACGGCGCATATCTGCACGCTGGACAAGAAGAAAAAATTTGAGATGGAACTGACGGTCAAAGTTGGCCGTGGTTTCTGCCCGAGCGATGAAAATAAGAAGCCTGGCCAGGCGATTGGTATCGTGGCCATTGATTCTATTTTCTCCCCGGTGACCCGTGTGCGTTACGCTGTCGAAGCGGCGCGCGTCGGCAACCGCACCGACTATGATCGTTTGGTTCTCGAAATCTGGACCGACGGCCGCATCACGCCCGATGACGCGTTGACACAGGCTTCGGCCATTCTCGCGCATCACCTCGACGTGTTCGTCGGTTACGACAAGAACGCGGTGGAATTTGAAGAAGCGGCCGATAAGCAGGACGACGAGAAGTCCAAGCTCAAGAAATTGTTGAACATGAGCGTCAACGAAATCGAATTGAGCGTCCGCGCCGCCAACTGCTTGAACAATGCGAACATCACCACCGTCGGCCAGCTCGCGCTGAAGTCCGAACAGGAGATGCTCAAGTATCGCAACTTCGGCAAGAAGTCGCTCAACGAAATTAAAGATAAACTGGTTTCTCTCAACCTCTCGCTCGGCATGAATTTTGAACCGGGCCTGGTGGATGCACCGAAGGAAGAAGCCGCCAAAACGGAATAAGGATTTGCCATGAGACATTTGAAGCGCACGGCCAAACTGGGCCGCACCTCGGAACATCGCAATGCGATGCTCGCCAACCTCGTTTGCAGCTTGATCGAACACAAGCGCGTGACGACCTCTTTGGCCAAAGCCAAAGCCGCTCGTTCCGTTGCTGAAAAGATGGTCACGCTTGGTAAGAAGGGCACCATTGCCCATCGTCGCCTCGCTGTCGCCCGTTTGCATCAGGAAAAGGCTGCGAAGACGTTGTTCACGGAAATCGCGCCGGCGTTCAAAGATCGCCGCAGCGGTTATACCCGCATCATCAAGCTCGGTCAGCGTAACGGTGACGCCTCGCAGAGCGCGATTTTGGAATGGGTTGACACCATCGCCCCGACGGTTGTTCCCGAAGCTCCAGCGACGGAAGCCAAGCCGGAAGCGAAGAAGTAAATCAATTTAGAAACACAAAGCCCGCTCGATTGAGCGGGCTTTTTTGTTTGATGAAAGGTGCAGCCTATCCTTCAGTTAGGCCGCTCGTTTGTCGTGCAAAAATTTCCTGGCCGATTCGGGAACGGCATCCCAAACAGCCTGCGGACATGTATCAAATACTCCGGGCGCGGTCACGGCGTGTCTGCCATCGGAAGTGATGACATCAAGCTGCAGCTTGCCATCAAAAGTCCAAACCCGCATCGGTGACTCAATGTAAACAAACCAGCCGATCTGCTTGGAAAACTTCGGCACTGTAGTCGTGTCGCGGCTCTTGCCAACAACCTGCGTGACCGACAAGGCAAACCGACTGTCTGCAACCTTGGATAACTCAACCTGACTGCCGTTTGTGTCAGTCAGAAAAACTCCGGTGTCGCGGATGAGGCCGGTCTTCGGCTCGGCTGCGCCTGCTGAAAATGCAAACGCCAAAACAGCGGCTAAAATCAATGTGCGTGTCTTCATAGTGTGATGTGGTAGCGGCCTAACAGATAATGGACGGAGGGTAATTACGCGAATCTTTTTTCACCATCGGCTGATTCACCATCGGCTGATTCACCATCGGCTGATTCACCATCGGCTGATGGCTGATTTATTTTCAGTGCAGCAGAAAAATTAGAAACAGCAAAATCAAAATCACCGCTGTAAGCCACCAAACCCAATGCAGTCCGCGCGGTTTAAGGCTGCGGGAACCAAATTCTTCCTGAACGAAATTTTCGTAATTAAAATTTTCGTCGGGAATTCCAAGATTGTCGGCGTAGGCGGAATCTGACCACCCAGTCTTTTCATCTGAGCCGCAACCAGGACAGGACTTGGCGTTGCGTGGCACGTTCGCGCCGCAGTTGGAACAAACCTCCGGATTCATTTGCGATTGGCGATATGCGATTTACGCGCTGACTGGTTGTTTGTCCGTTCTCGGAAAATAGGCGATTCGAAAATCGTAAATCGCCAATCGTAAATTCATCCGGCCGCGTTCGTGTATTCCTCGTCCGTGCGTAGGTCGAGGCCCATTAAAACGTAATCGTGCGTGATGGCGGTCATGTCCTTGACGTAATCTTCGAGGCGCACGAGTTGGTTGAAGCCGAGCATCGCAAACATTTTCAACGCCGCTTCCTGCTCGCCAATGAAGGCTGCTTCGACGCGTTCCAGACCGGCGCTGCGGGAGATGTCAAGCGTCTCATTGACGAGCGCGCGCGCGAGGCCGATGCCGCGGGATTTCGGATGCACCAGCACGCTCACGCGGCCGATGTGCCGTTTCCAACCGCCGAGCCGTTGGTGCAACGTCGCCACGCCGACAATTTTTTTATTGATGATGCCGACGAGCGGCAGATTGCGACCCACGTCAATGTTCCGGCACCAATCGCGGATGACCTTCACGTCTTGGACGCGATGTTTGATGAACATGCGTTCGCGTTCAGGAATGTCGAGGAAGAGTTTGTGAAATTCCTTTTCGTCCTCGGGCTTGAGCAGGCGGATCGTGGCTTTGCTGCCGTCTTTGAGCTTGATGGTTTTTGGAAATTTCTGGAGTTCGAGTTCGATGGTGAATGACATAAGTTCCTTTCCTTGTCGAAACTCTGCGCCTGCCGCGTCCGTTGTGCAATAAAATTTTTCAGCCGAACGCCGATTCGCCCGCGCTGCCCGTGGCTTGCCGGAAAGAATTTAATTTCACCCGCGCCGGATCGAGGCTCCAGCGTGCGGCAAGCTGCGGGACTTTTTCAAAATTCATTTCTGCGTCCAAAAAAGTCGCCGTGTAATCGCCATAAGCGAACAGTTTCACACCCGTTTCAATTTCCGGAAGCGTCTCGACGCCCTGTTGCCAGACCGTTTCGCCAGTCCAGGCGTAAGCGCGCGTCACGCAGCCTTCGTCCAGCCGCGCCCATGCGTGATGGCGAAACAATCGGCTCGCGTAAAAATACTGCACATGGCCGAGTTGCCGGCTCAACCCCGTGAGAAAAAGAAATGTCGCATCTACGTCTTCCGTCGGATTCGGCAAGCCCATGCCGGTGACGATCACCCAACCGTTCACGCGCGGGCTGATGAAAAATTCGTGTTCGCCCGCGATCCCTTCCGCCCACGAACACGGCGCTGCGTCGTTCATGCCCAACGTCATTTTTACGGCTTCCGGCGAAACCGCGCGGATGGCCAGCCAGCAATCGGGCCGTTGCAACTTGGCCGGTTGTCGCGTAAAAAAATTCTGTGCCGGAGAAATTTCCATTTGTGTGAGCCGGTTTCGGCGCTGCACCGCCAACATCCAGCCGAGAATCATGAAGCCAATAGCGAGCGCCAAGCCTTGTGTGGCGAGTAACATTAACGGGATGATATCTGGCTGACTCACGCAACAAATCTAAGCCGACTTTTCACCGATTCAAATTATTTTCCGGTGCAATTCGCCGCCAGCCAGTCTAGATATTTTGAGCTGCCCGCGCGCAGCGACAACACCAGAAATTCCGGCGTTTCGTAAGGATGCTGCGCGAGAATCAGTTTTTCCAGCGCAACCAAGTTTGCTTTTGTCGTTTTAAGAATCAGCAAAACTTCGGCGCCCGATTCAATTTTCCCCTGCCACCAGTAATGCGATTCAAGTTTGGGAACAAGATTGGCGCAGGCGATGAGTTTGGCTTTCAGCGCAGCTTTTGCGAGCGAGCGCGCCGTCTTCAAATCTGGGGCGGTGACGAGGACGATGGAAAAATGTGCGGCGGATTTCATGGAGAATTTATTTTTGTTTGAAGATTAAACCGCAAATCCGCCGGACATTTTGGTAGGCGAGTTGCGGCCAATTGGGATTCATGCACGGTCTTTCGATGAGGATGTAATACGCGATGCCCGCGCTAATCGCCACTGGCAGTCCCACCAATGCTAGACGCAGACACGCCATCGGCATCGTCATGTCGCTAGTAATAATTCTCGCCGCGATGAACGAGAAGAGCGGATAGTGCAGCAAATAAAGTGAATAACACATTCCACCGAGCGTCGCGATGACCGGTCGCCGCAAAATTGCCGTGAACCAGTTTCCGCGTAGCGCGCCGATGAACAGCAACGTCAGCAGCCATGGAAAAAATTGCCGGAAGATGATTGTGTCCGGTGTCAGCGCTAGCGCGAGTAATGCGCCCATTGCCAACCAGTCGCAAAATCGCGCGGAAATTTTTCCTGCGCCCGCGTTGGTGCTATGCAGGTCGGCTAACAGAAAACCAGCAAGGAAATATTGGATAAAACCTGGCAACGTCAGGTCGCTGCGCGGAATGATGTTCGCTAGCAGCGGCGCGCTGCAAATGGCGGCGAGGAGCAGCAAGCGGCGTGGGGCAGTTACGAGTTTGAAAATCTGGGCAAGCAAAGGCACGAGCAGATAAAATTGAACTTCGACTTCCAGCGTCCACGTTACGCCGTCCAGCTTCGGTGGCAGGCCGCGCACGATGCTGTGCGCATAGCCGAGTCGCAGAAGTAGTCCGGAAAAGAAATTTGGATCCTGCGCATGGATGTCGTGCAGCACGACGGCAGCTCCGTAAAACAACAGCAGTGCCAGAATGTAAGGCGGTTCCAAACGCGTCAGTCGCCGCAGATAAAACTTTCCAATTTTCACTGCCGGAGCACCGCAAAGATGATGCGCGGCGAATGGTAGGCCAAGAATGAATCCGCTGATGACAAAAAAAAGTTCGACGCCGCGATACCCGTTGGTGACCGGCCAAAAAAGAAAGTTTAACGACGATGCCGCCAGAGTTGTGCCGGGAATATTGGTCGCGGCAAAATGAACATGGAACAACAGCACGCTGAAGATGGCGATGAACCGCAGCCCGTCCACTTCCGCGATGTAACGATGCGATGAAGTCGTGATGCGCTGGAGCCGCGCGAGATTCCATCGGCCTAGTGGTTTGGGCATAGTTTCTAAAACAGGTTTATTTCCGCCGAATTATCTGTTTAAGTCAAGCCATGGACGCCGCTTTGCCGCCGCTAACTGCCAGCACGCTTTACCTCGTCGCCACGCCGATTGGCAATCTCGAGGACATCACGCTCCGCGCGCTGCGCGTCCTGCGCGAGTGCGACGTGGTCGCCGCCGAGGACACGCGGCACAGCGGACAATTGCTAAAACATTTTGGCATCAGCAAACCGCTATTGAGTTATTTTCAATTCAACGAAGCGCGGCGCAGCGAGGAAATCATCGAGCGACTCCGACGCGGCGAGAAAGTCGCGCTCGTTACGGACGCTGGCAGCCCCGGCATCAGCGATCCCGGCGAGCGTGTGGTGCGCGCCGCCATCGCCGCTGGCTTTCGGGTTGAAGCCGTAGCTGGGCCGTGCGCGCTCGTCGCCGGACTCACCGCGAGTGGTTTGCCGACGGAAGAATTTTATTTTGCCGGTTTTCTCCCGCACAAGTCCGGCCAGCGGCGCAACAAGCTGGAGTCGCTTAAAACCATTGCTGCCACAATGGTTTTCTACGAATCGCCGTATCGCATCGAAAAACTTCTGGGCGAACTGAACGAAGTTTTTCCCGAACGCGACGTGGTGCTAGCGCGCGAGTTGACGAAAAAATTTGAGGAGTTTCTGCGCGGCAAACCCGCGCAGCTTTTGGAAATCGCGGCGAAGCGCACCTTGAAAGGCGAGTTCGTGGTGTTGGTCGGTGGCGCTACAACTTGAAATTTGGCGACTGCCGCAGAAAATTTTTCGGATTCTGGAAAATTATTTTCGCAATCGCCTTCGCCAGATGGCCGCGCTTCTTCATTTCCAACGCCGTTTTTGGCACGGCCAGCGGATCGCTCACGCCCCAGTCGCACGCGCTGTTCATCCAGATTTTTTCGCTGCCGTAGATTTCTAAAATATCAATCGCCCGCGCGGGCGTGCATTTGGTTTCCGGATACAGCGTCATGCCCGCCCACATGCCGCAGTCCAAAACCATTTCCACCGTGTGCTCCTCAACGTGATCAATGATGACGCGCTCCGGCTGAATTCTTTTATCGTTTTTGAGAACGTCGAGAATCAATCTTGTTCCTTTAAGTTTGTCTTCGAGATGCGGCGTGTGGACGAGAATCAATTGATTATATTTTGCCGCCAGATCGACCTGCATTTCCAAAATGCGCAGCTCGTTCCGTGAATTTTTGTTCAACCCAATTTCACCGATGCCGAGAACATTTTTACTTTTGATGAATTGCGGAATCAAGGCGATGACCTCTTCCGCGAGTTTTACATCCTCGGCTTCCTTGGAATTGATGCAGAGCCAGCAGAAATGTTTCAGGCCGAACTTCGCGGCGCGCTTCGGTTCGTGTTCGGTGAGCTGGGAAAAATAATCGAAAAATCCGGCGGGCGAACTGCGGTCGAAGCCCGCCCAAAACGCAGGCTCACAAACGGCCTCGCAGCCGGCGAGCGCCATGCGTTCGTAATCATCCGTCGTGCGGCTGACCATGTGGGCGTGCGGTTCGATGTAGCGCATGGCATTTATTTGGTTTTGGAATACGCGCCAACCGCGCCTTTGCCAGCAGCTTTGGCAATTGGCTTCGTCGTCAAATCGCTGAACGCGAGCAAAACATTCTTCGCGCGGTTTTTCTTTTTGCCGTCCAGCTTCGTCAGCGCGGCGCGGAAACTTTTCAGGCGAAAATCTTCTTTGCCGTTGGCGCGTTCCACGCGGTCGAGAAACGCTGCGATTTCGATGAGCTTATGCCGCGCGTCGAGAAAATAGAGATCAAGGATTTGCTGCTTGGTCATACGAGTTTAGGGAAAAATTCGTGCGCGGTGCGGCACGTCGCCGCGCTCAATTCATCGATCGAAATCATTTTTACCTGCGCGACGGTCTCGGAAATCTCCTTTACGAACGCCGGTTCGCCGCGTTTGCCGCGATGCGGAATCGGCGCGAGATAGGGACAATCCGTTTCCAACATAAATTTGTCTAGCGGCGTGGCGGCGACGGCGTCGCGGATGTTCTGGCCGTTCTTGAATGTCACGATGCCCGTGTAGCTCACAAGCGATCCGATTTCCAAAATCTGTTTCAAACGCTCCACGCTTTCGCCGAAGCAATGAAAGACGCCGCGCACTTTGCCGGCGAACGGTTTTAATTGCGTCAGTGTATCGTCAAATGAGGCGCGCTGGTGAATGACGGCATTCAAATTAAATTCCGCCGCGACTTCGAGTTGCTGCTGAAAAATTTCCGCCTGCCGCTTTTTGTAATGGGCGTCGTTCGCTGCGCTGCCGTTTTGTGAACTCGGCAGCCGATAATAATCCAAACCAGTTTCGCCAATCGCGACGACTTTGGGATGCGCCGCAAGTTCGCGCAGAGCCGGGCGCAAATCTTCCGGCGCGGTCAACGCCTCGCTTGGATGCCAGCCGACGGCGGCGTAAATCGCAGGAAATTTTTCCGCGAGCGCGATGGCGCGGCGACTGCTATCGAGACTTGTGCCGATGGAAATTATTTTGGTGATGCTGGCAGCTTGCGCGCGGGCGAGGACTTCCGAAAAATCCTGTTCATATTCGGGATAATCCAGATGCGCGTGTGTGTCGAAGAAAACAGCCATGAAATCTAGGGTTTCTTTGCGCCCGTAAGTTTTGGTTCGAGTGCCTGAAGTTTTTTATCAATCAAATCTCGGCCGGGATAATCCGGCGCTTCGGCAATCAGCGCACGATAATTTTCCGCCACGTCAGCAAAGCGATTTTGTGCGGTCAGCTTTTCGCCGAGCGTAAGCCGGATGCGGATTTTTTGCTGCGGCGAAGGATTTAATTTAAGTGCGTTCTGCCACGATTTGATGGCGGAGTTCGGTTTGCCAGACGCTTCGTAAAAGTTTGCCAGCTTCTCGCACAGAACGGCGCTTTGCGCAGTGGTCGGCAGGTTGGCGAGAAAGGGAAGTAGCTGCGATTCGCGCAAACCGTGAGCGAGGTCGAGGCACATCAGCCGATCAAACGACCATTCGAGCAACGGACTTTTTGTGCGCGCCAGCAGCGCGTGCAATTCTGGCGGCGATTTTTTGAACGGTTGATACAACGGGTCGCCGATAACTGCCGTCTGCCAAGATAAGGCGATTTGCGATGCCCACGCGGCTTCGCCAAACGTAAAGCCATTGCCGAGCGCTTGAATGGTGTAGGCAACGTTGGGCGTGAATTGCAAATACGGTTCATACACGCAGCCCATCGTGCAGGTCGCGCCTTTGGCCAGCAACGGGCCGCACCAATGTTGCGTGGCGGTGCGCACGGAGTCGGCGCTATAAGAATTCAGATGATAAGCGAAGGCGCCGGGCATGAACTCCATTTTCGATTGCAGAAATGGGCCGCACGGATCGAACGCATACCAGCCGGCATAAATCGCAATGTGGCTCATCGGCAACGACGCGGGAAATAAATCTGCGTTAGTGTCTACTTCGACTTCAAAGCCAAGTTGACGACTGATTTCTGCGCCGGTCATCATCCAAACATCACCGAGGTAATAATCATTGGTCGTTGCCAAGCCGCGCGCATCAAAATATGCGCGTCCCCATAAGCCGGAGTTCTCTGCTTGAATGGATTTGTCCACAAGACCATTGGCGATTTCCGCCGTTGGTCCGTCCAGCCGCGAAACCAGCAACAGTCCGTTGGTGCAATTCATCGCCGCGCGGTTGGTGCAGAGATAAAACGGATTAAGTAGCGGCCCGGTCAGCGGGATTTTCATTTTGATTTCCGGCAGCCAGGCAAGTTCCGAATCCACGGCGGCCTCGTTGCCGCGCAACTTGTCGCGCGTGGCTTTGTCGGCAAATTTTTCAAGGAACGCATTATCCAGATAATTTTCCATGATGGAACTCGGTGCAATTTTGAGCGGCACGCCGTAGCACAAAACAGCGTAACGGATTTTGGATTGCACGACGCGGACATCCGTCTGCGCCGGTTGACCGTTGGTGGCGGGCGTCGTCACTTCGCCAAATTTCCACAGCCCGGCGGCTTCGAGCCGGTCGGCGAGCGGCTTCTGCAAAAAATCTCTGAAGTCCGCGCGCGAAATAATTTCGTTCGTCGTCAGGCCGAAACCAAAAATTTGATCCTGCGGAACCTGTCGCATGGCGGCGTAATGTTCGGCGACCATTTTCGATTCCGGCAACTGCGTGTTGTAAATCACCACCACTTCCTCGCCGCCGCCGCGCGCAAAAAATGGCGGCAGAACAACCAGGCAGTAAAGCAAAATGGCGCGCAAAAAAATCATGGTGTATCCGGTTGGAAAAGCATTATGTCATTGATTTCATTTATCAAACAGCGCCTCGTGCATTCCAGGCAATGCACAGCCGTTTTGCTTGTCC